>Ga0164241_10006475_pt1 | contig 10683 bp, 8 predicted proteins | sample OricomyardsoilBY_FD_108780 | JGI IMG/M metagenome (GOLD analysis project Ga0164241, IMG submission 108780) | Backyard soil microbial communities from Emeryville, California, USA - Original compost - Back yard soil (BY) | ecosystem: Environmental > Terrestrial > Soil > Unclassified | place: USA... | reverse complement strand
CACGCGGTAGAGGCCGTTGTACCCCGTGCGATTCAAGTAAATCAGCCGCGCGGCGCGCACGGCGTCTTTGCCCGATCGCTTGGTACGCAACTTCTCGCGCACCGAGTAATAAGTCTCTTTGCTGAGTTCGAGCGCTGCCAGCTTTTCGAGCTCGGCGATCACCGAGTCCGCGTCGTCGCGCAGCGCGGTGTACACGCGAATCAAATCCGCGTTCATGTCACTGAGGCGCGCGTGCTCGAACTTGTTGCGCGCCGACAGCGCGAAGAACACGGCGGCGCCACCGGCAAACGGTTCGTAGTAGGTCTCGATACGCTCTGGAAAGCGACGCTCGACGACCGGCAAGATGTGCTCCAAAAGCTGGCGCTTGCCGCCGGCCCATTTCAAGACCGGCTTTACATCCGCGCGGGGTTGCATACGAACCCGAGCGTCTACCATGGGCGGAACGCGCTGTGCCAGAGCCTCCGCTGCCCCTCGAAACCGAAACGGAATCGACCGGCAACGTCGACAACACCTGTCGCAGCCGCCAATGCCGCGGATGAGCGCACGTGGCGACTTCGAATGCCTGCCGCTGGTCGACGTCTCTGGCCTATCCAGCCCCGATGTCGGGCTCCGACGGGCGACGGCGAGCAACCTCGATCACGCAGCGCGCAACGCCGGCTTCTTCTACGCCACTGAGCACGGGCTGGCCCCCGCACTACTCGACGGCCTCGTGTCCGCCGCCGCGGAATTTTTCGCACTGCCAGAGGCGCACAAGCAGCGTTACTACATCGGTGATTCGAGCAACCACCGGGGATACGTGCCGCCCGGTGAGGAGATCTTCTACGCCGGCTCGAAGGACACCAAGGAAGCCTTCGACCTCTCACTCGATCTGCCTGACACTGATCCGGACTACCGCGCGGGCAATCGATTGCTCGGTCCCAATCGCTGGCCAACTGGAGTTCCCGGCTTTCGAGACAGAGTGAGTGCCTATTACGGCGCAGTGACCGCGCTCGGCCGCAGCCTTCTGCGCGGCTTCCTCTTGGCGCTCGACCTGCCCGAAGATTACTTCGACCGAGCGTTGCAAAAGCCACCCTCGCAGCTGCGCTTGATCCACTACCCTCACTCCGCGAATACGACCGACGCGCCCGGGATCGGCGCGCACACCGACTACGAGTGCTTCACGATTTTGCACGCGACCTCGCCGGGGCTCGAAGTGTTGAACGCCAGAAACCAATGGGTCGACGCGCCGCCTTTGCCTGGCGCGTTCGTGATCAACATCGGCGATCTGCTCGAGGTGCTGAGCAACGGGCGCTGGGTGTCGACTGCGCATCGCGTGCGCAAGGTGAGCGAAGAACGCTATTCTGCGCCTTTGTTCTTCAACCTGGATTACGACGCGGAAATCGCGCCAGCTCCTCATTTGGCTGCCAGTGATGGCGAAGCGCGCTATCCGACCGTGCGCGCTGGCGAGCATCTGCTCGCGCAGACCGCACAAAGCTTCGGCTACATGAAGCGACTCATCGCACGCGGCGAATTGAGCTTACCGACAGGCGCGCTCGGGTTGGCTTCCTTTGCGCGTGAACGCGCGGCTCGCGCCGAGTCGATTACCGCAAAGCACGACGACTCGGTGTCGGCATGAAGCTCGCAATATTCGCCAGCGCCTGGGCTTTCGGCGGGTTGGCGACCTGTCGGCGAGAGGTAGAAAGCGGCCTATTCGACGGCATCGAAGGACCGCCGCCCGACAGCGCAGCGGGAGCGCGCGAACTGCGACACAGCCAGCTGCCCTACATCGCAGAGATCTGCAGCGGAGGCTCGTATGCTCCAGCATCATCCGTGAGCCTCGACCGACACTTCGACGACTTGCGCGCGCAGGTCACGCGGGCCGTCGAGGCCAACGCGCTCTTCTGCACCTGCCTAGTCGGCTCCGACAGCTGGCCACTAACGGCCGCGGTCGAGTTCTTCGCGCGCGCACTCTCGTTCGGGAAAACGGCGGGAATCGAGCTCAGCTTCGAGACGCATCGCAGTCGACCTACGTTTCATCCTTGGGTAACCGCAGAGTTGCTGCGCGCGCTCCCTGAACTGCGATTGACCTGCGATTTTAGTCACTGGTGGGTCGTGTGTGAGCGCCCGCCAGATGACGAAGCAGTGCTAACGCTCGCCATCCATCGCGCGCGCCACGTGCACGCGCGCGTCGGCTATGCGCAAGGCCCCCAAGTTCCGGATCCGCGCGCGCCCGAATACGAGCCCGAGTTGCTCGCACATGAAGCTTGGTGGCGACGCATCGCGCTCGCCGCGAGCGAACGCGCGCAAGCCTTGCTCACGGTAACGCCCGAGTTCGGTCCCGACGGTTACCTCCAACAAGCCCCGTTCAGCCAACGTCCAGTCGCAGATCTGAGCGAAATCAACCGCTGGATGGCGCACCGTCTGCGCGCCACTCTCGGCGAACTGCTCGGCTCATCGAATATGCGTCCCAGCGCTGCCGTTTGAAGAGTGGGCGATCACGATCCAGCAACGCACCTCGAAACGCGAAATGTTGCCGGCGCGAAACGTCCGCGCGAGCGGCGGTCGGCGGAACCCAGACGGCTTCGATTCGTACACCTCGCAGGGGCTGTCGTTCATCCTGCGTCGCCTGAATCTACCCGAGATTCCGCGACCTTACCGCAGTCAATTCGGCGTCGCGGGCGCCGCGTTCATAGTCCTGAGCGCGTCGTAGACCAGGCACTACCAGTTTCGCGATCCGGCTTACGTCAAGGGCGTGTACGCTGGCCTGGCGCTTGGTACGACGCATGGAAGATCCCGCTGCCTTTCTACCCGGCGGCGCTTGACCGAACCTGACACATTCCCGCTCCCTTCTCGAGCACGCTCTTCGGCCGAAGCTATCAGTTCGCCACGCTGCGCGAGCTGATGGCCAAAGCGACGCCCAAGCGTTCCGGTGACGAACTGGCCGGGGTAGCCGCCAGCTCCGCTGAAGAGCGCGTGGCAGCACAAATCTGTTTGGCGGAAGTACCGCTCGCGCGGTTCTTGGAGGATCTGCTCGTTCCCTACGAGCTCGACGATGTGACGCGTTTGATCATCGACTCGCACGACGCGGCCGCATTCGCCCCCGTGTCTGGGCTCACAGTCGGTGAATTTCGCAACTGGTTGCTCGCCTACGAAACGGACAGCGCGGCCTTGCAAGCGCTCGCCCCCGGGCTCACTCCAGAGATGGTCGCGGCCGTCACCAAGCTGATGGGCAATCAGGACTTAGTGCTAGTTGCCCGCAAATGCAGCGTGATCACGCGTTTTCGTTCGACCATTGGCCTGCCCGGCACGCTCGCCGTGCGGCTGCAGCCCAATCATCCCGCAGACGACCCGCGTGGCATTGCGGCCTCCATTTTCGACGGGCTGCTGTACGGCTGTGGCGACGCCGTGATCGGGATCAATCCGGCGACCGATAGCGTGGGCGCGCTCGAAACACTATTGCGGCTGCTCGATGAGCTGATCAGTCGACATCAGATCCCGACGCAGTCCTGCGTGTTGGCCCATGTGACCACGCAACTCGAAGCGCTACGCCGCGGTGCGCCGCTCGATCTGATGTTTCAGTCGATCGCAGGGACCGAAGCCGCCAATCGCAGCTTCGGTGTCACGCTCGATCTCCTAGCACAAGCGCAAGACGCCGCGCTCTCGCTGCACCGCGGAACGATCGGCGATGACGTGATGTACTTCGAGACTGGACAAGGTTCGGCATTGTCCGCAGGCGCGCACCACGGCGTCGATCAACAAACTTTGGAAGTGCGGGCCTACGCGGTCGCTCGTCGCTACAAGCCGCTACTCGTCAACACGGTGGTCGGCTTCATCGGCCCTGAGTACCTGTACGACGGCAAGCAGATCATCCGCGCGGGCTTGGAAGACCACTGCGCCGGCAAACTGCTCGGCCTGCCCATGGGCGTAGACGTCTGCTACACGAACCACGCCGAAGCTGACCAAGACGACATGGATACGCTGCTCACGCTGCTCGGCGTTGCCGGCTGCAACTACGTAATGGGCGTGCCCGGTGCGGACGACATCATGCTCGGCTACCAATCGACTTCATTTCACGATAGCCACTATCTGCGCCAAGTCTTGGGCTTGCGCCCCGCGCCAGAATTCGAACAGTGGCTGCTCCGCATGCGCATCACCAACGAACAGCGCCGGCTACTTCCGGTGGGTACGGGCCACGAGCTCTTGCTGGATACGTTGGCCGGAGGTGGCTGAGTGGGCGACATCGAAAAGCGTGATCCCTGGCTCGCGCTCTCGCGCCTGACCGCGGCCCGAATCGCGCTCGGCCGCGCTGGCGGCAGCGTCCGCACCGATACTCTGCTGGATTTTCGGCTCGCCCACGCCCGCGCCAAGGACGCCGTCGGGCTCCCTTTCGACGCGCAGACATTGACGGAGCGGCTCGCGGCCGCGCAGCTCGAAACATTCTCGCTCGAGACGCAGGCCGTCGATCGACGCACGTTCCTCGCACGCCCAGATTTGGGTCGCGCGTTGCGCGCTGAGTCCCGCGCTCGGCTCGATGCCGCTCGCCAAGATTGGGGCGATCGCGACCTATGTCTCGTCGTTTCCGATGGTTTGTCTGCGCTCGCGGCGGAGCGCCAACTCGTCCCCTTCTTGACCGCGTTCGTGCCGTTGCTCACCGGAAGCGTGACGCACTATCCCGTCTTCATTGCGCCATTTGCACGCGTGAAGCTCGCTGATGAAGTCGGCGAGCTGCTCGGCGCGCGGTTTTCGCTGATCTTGTTGGGCGAGCGTCCAGGGCTCAGTTCCCCCGATAGCCTCGGCGCGTATCTGACTTATCAGCCGGGCTTTGCTCGCACCGATGCCGACCGAAATTGCGTCTCCAATATCCGCGCGGAAGGGTTGCCGTGTGTGGACGCAGCGCGCAACGTCGCAGAACTATTGCGCGAATCGAAGCGGCTGCGCGCCAGCGGGGTCGCGCTCAAGCTCAATGCCTAGGGCTCAATCAGGCGCGATCTGCAAGCGCTTGATCATCTTCTGCAGACCGAAGCGTGATAGTCCGAGTAGCTCCGCTGCCCTCGTTTGGTTGCCTTGAGTGCGCTTCAGCGCGCTGCGCACGAGCTCGGATTCGAGCGCGTCGACTCGGCCGCGTAGGTTGAGTGCGTCGACTTGCGGCGCCTCACCGCCTTCGCGCGCGATCACGTCAGGGGAGAGAATATCCGGCGTTACCACGTCATCCGCCAAGACCAATGCTCGGCGCACCTCGTTCTCGAGTTGCCGAATGTTGCCCGGCCAGCGATACGCCGAGAGGGCGTCCATAGCGGCCTTCGAGATCGTCACTTTGCGCTTTTGCGCGTAAAGCCCGACGAAGTGCCGCACGAGCAGCGGAACGTCACCCACGCGCTCACGAAGTGCCGGCACGCGCACACTGACCACGTTCAAGCGATAATACAGATCTTCGCGGAATTTTCCGGCTAAAACCAGCGCTTCCAAGTCGCGATGCGTGGCGCCGATCACGCGCACGTCTACGAAACGCGGCGCGTCCGCGCCGACCGGATGCACCTCCCCGTTTTGCAAGACCCGCAGCAGCTTGGTCTGCATATTGAGGCTCATCTCGGCGATTTCGTCCAAGAAGAACGTGCCGCGGTCGGCGACCTCGAATAGACCAGCACGGGGGCGCGTCGCGCCGGTGAACGCACCACGCACGTGGCCGAACAGGGTCGGCTCGAGCAGGCCCTCCGGAATCGCACCGCAGTTTTCACTGACGAACGGTTGCTTGGCGCGCGAACCATTCTCATGAATCGCACGGGCCACGAGTTCCTTGCCGCTGCCCGACTCACCCAAGATCAAGACCGGCACCTCGGCGCTGGTCACGCGGTCGACCAAGCGCAGCAACCCGCGTACGGCCTCGCTCTGGCCGATGATCGAGTTGTAGGAAAAGCGCGTCTCCCGCGCGTCGCGCGAACGCGCGAGTTCACGCTCGGCGACGTCGAGCTCGGCCTCGCGATGGGCCAATTCTTGCGCTAATTTGGCCTCTGCGCGTTCCGCGCGGCGCGCGGCGCGCCTGAGCAGCAGCTGACTCCGGGCATCCAGAATCGCCACGGCCGCGAGCGTTCCGACCAGGCGCACCCATGACAGCTCGCGCGAGCCGAAAGCGCCACGCCGCACGCGGTCATCCAGGTACACGACGCCCAAAGCCTCGCCCCGAGCGATCAAGGGCACGGCCAAGACGCTCCGCAACTTCAAAGCGTGCACGCTCGCGTGCAGCTCCGGCAAATCACCAGCCGCGTCGACCGCGACGACAGGCTCGCCCAAGTCGAGCGCGCGCCTCGCCAGTGATTGGCTCAACGTCAGCTGTTCGTGACCGAGATCGATGCGGCGCAGATTGCGCGCGGCGCGCGGCTTCAGCTTTCCGCCCGGTGCACGCAGCAACAACAGGCCGCGCTCGACCCCCGTCCAAAGCACCAACGCGTCGACCACTTGGCGCAAGAGCGGGCGCAATCGATCCCGCTGGCTCAAACTGCGCACCAGCGCTTCGACGTCCGTGATTTGCTCGGGAACGATATTGGCTTCGACGCCGACGTCCAGAGCACGCACCCAGTCGAGCGCGCGCACCGCGCTTTGCAACTCGCTCGGCGTGCGGCGTAGAAACTCGCGCGCCGCGTCGCCAGCGGCCGCGCTCAGACGGCGGGCGCTATCAGCGTCACCGATCCGTGTAGCGAGCGCGGCGCCCGCGTGCAACGCGCGGCCGCGCACCGAGAGCGAAGCGCGGGCCGAACTCAGCGCATTCAGCTCCGCGATCGGCACTTCTGGGCGCGCGGGCTCAATCGCTTTTAGCTCGTGCCAGGCGCGGGCCGCCCACCACTCCAACCGCGCGTCGTCGGCTGCGCCTTCACGCCGTGCGCTGGCGTCGAAGCTCACCACGTCGACCAAGCTGCCGCGCGCCCACAAGCGCGCGGCGGCGCACAATGCATCGTCATCGGCGACGAGCAGCGAGAGCGCGCGCGAAGCGTGTTCGACCGCGTCATCCGCGCGTTCGACGCTGTCCGAGAGCACTAGGTGCGCATAGCCGCGACAACGCTGGTCGCCCGACGCTTTGGCGCGCTGCACGGTTTCTAGCGCTGCGGCGCGAGCATCGTGCTCGGCGCCAGCGCTGGCATACACGACAGCGGCCGAGAGCGACGCACGCGCGGCGTCACCCGTGCGCCCGAGCGCCTCGAACAAGAGCAGCGCGCGGCGCGACGCAGAAAGCGCCTCTCCGAGCTCACCCAGATTGGTTGCGGCCGCCGCCAGACCGGTGAGATACGTCGCTTCCTCGAGCAGAGCGCCAGTGCGCGCGGCCAGATCGCTCGCAGCGCGAAAGGCGTGCCGCGCGGACTCCGCTTCACCGCGCGCGTGTGCGAGCAGGCCGAGCAGACCTTCGGCGCGCGCGCGCTCTTCATCATTGCTCGCTTGCAGACGCGCGCGTTGCGCGGCATCCAGCGCGGCGGTCGTCTGCCCGCGGCTCAGCTCGAGCAGCGCGCGGACTTCCAGGCTGTACGTGCCATGCGTGAACGGCTCCAGCAGTTTGGAGGCCGCCGCCGAATCTCCGCTGTCGAGCGCGATGCGGGCGCGGATCGCCGCCACGCGCTCGGCCTGCTCTCGATCGAGCGCACCCGGCTCGAGCGTTTCCAACAGCGCATGGGCAGACGCGCTGTCCCTCGCGCGGCGACACAGCTCCGCGCTCGCGACCTTGGCTTCGATCTGCGAAAACCCGCTCAGGAATGCCAGCGCCCGACCAGGCTCGCCGCGCAAGCGAAACGCGCGCGCAAGAGCCAAGGCCAAGCTCAGAGGTCCACCCTCGAGTGTTACGAGCGACTCGCCGCTATCGAGCCACGCCGGATCGGGCAGCGCGCTGCCCAGCGCGAGCGCGATGTCCACCGCGCTCGCGTTCCGCGCTACCTGCGAGAGCGCTGGCACAGCGCCGTATTCGATGGCTGCCAGCGTGAAGCTCTCGGGCTCATGGCGCTCGGCAAGCTCGAGCAGGCGGGCCAAGAGCTGCTCTTCCGCGAGCTCGCGCAGCGCCGGCCAGGATGCCGCGACCGGCCCGACCAACGCCACCAGAAAGCGAGCACGCGAGAGCTCATCGAGCGGCTCGATCGCCGGCGCGAGCGCGTCCTCGAGCGATAGGCCGCGTAGCTTATGAATTCCTTGAGCGAGCGCGCGGCACTCCGTCACCCACTCGAGCGCCGGCCCTTGCAAGTCGAGCCGGGGGCTCGTTTGGCTGCGCGCGGCGCTGAAGATCTCGTTTTTGCGCGTCGAAAGGTAGCTTCTGCGCACGCTGGCGCTCCGTCGCGGTGCGCTGCTTTCGTCGTTCAGTGGCTGGCCGCTGTTCGCGCTGGCGAGCGCGCGACGCAACACCCAGTTGGCGGACGGACGCGCGCCAGGCGCGCGCGCGAGCAGCGCACGCACGACCAGAGCCAGCTGCCCTTGCACACGCAGCTCGAGCTCACGCACGTCTTGCGTCGCTGTTTCGGGCTGCAAAATCTCGAGCAAGGTCACACCCAAGGCCCACAGGTCGCGCGCGCGCGCGTCACCCTCGGGTTGATTGGCAAACACTTCTGGAGCGAGGTAGTGCGCAGTGCCGCCGGAGGCCTCCACTTGTTCGGCCGCGCCGCTCAAGCCGAAGTCGACCAAACGCGCACGATCATTGTCGACGATGATGTTCGCGGGCTTCACGTCACCGTGCGCGGCACCGGAGCCGTGCAGTGCCGAGAGCGCAGCGCCGAGATCGCGCGCGACGACCAGCGACAGCTCTTCACGACGTTTCGCGTCGAGCGTGGGATCGCTCAGCGCCTCGGCCAAGCTGATCCCCGGCGCCGAAGTCAGCACCAAGTACGGTGTGCCCGCTTCGATCCGTTGCCCGAGCTCTGCAGCCAGAGCAGGCCCCGAAAGCCCCAACGCGAGCAACGTCGGAAACTCCGGCGCCGCCGCAAACAACAATCGCTCGGCTTCGTCCGCGAAGCGGTGGGCCTCCGCGGGGCCCTTTCCGAGCTTGAGCACACACGCCCCGAAAGCCCACTCCCCCAGCCAAACCGAGCTCGTCGCGCCTTGACCGACTCGCTCGGTCCAGCGCACGGCTTGGCCTTGGATTGTCAACTGTGTTGCCACTGCGATTACCCCCAGATGGGCTAAAAATTAGCCCCGCCACAGTCATTCGTCAACGTAGGTGGCACCAGAATCGGGCGCGAGGCCGATTTTTGGTGGGGCGATCGTGGCCCCGCATCGCACCTCGGATCTCCCAAATTTTTCCCGACCCACGACGCCGAAGGCTCTGACGGCCCGCGGCGTAGCGCGTGACCATCAAAAACCCAGCAGCCGTTCGAGAGACCGTCAGTGAGGTTCGGCGCAGCCGGCGCCTCGGGAGATCCAAGAGGAGATGCGCACCAGATCTTCGCGCGTGGTGGCCGCAGGAATGACTGCACTCATGGATGATGTGTCGTCCTTCGGCATTGGATCACCGAGCACCCACCATTCTCGCAAGCGCACGAGTTCGTCATGCGGCGGCGGTTGGCAGTCGAGCTCGGAAACCGGCGCATGGTAGCCGGTCATGCAGCTCGGCAGATCGCCCGCTGGCCCGAAATTCTCGGGTTTTCGCAGCAATTTGTACATCAAATAGCTGGTCGCAGGACTGCCCGGATCCACGATGTTCATCTGCACGCCGAAGCGCGCCGGGCTCTTCAAGCCAACGCTTGCGGCAGTGATGCCGGTTTCGGTTTGGTGCGCCACTTGGCGAATCGCCGTGTACGAGAACCCGCGCGTGCTCGAGAGATCCAACCCCATGGGCGGAAAGTTCGAAGGCGGTGAAGTTTGTGCGTCTGGCTTCGTGGCGTGGCAGCTCACGCACGTTTCGAGCGGCCCTTGGAGCAGGGTCTCGCAGGTGTCCAAAGGCGGGGGCTCGGGAGCGGGCTCGACTCGCGGCCCGCGGCCGGTACTGAAACTGAAGCGCAACGGCGCCGTGCTCTCCTCGAGCGGCGCATGGTCGAAAGCCCAAAACCCCTGGCTTGCATTGTCGTAGCGCAGGATTTGGGCGGTGTAGACCGTGTTCGGCTGCAGCTGGCGCGTCGGGCGAAATACCACGACTCGTTCGATCATGTCGTACTCGACCTGCAGTGCGACGCCGTTGGCAGGCGGACTGCCGGTGTACAAGCTCAGCCCCCACTCGAGGCCGTTCGGCAGCAAAAAGCGGTCGAAACGCAGCTCGATGGCGACGTTGGTCGGCACCGCGCAGTCCGGCGTCGGCTCGTCACAGTCGACATCTGCGTTGATTGGGGCGTTCGTGCCCTGCCCGTCCGCGGGGTAAGTCGCGATCACGTGCACCGGTGGGCCGTGACCCGGAGCGTCGTCACGCGGCCCGAGATCGCAGCCCGACGTGAACGCTGCGACAGCGAGTAGCGCGCTCCCCAGAACCGCTGAGCGTATACTCAGCTGTCGGTGTAGATGTGCAACTGGTCGCGGATCGATTGCTCGCTGACGCCGTTGCGGATCTGATCCTTGAGGCAATCCGCCAGCGTGATCAGCAGGTCGTCCACGCCCTTTTCCTCGATGATTTTCGACAAAAGTTGGCGTGCTTCGCGGCTGTCGTCCTCGCGCAAGAACTCCCGCACCTTCTCCACGGTGATGTCGCCTTGGAAGTCGAAGTACAGGTTCTCGAACAGAAAACGAACAAGCTCCTTCACGAAGAGCCTCCTT
>Ga0164241_10006474_pt1 | contig 10684 bp, 9 predicted proteins | sample OricomyardsoilBY_FD_108780 | JGI IMG/M metagenome (GOLD analysis project Ga0164241, IMG submission 108780) | Backyard soil microbial communities from Emeryville, California, USA - Original compost - Back yard soil (BY) | ecosystem: Environmental > Terrestrial > Soil > Unclassified | place: USA... | reverse complement strand
GTTCCTGCGCGACAACTGCCTCTCGAACCGCGTCTTCAAAGGCTACGACGACATCGTCGCCCACTGCTGCGCCGCATGGAATGATCTCATCGACCAGCCATGGCGCATCCGTTCCATCGGCCGGCGCGCGTGGGCACAAGGGTTCTGATCAATGCGGGCTGGTATTACCCAATCCGACCGCCGCCGCGCACGCCGGAGCGGAGAACGATCTCCGACACCTGGTGTTCACGACGATAAGCCATGACGTGGATGCCGGCGACGCCAGGGATCTCGCGGATGCGCTGCATCAGCTCGATGCAGAGCGTGGTACCTTCTTCGGCGGGTCTTGACGCGCGGTCGAGGCGGTCGATGACCTCGTTGGGTATGTGGATCCCGGGAACGTGTGCGCGCATCCAACGGGCGGCTTTGGCGGAGGCGAGCGGGCCGACGCCGGCGAGGATGTAGACCCTCTGGTCGAGCCCTAGATCGCGGACCCGGGCCATGAATCGCTCGAAGCGCGGCAGGTCGAAGATGTAGTTGGTTTGGATGAACTCGGCGCCGGCGTCTATCTTCTTGGCCAGGCGATCGGCACGCAGCTCGTAGGGCGGAACGCAGGGGTTCTCGGCGGCGCCAAGGAACATGTGCGGGCGTCGGGTGATCGGGCGACCGGAGAGGAAGACGCCGTCGTCGCGCATCGTGCGGATGGTCCTAAGGAGCGTAAGCGAGTCGAAGTCGAAAACCGGCTTGGCCCCCGGCTGGTCGCCGACGCCGGTGCCGTCGCCGGTCAGGCACAGCACGTTTCGCACGCCCATCGCGGCGGCGCCGAGCACGTCGCCCTGGATGGCGATGCGGTTACGGTCGCGGCAGGAGATCTGGTAGATCGTGCCATAGCCGGCGCGGGTGAGCAGCGCGCAGATACCGATCGAGGACATGTGACAGTTCGCACCCGAGGCGTCGGTGGCATTGATCGCGTCGCAGACCTCCGAGAGCGGGCGGGCGGCCTCGAAGACATCGCCCGGGTCGGCGCTGTCCGGAGGGTTCAACTCTGCCGTCACGGCAAACTTTCCGGCGCGGAGCGCGCGCTCGAGGCGGCTGCCAGAAGACATTCCGGGGGGCGGTTCCTCGTAGGGGCGGATGTGGTCGCCGGGAAGCTCGCTCATGGGGCATGGGTCGCGCGTTGCGGCTCGTCGGCGAGCGGGGCCGTGGCCGGCTCGATTTCGCGGGCCTTCGGGAAGGCGTGGGCAAGGGTGGTACGGCCGGCGTCCTGGCACTGGCGCAGCGCCCCGGCCTTCTCACGGCTAATGCGAAGCCAGGCGGAGGAGCCTTTAAGCCTGTGGTCGACGGGCGGCAGCACTTCCCGAATGCGGTCGTCTCCGCGCATACGTCCGGCGCCGTCCCAGGCCAGGATCCAGACGCAACGCATGTCGGGTTTCACCTCGCAGAAGCCGCCTTCGCGGACGCCGCCGCACGGACCGTTGCGGAGCTCCTTTGGGCAGTTCATCGGGCAGGACATGCCGGTCGAGGAGAGAACGCATTGGCCGCACATCTTGCAGTCGAACAGCAGGCTTTTGGCAGCTCGCTCAACGAAGGCCACCGGGCGCTCCATGCGGTCGTAGCCGATCCGCGCGAATAGCGGGTCGAGGCGAATCATCGTGCGCTCAAGCCGCTGGTAAAGCCATTCGAGTCCGCGTGCGTGGCGGACCGCTAAGAGTCGGAGTCGGTACATTACCCCTCCCGCTGCCCGCCATGCGCGGGCATGCGGCAGTCTATGCCGCAGCACAAGTTACGGTCAGCAAAAACTCTCGGGATCGCGGGGCTCAACATGGGTTCGCAGGCCGTTGCTCTCCCTTCAGCGAGCTGCGCAGAGGGCAGTCTACCTGGTGCTGTCCGATGGTGAGTTCCGCCAGGGCGACGCCGACTGGTTCACGCCGGGGGTCGGGGGGTCGTTCTACAATACACCCTTCATCACGCACGCGATGCGCTCGGCCCATACGCCGCTCTTCGCTTTCTGGGCGCTCTGGGCGCAGCCCGACGCCTGACCGACGCCTGAACCTACTTTCCGAAGACCACCGTCCGGTTGCCGCAGAGAAGGACGCGGCGCTCGACGTGGAGTTTGACCGCCCGGGCCAGCACACGGGACTCCGTGTCGCGGCCGATGGCGACGAGGTCCTCGGCGGTGTCGGCATGGCTGACACGAGCGATGTCCTGCTCGATGATTGGGCCTTCGTCCAGGTCGCTGGTGACGTAGTGGCCGGTGGCGCCGATCAGCTTTACGCCGCGCTGATACGCCTGCTTGTAAGGGTTCGCGCCCTTGAAGGCCGGCAGGAACGAGTGGTGGATGTTGATCGCCCGGCCGGAGAGCTTTCGCGAGAGGTCGTCCGACAGCACCTGCATGTAGCGCGCGAGGATGACCGTCTCGACGCCGGTCTCCTCCACGAGCGCCAGCAGCGCCGCCTCCTGCGCCGGCTTGGTCTCGGGTGTCACCGGGAGGTAGACGAAGCGAATGCCCTCGTGTTCGGCGATACGGCGGGCGTCGTCGTGGTTCGATACGATCGCGGTGACCTCGGCGTGCAGCCATCCGACCCGGATCTGGTAGAGCAGGTGCAGCAGCGCATGGTCGAACTTCGAGACCATGACGATGATCTTCGGCGGCCGCGAGGCGTCGCTGACCTCGAGGTCCAGATCGAACCGCCCGACAGTGGGCGCGAGCGACTGCTCGACGGCCGCGTCGGTCAGCCCTTGGGGTCCGACGAAGGCGACGCGCAGGAAGAAGCGGTCGGTCGGCCGGTCCCAGTGCTGCTGGGTCTCGGTGATGTTGCCGCCGAGGTCGGCGATCGCCGTGGAAACGGCGGCGATGATCCCCGGCAGCGGCGCGCTGGTGAGGGTCAGGATGAAGGCGCTCTCGGGCACGCTCAGCACTCCGGAAGGTTGACGGCAAGGCCGCCGGTGGAGGTTTCCTTGTACTTTACGCTCATGTCGCGGCCGGTCTGTCGCATGGTCTCGATGCAGGCGTCGAGCGGGACGACATGGGTGCCGTCGCCGCGGAGGGCGAGGGAGGCGGCGGCGACGGCCTTGATAGCGCCGAGGCCATTGCGTTCGATGCAAGGCACCTGGACCAGGCCGCGAACCGGGTCGCAGGTCATGCCGAGGTGGTGCTCGAGGGCGATCTCGGCGGCGTTCTCGACCTGGGCGTTGGTGCCGCCGAGCGCGGCGCAGAGGCCGGCGGCGGCCATGGCGGCGGCGGAGCCGACTTCGCCCTGGCAGCCGACCTCGGCGCCGGAGATCGAGGCGTTGGTCTTGATGATCCCGCCGATCGCCGCGGCGGTCAGCAGGAACTCGCGGACGCCCTGGTGGGTCGCGCCGACGCAGTGGTCGCGGTAGTAGCGAAGGACCGCCGGGACAACGCCTGCGGCGCCGTTCGTTGGCGCGGTGACGACCTGGCTGCCGGCGGCGTTCTCCTCGTTGACGGCCATGGCGTAGACCGAGAGCCAGTCGTTGGCGACGTGGGGCTGGGCTATGTTGTTACCGCGTTCGGCGAGGAGCGCCTCGTGGATCGCCTTCGCGCGGCGGCGGACTTTGAGGCCACCCGGGAGCGTGCCGTCGGTGGCGAGGCCGCGGTCGATGCAGGCGTCCATCACCTGCCAGAGCCGGTCGAGGCCGGTGTCGAGGGTGGCGTGGCCGCCGGCGGTCTCGTTGGCGCGCTTCATCGCGGCAATGGAAAGGTCGGAGGCTTCGCCCATGGCGAGCATCTCGGCGGCGGTGGCGAAGGGATGGGGGCGGTCGACCTTGGCGTCGTCGCCCTTCAGCGTCTCGGACTTCATCTGGCGCTCCGTCAGCACGAAGCCGCCGCCGATGGAGTAGTAGGTCTCGGTGAGGTGCAGGTTATCGGCGGCGTCGAAAGCGCGGAGCACCATGCCGTTGGCGTGGCCGGGCAGCGGTGGCCCGTAGTCGAAGACCACCCCCTTCTCCGGGTCGAAGGCGAGGGGGCCGATGCCGGGGACGTCGATCGTTCCGGTCTCGCGGAGGGTGGTCAGGCGGCGCTCGGCTTCGTCGGGGTCGAGCGTCTCGGGGACGAAGCCGAGCAGGCCGAGGATCACCGCCCGGTCGGTGGCGTGGCCCTTGCCGGTGAACGCGAGGCTGCCGTGGAGGGAGGCCTCGAGCCGCGCGGGCGCGCCGGAGCCGGGCACGCGGTCGCGACCGTCGCGCAGGGCGTCGAGGAAGCGGGCGGCGGCGAGCATCGGGCCCATCGTGTGCGACGACGATGGGCCGACGCCGATCTTGAAGATGTCGAAGACGCTGAGGAACATGGCCGCTCCCGACCGGCTGTCGCATCGCGCGACGGCGGGTCATCCGTTTGCATTGGTTCGAGTTGCCGCGCGGCGTCAACCGCGCGGCAACGAAGGTTGATGCCTCAGCCCTCGTAGATCGGGTGGGCGGCGGTCAGCTTCCTCACCTCGGCCTGCACCTCGGCCTCGACCGCAGCGTCGCCCTCCGCGCCCTTAGCAGCGAGGGCGTCGACGACCTTCAGCACGAGTTCGCCGACGCGGGCGAACTCGGCTTCGCCGAAGCCGCGGGTGGTACCGGCGGAGGTGCCGAGGCGGACGCCGGAGGTGACAAACGGCTTCTCCGGATCGAAGGGGATCGCGTTCTTGTTGCAGGTGAGGCCAGCGCGCTCGAGCGCGCGCTCGGCGTCGCGGCCCTTCACCCCCTTCGGACGGAGGTCGACGAGCACCATGTGGCAGTCGGTGCCGCCCGAGACGATGTCGAGACCACCGGCCTTCAGGGTCGCGGCGAGTTTGCGGGCGTTGGCGATCACCGCCGCGGCATAATCCTTGAACGACGGCTGCAAGGCTTCGCCGAAGGCGACGGCCTTGGCGGCGATGACATGCATCAGCGGCCCGCCCTGGTTGCCTGGGAAGACCGCCGAGTTGAGCTTCTTCGCCAATGCCTCGTCGTTGGTCAGGATTATGCCGCCGCGGGGCCCGCGCAGGGTCTTGTGTGTGGTCGAGGTGGTGACGTGGGCGTGGGGCACCGGGTTCGGGTAGAGGCCGGCGGCGATCAGGCCGGCATAGTGCGCCATGTCGACCATCAGGTACGCGCCGACCTCGTCGGCAATGGCGCGGAAGCCGGCGAAGTCGATCTCGCGCGGGTAGGCCGAGGCGCCCGCGATGATCAGCTTCGGCTTCGTCTCCAGCGCGCGGGCGCGGACGGCCGCCATGTCGATGCGCTGGTCGCTCTCGCGGACCTCGTAGCTCACCACGTCGAACCACTTGCCCGACATCGTCACCGGCGAGCCGTGGGTCAGGTGGCCGCCATGGGCGAGGTTCATGCCCATGATCCGGTCGCCGGGCTGGAGCAGCGCGAGAAAGACGGCCTGGTTCGCCTGCGCGCCCGAGTGCGGCTGGACGTTGGCATAGGCGGCACCGAACAGCTGCTTCACCCGCTCGATGGCGATGGTCTCGACCTCGTCGACGAACTCGCAGCCGCCGTAGTAGCGCTTGCCCGGATAGCCTTCTGCATACTTGTTGGTCAGGACCGAGCCCTGGGCGATCATCACGTCGCGCGAGACAATGTTCTCCGAGGCGATCAGCTCGATCTGGTGCTGCTGGCGGCCGAGCTCGCGGCCGATGGCGGCGGCGACGGCGTCGTCGGAGAGGCGGGAGGCGTCAGTGTCGAGCATGGCGGGAGTTCCTTGTCTCAGAGGCCGGCGGCGAGCTCGCGCACGGCGATGTCGAGGATGCTGCGGACGTGCGGCGCGAAGGAGCGCCAGACTGTCAGGTGGAAGCGGTCGTCAGCCTCGCGGGTGAGGACGACCTGGGCTGTGTCGAAGACGGTGCGGGCGCCGGAACCGACCGGCATCCGCGCGAGATCGCGCGGGCAGCCAGCCGCGAGCAGGTCGAGCACGGCGGGACCTTCGAGCGCATAGGTGAGCTCGCGGTCGGAGACCTCGACGCCGCTCACCGGGACGGTGATCTCGTCGAGCGCGGCGAGGAGCGCGCCGCGGTCCGCCTCGGGCGCCTCGAGCAGCCATTCGTCGGGGCCAAGGCAGAGGGCTGTCCGGGCGCCCTCGGCGCTGCGGGTACCGACTTGCGTGGGCAGGCCGAGGCCGGCCGCGGCGGGGTCGGTGAGGCGGAGCGCGATCCGAGTGGTCGGTGCCAGCTCGGTGATCGTGACGCCGGCGGCAAGCGCGGAAGTCATGGCGTTCATCCTGTCCTCCATCGTCAGGCGCTGATGCGGGTGTTTTCGGGGTCGTAGAAGACCGGACTCTTCACGACCGTCGCCGTTATCGTGCGGTCCGGCATCGGGACGTGCAGGGTCTGGCCGTCCCGATCCCGGCCGTCGACGACGACGGCCATGGCGATCGACCGGCCGAGCGCCTCGCTCCAGTAGGAGGAGGTGACGTGGCCAATCATGGTCATCGGCTTCGGCTGGCTCGGGTCGGCGACGATCTGGGCGCCTTCCTGCAGCACCGCCTTCGGGTCGTCGGTCAGCAGGCCGACCAGCTGCTTGCGGCCCTTCGCCAGCATGTCGGGACGGGTCAGCGAGCGCTTGCCGACGAAGTCGGGCTTGGCCTTGCCGATCGCCCAGGCGAGACCGGCGTCGTCGGGGGTCAGCGTGCCGTCGGTGTCCTGGCCGACGATGATGTAGCCCTTCTCGGCGCGCAGCACGTGCATCGTCTCGGTGCCGTACGGGCAGATGTCGTACTGCCGGCCGGCCGCGATCAGCGTCTCCCAGAGGGCGAGGCCATGGCGGGTCGGCACGTTGACCTCGAAGCCGAGCTCGCCGGTGAACGAGATTCGGAAGAGCCGGGCGGGAAAGCCCGCGACCGTGCATTCCGCCACCGCCATGTGCGGGAAGGCCTCCGCCGAGATGTCGAGGCCTTGGACGAGAGGCTCGAGCAGCTTGCGCGCGTTCGGGCCGTTGAGGGCGACTGTTGCCCACTGCTCGGTGGTCGAGGTGAGCCAGACGCGGAGGTCGGGCCATTCGGTCTGGAGGTAGTCCTCCATCATGTTGAGGACGCGCGCCGCGCCGCCGGTCGTCGTGGTGACGTGGAAGCGGTCGGCGGCCAGGCGGCCGATGACGCCGTCGTCGCGGATGAAGCCGTCCTCGCCGAGCAGCAGGCCGTAGCGGCAGCGCCCCGTCCCGAGCTTGGCCCAGGGGTTGGTGTACATCCGCTCCATGAAGGTCACGGCGTCGGGGCCGGCGACCTCGATCTTGCCCAAGGTGGAGGCGTCGAAGATGCCGAGCGAGGCGCGGGTGGCGCGGCACTCGCGGGCGACGGCGGCGTGCATGTCCTCGCCCGGCTTCGGGAAGTACCAGGCGCGGCGCCAGAGGGCGACCGGCTCGAAGACCGCGCCCTGCGCCTCGGCCCAGGGGTCGATCGGCGTCCGCCGCGTCACCTCGAAGGTGGCGTCTTTGTGGTAGCCGGCGAAGGTGCCGAACGTGGTGGGCGAATACGGCGGCCGGAAGGTGGTGAGGCCGACCTGCGGCGGCGCCTTGCCGAGCGCGTCGGCGGCGATCATCAGGCCGTTGACGTTCGACATCTTGCCCTGGTCGGTGGCCATGCCGTTGGTGGTGTAGCGCTTGACGTGCTCGATCGAGCGCATGCCCTCGCGAACCGCGAGGCGGATGTCCTTGGCGGTGACGTCGTTCTGGAAGTCGATGAAGGCTTTGGCCTTGGCCGGGTCGCGGTCGGTCGGCAGCTCCTTGAGCGTGACGCCCGAGCCGGTGCGGTCGGCGGCGACCGCGTGGGTCTGCGGGCTCGCCTCGTGCCCGGCATCGCGGGCGGCGGTGGCGCCGGCGGCAGCGCCATCCTCCAGCGCGGCGGCGATGCCCCAGAGGCCGCGGCCGGCGCCGGCGATTTGTACCGCCTCGGTCTTCTTGCCGGGGAGGTAGACCTGCAGCGCCTCGTCCCAGGCGAGCTTGCCCTGGGTGTGGCTGAAGAGGTGCAGGCAAGGGGTCCAGCCGCCGCACATTAGCACGGCATCGCAGGCGATGTCGCGCGGCGCGCCGGGCTTGCCACCCTCCATGCGATTGACGCGGAGGGACTTCACCCGCAGCCGGCCTGAGGTGCCGGTGACGGTGCGCCCGGTGAGCGTCTCGATGCCGAGGGCGCGGGCGCGGTCGGTCAGCGCCGAATCGACCGTGGCGCGGACGTCGACGATGACGGCGGGCTTCGCCCCCGCCTCGGTGAGGTCAAAGGCGGCATGCCAGGCAGAGTCGTGGGCGGTGACGATCGCCGGGCGGGCGCCCACCTTGACGCCGTAGCGGTTGAGGTAGGTCTGGGCGGCGCCCGCCAGCATCACCCCGGGGCGGTCGTTGCCGTCGAAGACCAGCGGCTTTTCGAGCGCGCCTTGGGCGAGGACGACCTCCTTGGCGCGGACCTTCCACATCCGCTCGCGCGGGGCGTCGGCGGGGACGGTATCGAGGTGGTCGGTCAGGCGCTGGGCAAGGCCGACGAGGTTCTGGTGGTAGTAGCCGATCGCCGTCGTCCGGGTCATGACCGTGACGTTCGGCAGGTCAGCGAGTTCGGCGAGGGTTTGGGCGAGCCAGTCCCAGGCGGGCTTGCCGTCGATGACGACCGAGGGCTCGGAGAGCAGCGTGCCGCCGATCTCGGCGTGCTCGTCGACCAGCGTTACGCTCGCGCCCGAACGGCCGGCGGCGAGGGCGGCGGCGAGGCCGGCCGGGCCCGCGCCGACGATCAGCACGTCGGTGTGGGCGAAGCGGCTGGCATAGTGATCGGCATCGGACTCGGTCGGCGAGACGCCGAGGCCGGCGGCGTTGCGGATGATCGGCTCGTAGACGCGGTCCCAGAAGGCGCGCGGCCACATGAAGGTCTTGTAGTAGAAGCCGGCCGAGAAGAGCGAACCCATGTTGTCGTTGATCGCGCCCATGTCGAAGGCGAGCGACGGCCAGCGGTTCTGGCTGGTCGCCTCGAGACCGGCGCGCAGCTCCTGGATCGTCGCACGGGTGTTCGGCTCGAAGCGACCGGGGCCGCGGCGGGTGCCGAAGAGGGCGTTCGGCTCGTCGGAGCCGGCCGAGACCACGCCGCGCGGGCGGTGGTACTTGAACGACCGGCCCATCAGGTGGACGCCGTTGGCGAGCAGCGCCGAGGCGAGGGTGTCGCCGGCGAGGCCCTGGTAGGACTTGCCGTCGACGGTGAAGCGCACGGGCTTGCCGTGGTCGACGCGGCCGCGGCCCTGGAGGCGATAGGTGGTCACTTGGCATCTCCCTTGAGGCTGGCGAGGAGGGCGTCGGCGTCGGGGCGGGGCTCGCCGACCTTGTAGGTGGCGAGGAACTTGTCGCCGACGGTCTCGCGGGCGGCGTTGAAGAAGCGGGCGCAGCCGTTGATGTGCCGCCAGCGCTCGAAGTGGACGCCCTTCGGGTTGGACCGGATGAAGAGGAAGTCGCGCCACTCCTCGTCAGTCAGCTTCGAGGGGTCGGCGGGGCGGGCGATGTGTGCCTCGCCGGCATAGGCGAACTCGAGCTCGGGCAGGTCCTGCTCGCAGTAAGGGCAATGGATCAGCAGCATCTCTTGTCTCCCTAGTGCGCGACGGCGGCGGCGGCGGCTTCGTCGATCAGGCGGCCGGTCGTGAAGCGCTCGAGCGTGAAGGGTGCGTTGATCGGATGCGGCTCGTCCTTGGCCACCGTCCAGGCGAGGACGTGGGCGGCGCCGGGCGTCGCCTTGAAGCCACCCGTGCCCCAGCCGCAGTTGACGTAGAGGCCCGCGACCGGTGTCTTGCCGAGGATCGCCGAGCGGTCGGGCGTCACGTCGACGATGCCGCCCCATTTCCGGAGCATCCGCATGCGGCGGAAGATCGGGAAGATCTCGCAGATCGCCGCGAGCGTGTGCTCGATCAGCGGCAGCCCGCCGCGCTGCGAGTAGCTGACGTACTGGTCGGTGCCCGAGCCGATGACGAGCTCACCCTTGTCGGACTGGCTGATGTAGGCGTGCACCGAGTTCGACATCACGACGCAGGGGAAGATCGGCTTGATCGGCTCGGAGACCAGCGCCTGCAGCGGATACGACTCGAGCGGCAGCCGCACGCCCGCGGTCTCCATGACGACCGAGGTGTGGCCGGCGGCCGAGACCGCGACCTTCTTCGCGGCGATGAAGCCCTTGGCGGTCTCGACGCCGATGACCCGGCCGTCCGGCCCGCGGCGGATCGCGGTCACCGGGCAGTTCTGGATGATGTCGACGCCGCGGGCGGCGGCGCCGCGGGCATAGCCCCAGGCGACGGCGTCATGTCGGGCGGTGCCGGCGCGGCGCTGCAGGGCGGCGCCCATCACCGGGTAGCGGGCTCCCGGGTCGATCGAGAGCGGCGGGCAGAAGAGCTTCGCCTCCTTCGCCGAGAGCCACTGGTTGTCGACGCCGTTCAGGCGGTTCGAGTGCACATGGCGCTGGAAGGACTGAACGTCGTGGACGTTGTGCGCGAGCATCATCACGCCGCGTTTCGAGAACATGACGTTGTAGTTCAGGTCCTGCGACAAGTTCTCCCAGAGGTCGAGGGCGTGGTCGTAAAGCCGCGCGCTCTCGTCGTAGAGGTAGTTCGAGCGGATGATCGTGGTGTTGCGCCCGGTGTTGCCGCCGCCGAGCCAGCCCTTGTCGATCACCGCGACATTGGTGATCCCGTGCTCCTTCGCGAGGTAGTAGGCCGCGCCGAGCCCGTGGCCGCCGGCGCCGACGATGACGACGTCGTAGGCG
>Ga0164241_10006473_pt1 | contig 10684 bp, 10 predicted proteins | sample OricomyardsoilBY_FD_108780 | JGI IMG/M metagenome (GOLD analysis project Ga0164241, IMG submission 108780) | Backyard soil microbial communities from Emeryville, California, USA - Original compost - Back yard soil (BY) | ecosystem: Environmental > Terrestrial > Soil > Unclassified | place: USA... | reverse complement strand
ATCGCCGCGGCGCTGACCGCGCCCGCCACACCGGCATTCACTTCGCCGCAGATGATGCACAGCCCGCAAATGCCGCAGACGCCACAGGTGCCGCAACCGTCGCCCGAGGCGGTGATGCCCGGCCGCCCGGCGATCAGCCCCACGGCACCGAGCCGTGGCGATGGCGTGAGCTTGCCGCGCAGATCCTGAGGGCCAACGACGAAGGTCAGGTTGGCAGAGCCCGCCAGGCGCGTCATGATCTCCCCTCCGGGGCGCCAGACCTTCTTGCCGTTGAGCGTGAGGTCACCGGGGGTGCGGTCGACCTTGCTGTTGAGCGCGGTGAGCGCCTGAGCGTTGCTGCCCAGCGTGAACACGCCGGTCGCCGTGACCAGCTCCGTCACTGCTTTGTCTAGCTGAGCGGCGCCCGCTTGCCCTCCGCCTTCCAGGCCGTTGGCCTTCGCCCGCAGATCTGCGGTCGTGGGGGCCGTCTTCCAGTCTTTGTTGAAAAACGTCGCCTCGAAACCCTGCACGAACGCGCTGGTCACCGCGAGCGATGAGGTACCGGTACAGAGTACACCGCCGGTGCGCGATTTGTCCGTGAACAACATCCAGTCTTTGGTGCTGTTCACCTTGTTGCCCGCCTGCTGAGCGTGTGCCTGCGTTTCGCCAGTCAACGTTGCCGCTGCAAAAGCACCGACGGCAGCGGCACCGACCGCGGCCGTACGCTCCAGAAAGTCGCGCCTCGCCGGCGCGCGGAGCTGCTCCGCTTCGCTCTGCTCCGTGGCGCTGCCATTGCTCGCGCCGATGCGCAGTTCAGTCGACGCAGCGTGACTCGTTTCGTTCGTCACTTTCTTCATGGGCCCACCTCCCGTGTATGTCCCCAATGTCGGTGACGGTAAGGAGTTGCCTTACTCGTCGTCAACGCGGTTCGTGGACGTCGGGCGGTGCGTTTTGCGATCTGCTGTGCATGTCGCGAGGAGAACATGCAGCAGCGGCATCATGTCACGAGTGTGCGTTCGCGCCGACGCGTCGCCGCCCAGCAGTTACCTTCTGGAGACACTGCTGTTTGCGGAGAGCAGGTTTTAGGACGATTGCACGGCGAACAGAGCTCAGGCGGCGCGCACTTCCTGGCTCGCCCGCTCGGCGTCACGAGGGATGTCGATGTCCAGATCCACGTCGACATGAACGCCTTCGCGTAGCGCTTGCTTGCGCAGTTTGCGCTGCGTGCGCACCTCCAGCTGCCGCACCCTCTCGCGCGACACGCCGAAGTGCGCGCCCAACTCGGCCAAGCTGAGTTCCTCTTCTGGGTCAGCGAGCAAGCGGCGCTCCAGGATGAACGCCTCGCGCGCATCGAGCTCTGCGCGGCCGTGCTCGAGCGCGCGCTCCAGCTGCTGGCGGAGCTGGCAGCGCTCCAACTCCCGAGCTTGATCGGTCTCTCCCGGCAGCTGTTCGAGCAGGCTCGAGCCCTGGCCCGGCGGCGCGGCGTCGAGCGAGACCCCTCGCTGATCGAGTTGCTGCAACAGCGTCTGCATGCGCTGCTCGCTGACGCCGAAATCTGCTGCCAACAGCTCCAGCACACGCTCCGCGTCTGGCAGCGAGCCGTGCTGGTCCAGTCGAGAAAAGAGCGCGCGCTGCCGGCGCAGCCGAAAAAATACTCGGGAATTGAGCGCGCCTCGCGCACCGGAGAGCATGCTCCAACCGTTCAGCACTCCGGCGACAATCTCTGCTCGAATCCAATACATGGCATAGGTGGAGAAGCGCACCCCTTTGCTCTCGTCGAAACGGTCGAGAGCCCTCATCAGCCCGAGATGCCCATCGCTGATCAGATCGCTGATGGCGATGCCATAGTTCTTGAACGTGAGCGCCGTGAACACCACGTGCCGCGTGTTGGCTTCGATGATGCGTCCCGCCGCGGCTCGGTCGCCTCGCGACTGCCAGGCGCGAATGTTTTCCAGCTCGTCCGCTGCGGCCAGGCGGGGCGCGCGCTTGGCACGGGCCATCAGTCGTTGCGTGTTCACGTCGATGCGCATGCTCGACTATGGACCTGAAATGAAAAGGTTCAAACCTTTTCAAACACACGTTGCAGCCCGACCCGTGCGCTTGTTGCTGTCACAAATTCGTAACAATATGAGTCAGTTACGCCTTGTTGGTGCCGACGCGCCCGGTCAGCAATTCTGCCCAGGTTTGTAAGTCATTGAATCCGTTCAATGTTCGCGCCGCGAGCTCCAAGTTGTGGCTGCCCGCCCCGCCCACGACCACGCTGACCCGCGGCGGCAGCCGGCTCGTTAGCTCCAGCACCTGCTGTGGCAGGTTGCCGCGATACCCCGCGGCCACGCTCAGCACGACTCCTTGAGCAGCAAAGTGTCGCACCGACGACACGAGCTCATTCGCGGGCGTATCCGCACCCAGGAAGATGACGTAGGCCCCGGCGCACGCGACGACCCAGGCTGCCATGTGCAGGCCGAGCACATGGCGCTCCCCTTGCGGGGTCGCCAAGATCACGTTGGCCGCAGGGCGGCGAGCGCGGTGGGTCAGAGGCCGCCACTGCGCGCTCAAGAAGTCGCGCACCCGCTCGCTGGCGAGATGCTCCTCGTAGATCTCGAGCTCTCCGCGCTGCCAGCGCGCGCCGAGCTCGAAAAGGTAGGGGCCCATGCAGCGCTCGAGAAATTCCAGCGCCGGCATCTCGGCGAGGCAGCGCTGAAATTCTCCGGTCAAAGCGTCCGCCTCGCGCTCGCGGGTCAATCGCAGCCAGTCGTCGATCAGCTGCGCATCTCTCTGCTGCGGCTCGAGGTTCCGTGCTCCTGCCTCGATCAGGCGTCGCAGTTGATCGGGATGGCGGCCCACCACCGCCGCGGCGCGATGGCCCTGATCCAGCGCTTGCACGATCAGCTGGACGGTGGTGATGGTCTGCACGGAGTAACGGCGGTGACTGCCCTCGGTGCGTGCCAGCGGGCGGGGGAAGCCATAACGCCGCTCCCAGGTGCGCAGGGTGTCCACCGGAACTCCCGTGGCCTGCGACAGGGTGCCAATGCTGAGCTCCAGCTCGGGTGGTGTAGGGGGACTTGGCACGGTTTCGTTCGAGTCATAGATCAATTTGGGTGCCCGTCTACGGTGGCCATGAAAAGCCGCGCGCCCGCTTGACGGATCCGCGCCCTGACTCACAGAGGGGTCAAATGGTTTGGTTCGCTCCGCGCTGGCGGGTTCGGCTCGCTCCGCGCCCCCTGCTGCTACTGCTGGCGGCGCTCCTGATTCTGGCGCCCGCCGCCGGTGCACCCCCTCCCGCGGGGCGTGCCGTCGGGGTGGCGCTCACGGTCCGGGTCACGGGGCTCAGGAACGATCGAGGCCAGGTCGCGGTGGCGCTCTTTGACTCCGCCGCCCATTTCCCCAAACAAGAGCGAGCGCTGCGGGGGCAAGTCGTGCGCATTGCGGGTAAGCGTGCCCAGGTCACCTTTCGAGATCTGCAACCGGGCACCTACGCCGTCGCCATCTTGCACGACGAAAACCAAAACCAGAAAATGGACTTCAACTTCCTGGGCATGCCGCTGGAAGGGTATGGTTTCTCCAACGACGCATCCGCATTGTTCGGTCCGCCGAGCTTTGAGCGCGCGGCGTTCCGTCTGCTGCCTCGCGCATCCGGTATCTCGATCAATGGGCGCTATTTCTGACGCTGCGCTCCGGACTCTGATCCTCCTGCTGCCTCCCGCCGTCCGCCGTGGCTCGCTCGCCGTCCGCCGTGGCTCGGTGCACGAGGGTGCGAAATGCGCTCGCGGAGTCCTGCTCGTCGAAGCTTGCCGCGACTCGCCGGGCCGCGGCGCGCGTAGAGTCGTCGTCGAGCAGGTCCATGATGCTGGAACGCAGGGCTTGCGGACTCGCCTGGCGCGCCTTGATACACCGGCCCGCGCCTGCTCGAACGATGGCCTCGGTCGCTAGATATTGATCGAAGTTGCTCGGCAGGCCGAGCACCGGTGTGCCCTCGTTCAGGGCCTGATAGCCCGTGGTGCTGCCGCCGTTCGATATGACCAGGCGCGCACGCCGTGCCACCTCCGCTCCGCGCACGAACTCGCGTGCCACGACGTTGCGCGGCAGCCCGGCGAGACGCGCGCGACCCGCCGTGGCCACGATTGCCGTCACCGGCAAGGTTGCCAGCACATCGATCAGCAGCGGCAGCAGCTCGGCCGAACCCGATGAGCCGAGCGTGACGTACACGAGCGGCTGCCCGCCGGACTCGTCCAGCGGCAGACCGTCATCGCCAACGTCTGGTTGCCAGAGCACGGGGCCGATGAACTGATGGCTGTCGGGCGCCTGCTGCACGGGCGTGAGCCAGGGATGATCCGGGTACAGCGTGTAGTCACCGTGGGTGAGGACCTCGAGCAGGCTGCCGACCGGGGGCAAGCCATGCTTCTGGCGAGCCGCATTGAGGGGCTCGGCGAAATGCTGAAAGACCCGTGGCACCGCCCGAGGGAAATACTGCTCCGTCAGCGACTCGCCCAGCCAGCGGAGGATTGGATGATCCGGAACGGGGAAGCGCTCGCGCGGGGCAAACGGGCTCCAGTAAGCGTTGATCAACACCACGGAGGGCACTCCGCACAAGGCCGCACTCGTCGGCACCGTCCAGCGAAAGTCGCTGACGACCAGCTCGGGCCGGACCTCTCGCAGCAGCCTCGTCTCTGCCGCGATGTAGCGCAGCAACGTGGATTTCTCATACAGGCGCCGGCCGGCCCGCAACGCTTGCTCGGCTTGCTGCGCACTCAGGGTCTCGATGCGGTGGCGCGTGAAGTCCGTTCCTGCGAACACCAGCTCGGGGAAGTCGGCGCTGGCAAAATGCACCTCATATGCCGCGCTCCCGAGCGCGCGCGCCAGCACCACCAGGCGCACCACCTGGGCGAGTGTGACATTCTCGCTCACGAACAAGATTCGTTTCCGCACGTTTCCTCCGCGTCCCAAGCCGCGTGCCCTTCATGTGGTTGTGGAATCATTCGACAAGGGGCCCGCGTGTAGTTTGTCGGGGAGCGGCTTGACGATCTTCAGGTCCTATCTACGTGGCTGAGTGTGGACTCGGGAGCCTGCGAATACCTGCTGGTCGGCGGAGGCCTACAGAACTCGCTGATCGCGCTGGCCCTGCTCGAGCAGCGGCCGGAGACCCGTTTGACGGTGATCGAGCGTGAGCCGGAGCTGGGCGGAAATCACACCTGGTGCTTTCACGCCGGGGACGTGCCGGCCGTAGCCCGGCCCTTTCTGGAACCCTTGGTCGTGCAGCGCTGGAGTGGCCATGACGTCTGCTTTCCGCGACATCGGCGCCGGCTGCATGAAGCTTACCATGCGCTGACCAGCGCTCGACTGCACCAGGTGGTGAGCGAGCGGGTGCGTCGCGCACCCCACGCTCAACTGCTCACGGCCTCGGTGTGCGCTCTCGAGCCGGGCGGGGTGACCCTGGAAGATGGGACGCGACGGCATGCCCAGCTGGTGATCGATGCTCGCGGACCCGCGCGTCCGGTCGAGAGCACACCCGGGGCCTATCAGAAATTTCTCGGCCTCGAGTTGCAGCTCACGGCGGGCGGCGCCCCCGAGCTCCCCTTGTTGATGGACGCGACCGTCGAGCAGCTCGACGGCTTCCGCTTCTTGTATGCGTTGCCCTGGGCGGCCGATCGCGTCCTGCTCGAAGACACCTACTACTCGACGAGTGCCGAGCTGGATCGGTCGCTCATCACCCGGCGCATCCTCGAGTACGCGGAACAAAGGGGCCTGCGTGTGCAGAGTGTGCTGCGCGAGGAGTCCGGCGTCTTGCCGCTGCCCACGACCCTCGAGCTCCCGCTCGCCGTGCCCGGCCTGGTGCAGGCTGGCTATGCGGGGGGGCTGTTTCATCCCACGACCGGCTATTCGCTGCCGGTGGCGCTGCGCTTCGCGCTGCACATCGCGAGCCGCCCCGCGGCTGCTGCGCTGGACGCGACCTATGCGCAGTGGATCGCGCGACATCGGCGACAGGTTCGCTATGCGGTCTGGCTCAATCGCTTGCTGTTCGACGCCTTCGCGCCCGAGCAACGGCGCCATGTGCTGGAGCGCTTCTATCGTCTGCCAGCGGACACCATTCGCCGCTTCTATGCGCTCGAGACCACGGCCGCCGACCGTGCGCGCATCTTGTGCGGCAGGCCCCCCGCTGGCTTCTCCTTGTCTCGGCTGATCGCCGGAGGACCGTCCGCATGAATGATCCGATGACCATCGATGTTTTGCAGCTCGCTCCGCGGCAGCTCGAACCCTTGCAGCTCGAACCTCGACAGCTCGAACCTCGACAGCTCGAGCCATCGCCGCCCGCGGTGGCTGCGCCGTCGAGCGCCGCTGCGAATGCACTCTTGGAGCAGCACTTCTCGCGCGAGTCCCTCGCCGAGCTGCTGGGGCCGGAGTCGGCGGACCTGGCGCGCCAGCTCTGGGGCGCGGCGCTGGAGGGGCCGGTGTCGAGCTTCCTGGAGCGGCCCGGAAAGGCCATCCGCGCCGAGCTCGTTGCGCGGAGCTTCGAGCTGGCGGGCGGTCAGGGGCCATGTCCGCCTCGGCTGTGCGCGATCGTCGAGATCCTGCATGCCGGCTCGCTGATCATCGACGACATCGAAGACGGCTCGAGCTCGCGGCGCGGCGGTCCGGCGCTGCACCTCTCGCACGGCCTGCCGATCGCCCTCAATGCAGGCAACTGGATGTACTTCTGGGCGCTCGGCTTGATCGAGGGAACGACCACCAACCTCGAGCTGGAGGTCCGGCTACATCGTTGGGCCTGTCGCACGCTGCTGCGTTGCCACCATGGCCAGGCGCTGGACCTGAGCGCCAACGTGTATCTGCTCCAGCAGAGCGAAGTACCCGGCGTGGTGCTCGCCGCAGCGGAGCTGAAGACCGGGGCGTTGATGGAACTCGCCGCGGTGCTCGGCGCGGTGGCCGCGGGCGCCGCGCCGGAACTGGTGAACGAGTTTGCCTGCTTTGGTCGAGCGGTGGGTGTCGCTCTGCAGATGTTGGACGACGTCGGGGGCATCGTCAGCCAGCGGCGTTGCCACAAGGGGCATGAAGATCTGACGCTCGGGCGCCCCACCTGGCCTTGGTCCTGGCTCAGCACCGACCTGTCAGAGGCGCAGTTCGAGGAGCTGCGGCAGCAGGGCCGCGAGATCGCTCGGAGCCAGCTGCACCCCGAGCTGGTGGCACGTCAGCTGCGCGGTCTGTTGCGCGGCTCGGGGCGCATGCGCGTTCGGCGCCACATCCAGCAAGCGTTCGCGCGCCTGGAGGCTGCCGTGGGGCCTGTCGCAACCCTGGACGACCTGCGAGCGCAGCTGCAGCGCATGGAGAAGAGCTATGGCTGACCGCTCGGGCAGCGGGGGCCCGCCGCGCGCTCTGATCGTGGGCAGCGGCTTTGGCGGCCTCGCTGCCGCGATTCGCCTTCAGGCCGCCGGCTACAGCTGCGCGCTCTACGAGGCCCGAGATAAACCGGGCGGACGCGCCTACGTCTACGAACGAGACGGCTTTCGCTTCGACGGCGGCCCGACCGTGATCACTGCGCCCCAGTGCCTCGAGCAGCTCTTCGAGGCGGGCGGGCGCCGGCTCCGGGACTACGTGCAATTGCTGCCCGTCACGCCGTTCTATCGCCTGCTCTGGGAAGACGGCGAGCGCTTCGACTACTCGGGAGACGGCGAGCAGCTGCTGGCACAGATCCGCGAGCGAAATCCGCGCGACGTGGCCGGCTACGAGCGCTTCCTCGACTACTCCAGGCGCGTCTTTCGCAAAGGCTACGAGGAGCTCTCCGCCACGCCCTTCTCGAATTTCTCGGACATGTTGCGGGTGGCGCCGGACCTGGCAAAGCTGCGCGCCGATCGTTCGGTGTACGCCACCGTGGCCCGCTTCATCGAAGATGAGCGGCTGCGGCAAGCCTTCAGCTTTCATTCGCTGCTCGTGGGTGGCAACCCGTTCGACACCAGCTCCATCTACACGCTGATCCACTATCTGGAGCGAAACTGGGGCGTATTTTTTGCCCAGGGCGGCACGGGCGCGCTCGTCGAGGCGCTGGTCCGACTGTTCGAAGAGCTCGGTGGCGAGCTGCGCCTGTCCGCGCCCATCGAGCACATCCAGGTCGCGTCCGGTCGTCGCGGCGGGGTCGTGCATCGAGCGCGCAGTCTGGGGCAGGAACGTGAGTTCGATCTGGTCGTGTCGAACGCGGATCTGCACCACACGTACGCGCAGCTCTACCGCGGTACGCCCGGCGCGCAGCGGATGACGCGACGGCTGGAGCGCCTGGAATGGTCGATGTCGCTGTTCGTGCTCTACTTCGGCGCGAACCGCCGCTATGACGACGTGGCACACCACACCGTGTTGTTCGGTCACCGCTACCGCGAGCTGCTCCGGGACATCTTCGAAGGGCCGGAGCTGCCGGACGACTTCAGCCTGTATCTGCATGCGCCGTGCGTGACGGACCGGAGCATGGCGCCCGAGGGCTGTTCCGCGTTCTACGTTCTGAGCCCCGTGCCGCACCTGGGCAAGGCCAAGATCGATTGGGACGAGGTGGGGCCGGTGTACGCGGCGCGCATCCTGGAAGCGCTGGAACGCAGAGCCCTGCCGGAGCTGCGCCGGCACCTGATCACACAGCATTTCATCACGCCACGCAGCTTCGAGCGCGATCTGGCGGCGTTCCAGGGCTCGGCGTTCTCATTGTCGCCCAAGCTGACGCAGAGCGCTTGGTTTCGGCCCCACAATCGCGACCCCCGCATTCCCGGTCTGTACCTGGTGGGCGCCGGCACGCATCCGGGTGCCGGCTTGCCCGGGGTGATCCAATCGGCTCAGGCCACGGTCGGGCTGATCCTCCAACGACGCGCGGCTGCCGAACGTGAGACTGGAGCCGTGCCCGCTGTGGCCGAGGTGGCGCCATGAGTGAGCTCGCCACCGGTAGCAGCGCTGCGCCCGAGTGCCTGGCGCTGCTGCGCCGTCACTCGCGAAGCTTTACGCTGGCGACGCGCTTGCTTCCGCCCGGCACGCGCGACGAGGCAGCGATCGTCTACGCCTGGTGCCGGCGCGCGGACGACGCCATCGACCAGCCGCAGGCGGAGACGCCCGCGCAGGCGCTGTTGCGCTTGCGCCAGGAGCTCGCACAGCTCGCCTCCGGGGGCACGCCAGGGGACCCAATCCTGGCCGCGTTTGGCGAGCTCGTGCAGGCACGCCGGATCCCGCTGCACTACGCCGAGGAGCTGCTGCGCGGCATGGAAATGGACGTGCAAGGCGCGCTGTATCAGAGCCTCGAGCAGCTGCTGGGCTACTGCTACCGAGTGGCGTCCACGGTGGGGCTGATGATGTGCCACGTGCTCGGGGTACGGCGCCCCGAAGCCTTGCGCCCGGCGGCTCATCTCGGGCTCGCCATGCAGCTCGGCAACATCTGTCGCGACGTCCAGGAGGACTGGCAGCGCGGCAGACTGTATCTGCCCGCCGACGTGCTGCGTCGCCACGGTGTCCGCTCGCTGCGCGCGAACGGCCCTTTTCCCAGCTCCGCCGTCGAGGGCTGCCGCGGCGCGCTGCGCGAGCTTCTGGAGTTGGCCGATCGCTACTATGCGTCCAGCGTGGCCGGGCTCGATGAGCTGTCGCCGCGCTGCGCCCTGTCCGTCGACGTGGCGCGCCGCGTGTATGCAGCCATCGGCCGGCGCATCGCGGCTCAGGGCTACGACGTCCGTGCCGGGCGTGCCGTGGTTCCCGCGCACCAGAAGCTCTTTGCCTGTGCTGCCGCCCTGACACGCGGCATGGCTCGCAGCGGCAACACCTTCGATGGAGCCTTGCCTGCACTGTCACTGCCGCTGCTGAGTTATGGACCAGAGCTCCTTCGCCTCTGAGCTGGCCGTGTATGTGGGCCGGATCCGCCAGTTTGGTCGGCGGGATTGGCTCGTCTACATCGGCTGGGTGGGCTTGATGCTGGGCTTGGTGGGCGCCACGGGTGGGTTTCTGCTCGCGGGTCGTGCACACGACGTGAGCTTTCCTGCCGTCGCCTGGTGGGTGCCCTGGGGCGCGCTCTTGTTTTCGCTCAGCATCGCCATCGACACCATCGGTCATCGCACCATCTACAAGCAGGAGATTCAGGCAGCGGAAGGATTGGTGCACGGCATCACGATCGCGTGTGGGATCGGCAGCTGCGTGCTCTTGTGCCTGGCCTATTCCCAGCCGAGCAGCTGGATTCCGGCTCTGGTGCTGACTCTGCTCTCCTTCGTCTACAGCCTGGTGGACGAGGCCTTTCACTGGCGCCGCTACGTGCGCCGGCACTCGGACCGCGTCGAGATGTGGAGCCACGTCGGCATCCTGATCGGCCATGCCAGCATGATGCTCGGCTGGTGGGTATGGTTCTTCCAGGGCTACCCGGGCGTACCCGAAACGATCGCCGCGCTGAACCGCTAGAGACCCAGCCCGCTACCAGATCAGTGCAGCGGTGTCAGCGGTCGCATTCTCCGCCCACCATGTTGATCGAGCCGAAGGAGGGAACCAGGTCGGCAATCATCTGTCCGGTCACGATGCGCTCTAGCCCGGCGGTCGTGAGAAAGCAGGGCGGGCGCATGCGTACCCGATACGGCGTGCCACTGCCGTCGCTCACCAGGTAGAAACCGAGCTCTCCGTTGGCCGCTTCCGTGTAACCGTAGGCTTCGCCCGCCGGCAGTTTGATGCCTTCCATGATGATCTTAAAATGCTGGATGGTGCCCTCGATCGTGTT
>Ga0164241_10006471_pt1 | contig 10687 bp, 6 predicted proteins | sample OricomyardsoilBY_FD_108780 | JGI IMG/M metagenome (GOLD analysis project Ga0164241, IMG submission 108780) | Backyard soil microbial communities from Emeryville, California, USA - Original compost - Back yard soil (BY) | ecosystem: Environmental > Terrestrial > Soil > Unclassified | place: USA... | reverse complement strand
CGTGGACGTACGTCGCCGAGCTCGACGCGGCGCCGTACCTGAGTCGTTGAACCGCCGCACGCCGCCGTGACGGCGCCGTTACGGCGTTATCCCAACACGCCGTCGAGCGGCCCGCACGTCGGCTCGATGCCGAAGCCGGTCGCTCCCGTGTAGCCGAGCCCGTGCAGCACGGACGTGTGCAGCCGGTGCGCGCTCTGCGTGCTCGGGTTTTGCAGGTATTTCCCGACCTGAAAGCCCATGTTTTTGCCGCCGATCAGCAGGTACTGCATGTCTTTCGGGTTGTGGCTGTGGTCGGTTCCGCTCTCCACGCCCCAGTAGATCAACGTGTTGTCGAGCATGGTGCCGTCGCCCTCGGCGATCTGCGCGAGCTTCTTCGCGAGGTAGGCGACCTGGCTCGCCCACAGCCGATCGAACTTGATGAACGCGTCTCTCACCGAGGTCGAGGTGCCGTTGAGGCTCACGTTCGTCGCTCGGCTCGCGTCGCTGAGGCTGAGGTGCGCCACCGTGTCGTGCCAGCTGTCGTTGTCGCCAGCCTTGAGGCCCATCATGCCGGTGTGATGGCTGCCGGAGAAGCCGAAGCCGAGATCGGCGACGCGCGTGCGATCGCACGTGAAGGCGTTGACGATGAGGTCTGCCTGGATCTTGGCCCACTTGTCGATCGTGACGTCGTTCCGGTCGCTGCTGTTCACGCCGCTCGTCGTCACTTTCTCGCACGCGCCGCCCGTGACGGGCGGGTTCATGGGCGAGCCCATGGTCTTGATCTGGTTTTCGAGCTCGCTCAGAGCGTCCAGGTGGAGGTCGAGGCGCTCGCGCTCGGCTTGTCCCAAAAAGCCCTGTATTTTTCGGAGCTGAGCGCTGTCCACGTCGAGCGTTACCTGCTTGAGCTGCGTCGCGAGGTCGGGGCCGCCCGCCGGGGTTGTCGGCGCGGGCGCCACCCCGCCGAAGCTGACGCCGTTGAAAATGTTGGCGAACGCCTTGGCCGGGTCCCATTCGTGCGGGATGGGCTGGCCGGGGCCGGAGTAACAGATGACGTGCCGCTTGTCGGCGCCGCCCTTGTCGCCCGCCGTGAGATGAATGTCGGCGAGGGGCGTACCGCCGCGGATGTCCGTGTTCTTGAGCAACACCTGGTCGAGCGAGGGCCCGTTCGCGTAGTGGGTCGACTCGTCGAAGAATTTTTGGCCGGTGAAGAGCTGAGCGATGCCGGCTTCGTGGTGGTTGTCGAAGGTCCAGGAGTGATCGACGCGCCGCACGAAGAGCATGTGGGGCTCGAGCCCCGCGAAATCGAGCAACGGGCCCTGGAGGGTGAAGCCCGTCGGGCCGCCCATGGTCGGCCACCATTCCCGCGGGTGCGAATCCGGCGTGAAGACGAGCACGAGGCGCTTGGGCGGCGCCGTCTGCGCTTGCAGCGCGCGCTGTCGCAAGAACGGCGCGAGAAACAAGCCGCCGAGGCCCGTCTGGAGCAGCGCGCGGCGCGAAAAGGAGCGTCGGTTCAAGACAATCATGGGCGCACCCGCCGGAACGTGCTCGACGTGCTCATCACCGCCGCGACGGCGTCGCGGAACGTGCCCTTGCCGATGGCCGTGCGCGCCGCCTGAATCGGCGGGATCCCGCGGTCGGCCTCGACCTGACCGAAGTAGAAGCGAAAGGCCTGCGTGGCGACGCACTCGCGCACCCATTCGCTTTTCGCGAGCGCGTTGGCGAGCTCGGTATGGTTCGCCATGGGACCGTCGACGTCGGTGTTCAAGAGCTCGCCGCTCGTGTCGACGGGTACGCCGTTCTCCTGCGTGCGGAAGCGGCCGGCCGCGTCGAGGTCCTCGAAATTGAAGCCGACCGAGTCGAGCAACAGGTGACAGCCACGGCAGGTCGCCTGCGCGGCGTGCTGCTCGTAGAGCTCGCGCGTCGTCTTGGGCATCAGGCGGGTCTGCGTCTCGCTGATGTCCGGCGGCTGCACGTCCGGCAGGTGGATCTCTTGGCACAGCAGCCGGCCACGCACGAAGAGGCCGCGCTGGGTGGGTGACGTGGACGTTTCCTTCGCGCGGAGCGACAAAATCGTGCCGAGCCCGAGCACCCCGGTTCGCGTGCCGCCCGCGGCGCCGCTCGGCTCGCTCAAGTAAAAGGCGCCGAGCGGACCGCTCGGCGAGGGCAGGGGAGTCGTGAAGAGCGCGCGCAACGTGCCTTGCGGGCCGGCTTGCGCCGTGAGGAACGCGCGCGTCTCGTCGAACATCGCCTGGCGGATGCCGTCGAAGCTTGGAAAGCGCGTCGTGTCTTTTTGCGGGAACGGCGGCTCGTCGTCGGAGAGCTTGGTCTCGAACTGGTAAACCTTGAGCCAGTCCTCCGCGAACGTCAGAAGCTCGGCCGTGGCCTCGGGCGTCGCGAGCAGCTTGCCGACGGCCGCAGCGAGCGTGTCCGGCTTCGTGAGCTCGCCACGCGCCGCGGCCGCGAGCAGGTCCGCGTTCGGCGGCTGATCGAGCAAGCTGTACGAGAGGAGCGCGGCGACCTCGTGGTCCGTGAGGCTGAAGTCCTTGGCGGCCGCGTCGCTGCCGACCTCGGTGCGGTAGAGGAAATACGGCGCCGTCATCAACGCGCGCAGCACGGAGCGGAACCCGAGCGCCACGTCGCCGGCGCTCGCGCCCAGGTCGAAGAGGCTGCCGTACGTGGTTATTTCGTCCGGCGCCGCCGGCCGGCGAAACGCGCGCTCGATGACGCTCGAGACGAACGCCGCCTTCGAGGCGGCGGCGACCTGCCCGTTCGGAACGAGCGCGGCGATTTCCGCCGCGCTGAGGGCGTCCGTGACCGATTTCGCCTTGTCGTAGTAGTCGGCGGCGAGCGGGACGCGCACGATGCCGGAGCCCGACATGTTCGGGTACACGCCGTTGTCGAGCTCGGGCTCCAGATCCGAAATGTCGATGCGCTTGCCGAGTAACGCCTGCACGCTCTTCGCGTACTGCTCGTGGGTCAGCTTCCAGGTGCGCGCGGGCAGGGCCTCGGCCGCAGCGGTGGGCTCGACGTAGGGCAGGTGGCCGTCGTCATCGGGTGCGGGCATGGACCCGCCGCTCGAGCCCGACGTGCCGCCGCCGGAGCTGCCGTTGCCGCTACCGCCCGCGCCCGGCGCTCCGCCGGCTCCGGACGACGGAGTGCCCGAGGAGCCCGCGGAAGCTCCGTTGCCCGTTGCCGCGGTGGCGCCGCTGCCCTGAGGCGGCGCACCCGTGCCGGTGATGTTGCCGGTACACCCGAGGAGCAAACCGCTGAGGCATGCCCCCGCCCACACGCGGAGCTCGGTCCTCGTGTCGAAGGGCCGCTTCGCACGGGTCATGCTCGACGCTCGCTGCTCGGATGTAGCGCCCAATCGAATACCTATTCCAACGGAGCCGAGCGCTGGATTGCGCGTGAGATTTTTCTCGCCGCGTTGGGTAGCAAATCCGCTCTTGACGGATTGGCCGGTGCTTCGCAAAAAAAACGCTCGGCGTGCTGGGTGGTTGCGTGGCGCGCCGGCGGGCCATCACATTTCGCACCGGCTAGTGCGGGCGACTCATGCGGCGAATAGCGCGGCCGTCGCCGGTGCGAGCACGGAGGCGACTCCGTCGGCTGCGGCGCGGCGCAGCGCGCTCGCCTCGACGCGGGCACGCAGCGCGAGCTCTTCGATGTCCGGCTCCGGCCACGCCGCCGCGAAGGCGGCGCGAACGGCTGCTTTCACGCTTTCGCCCCCCGTTCGGAGCGCCCAGGCGACGACGCGATACGACAGCACGGCGTGCCGAGCCTCCTCGGCGGCCACGGCCTCCAGCACGGCTTTGACGGCAGGCTCCGTCGCGAGCGCGGCCGCGGCGGCGACGAGGTGCGCGCCGAGCGTCTCGCCCAGGCAGCCTTCGCGCGCCGCCGACCGCGCGAGCGCCGCGAGCGTCACATCCACGAAGACGGGCCCCGTGAAAGGAAACGGCCCCGGCTCGATGCTCTCGCCGCCGAACTGCCGCGCGAGGTCCCAGGCGCTCTCCGCGTGACTCACCTCGTCGAGCGCGGCTTTTTGGACGTCGCGCAAGAGCTCGAGCGGCGCGCCGACCGCCATGAGCTCGAGCGCGAGGCGCGAGAAGGCAGCGACGGAGGCGTGCTCGTCGGCACCGGCGCGCGCCCACGCCGCAGCCCGTGCGCGGTCGGCCGGAAGCGCTCCGCCGGTGCGGGCCTCCGGAAGCGCTCCGCCGGTGCGGGCCTCCGGAAGCGCTCCGCCGGTGCGGGCCTCCGGAAGCGCTCCGCCGGTGCGGAGCGACGCGACGAGCGCGCGGCCGTTCTCGAGGTAGGGTCGCCCGACCGAGCAGTCGGAGCGCGGATTGTGATCGACGATCGTCACCGGGTAGCAACACAGGCGACCTTGAAATTCGTTGGCGGGGAACAGCCTGCCTTCGCCGTTGACGCTCTCGATCTCGAGATCGTCGCCGCACCCGCCTGCGATGAACAGTCCCTCAGGCGAAACCTGGCTGCGACTCGCGCACGTCAGCTGCTCCTCCGGAACGACCATACAACCCTCGCCCCCGTACGACTCCGAACAGCCGAGGGCCCCCAAGATCGCCACGAGCAAGCTCGACCGCGCCACCATGGCGCAAAGCGTAGCACCGCCCGATGAAGCGCTCGCGGGCGCCGCGGAAAAGGCGCGTGACGCTCGTTGCGCATTGTTAGTCGTGCGACCTGGCAGTAGATTCCGGGCGGGAACGATGGCTACCTCTGTTCGTCGCTTGACCGCCCTCGCGATGGTCGTGGGCGCAAGCTGCAACGTCTACAATCCTTCGTTGCTCACCGGCAGCGGTGGCAGCGGCACGGGCGCGACCGGTGGCAGCGGCGGGGCGAGCGGTAGTGGCGCTGCGGGCAAAGGCGGCAACGCCGGCATGCCTCAGGTCTCCGGCAGCAGCGGCAGCGCCGGCAACGGCGGAACGGGAGGCACGGGGGGAAGCGGTGGCCGCAGCACGGGCGGGAGCGCGGGAACTCCCGACGGCGGCCGCACCCAAGGCGGCGCGGGCGGCGCCGGCGGCGGCACCGGCGGCGGCGACATGGGCGGCGAGGGCGGCGAGATGGGCGGCGAAGCCGGCATGAGCTCCGGCGCCGGCGGGACGTCAGGTGTCGGCGGTGTCGCCGGCAGCGGCGGTCAGGCGGGCGGCGGCATGGGCGGCGTCGCGGGTGGCGGCATGGCGGGTACGGCGGGCACCGCCGGCGGCGGCATGGCCGGCACGGGCGGTAGCGCCGTGACCGGCTGCGCCAAGCTCACCGTTCCGCTCGACGCGAACGGCGACAAAACGCATTTCCTGATTTCGCTGTCGAACAACACCGACTTGAGCGCAGCGGGCACCACGATCAGCATGCACATTTACGTGCAGGCGGGAGCCGCGGGCTCCATCCTGAGCTACGTGCAGGAGGGCAGTCCCAACTATCGATTCCTGGCGCAGGCCACGCACAGCCTGCTCAAGGATCAACAGGGTTGGGTGACGCTCACCTGGGACGTCGCCGCCGAGCCCCTGGGCGGGTCGCAAATCTCGAAGGCGATCATCAAGCGCATCGGCATCGAGGTGCTCGGAGCGCCCGACACGAGCGGTTGGTCCGCCTCGACGGTGATCTACGTCGACTCGATCTCCGTGAACACTCCGACGCCATTGTCGTTCCCCTTCGCGACGTCGGACACCGTGAGCAGCGCGACCAATCTGAACAACGATCCGACGACGACCGTGCTCTGGCTCAACAGCAACAGCGCGGACACCTCCACCACGCCGCTCACGGCGCCGAGCTGGGTCAGCGCCTGTCCGTGAGGGGCGCGCCGGCGTGAGCGTAAAAAAACAGGCATTGTCGCCGACGCTCGGCGAGGACCTGCATCTCTAGGCTGGATTCCACGCGCTCGAAGCAGTAGGAGCCAAACATGCTCGCTGCGCGCGCCACGTTCGTCGCCCTCCTTCTGACGCTTTCCGCAGGCTGCAACATGACGCAGCTCGCGGCGGGCTCCACCGTCAAGATCATCGGTCAGGCCTGGCCCGCGGTCGAGCGCTACGAGGACCCGGATCTGGCGGGTGAAGGCATTCCCGGCTCCATCGCCACGATGGAGGGGCTGCTCCAGATCCGTCCCGAGGACACGGAGCTGCGTGCGTTGCTGGCGCGGGCGTACGGCTCCTTCGGCTTCGGTTTCATGGAGGATCGCATGGAAGCCGCGCTCCTCAAGGACGACGAGGAGGGCAGCGAGCATTTCCGCAAGCGCGCGGCGATGGCTTACACACGTTGCCAGGAGCTCGCGCTGGGCACGCTCACCCTCTGGGAGGAGGACGGCGGCGGCGCTTCCGGGCATATCAAGCAAGGCCTGGAGTCTTGGACAGGGTATCTGAAAAAATTCGACGACGCGGAAAAGCAGGTCCCGACCCTCTTTTGGGCGGCCTACTGCTGGGGCCGGTACATCGGGATCAATCGCGACGACGTGAACGCGCTCGCTGATCTCCCGCTCGTGACGGCGCTCTCGGACCGTGTGCTCGCGCTCGACCACACGTACTTCGGCTATGCCCCGCACGCCCTGCGCGCCGGTCTCATCGGCACGGCGCCCGCGCAGCTCGGTGGCCGCCCGCAAGAGGCCAAGAAGGAGTTCGAGACGGCGATCACCGCCACGCAGGGCAAAAACCTCATGTATCACGTGATCGAGGCGCAAATTGTCGCGGTGGCCCTGCAGGATCGCGCGCTCTACAAAAAGCTGCTCACGACGGTCACGGACGCGCCCAAGGATCTGAACCCCAACGGGCGGCTCATCAATCAGCTCGCCAAGCGCCGCGCCGAGCGCTACCTCTCTCAAACCGATCAGCTCTTCGCGCCCGAGGAACCGCCGGCCGAAGCTCCGGCTGCTCCCGCCGCGCCGGCTTCCGCCGCTCCCGCCACGGCCCCCACGGCCAAGGCCCCTCCCGCTCCGGCAGCGCCCGCGGGCAAGAACCCCACCACTGCTCCCAAACACTGAAATACGGCTGTTTGAATCGCCCCGCTCGTTCTTTCGTCGATCGGCAGTCGAACTCTTCCTCCTTCGCGCGTAACACCGGAGAAGCACAGCGATGATCATGAAAACGCACCCGTTCTGGCCCATCGCCCTCGTCCTCGCCCTGCTCGGCTTTTCCGCGCGTGGCGTCGCCCAGGACAAGCCGGTCGCGACGAAGACCATCTCGATCGCCACGCTGGCCCCGCCCGGCTCGACCTGGATGAAAGTGTTCGAGGCCTGGAACCGCGAGGTGCGCCGCCGCTCGAACAAGACGCTCGAGCTGCGCTTTTACGCGGGCGGCGTCCAAGGCGACGAGTCGGAAGTCATTCGCAAGATCAGAAACGGCCGCCTCGACGGTGCGGCCGTCACCGCCGTCGGCCTCGCGCAGATCTATCGCCCCGCGCTCGTTTTTCAGATGCCGGGCATCCTCAAGGGTTACGCGCAGCTCGACGCGGCGCGCTCCGCGCTCGCGGGCGAGATGAACCCGAAGTTCACCGAAGCGGGCTTCCAGATGCTCGGCTGGGCCGACGTGGGTCAGTCGTACGTCTTCTCGACGGCGCCCATCACGAAGCCCTCCGACCTCGCGGCGCGCAAGCCCTGGGTGTGGCGCGACGACCTCGTGCTCCCGGCGTTCTACAAGCTCGTGAAGAGCAACCCCGTGCCGCTCCAGTTGCCGGAGGTGCTCGGCGCTCTGCAGACCAACCGCATCGATACCGTCATCTCCACGCCCGTCGCCGCGGTGGCGCTCCAGTGGCAGTCGCGCCTGACGACCATGCTCGATTTCCCGCTCACGGTCGTGATCGGTGGCACCGTGATGGGCCAAAAGCAGTGGGATTCGCTCACGCCCGAGCAGAAGACGATCATGACCGAGACGTCGGCGCAGTTTCACGCGCTCGCGCGTAAAAACCTACGCGCGGACGAGGAGAAAGCGCTCGTCGCGATCAAGGAGCGCAACATCAAGGTCGCGAAGCCGACGGAGGCCGACAAGGCCGAGTGGCTGAAGATCGGCACGCAGGTGCGTCAGGCGCTCGTCGGGCAGATCGCCGACCAGGCGCTCGTCGATCGCGTCATGGCGTTCAGCAAGTAAATCGATAGAGTTGGTGATCGCGGCGCGCGGTTCCAGGTAGACTGCGCGCCCGATGGCCGGAGCCGCCCCGACCGCAAGACCTGCGCCCTTCCTGCGCCCGCTCGACGTCCTCGATCGGGGCCTCCTGCTCGCCGAAGCGAGCCTGAGCCTCGTCGTCGTCGTCGTGATGGTGCTCGTGGCCGTCGTCGAATCGACGGCCACGCTGCTGCATTTCTCGCACCCGTGGCTGCACTCGGCGAGCGACGTGCTCATGCACGGCACGATCTGGGCGGCGCTGCTCGGCGCGAGCTACGCGACGCGCGAGCGCCGGCACCTCGCGATCGACGCGCTCGGACGCCTGCTCCCCGATCGGGTGCGGCGCGTCGTCGTGGCCATCGCAGCGACGTTCGGCGCCGTCGTCGCCTTCACGCTGGCGCGCGGCCTCTACCTCGCGCTCATCGACCAAGTCGCCGCCGTCGGCGAGCAAGAGCGGCTGCTCCACGAGCGCGGCATCGGGGGGGAGGCGGATCGCAGCTTCGAGTTCCAATTCGTCATCCCGGCGGCGTTCGTGATCATCGGCGTGCGGCTTTTGCTTCACGCTTTCCACGAGTGGGTCGCCGCGCTCCAGGCGCTGCCGAAAGACGCGGAGCCCCCACCGCACGCCCTCGATCCCGAGGTTTCGCGCGTCGCGCCCGTCTCGCAGGCGACGGCCACGGAGGCGCTGATCGCCGTGGCGTGCCTCGCCGTCGTGCTCGTCGTGGCTCGCGGCTCGACGGTGATGGGGCCGCTCGCGCTCGGCGTCGTCCTCACGCTGCTCGTCATCGGCGTGCCGTTCCTGCTCCGCAAGCGGCGCACGGGCTCGTTCGCGCCCACGGCGCCGCTGCCCGCGCGCTTCGCCGAGAACGCGACCCTCGGCCAGCTCGGCACGGCGGGTCTCGGCGTGGGCATCGTGCTCGTGCTCTGCGCGTTCGGCGCCGCGCACATCCCCTCCGTCCCCACGGCGTGGGGCGTCGTCTTCTGCGCCGTGATGGCGCTCATGGGCGCGCCGCTGTTCAGCTTCCTGGCAGGCTTGGCGCTGTTCTTGTGGTCGCACGGCTCCGAGACCGTGCCCGCCATGTCGCTCGCGAACTCGGTCGAAGACGTGCTCGGTCCGCACTTCGCGCGCATGAGCATCTTGCCCACGATTCCCGTCTTCACCCTCGCGGGTTATCTGATGAGCGAGTCGAAGACGCCGCAGCGCCTGGTGCGGGTCGCACGCGCGCTGCTCGGCTTCGCGCCGGGCGGCCTCGGCATCGTCTGCATTTTCGCCTCCGCCTTCTTCACGATCTTCAGCGGCGCGAGCGGCATCACCATCGTCGCGATCGGCGGCCTGCTGCTGCCCGCGCTGCTCAAGGACAAGTACCCCGAGAAGTTTTCGCTCGGCCTCGTCACGACGGGCGGCGCGCTCGGCATCACCTTCCCGCCGTGCCTGCCGCTCATCGTCTACGGCATCGTCGCCGGCTTGCAGGAAGTGCCGCCCGGTCACGAGCGGCTCGCGCTCGACAAGTTCCTGCTCGCCGGCCTCAAGCCGGGCGCGCTCCTCATCGGCCTGCTCGTCATCTACGCCGCCATCATCGGCATTCGCTCGAAGGTGCCGCGCTCCAAGTTCGACATGAGCGAGGCGCTCGCCGCGCTCTGGGAAGCCAAGTGGGAGCTCATGCTCCCCGTCTTCCTCTTGGGCGGTCTCGCGACGGGCGTGTTCAGCCCCGTCAACGCGGCGGCTTTCACGGCCTTCTACGTCTTCATCATCGAGGTCTTCCTCTACAAGGACCTCTCGCTCACGCGCGATATCCCACGCATCGTCCCCGATTCGATGGTGCTCGTCGGCGCCATCTTCGTGAAGCTCTGCGCGGCGACGGTGCTCACCTTCTACTTCGTGCAGGCGCAAACCGCCGATCGCCTGTTCGAGGCGCTCACCTGCGGGCCGCCCGCGCAGGCGTACCTGAGCGCGCACTCCGACACGATGTCGACCTGCCGTGAAGCGGTCGACGCGCTGGCCGAGCTCGGTCAGGCGGCGGGCGGCATCATCGATTCGCCGACGAGCTTCCTGCTCGCGCTCAACGTCTTCTTGCTCGTCGTCGGGATGCTGATGGACATCTTCTCGGCGATCGTCGTGATCGTGCCCCTCATCATGGGCATCGCGATCCATTTCAACATCAACCCGTACCACCTCGGCATCGTGTTCCTGTTGAACCTCGAGATCGGCTACCTGATGCCGCCGATGGGATTGAACCTGTTCATCGCGGGCTTTCGCTTCAACCGCCCCGTGCCCGACCTCTACCGCGTCGTGCTGCCCTTCATCGGCATCTTCGTGGTCGCGCTCCTCATCACCACCTACGTTCCGAGCCTCACCGTCGCCGAAGCGGCTGAGCCGACGCGCCCGCATGCCACGGCGACGGCCGCGCTCCCAGGGACGGCGCCGCCCCCGGCCACGGGTTCAACCCCGAGCTCGGCGGCGCCCTCGGCCTCGGGCGCGCCCCCCGCAAACTGCGACGAACCCGCCGACGGCGAAGCCTTCGCGGACTTCGACAAGCGTTGCAACGTCACGGGTGCTGCGCCGGCCGGTTCCGCGGCGCCCGGTGCCCCCGCATCCGCGGCCCCCGACG
>Ga0164241_10006470_pt1 | contig 10687 bp, 8 predicted proteins | sample OricomyardsoilBY_FD_108780 | JGI IMG/M metagenome (GOLD analysis project Ga0164241, IMG submission 108780) | Backyard soil microbial communities from Emeryville, California, USA - Original compost - Back yard soil (BY) | ecosystem: Environmental > Terrestrial > Soil > Unclassified | place: USA... | reverse complement strand
GCGTTCGCTACTACTTAGTAGCTCTGCTCCAGGCTTCCAAGATACGGACGGCTCGGGCAACTCAGAGGGTTCACCAAATGCAAATGGTGAAAACTTTGCTCCTCCAGGATCTGGTCCAAACGGTAAGAAAACCGGTGAAACTTTTAGTTTTAAAGTAAGCACCGATAGCAGCACAACTAACGCTATTAAAGCGTTTACCTTACAGTACTGTACATTAGCAGCAGGTCTTTGTACGGCTCCTGGTGACGGTTCCGACGATGCTACACATAGTAACCTTAATGTAAACTATCCTGATGAGTCTATTGAGGGCACGGATTTTGAGGTTTATGTGAACGGTGCTGCGCAAAGTGGCTGGACGTTACACGCAGAAAATAAAGAAAATGGTACAGGCACGTTAACAGGCAAAGATAATTTCGTTACTTTATCAAATAGTGGCACTGGTGCTCAGCCTGCGAACGGCGACACAGTAAAAATTGTTTTCATTGCCTCTAGTGATAACTACATAACTAACCCTGGTCGCGGTGCATTCTTTGTAAAAATGAATACTTACAGCGATGCTGCAGCTACTAACATTCTTGATGGCGGTGTAACGGTAGCAAATGTAATGACAGATTCAATTCACATTACTACTAAAGTTCTTGAAACAATGTCTTTCTCAGTTGGTACACGTAATCGTGACTCAGTAACACTAAACTGTGCCGGTTATCCAAGTCCTACAACAACAGCAGCAGGTTGTGAAGGTGATGAAGAGGCAGATCTTACTCACGGTACATGTGATGTAGTTCAACCTTTGAATAATAATCGCCTCAACCTTGGTAATCCAGATGCGGAGAGTTCACTCGAAACTCGCAAAGCATGGGATGTTAACTCATACTGGCGCTTATCATCCAATTCATCTGGTGGTGCAGTAGTATACTACTCAGGTAATACTCTTGCAAATACTGTTGGTGATGAGATATCTGATGTACCTACTGAACGAGTAAGTACACCCGGTACTGAACAGTTCGGTCTTGGCTTTGTAGCTCCAGAAGCACCTTCTGCAGAATACAGGTCGCAATATCCTGTAAGAGATGTAGATAGCGCACCTTTTGTTACATTAACAGGTCAGTCTGGTACAAGATTCCCTACTGGTCAAACAGCAGCGTCAAGTTACGATGAAGCTACCGGAGATCTTGACAACGGTGATGGTGGTGCGGGTACAGCCAAGTTTAAATTCCTAAAATCAAGCTTGACAGTTCCAGAGCCGATTGCCCAAGAAAACACAGATGTCATTAGTTGTGCAACTGCAAAAATGCGTTACGTTGGTAACATCGCTGCAGACACCCCAGCTGGTGTATATACAACTAAGATTAACTATCTTGCGGCTCCCCAGTACTAGAAATAAATAGTACTAATACATAATAAAATCGGCCCCACCGTAGGGGCCGATTTTATTATGTATTTATTGTTAGTGCTACGCATTGTTTCTGTTGTCTTGTACAATAGCAGATATGAGACATTTGTTAATTCGTCTTCATCATATTCTCTTTGCGTGGAGACGTATTTTCTCTGAAGAACTATTGGCAATGGTATTGGTGTTACTTGTTTTTGCTGCGCCTGTGTCAGCGGCAATGCGTTTTCAGGAACGTAGTCTCTATATGAATAGTAGTGCCCCAGGAGCAACTACGTCTTACACAATATCATTCCGCTATATGAGTCCACAGGTGGTTGGTTCGGTTGATATGTTATTTTGTAACGACCCGATTCCGTACCATCCTTGTGTAAAACCAGCTGGCCTAGATGTTTCTGGGGCAGAGTTGAGCCAACAATCTGGTGAGACGGGCTTTTCTATTCAATCGAAGTCTGACAACCATATAGTACTGACCCGTTTGCAAGGGATGGTGACAAACAACAGCTCATCGTATACATTTGATAATATCGTTAATCCTACGGATACGAGCCAGGCATTCTCGATTCGTTTAAGAAGCCACGCCTCTACAGATGTTAGCGGGCCTCAGATTGACTTTGGCTCGGTTCGGGGCCAAGTTACGAGTGGTGTTGTTATTGAAACGCAGGTGCCACCAATGCTGATATTCTGCGTGGCTGAAAAAGTATCTGAAAACTGCACCGGTACCAATAATAATTACTATGCTAATATGGGACAGCTTAACTCAAATACAACACTTACTGCTCAGTCACAGATGGCCGTTGGCACTAACGCGACTGGTGGATTCGCTATTACTGCGAACGGTATACCATTAAGTGCGGGCACGAGCGTAATTGATGGACTTAAAAAGCCGACCAAGAGCGCACCCGGTAGTAACCAGTTTGGCATTAATTTAGTAGCAAACAATAGCCCAGCCATAGGTAACGACCCCGAAGGAGCTTGGACTAATGCAGTATCGTCGCCAGATTATAGCTTGCCAAATCAGTATAAGTATGTGTCTGGTGATGTTGTTGCCTTTTCGCCAAACGTGAGCCTTGTGAGAAAGTTCACTGTTAGCTACATCGTTAACTCAAGAGAAGAGTTGCGACCTGGTGTGTATACTACAACGATTACTTACATAGCCAGCGGCAGATTTTAATGCTACAATACAGCTAATCAATTAACCTAATCAAAAGGTGAGGGAATATAGGGAAATGAAACGCTTTAAGAATATAGTTTTAGTTTGCTTTGTTGTAGCAATAGCGGCTATATATGCATTACCAGCACAATCAGCTTCGGCAGCATCATCGGCAGCATTAAGTATCGTACCTAAAAAGAACTATACTATCGAGGCAGGAAAGTCAATAAACGACAAGTTAGTAGTCCGTAATCTTGATGGTAAAACACCACTTCAACTTACTTTACGAGTCGTTGACTTCACCTTTACGGATGACGGCGGTACACCAAAATTAATGCTTGCAGAAGATGCGCCGCAGACAACATGGTCGCTTAAACCATTCATGACAGTACCAAAAACTGTGACGATTAAGCCGAATTCAAGTAAATCACTTGATATGAGCGTTTCTATTCCGAAAGGTCATGGTGCGGGAAGTTACTATAGTGCCATTGTTTATTCATCAGGTGCTCCAGACGGTGGTAATGTAGGTTTGAGCGCTTCTGGTGTGACGTTAGTATTTACCTCAATCCCAGGTAAGGTAGATGAGAATCTTAAACTAGAACAGTTTGGAGCGTATGATCTTAACGCCAAAAAACCTGGCTATGTTTTTGTTGCTACAAGTAAACCGGAAGCTATAGCCTATACGCTTAAAAATAATGGAAATGTTACTGAGAGCCCAGCCGGAAGTATCACTCTAAAAGATATGTTCGGTCGGGAGCAAGTCATTGGCAACGTTAATCCTAGTAAATCCCTCGCTTTAATTAACCAGAAGCGTACCTTTACAGCTTGTATCAAGCTTAAATCTGAGCAAGTTGAATTTGAGGGTGGCTCAACTAAGTCAACGGCATGCGCTGACCCAGATCTGTGGCCAGGATTTTACACAGCTTCTCTTGATGTTTTTTATGGACAAAATGGCAACAAAACACAAGAAATTGTTAGTACTGCGTACTTCTTCTATTTACCATGGTGGTTTATTATTATCCTAGTTATCGTCCTAATGGTCATTGTTTACTTTGTTTGGCGCGTCGTACGTGCGGTGAAACAGCGAAAGAGAACCAGTAGAACATCGCGACGCAGGTAACAAAAGAGATTCTTTTGTAAGTAGTAAAAAGACACGTTACAATAAAAAGCATAAACATGATATACAACACTCGTTCTAGCGCTTGGTGGGCACTTCCGGTATTGGCTGGTATGTGTTTGGTGGCGCTACTTGTGTTGACGACGCAACCTGTGTCTGCAATCAACCCTATTCCAACACCCGACCCTAAGCCTGGTTCATACGGGCTTGAAGCAACAAAGCCCCAGCCACCACCTAAAGTTGGAGCAACTATTTCGACGCCAGGTAATGGCGCAGCATTTTCTACTTCGCCAATAACAGTTAACGGTATTTGTCCTGATGGTCTATTGGTAGAAGTGTATGACAATGGTGTTCTTGTCGGAGCGGTAATGTGCACAAATGGCAGTTTTAGCTTACAGGTAAGTCTTTTTGCTGGCACAAATGAACTGACCGCTATTGTGTATGACGATCTTGGTCAACCCGGACCGGTGTCGAGCATTGTGACAGTTACTTATAACAATACTCAGTTTACGGCGTTTGGCTCTTTGGTAACGCTGACAAGTTCATACGGCCGCCGCTCTGCCGCTGCTGGTAGTGAATTGGGATGGCCGCTTCAGTTATCTGGTGGTGCCGGACCTTATGCTTTTAGTATTGACTGGGGTGATGGAGCACCAGTTCAATTAAAGAGTCAATCATTTACGGGCGTTGTTGCTATTGCTCATACATATAAAAAGGCAGGCATCTATTTGGTGAATGTTCGAGCTACCGATGTCAACGGAGTAAGTGCCTTCTTGCAAGTAGTGGCCTTGGCAAATGGTAAGGTAGACGCTGCGCCTTCAACAGATAAAATACCTCAAACAAAAGCTAAGCCTGAAATACTTTGGTTGCCGATTACCTTATCACTCATACTGCTGATCCCTGCGTTTTGGCTAGGGCGTCAAAGTCAGGTTGTTTCATTACGCAATAAGATGCTTAAAGAGCGAGATAACTACAAAGAAACTTGACAAACATAAGCAATATCGTGTTACACTGAAAGCGTCAGAGGAGTTAAGACAAAAACAATATAGGGGAGAGCTTATGAGTTCCTTGAAGGTATTTACCCGCCACATAACACGCACAGTGGTTATAGTTTTGCTATTGCTAATCACACTTTTACCATCATTTGCTGAGGCTGCACAGGTAACGGAGCGATCAATTGCGCTCAGTAGTTCTTCAAAGGGAATTACGGGCGTGACATATACAGTCAACTTTACGCCGACTACAGCTGCGGGAGCGTTTGTTCTAGACTTTTGTAGTAATACTCCAGTGACTGGACAACCGTGCACGCCACCAGACGGATTTAACGCAACGAATGCAGCCTCTACTACATCAGGATTTACTGATGTAGTAGGTAGTACGCATAAAGTTATTGTTGCAGGAACAATCACTACAGCAGAGGTTTCAGTTGAATTAACAGGTATCAGGAATCCAGATAACGCAGGCCCTCTCTATATTCGTATTTTAACGTACGACACAAAGTCTCATGCTAATAGTTACGACTCAGAAATGCCAGGGTCTTTCAGTGACGAAGGGAGCGTTGCAGTCTCCATCACGGATACAATAGGGGTATCTGGCTCGGTACTTGAAAGTATGACGTTCTGCGCAGCCAAAGTCTCTATTACTGCTGACTGTGCCAACGCTAGTGCGAATACGCCTGTCCTTGCACTTGGCGAGCCGATAGCAGGTACTTCAACGGTAGCATTAGACACCGGTCATGTGAGTACTAGCAACATGTTTACTCAAATCTCTACCAACGCCATAGGGGGTGCAGTAATAAGTCTTAAGAGTGGAGTACCTTGTGGCGGCCTGAAGCGTGTTGGGTCGTCGACTTGTGATATCGCACCTGCGGTGAGTGATGGCATTTCTGAGGGACAAGCAAAATTTGGTCTCAAAGCGACAACTGAAGCAAATACTGGCACAAATCCTTCCGGGGTCTTTCAAGCAATTAACGGCTATAATAATGCAACGTATTTATTAAATTGGGTTTCAGGCAACGCAACGGGCATTGGCAGTCCCTATGGTGACCCAATTCTTAATACTAATAATGCGCCAGCTAATAATAAAAATGTAAAACTTACTTTTGGAGCAAGTGTTAACAACAGCACGCCAGCGGGTTTATATTCGGCCGATCTAATTCTTATTGCAACAGGTAAATTCTAGAAAGGAATGTCCGTGAAACGATATATGCGCATAAACCTCTTTATTTTATCAGCATTAGGGATTATATTTTCTCTTTTTAATGGGTTACAGACGTTTGCTGCGTCGACAAATAATGCAGCGAATACTCTAAAGGTTTCGCCCGTGCGTCGTGACGTTGAGATAAATCCAGGTGAAAGTAAAAAAATACAAACGACAGTCACTAACTTAACGAGTACATCAATCACAGTTCGTCCTATAGAAAATGATTTTATTTCTGGAGATGATCGTGGCACACCAGCACTTATTTTAGATGAAAATGAATACGCACCAACCCATAGCTTAAAGCGTTTTATGGGCCCATTAGATAATGTAACAATTCCAGCCAATTCCGCAAAAACGGTTGATCTAGCAATTACTGTGCCAAAAAATGCTCAGGCGGGGGGTTATTTTGGTGCTATTCGTTTTGCGCCAATTGCGCCTGGTGGCGGTGGTCAGGTTAATCTAAGCGCTAGTGTTGCCTCGCTAATTCTCGCAAAAATTTCAGGGGATATTCCAGAGAAGCTTAATCTCACTCAATTCACTATTCAGCAGAACGGAAGATCAAGCGAATTATTTGGCAATCCTGATAACCTTCAGGTCTCGGCTGGTTTTCGAAATGATGGTGGTGTGCAAGAGGGACCGTTTGGCAAGATATCAGTTTTGCAGGACGATAAAAAAATTATCTATGAAGCAGATTTTAATAATAAAGATCCTCGAGATGTTGTTTTACCAGATAGTACGCGCCGTTGGGATATTCCTCTAAAAAATATTGGTGAACTTGGCCACTATACGGTCAATGCAACTTTTACTTACGGAAAAGTAAATCAAACAATAAATGTCACGAAATCTTTTTGGGTGATACCGCAAATGACAATTATTGCGGTAGTTATTGGCATTATCCTGATTATGATATTACTCATCGGTGCTCCAATGCTTTTTAGGAATAGACGCAAGCATCGGTCTTCACGGCGTCACGGTGGTAACGGATTGAGAATTCACCATTAGGGTAAATTGCTCAGTCTAGTATAATAACCATATGCTTCGCCAAGGGATTTATACAAAAAAACCAAGCTTGAGACAGCGTGTACTTCGCAAAGTACAACATCCGTTTCGAAGGAATAAGCGGGTTGATCGTAAGAAATTGGCTCTTCTCATAGGCGGTGGTTTACTTGTATTTTTAATACTAACTCCTTTAGTAACGTATGCAATCTTTGCTCGTGATATCTCTGATCCAGAGAGGCTTATGAACCGTAACCAAACAGGTGTAGTGTTACTTGATAAGAGTGGTAAAGAATTTTATAGAACAGCTAATTCTAAAGAAGTCGAACGAGTTAAGCTTAGCGAGATAGCTAAACCCATGCAACGCGCTCTAGTTGCCAGTGAGGATCAGAGTTTTTATAAACATTCAGGGATTTCTTTTAAAAGCATGCTTGGGGCGCTTTATGGCAATATTATTCAACGCGATGCGACGGCCTATGGCGGCTCAACACTAACTCAACAGTTAGTAAAAAACACACTTTTAAGCGATGACAAAAATTTCCTTCGTAAATATCAAGAATTATTTATGGCCGTTGCTGTTGAACGTACGTATAGTAAGGATCAGATTTTAGAAATGTACTTAAATTCAGTTTACTTTGGCGAAAATGCTTTTGGTATTAAAGAGGCTGCTCGTACTTACTTTAATAAGACTCCGGCCGAACTTACGGTAGCCGAGAGTAGTATGCTCGTTGGTCTCTTGCCGGCACCAAGCGCTTATTCACCAATTTCTGGTGATGCGGAATTAGCTAAGCGACAACAAAAGCGAGTCCTTAAGTTAATGGAAGAGGAAAAATATATTACCCATACGGAGCGACAAAACGCGGAAAATGAACAGCTTGCTTTTGCGCCACCGCAGCCGAGTAAAGTAAATGATGCTCCCCACTTTGCAGGTATGGTGATTGATGAGCTGAATAAAAAATATGGCGAAGAAAAGGTAATGCGCTCTGGGTTTAGAGTGAAAACAGGTATAGACCTTGAATGGCAGCAAGCAGCCGAGAAAATTGTTGCTGACCAATCCGCCATCAATACGCCACGTGGAGGAAATGATGCTGCACTCGTTGCGATTGATCCTCGTAATGGCGAAATAAGAGCTTTGGTGGGTAGTTCCGATTGGAATAATCCGGAGTTTGGGCAAGTTAACATGGCTATTGGTAAGCGTCAACCCGGTTCAAGCTTTAAGCCTATTTATTATACACAGGCGTTAGAAGACAAGCTTATTACGCCTGCAACGATTATGCATGATAAGCCAACAACGTATGGTAGCTATAAGCCCGAGAACTTTGATTTTCGTTTTCGTGGTGATATTACGGTGCGAAATGCACTGAGTCAGTCTCTTAATATTCCGGCTGTGGATGTTATGCAAGAGTTGGGTGTAAGTAAGGCTATTGCAACTGCTAAGAAGCTTGGTATTACAACGTTAGGCAGCTCTAACCAATACGGGCTATCTTTAGCGCTTGGCGCAGCTGAGGTTGAGCCTCTTCAAATGACTAATGCTTATGCAGCATTTGCTAACAAAGGCTTACAGTATAAAGCCACTAGTATCGTAGAGATTGATGATAAATTTGGCTCAAAGACTTATCGCTACCAACCAGAGGAAAAGCGTGTAATGGATAGCGGTGCTAGTTTTTTGATATCAGATATATTGTCTGATAATTCAGCGCGTGCCCCTACGTTTGGTAGTAGTCTTAACACATCGCGTGATACAGCAGTAAAAACAGGCAGTACCGATGATAACCGTGATGCGTGGACAATAGGTTATACACCTAATATTACAGTTGGAGTGTGGGTAGGGAATGACAAAAATGAACCAATGCAAACGGGTGGTTCAGCAATGGCTGGACCAATTTGGAAAAAATCTATAGAGACTTTTTTTGGAGACTTGCCTGATACAAACTTCACAGCACCGGCAAGTGTTACTCAAATTTCTATTTGTTATGGAAGTGGCGCACGCGCAATCAATGCTAGCTCAAATACATATAAAGAGTATTTTCTCAGCGGAACTCAGCCAAATAGTACTTGTAATCAATCTTCTCCTCAGCGCGAAACAACGCCGCCTAAACAAGAGACGACTCCGCAAACACCGCTTCCTCAACAGCCAGAGCAGGTACAGCCTGATCCAAACTCTAACACAAATAATAATAGCGGTACTACTCCAGATCCAACTACACCAACAACTCCCACTAATCCGACAACTCCTACAAATCCAACTAATCCACCAACAGGCACTACGCCGTAAATAAGACTTAAAAAGCGTTTGCACATAATCAATCTAAGCACTAACATCTAGGAGTAAGCTATGTATACAAGAAAACCAAAAGATATGACTAAATTTCTTGTCGGTATTACCGCCGCACAAGCTTTTCATACATGGCAGTACACTGATGAAGGAAGAATGAAGCAGGTTGGTTCATCGGCGCCTTCGTTGTCAGTTGATGAACGACGTCAGCGTGAAGCGAATCGTCGTCTTATTGGAGCGTACAGAGATTCGCAGGTGGCAGCAGTCGCAACTCATGCAAAAAGAGACATCAGTCGTTTTACTGCTGATGAACGAGCAAAATTAAATGCACGAATTGAAAAAAAACAGATGAAAGATGGCAATATGTCTCAGAGGCCCACACCGCCAAAGCTTCAAGAGAGGCCATTGCCGGACGCATCTCTTTATCGACGGCCAAATTTTTGATACAATTAACCCCCAGAGAGGGAAGTTTATGGCGGATGTAGCTCAGTTGGTTAGAGCGTCGGGTTGTGGTTCCGAAGGTCGTGGGTTCAAAACCCATCATTCGCCCCAAATAATATAGGGAATATTTTGAAATATCACTACAGGCAAGGTGTTACAGAAAAAGATGAAAAAAGTCACCCAAAACTATGGATTACTTTTTTTGTTATTTTTGCTCTTATAACCTATGCAGGATTTTGTTTTACAACACTCATTCTTAACGGCTGGCCACTTTCTAAGATTGACGAAACTGCGAAGGTTATTAAACAGTCAAAGCCTGGTTCAATGGGGGATCGACTCTTTATCCCCGCTATCAACCTTAGCGTTAGTAGTCGTGCTCTGAATATCTCAAATAAATCCGATGATCCTGGAAATAAGAATATTGTTATAAAAGGAAGCGAATTTGGCTTTGGTGCAACACCAGGAACTCTTCGTGAGGCATCACCATTTTTTAATCTTAGCAAATTAAAAGAAGGAGATGAAATCTTTCTTGATAAAAGTGGTACACGATACGCTTACAAAGTGGTAACAATAGTGAGTGATGAAGACAAAGAAACTGAAACTGATGTAGCTCTTACACTCCAAAATGGTAGGATCACAAAACAAGCTCAAGCTATTGGGACGGTTGCCTGGAAAAATGGGAGCTCTGAACTCGAGGAATTATAAAATACCATCAAAATAGATAAAAAGCCAATATTTAATAATTTTTTAATATTTATGCTTCATAATATTTAGAGCGATGAAAATTTGTATCATTGAAGATAATATACGGCTTGGAAAAATTCTTAGGAAATCATTTGGCAGTAGATATAGGGTTGATGTATATGAAAATGGTCAAGATGCTGTTCTCCATGCTACTTCAGAAGTATATGATATTATTCTGCTTGATATGAGCTTGCCAGATATGAGCGGTCTTGAAGTGTGTAAACAGCTTCGTCAAAATGGTATTACAGCTCCTATCATTATTATTACAGGTGACGATAGTATAAAATCGAAGGTTTCAGTGCTTGATAATGGGGCGGATGACTATATTATGAAGCCATTTTCAAACGAAGAGCTAAAAGCACGTATTCGCGC
>Ga0164241_10006469_pt1 | contig 10689 bp, 14 predicted proteins | sample OricomyardsoilBY_FD_108780 | JGI IMG/M metagenome (GOLD analysis project Ga0164241, IMG submission 108780) | Backyard soil microbial communities from Emeryville, California, USA - Original compost - Back yard soil (BY) | ecosystem: Environmental > Terrestrial > Soil > Unclassified | place: USA... | reverse complement strand
TACACGATCCAAGGGCTCAATTGTCCCGATCTGGAGCGGAAGGATTTGCTCATGGACATCGGCACGGAGGAGCTCAGCCATCTGGAAATCATCGGCACGCTTGCGCGCATGCATCTGAAACCGATGAAGAAGAAGCGGGACGCTGCCGAGGCCGATCCGTTGATCGCCATCGCCGGCGGCGGCGGCGTCGCGCTGCATAATTCCCAGGGAAATCCGTGGACCGCCGACTACCTGAAGATCACCGGCGAACTCGACGTGGACCTGCGCAGCAACATCGCGGCCGAGGCGCGGGCGAAGATCGTCTATGAACGTTTGATCAATTTCTGCGATGATCCCGGCACGATCGACGCGCTGCAGTTTTTGATGACGCGCGAGATCACTCATCTGCGCGCTTTCATGGCCGCGCTCGACAGCATGGGCAAAGATCCGCTCTCGATCGGCGCGCTGCCGCCGACGCCGGACATCGTGGATAAATTTTTCAACGATTCGACGGGCAAGGGGGATCAAGGTGAAACCGATGCACGTGGTCCGTGGAACGAGGCTCCAGATCTTGAATACGTGACTGCTCCGGCGAAACTGGAGGCTCAAGTGACGGGCGAGGAAATCACCCGCGAAGTGAACAAAGCCGCGAAGGGCGTGCGCACGGGGAAGAGCAAACCCCGCTCGAAGCGCACATCGAATCTTCGCTGATTGTTTTAGCAGTTACTTGATAGATGCCCGGCCAAAAGATGGTCGAGGCACCCATTAACCGCTCGCGCATCCATCCATTGGCCGCGAGCGGCCTTGTATCCAGGTTTCCAAGAGGTCCGTGGAGGGGGTGAATTCGCATGTCTGCTGACACCCAGGATGGGGCTCGGAGCGGCGGCGCAGCGAGCGGATGAGCGGACCAGGATCGTCGCGTGGTTCGGGCGCTCACGCGCTCAGATCCTGTGGGATTATCTCAACCGATGCTTCAATGGGCGAAGAACAAGTTCGGCGAAAACGACCGTGTAAATGAGCGGCACAAGCACGGCCGTGACGTGCTGGTTAAAGTTTTTAAAACCGGCTGCCGCGTAATGTGGGAAAAAATTCGCGGTGGTCACGAGGCCGGCGAAAAACACGAACGCTCCCGCGCCGTAAACATACCCGATGAAGGCAGAAATTGTCCGTGTGGCCTCGGGGGTCTGATTGCTCTCCGAGCGCCAGATCGCCGCGCCCAAGGAACGAAGGACGATCGCCGGACCGCGGATTCCGAAGCCGATGATGGAACCCCCAAGCGGGAGCAGAACCATTGCGAGCGCTGGTACAAAGTAGAGCAAGGTCCGCGGATCATTTCCTGCGAGCATGAAGCATCCGACGGTTCCCCCAAAAAGGAACAGAAGTCCGAGAACGAACGATCCGAGTTTCAGCATAGCCCATCTATCGGTTGCCCGATGCCGAACTTGAGGTTGGCGAGCACGCTTGCTGCGCGCGTCGATTCTTGCTGTTGCCTCGGTTCTCGAGGCTGAACAATTTTCCGCCATGTCCCGGACTTTGGAGCAGATCGTGGAAGAGACGCGGCACTGGCCGGATGATGTGGTGGCCGAGTTGATCGATCGCATCGTCATCGCGAAACACGGCGGTTTGGATGCCGGCCACGAAGCGCGCTGGGGCGGGGTAGCTGAGGGGCGGGCTGCGGAGAGCGAACGTGATCCGTCTGTTTTGGTTTCTGGCCAGGACGTCATCGCGCGGATTCGCAAGATCACCGGCCAGTGAAGCCTTATCGCGTCCATCGCGAAGCTGCGGATGAGTACGCCCAAGCGGCGGACTATTATGCGCAGATCAGGCCGGAGCTGGGGCGGCGATTTTTCACCGAGATACAGTCGTTGATCGCGGATGTCAGCCTCCGGCCAGCGCTCTATCGTCGTCATATGGGTGAGGTTCGGCGGCATTTCTCCACGGTTTTCCCGTACGGGATTCTTTATCGGAAATTCGCTGATGAGATCCGCATTTGGGCAGTCATGCCGTTGCGGCGTGATCCCGGCTACTGGCGTGGACGGTGATGAACGTGCCTCCGTGGTTTCATGGGTGCCCTTTAAGATTATGCCTCTTCACCGGAAAAAGATTTTTCGTCCGCCGCCGCCTGCACCGACCACGATCTACGTGCGGCCCGGCTATAATCGCGTGCTGGCCGATGAGTTCATCGCGCTAAAAGAAAAACGCGTTGGCCTCGTCGCGGACAAGGTCGAGGCGCACAGCCAGGGCGACTTACGCGAGAACTTCGGCTTCAAGGCGGCCAAGGAGGCGATCCGCGCGGTGGATCGGAAAATGTTCGCGCTCGACCGCTTTGTCGCGCGCAACGCCTTTATCGAGGTCGATCCCGCCGCGTGGCTTACGAAGCCCACCGACACCGTGCAACTCGGGCATGTCGCCACGGTGGAAAAACAGGATGTATCCACGAAACGGAAACACCGCTTCACCTTTCTCGTGACGACCTATGGCGAAACCGCGACCGACGAAGAGTCCGGCATCGAGTGCCTGCCGCACACGTCGCCGCTGGCGGTGGTGGTGCTAGGGCTAATGCCTGGTGTGCAGAAGAAGGTGAGGCTACCCGCAGGGGAGGCGTTGATCACGGTGCTCAGCATCCGCAATCCGACTCAGGCCGAGCTCGACCGCCTGCTCATGCCGATCAAGCCGCCGGAGATCGACGGGGAAGAGGAGGAATGAGGGGGGAATGGGGAGTAAGAAGGTAGGCATTTGGTCACAGAGGACACGGAGCGCGGACACAGAGGTCACTGGAGAGCGCAACGTCGGCGGAGATTTTGAGCTAATGCTGGGAAGGGGGCCGGAAACAGGATCGCGAAACTGGCCGTGGGTTTTGCCTCTGTGAACTCTGCGTCGGCGCTCGGTGTTCTCTGTGGCTCACGTATGGGTAATGGTCGGGTGAGGCTGAGATTTTTCGACTTACAAACCGGCTTCCTTCGGGCGCTCAGTCTGGCGCCTGAGCCGGCGACCGGACGCGCCAAGTGATTGTGTAATCGTAGGTGCTGTCGTCGCCGCGGATTGATTCGTCGATTTTCACGGTGCGGCGAAACTCATTCCACGGCATGCCGCTTACCGGCAGGCCGAAAAGGCTCACCTTTTTCCATTCGTAACACTGCAGAGCCACAGTGCCGTCCGCGCCCGAGACTAGAAGAGGCCAGCCATATTTTTGCGCGCGACCGGACGCGCGATTCGTGAGGATGACGTCCAGTGCGCGGTTCGCCTCGTTGGGCGAACTCAGGCGAACCGCGCCGGTGAGCGTGGGATCGAAATATCCCTGTCCGGTGCTGACGCGTGTTCCGGCGGCGGCGAACAACAGGCATAGGACTCCGAAGAGAAGGAGGCACTTAAACCAGCGCTTCTTTTTCCAAGGTGAGTTGCGGGACATATCAGTATTCGCAGTTGTGCTACCTTTCCCGCGCGAGGGTCAGCCGGCGCGGCGGTAGTGCATGGCGACTGCGCCGTTGCGGAGTGGTTTTGCCGAGATCAGGTCGAGGCGTCGCGTGCGGGGGAGTCCGTTTTGGTAAAGGGTGGGGCCGTGGCCGGCGATGCGGGGATGGACGAGGAATTTGTACTCATCGATCAGATCGAGCCGGTCCAGTGCGGTCGCGAGTTTTCCACTACCGATGAGCACGCCAGCCGGGGTAGCGTCTTTGAGTTTCTGCACACTCGCGCGCAGGTCGCCGGCGAGGAGGTGGCTGTTGGTCCACGAGAAATCTTTTCGCGTGGATGACACGATGTACTTCGGTTTGGCGTCCAGCTTGACCGCCCACTCGCGGATCGCGGGCGGTGCTTCCACGTCGCCGCGGGCGACTGCCGGCCAGTAGCCTTCCATCATTTCGTAGGTGACGCGGCCCCAAAGCATGGCGCCGTTTTCGTCCATGAGGCGGGTGAAGAAGGCGTGCGTCTCGTCGTCGGCGATTCCTTCCTGGTGATCAACGCAGCCGTCCAGGGTGACGTTGATGCTAAAGGTCAAAAGTCCCATGCGGCGAATCTAGGTCGCGCGCTGCTGGCGTGTCCAGCGGCGGAGAGGATCAAGGCATTGGCCACAGAGAGCACAGAGCTCAGACACCGAGAGCACTGGAGAGCATAAGGTGGGGGGAGATCTTTGGGCAAATAACCGCGAGGGGCTTGAGGAAACAGGATCTCGGAACTGATGGTGGGTTTGCCTCTGTGAGCTCTGTGTCCGAGCTCCGTGTCCTCTGTGGCTCAAGTCTTCTGCTCCGGTGGCTGCGCGCTCATGTGGAGGAGGTTCCAGCCGTGGCCGTCGAGGTCGACGAAGCTGTGCATATACATGAAGCCGTAGTCCTCGGGTTTTTCGTAACTGGAGCCGCCCGCGGCGAGGGCTTTGGCGACGAGGGTGTCCACCTCCTCGCGGCTCTCGCAACTGAGGGAGATCAAGACCTCCACGGCCTGGGTCGTATCGCAGACGGCCTTGGGGGTGAATTCGCGGAACTTGGCGTGCGTGGAGAGCATGACGGAGATCGTCTCGCTGATGACGACGCAGGCGCCGCCCTCGCCGGTGAACTGAGGATTGAGCGGGTAGCCCAATGCCTGGAAAAAGGTTTTCGACTTCGCCAGGTCGGCGACCGGGAGGTTGAGGAATATCTGTTTGTTCATGTTTGAGGGTTCTACTCATGCAACGAATGAACGGGCTGGTTTCGGACAACACGTCGCCTTTCTCGTCCGCCGACTATTTCCACGGATTCATTTACCACAGAGGGCACAGATACGATCCGGATGAAAAAGTGGGCGGTCGATCGGTTCTATCCGGTATTCATCTGTGTTATCTGTGGTTAAATGGATCGGGCCTTAGCGACTAGAGAGGCGTGGCGTCAGTTGTCTTCGGTTTATGCCTGATGCGTGGTTTCGCGCGGTCGGTACTGACGCAAGAAATCGTGGCGCGGGAAGAAGCGGGCGCGCGGACCTGGCACATGCTCCGTTCGCAGGATTCGGGCAGCACGTCGCCTTTCTCGTCCGCCGTTTTTTCGACGGATCTTTTTAACCACAGATGGCACGGATACGATCCGGATAAAGACAGCGAGCGGTCGATGCATTCTATCCGGTATTCATCTGTGTTATCTGTGGTTAAATGGATCGGGTCTTGGCGACTTGAGAGGCGTGGCGTCAGTTGTCGTCGGTTTATGCCTGATCCGTGGTTTCGCGCGGTTGGTACTGACGCACGACATCGTGGCGCGGAAGAAGCGGGCTCGCGGACCTGGCACATGCTCCGTTCGCAGAATTCGGGCAGCACGTCGTCTTTCTCGTCCGCCGTTTTTTCGACGGATCTTTTTAACCACAGAGGGCACGGATGCGATCCGGATAAAGACAGCGAGCGGTCGATGCATTCTATCCGGTATTTATCTGGGTTATCTGTGGTTAATCAGTCTCATCGCGGGCGCGGTTGCAGCAGGAGAGGCGTGGCGTCAGTTGTCTTCGTCTAATGCCTGATCCTTACACCAATCCGGACGCACATCCTGACGCAGCTCTGCAAGCCATGATTACGCGTTTGGAAGAGCGGGGCCGTCACGGTGGGTTTCGCGGCATGATCGATAAATATGTGGCGACGCTTCGGCGCGGCCAGCCGTTGACCGTGCTGGATCTCGGCTGCGGCACGGGCGTGGTGACCCGGCGTCTGGCGGAGGTGCTTGGGCCGGCGTCGGTCATTCACGGTGCGGATGTGAGCGGCGGTTTGCTCGCGGAGGCCAGGCGGCTTTCGAGCGGCGGAAAAATCGTGTGGGACCACATCGCTCCGGGACGGCTGCCTTATGCGGATGCGATGTTCGATGCGGTCGTGATGCACACGCTGTTGAGCCACGTGCCTGATCCGGCTGCGGTGCTGGTTGAAGCGAGACGGCTCTTGAAGCCGTCGGGCCAGCTCATCGTTTTTGACGCGGACCACGCGGGCACCACCTACGCGCAGCCCACGTACGAAACGACGCGCCGGATGGATCATCTGCTGACCTCTGCGATCGCGACGCATTCCGACATCTGCCGTCAGCTTCCCCGGCTCTTGAAGGTCGCGGGGTTTCAACCGACCGGCCACGATGCGGCGATCATCTCCGAATGTGGGAAAGGCGATTACTGGCTCTCGAGCGTCCGTGGTTTCGCGCGGTTGATGCCGACGCTCGAAATTCTCACGCAGGAAGAAACGGACTCATGGACCCAGCACATGCTTCGCTCGCACGAAGACGGCACGTTTTTCGCCGCCGGTGCCTTTTATACGTTCTTCGCGCGACCGCTCTGATGCGGCGCGCGTTTTCCTGCGAACTATGGGCTGATCGAGAGCTGATTACCTCTAAAAAAGATCTGCGACATCGCCCGGTCGGCGACCGGGAGGTTGAGGAATATCTGTTTGTTCATGGGAGGAAGGATTGTGGAGTACTCCTTCAACGAATGAACGGGCGGCGTCCGGACAGGGCGGCTATTTCGCCAACTCTAATAACTTAGCGGGCAGCTTCTGACGCGATATGGCCAGCGAAGCTTGTGACGAAAGTCTTGAGGCTCGTCATGTCACTGACGTCGGAAAACTTGCCGGTTTTGATCGCGGTTCGTGGTGAAGGTAGCACGGCGGTCGTGGTGTAGAGCTGTTCTTGAACGAGCTTTTTGCAGAGCACGTTGTAGCGCTCGATATAAGATGCGTTCTGGAACTCTGGGCGTACGGGGAAGTGCATACTACGGTCCTTGATTGGACGGCGGGAGTCGGCGGCGTCTTCGACAAGCATTAACCAGCCGACAAAAGGACGCGGCGCTTCGCCGAATGAGCCTTCACGAAAGGCGGTCCACAAATCCTGCGCGGTGCCGATGGCTTCTTCGGCGCGATTGTTGAAATTGTTTCCGAATGAACCGACCTGAGATTTAAGTTCGAGTGCTGCGACGAGACGATTTTCGCGGAGCACGAGCATGTCCCACATCTTGGTCGGACGAAAATAGCCGGGCAGCGTAAGAGGTATGCGACCTTCGCGGATCACGGTCGCGTCTTTGAGTCCGTTAGCTTCGATCAGATCGATCATGAGGGCCACGAAGCCATCCATGTTTTTACCACCGGTCACGGCTCCGCGATTTCCAGCGTCAATTTTGCCGGCCTCAATCTGTTTTTGACGCGAGGCATCGCGATTTCCCCAGAACGCTTTCACCGATTCGGCTGCCTTCTTTTGGTAGTTCGCGAGATTGAGAGCCATAAGGGATTCGAGTTTAGGACGGGGGAAGAGCCGAGATGCCGTAGGCTTTAAGTGCTGCCTTGGTTGCGAGTCCCGTATCTTGTTTCTCGAAGGCATCACGCAGTTCCTGTTTCAACTCCGTGTTTAAGTGGTCTGGATTGGGAACGCGGATGCGGCGCAGGTATTGGGCTTGGAAACGCAGGAAACCGCCGCGCATCCGCACGCCGTAGCATTGGATAAAGAATTCGCCGACAGCTGACATGAGGAGCGCACCGAGAACACGCAGATCCCATCTTTCCGAGGTGATCCAGTAAAGGTTGTGCTGCGGGTAGGTCTCGCCGGTGTCGAGCGCGGGGAGGAGACGATCTTTGATGTCGGCGATGTAGAGCTTTTTCTGCTTAGCGCGGGCGAGTGTTACTCGATCGATCGTTTTGTGCCAGCGCTGGGGGCGGTCCTTGGCGGTGTGGCGACCCCCAAGCAACGTGCGGTGTGGTTCGAGATAGGCAGTTAGCCGCGGATAGTCCTCGAGATCCACCAGGCCATTTTCGTTCCAAGGGTTGACTAGATAGTGGCCGGACCAATCTACGCGTCCGAGCTTGAGATCGGAGGCGAGTGCGAGAGGCAGCAAACGGTCCGCCTCGATGTCGGGCTTTTGATTTGTGATGAAAACTCGGTCGGCGCCTGTGGCTACTCCGATGCCGATCTTGGTGCCGGTGGTTTCCGATTCGAGCGGGAGACATGTTGCTTCCAGATGCTTGAGCATTTGAAGCGCTTCGGGCGAAGAGCAGGGCCATGGTTCCGATTGTTCGAACCACTCGTTGAAGCGGGCGACGCGGAGCACCTGACTTGAGCGTATGCTGGCGATCTGGCCTAGTAGATCCGAGCGTGGAGCAGTTTCGATTCCGGGAAGAGCTTTGGCGACGACCACTGGGCCTTGTTGTTCACGAGCGATCACAGTCACGGCAGGGTAGGCAGACACCTCGCTTTCAAAGGCGGCGATGTCGTGTGCTTCGATCACAGTACGCACATTGTAGCCTTGTGTGGTAATGAACTCTCGAAGGCCGCTGCCGTAATCGTTGAGCATCCAGCGGTCTGCACAGATGAAAGCGCATACGCCGCCGGGCTTCAGCTGTTGGAGCGCTGCCTGATAGAAAGCGATGTAGATGTCGGCTCGCCCGCGCATTGCGCTGAATGAGCGATAAAAAGCCGCCTTTGCGGTGGGGATTTCTTCGAGACGGATGTAAGGCGGATTGCCAACTACGAAGTCGGCCACAGGAAATCCGAGTGAAGCCTCTAGAAAGTCAGCCTCCTTGATCCACGAACGCGCGAGGCTGGCTGCTAGAGATGCCGGTACATCCAAATCGCTGAGTGTTTGGGTGACCAAATCAGTGGCACAACTAACGGCATCGGGACTGATCTCGTACGCGCGAATCGCTTCGATTGTCTCCACGAGCGGCGTGCTGTTTTGCCGGCACGAGGTAACGAGACGACGAACCATCTCTTGAAGAAACGCGCCATCACCCGCCGAAGGTTCAACCACAACCATCTTGGCGAGATCTCGATCTGCGGTATACCCCGCTAAATCCAGAATGAGCGCGACCATCCAAGGCTTGGTGTAGACGACACCGGTTTCGGAATTGGTTAGGACGTTGATCATGGAAACAGACTGTAACCGGCAAGGACACTCTGAATTTACGAGTCGAAGAATGAGAGCAAGGAGGACTTCGCCTTTACAGCTTGAAACTCGATTTGCTGCGAGTTCGCTACACGTGTGAGTTAATTCTGCCGCTTCTTTGACAAGTTTACCGACGCAATGGTGCAATCACTCCCGGTTGCGCCCGTCGGATCAGCTTGTTGAAGAATATGAAGACTCAAATCGAACTGATTGTAGCGGTAAATTTGAACCTGATGCGACGCACGCTTCCAAGAGAAGGGGGCTGGCTTCTTCCGATAACCTTAGTTGGGGAACACGGTTCGAAAATGGATCACGGCCTCCCGATTGTTTGTGCCGCAGGTCTAACTCCACTCGACGAAGATTTTTGGGTAATCGCCAAATCCGAGTGTAGGAGGTTCCGTTGCTCTAGGCGCTACATTTGGCGAACTAATAATGGGCCTATCCTCCTTCTTGAAGAAGGGGCGTCGTAGGACCGGGGCTAAAATGTTGGGCCGCTTCGACCCAGAGCGGCTTGACACTCTCTTGCTCGAACGTCGATCGAGTCAGGCCCGTTTACCGAGACCTGGCGCTCCGCCTTGAACGAAGTGAACCCATACGCGGCTCGGGCGTTTCTTCTTTTTCGGATTCTCGACTTCTCCATCCGTTTTAGCCGGGCGATTTTTCGAGCGACCTTTCTGCTCAGTTTTTTTCTCTTTTGAATCTAAAACCCTGAATTCGATCTCGGATTTGCCGCTGTCGTCCGTCTTGATGCTGTGGACACGGATTTTGACTCCCGGCCTAAGGAGCTCCCGATACAACGCTCGGCCTCCCGCATCTAACGAGGAATATTCTTCGGCCAGTCGCTTTAGGAGGGCTATATGAAACTCATCGTCAGGCATCGGCTACTGTTTCCAAGTGCTGGAATCGAATGCAATTAAACAAACTGAGGTCCCTCACCGCTTATCATTCAGACCAAAGAACCGCGTTTTTGCGCATGGCCTCTCTACTGGTCGTTCGTTGAAATCATTAACGGTCAACTCTGGCTGGCGCTTGAGGGCCGGTGACACAGTCGTCAGGAAAGGCGCGCCCCTTTTTTTCCCAAAAACGCGAGGCCGGCTGGTTGTCGCGGAAGCCTTTGTTTTCCCCGGGTTATGATTTTCTCCTCTCGTTCGAGTCTGCGTGTGGCGCGGGTTTTGTGTGTTTTGTTCGTGGCGGGCGGGTTGGGCGCGCAGGGGCCGGGCGATGCGTTGGAGAGCGGGTTTCGTTCGCCGCCGGAGGCGGCGCGGCCGCGGACGTGGTGGCATTGGACGATGAGCCATGTTTCCCAGGCGGGCATCACGAAGGATCTCGATTCTGCTGCGTGCTCCGATGGATTTTGTTGAAGCGCAAAGACGCGAAGGCGCAAAGGTGGAGCGAAGAGGGCGAGTATGAGAGTGTAGATTGGGGCTGGCTTGGGGCGTGGAGCGGCGCAAACGTTGGGCGCAGGTTTCCTCATTCCTCGCGCCCATGAAAACCAAGCACCGCATCTTCACGACCCCGGTCGCCCATGTTTATCCGTACTACATCGCGAAGGCGGAGAGGAAGGGGCGGACGAAGGCGGAGGTGGATGAGATCTTTCGCTGGCTGACGGGCTATACGCAGAAGCAGTTCGAGAAACAGCTGTCGCTCGGCACGGACTTCGAAACGTTTTTCGCGAAGGCGCCGAAGATGAATCCGGCGCGGAAGACGATCACGGGTGTCATCTGCGGCGTACGGATCGAAGAAATCAAGGAGCCGACAATGAAGGAGATCCGTTACCTCGATAAGCTGGTCGATGAACTGGCGAAGGGGAGGGTGATGGAGAAAATCCTGCGCGCGCGAGAGGCGAAAAAGTAG
>Ga0164241_10006468_pt1 | contig 10692 bp, 10 predicted proteins | sample OricomyardsoilBY_FD_108780 | JGI IMG/M metagenome (GOLD analysis project Ga0164241, IMG submission 108780) | Backyard soil microbial communities from Emeryville, California, USA - Original compost - Back yard soil (BY) | ecosystem: Environmental > Terrestrial > Soil > Unclassified | place: USA... | reverse complement strand
TGGCCGGCGTGACGACGCGCATCTTGAGTTGTTCCTTGGCCAGCTTCTCGATGCGCAGCGGCGTCGCCTGCGCGCGCCGTTCGACCTGCAGGCGGTCGAACTCGGTGTCCAGGCGGCGCGTCTCGAGCTCGGCACGATGGAATTCGGTGAACAGCTGGCGCGCCTGGTACTGCGTCTGCACCACCAGCATGGCGGTGCCCAGCACCACCAGCAGCAAGATGATGTTCAGGCGCGTGATCACCGGCCGCCCCCCGTGGCCGGTGCAGCGGCCGCATCGGCGGCGGTGCGCTCGGCCACGCGCAAGATGGCGCTGCGCGCACGCGGATTGCCCTGTACTTCGGCATCGGACGGCTTGATCCGCCCCAACGCCTTCAGGCGCATCGCGCGCGGCGCAGCAAAAGGTGCGCGGCGGTCGAACACCTCGCGCGAGTGCTTGGCGATGAACTGCTTGACGATGCGGTCTTCCAGCGAATGGAAGCTGATCACCGGCAGCCGGCCGCCGCCTTGCAGCAGGTCCAGGCTCGCCTCTAGCGCTTGTTGCAGCTCTTCAAGCTCGGCGTTGATGAAAATCCGAAAAGCCTGAAATGTGCGCGTTGCAGGGTTCTGGCCCGGCTCGCGGGTTTTGACCGTGCCAGCCACGAGCTCGGCCAGCTCGGCGGTGGATGAAATTGGGCCCCGTTCTTGTCGGCGAGCTGCAATCGCCTTTGCAATCTGAACAGCAAACCGTTCTTCGCCATAGTCACGGATGACCTCTGCAATCTGTTGAGGTTCGGCCGTTGCCAGCCACTCGGCCACGCTTTCGCCGCGCGTGGTGTCCATGCGCATGTCCAGCGGGCCGTCGAAACGAAAAGAAAAACCCCGTGCGGGGTTGTCGATCTGCGGAGAGCTGATGCCCAGGTCCATCAGCAGGCCGGCCACACTGCCATGCGGCAACTCCCCGATGTCCTTGAAGCCCTGGTGACGGATGGAAAAACGCGCATCGGTGATGCGCGCTGCCTCGGCCACCGCTTCGACGTCCTTGTCGAACGCGATCAGCCGGCCCTCCGGGGCCAGCCGCGAGAGAAGGGAGCGGGCATGCCCGCCGCGCCCGAAAGTGGCATCGACGAAGGTGCCGCGCGAGCCGTCGGCCTGGAGCGCGTCGACGGCCTCGTCCAGGAGCACGGTGGTGTGGGTCCACGGGTTGTCCACGTCGGCGCTCAGAAGGCAAGTTCCTGGAGCGCTTCGGACGCCATGCCCGCCTGCAACGCCTCGGCTTCCTTGGCGTCGTGCGTGGCCTTGTCCCACAGCTCGAAATGGCTGCCCATGCCCAGCAGCAGCGTGTCGCGGCCGATGTTGGCCGCCGTGCGCAGTTCCGGCGAGATCAGGATGCGGCCGGTGCCGTCCATCTCGACGTCCATCGCGTTACCCAGGAACAGGCGCTTGAGCCATTGGTCCTTCAGCGGCATGGCGGCAATGCGCTCGCGGAACTGTTCCCAGGCCGGGCGCGGGAAAATCATCAGGCAGCCGTGCGGATGGCGCGTGACCGTGAGGGCGCCGCCAGCCGTCGCGGCCAGCACGTCGCGATGCCGCGTAGGGACGGAAAGCCGCCCCTTGGCATCCAGACTGAGCGATGAAGCGCCTTGAAACACGACCGAAGAAATCCCGTTGCGGTTGCCGCGCGCCCAAATGGGACGCTGAACGACACTTTTTCCCACTTAAATGCACTTTTTTGCACTGTAGCAGGAAACACCTACCGCGCAACGGTCGTCTGCGCCTATTTTTTGCAATGGAATCAACGACTTAGCGCTGCCTTCCAGAATGGAAATCAGTCAAAAAGTCGTTTAGAAGTAAGCACTTAGCAAGGTCACTGCAAGTGCTTTGTGAAACGCAGTCCGAAAAGGACAGCCTTTACAGGATGAAACGCGAAAGGTCTTCGTCGTGACTTAGTGCCTGCAGGCGCTCGTCCACGTAGGTGGCATCGATGCGGATCGTCTGGCCCGAAAAGCGGGTGGCGTCGAAGCTGGCTTCGTCCAGCAGGCGCTCCATCACGGTCGAGAGGCGGCGCGCACCGATGTTCTCGGTGCGCTCGTTGACTTCGTGGGCAATGGTCGCCAGCCGGGTGATGCCCTCGGGCGTGAATTCGAGCGTGACGCCTTCGGTGGCCAGCAGCGCCTGGTACTGCTTGACCAGCGAGGCGCGGGTCTGCGTCAGGATGCTTTCGAAATCGGCCACCGACAGCGACTGCAGCTCGACGCGTATCGGGAAGCGCCCCTGCAGTTCGGGGATCAGGTCGCTCGGCTTGCTCAGGTGAAAGGCGCCGCTGGCGACGAACAGGATGTGGTCGGTGCGCACCACGCCGTACTTGGTGCTCACCGCCGTGCCCTCGACCAGCGGCAGCAGGTCGCGCTGCACGCCCTGGCGCGAGACGTCCGAGCCCTGCGCATCGCTGCGCGTGGCCACCTTGTCGATCTCGTCGATGAAGACGATGCCGTTCTGTTCGGCGTTGGCCACCGCCTGGGCGCGAATCTCGTCCTCGTTGACCAGCTTGGCGGCTTCCTCGTCGATCAGCAACTGCATCGCCTCGCCGATCCTGAGCTTGCGCGTCTTGCGCTTGGCCGGGCCGCCCAGCTGGCCGAACATGCCGCGCAGCTGCTCGGTCATCTCCTCCATGCCGGCCGGGCCCATGATTTCCAGCGGCGCGCGTGCTTCGGCCAGGTCGATCTCGATCTCCTTGTCGTTGAGCTCGCCTTCGCGCAGCTTCTTGCGAAAAGCCTGGCGCGTGGTGCTGCCGCCACTGCCGATCTGCGGCGGCGCGGCGTCGTCGACCGTGCGCGCCGGCGGCAGCAGCGCATCGAGGATGCGCTCCTCGGCGCCGTCTTCGGCGCGCATGCGCACCTTGGCGCTTTCGGCCTCGCGCGTCTGCTTGACGGCGATCTCGGCGAGGTCACGGATGATGGAATCGACGTCCTTGCCGACATAGCCCACTTCGGTGAACTTGGTCGCCTCGACCTTGATGAACGGCGCGTTGGCGAGATTGGCCAGACGCCGCGCGATTTCGGTCTTGCCGACGCCGGTCGGGCCGATCATCAGGATGTTCTTGGGCGTGATCTCGGCGCGCAGCCGGGCGTCCACCTGCTGGCGGCGCCAGCGGTTGCGCAGCGCGATGGCCACGGCGCGCTTGGCGTCGAACTGGCCGACGATGTGGTTGTCGAGTTCGGAAACGATTTCCTGGGGCGTCATGGACATGAATGGGTCTTTCGCAGCGAGGCCCTGCAGGGCCGGGCGGGCAGGCTTGAGCCTACAGCGCCTCGATGGTGTGGTGCATGTTGGTGTAGATGCAGAGCTCGCCTGCAATCTCGAGCGACTTCTTGACGATGTCGATGGCCGGCAGCTCGGTGTTCTCCAGCAGCGCCTTGGCGGCCGACTGCGCATACACGCCGCCCGAACCGATGGCGACGATGCCCTGCTCGGGCTCGAGCACGTCGCCGTTGCCGGTGATGATCAGCGAAGTGGTGGCATCGGCCACCGCCAGCATGGCTTCGAGCCGGCGCAGCACACGGTCGGTGCGCCAGTCCTTGGTCAGCTCGATCGCCGCGCGGGCCAGTTGGCCCTGGTGCTTCTCCAGCTTGGCCTCGAAGCGCTCGAACAGGGTGAAGGCGTCGGCGGTAGCGCCGGCAAAACCGGCCAGCACCTTGCCGCCGTACAGGCGCCGCACCTTGCGCGCCGAACCCTTGATGACGACATTGCCCAGTGTGACCTGGCCGTCGCCACCGATGGCGACCTGGTCGCCGCCAGCCAGCTTGCGGCGGACGCTGACGATGGTGGTTCCGTGAAATTGTTCCATCGAAGCACTATGGGGCCGATTGGCGCAAATGCAAGACCGGCAAGGCCGGCAACCGCCGGGCCAGCGCCCCTGCGCCGAGCGGGACCGCTATCGGCTGCGGACCGCGACGCCGGCGTGATCGGTGATGCCCACCACGTGGAAGAACGCCGCCACCATGCGCTGCACGTCGACGAACTCGATGCGCAGCCCGTGGTCCTGATAGCCGGCGGTCCAGTCGAGCAGCGCGCGCGCGGCCTCCAGGTCGACCCGCACCAGTGCCGTGCACGACACCAGCAAAGGGCTGGTGTGAGCGAGCTCGCGGTCGATGCGTGCCAGCACGTCGGTACAGTGGCCGGTGAGTTCCCCCGCCAGTGCGGCCTGGCGCGATGCGGCCGGCAGCCCGGACGCATCGCCTTGCAGGTCCGGCGCGCGCTGGTCCGGCCCGATCATGGCGTAACTGCCGCGCGGGTCGGCCCACGGCGGCGGCGTCACTTCGTACGTGATGCAGTAGTTGAGCGCCGCCAGTTCGAACATGTCGGCCTCGTGGACCGCCCGCAGCACGGCCATGCGCAACTGCCACCAGGCGACGTCGACGCTGCGCTCGCCCATCGGCGTGGCCTGCGCCAGCACCGCCAGCAGTTGTTCGGCACCGGCGAAGCGCAATTGCACCGGCGAGTCGGCCCAGTGCGTGAACAGTGCGCGCAGCGGCGGCACCGCCTCGGGCGCAATCGCCTGCAGCGGGCGCCAGTCGATCTGCCATTCGGGCCCGGCCGCGGCCAGCGCCTGCGTCAGGCCCGACAGGTCTTCACGCGCCAGGCGCGGCGGACTGACCCAGGCGGCGCCCCGCGACGATGCCGCGGCGGCACCCATGGCCGCCTGGGCGGACTGCGCATCGCGCGCCAGGACACGCAGCGACACCCATTCAGGGCCTTGTCGCTTGAGGCGCTGGGCATAGCGGGTGCTGGCAGCACCGAACTTCTCGGCGTCGCCGGTGGCTCGATAGAAATCGAGCAGCGCGCGCCAGTTCTCGATGTTCTCGGCCTGCGGGCCATCGGGCGCCACCGACTGCAGCAGCGCCGTCTCGGCGCCCTCGTCGTCGCCTTCTGCGAAACGGATGGCGGCGTCTTCCAGGGCGCTGGGGACCGGGCGCGGCTCGGGCGGCGCAGCGTCCGAGGCGGCGGCCGGCCGCGGCGGCGGCACGCCGGGCACCGTGTCGGCATAGGCGCGCGCGCGCCGCTCGGCGTCATCGGCGGTGGGGTTCTCGGGTTCGCCGGCGGGCGCGGCAGACTCTGCGTGGCGGCCCTTCCACCATTGCTGCGACATCTGCTCCTCGATCTCGTCGATCTTCTTGAGCGTGAGCGCGCGCCCCTCGGACTTGCCCGAGGTGCTGAGATTGAACGAGGAGACGGCGGCCGCGCCGTCGGTGCCGCCGGCGGCTTCTCGCCGACGCAGCTTGCGCAGCATGTCGAATTCGCGCCGGCGCACGAAATCGTTGCGCTGGCGCCGCTCGATCATCTCCTTGAGCATCTCCCGGCTGTAGCCGTTCTCCGCCGGAACCGAGTCCTGCGCATCGAGTTCGGACCAATCCTTGAGCGGATTGCGTACGAACTTCGCGACCTTGGAAAGCAGGCGACCGGAAGTCTCGTCCTTGGGGGGCATGGCGTGCGCGCGTCGGGGGTGCTTACTGACCCTCGGCTGCTCAGTCTCCGAACATCTTCTGCTTGAGCTCGCGGCGCTGCTGCGCTTCGAGCGACAAGGTGGCGGTCGGGCGCGCCAGCAGCCGGCCGACGCCGATCGGCTCGCCGGTCTCGTCGCAGTAACCGTAGTCGCCTGCGTCGATGCGCTGGATCGACTGCTCGATCTTCTTGAGCAGCTTGCGCTCGCGGTCGCGCGTGCGCAGCTCGAGCGCGTGCTCTTCCTCGATGGTGGCGCGGTCGGCCGGATCGGGCACGACGACCGTGTCTTCGCGCAGGTGCTCGGTGGTTTCGCCGGCGTTGTCGAGGATGCCCTGCTTGAGCTGCACCAGCTTCAGGCGAAAGAACGCCATCTGCGCGTCGTTCATGTATTCGGAGTCGGGCATCGCAATGACCTCTTCGTCGCTGAGCTGGTCGACCGATTTGGTTTTCCAGTTGTTGGCCAGCTTCGGATCTTTCTTGACGACGAGGGGCGGTGGGGGGACGAGGACGGTAGGCATGGTCTGCGTAAAACTGGACTTGGCGGCCGTGGAGGCCACCGATTGAGGCATGGAGGGAACCGTCAGGAGCGACAGGCGCGATACCCGGCCGCCGCGGGCCGGCGCAGGCGCCGATACCGCAGGCGCGGCGGGCGCTGGCGCGGGCTTGGCCGGCGCTGCAACGGGCAACGCCTTCTTGGCGGCCGGCTTCGCGGCCGGCGCCTTGGCCGCCGTCTTGGTCGCCGCTACCTTCTTCGCGGGCTCAGCATGCTTGGCAGCCGACGTCTTCTTGACGGCCGGCTTGGCAGCGGGCTTGGCCTTGGCGACAGTTTTGTTCACGGTGACAGGTTCCTTCAGTTGACTGGGACGCGCTTTCACTGACTGACTCCTCCCGCGGGACGCGCTGGCTTTCTCCGCTTCGCGCTCTTCGCATGGAAGGGCGCGCGTCAGTGACTGAACCGTGGGGTTATACCTCCGAATGGTCGTCGCCAACGCGCACTTCTGTATGCCGGAAGTCACACTCCGCCCGACGAAAGGCAGGGGCGACCCGGGAACAGGGGCGCGATTGTATAGAGAACCGGCAGACGGGTGTCGGGGCCGCAGGTGCGGGGTCGGGGCGCGCAGCAGGTTCCGTCGCGCTTCTCGCGTCTCAGAAGGTGTGAAGGAACCGCCGCGAGCGCCCCGAGGTCGCGTCGAGGACCGGAACCGTACTGGCGTACGGTGAGGACCGCAGATGCGAGATCGGGGCGCGCAGCAGGTTCTTCGCGCCCCTCAGAAGGTGTGAAGGAACCGTCGCGAGCGCCCCGAGGTCGCTTCGAGGACCGGAACCGTACTCGCGTACGGTAAGGACCGCAGACGCGAGATCGGGGCGCGCAGCAGGTTCATTCACACCTTCTCAGACCAGGCACTGGTCCAGGCCCTGCTCCAGAATCTCGCGCGGCAGGTCGATGCCGATGAACACCATCTTGCTGGTGCGGGCCTCGTCCTTGTCCCAGGCCGGGCCGAGGTCGCTGCCCATCAGCTGGTGCACGCCCTGGAAGATCACCTTGCGCTCGGTGCCCTGCATGTTGAGCACGCCCTTGTAGCGCAGCATGCGCGGGCCGTAGATATTCACGCTCGCGCCCAGGAAGTCTTCCAGTCGGGCCGGGTCGAAGGCGCGGTCGGCGCGGTAGACGAAGCTCTTGACGTCATCGTCGTGGTGGTGGTGGTGGCCGGTGTTCTCGTGTCCCTCGTGGGCATGCGAAGGATGGTCGCAATGCTCGCCGTGCGCGTGGTCATGGTCGTGCTCGTGCGCGTCTTCCTTCAGGAAATCCGGATCGATGTCCAGCTTGGCGTTGAGGTTGAAGCCGCGCAGGTCGAACACGCTGGAAATCGGCACTTCGCCGAAATGCACCTTCTGCTGTGGCGCGCGCGGGTTCATGTGCTTGATGCGGTGCATCAGCGCCTCGGTCTCCTCGGCGGCCACCAGGTCGCTCTTGCTGATGAAGATCTGGTCGGCAAAGCCGATCTGGCGCCGCGCCTCCTGCCGGTCGTTCAACTGGCCGACGGCATGCTTGGCGTCGACCAGGGTCAGGATCGAATCGAGCAGGTAGGTCTCGGCGATCTCGTCGTCCATGAAGAAGGTCTGCGCCACCGGGCCGGGGTCGGCCAGGCCGGTGGTCTCGATCACCACGCGGTCGAAGTCCAGCAGGCCCTTGCGCTTCTTGGCGGCGAGCAACTGCAGCGTCTCGCGCAGGTCTTCGCGGATGGTGCAGCAGATGCAGCCGTTGCTCATCTGCACGATCTGCTCCTTCGATTCGGTGACCAGGATGTCGCTGTCGATGTTCTCCTCGCCGAACTCGTTCTCGATGACGGCGATCTTCTGGCCGTGCGCCTCGCTCAGGATGCGCTTGAGCAGCGTGGTCTTGCCCGAGCCGAGGAAGCCGGTGAGGATGGTGGCGGGGATGAGGGCCATGGCGTGCTCCGGTGCGATGCGAGTGCAATTGGGGGGAAACCGGAAAGTTTAGCCAGCCGGACAAGTGCGCGCTGACGGCAGGGCAAAGCCAGCGCCGACGCCTCCGGGCGTCCGTCCTGCCGGCGTCTATTTCTTGTCGACCGGCTTGGCGTGAGCGCGCGGGTGCGCCGCGTCGTAGGCCTTGGCCAGGTGCTGGAAATCGAGCCGGGTATAGACCTGCGTGGTGGCGATGTTGGTGTGGCCCAGCAGCTCCTGCACGGCGCGCAGGTCGCCGCTCGACTGCAGCACGTGGCTGGCGAAGGAATGGCGCAGCATGTGCGGATGCACCGGCGCCGTCAGACCGGCCTGCATGCCGCGCCGCTTGAGCTGGCGCCACACCGAATGCGCCGAGAAGCGCAGCCCGTTGCGGCCGATGAACAAGGCCGCCGCCGACTGCGGATCTTGCACCGCGGCGGCCGGCAGCGCGGCGCACTGCGCGCGCACGGCCAGCCAGTCGCGCAGTGCCTGCGCCGCCTTGGCGCCCAGCGGCACGCTGCGCCGCTTGCTGCCCTTGCCCAGCACGCTGGCCTCGCCGGCGTCCAGGTCGACCCAGCCGCGCGCGTCCCTGCCCGGCTGCGCGTCCAGCCCGACCAGTTCGCCCACGCGCAGGCCGCAGCCGTAGAGCAACTCGACGATGGCGCGGTCGCGCGCCTCGGCCCAGGGCTCGGCGTCGGCAACGTGCAGGTCGGCCAGCTGCACGGCTTCGTCGACCGCCAGCGCCTTGGGCAGGGGCCGGCCCGCCTTGGGCGCCTTGACGTCCTGCACCGGGTTGGCGCCAATGGCGCCCTGCTGGCCGAGCCAGCGGTAGAAGCTGCGCCAGCACGAGAGCACCAGCGCAATCCCGCGCGGCGCGTGGCCGGCGCTGTGCAGTTGCGCCATCCAGCGGCGCACCTGGGCCGGCTGCACCTGGGCCAGGGCCAGCCCGGCGGCCTGCGCGTTGGCGGCCAGCGCGGCCAGGTGAATGGCATACAGATCGACGGTGCGCGCCGCCAGGCGGCGCTCGACCCGCACGTACGCCAGATAGCGATCGATCTGGTCGCCATCGGCCGGTTGCGCCGGCGCCACCGGTCGCGCCGGCGCGCTAGTAGAGGTCGCCATGGAGCGCATTGTTCACGATGGCCAGGGGCTCGCGCAAAGCGCGCAGCCACCGGGCCAGCGGCTTGCGGGCGTCGGCGCCGGCACCGACCGAGGCGGCGTACTGCACCTCGAAGGCGCGGTCGAAACCGCTGGCCGCGGCCAGGCGCCGCACGCGCCACAGGTGGAAGGCGTCGGAGACCACGATCACCCGGCGCACGCCGGCCGCTTGCAGCAGCGGCCAGGACAGGGCCAGGTTCTCCTTGGTCGATGACGCCCGCGCCTCCTGCAGCAGCGCGCCGGCATAGCCCGCCTCGCGCGCCAGCATGGCCATCACCTCGGCCTCGACATGGCCGTCCTTGCGCACCGCGCCGCCGGTCATGGCCAGCTGTTGCACCTGGCCGCAGCACGCCAGTTCGAGCCCGCGCGCTACGCGACCGGCCAGGTTCGGGTTGAACGCGCCGTCGGTGTGGGTGCGGTTGCCCAGGATCAGCGCCACGTCGGCCGGCTGCGTCGGCGGATGCGCGTGGCGCTGGCGCGCCTGCCATGCCACGAAAGCCGACAGCAGTGCCAGGCCGCCGCCCAGACCCAGCGTGCCGAGCACGAAAGGTCGGCGCCAACGTTGCACCACGGTTCGGCTCACGGCGAAGTCACGGCAACGCTACCGGCGGTTCACGGCCGCAGGCGCGACAGCGCGGCCGAGGCGAGTTCGGCGATGCGCTCGAGGAAGTCGGTGCCGACGTCCGGACTGAAGCGCTGCGCATCCGGCGAGGCCAGCACCAGCAGCCCGAAGGCCGGCGCCTGCGCGTCGGCACGCAGCGGGATCAGCGCAATCGACACGGCGGCCGGCGTGTCGCCCAGCCAGGTGGCCGCCTCGAAGCCCGAGTTGAGTCCGCAGTAGGGATTCGTGATCGAGGTGGCGAGGGCCTTGGTGTCGTCGCTCACACCCTGCGCATAGCCTTCGCGCTGGTAGGACGGCTCGACGTCCCAGACCTTGATCGCCACCTGCGGCACCAGGAACAGCGCCTGCAGGTCGGCCGCGATCTGCCACGGCAGGCTGCGCGGCTCGCGCGTGGTCAGCAGGCCCTGCGTCCAGCGCTGCAGGCGGTCGGCGGTAACGACGTTCTCCGTGCCGTGACGCACCATGTCCATCAGGCGGTGCTCGAGCGCCTTGATCTTCTCGCGCAGCATCTCGGCCTGGCGCTCCTGCAGGCTGACCGCGCGGCTGCCGTGCGGACTGGTCAGCTGCACCTGGGCCAGCAGCTGGGCGTGGCGCTCGAAAAAGTCCGGGGTGTTGGCCAGGTAGTTGGCAATGTCGTCCTCGGTGATCGGATTCATGTGGTTCTGGAATTTGTTCATGGTGCTCGCAGGCCCTGGTACATCAGTTTCATTTTGTTCCTCTGCCCCCAGGGGTGGCGTACTGATCGGGAATTTCGATGTCGCCCTCGAAGACGGTGACGGCCGGCCCGGTCATCAGAACCGGCGCCGCGCCGCCGGCCCATTCGATGGTCAGCGTGCCGCCGTGCGTCTGCACGTCGACGCGCGCGTCGAGCAGCCCCAGGCGGATGCCGGCGACCACCGCCGCGCAGGCGCCGGTGCCGCAGGCCAGCGTCTCGCCGGCGCCGCGTTCGTACACGCGCAGGCGAATGC
>Ga0164241_10006467_pt1 | contig 10693 bp, 11 predicted proteins | sample OricomyardsoilBY_FD_108780 | JGI IMG/M metagenome (GOLD analysis project Ga0164241, IMG submission 108780) | Backyard soil microbial communities from Emeryville, California, USA - Original compost - Back yard soil (BY) | ecosystem: Environmental > Terrestrial > Soil > Unclassified | place: USA... | reverse complement strand
GCGACCGGATGTTCCGCGCGAGCGGTCCCCGCGGCCGAATGGCGCCGGTTCGCGGAGAGTTGCGGAACACTGGGTCGCCGGGGGCGACCGGATGTTCCGCGCGAGCGGTCCCCGCGGTCAGCCCAAGCAGGCGCAATGAGCGCAGGCCGGCGTCAGCCCAGGCCGTCGGTGGCCCGGAAGGCGGTGCCGTCGCCGGAGACCCAGACCGGACCGTCGTGCGCGCCGATCCAGACGGACCGCCCTTGCGGCACGGTCACCGATCGGCCGTGGCCGTCGGACACCTGCACGGCACCCTCGACGACCAGGAGCACCTGTGGACCGGCGTGGGTGATCTCGCGCTTGTCCGGGAACGGCTCGAGCCGCGACAGCCGGAACTCCGGGGTCGGTGTCCGATAGACCCGCTCACCCGGGAGGCCCGGATCACCCTGAAGGATCGGCACATCACCAGGACGGAAGTCCAGCACCCTCATCAGCTCGGGCACGTCCACGTGCTTGGGCGTCAGCCCGCCGCGCAGCACGTTGTCCGAGTTCGCCATGATCTCGATGCCGACGCCGGCCAGGTAGGCGTGCAGGTTTCCACCGGGGAGATAGAGCGCCTGCCCGGGCTGCAGGGTGATCCGGTTGAGCAACAGCGAGGCGAGTACCCCGGGATCGCCCGGGTACCGCTCGCCGAGCGCCAGTGCGGTCCGGTACTCGGTGGTGAACTCGTCGGCGACCCGCACCCGCTCGACACACGCGGCCAGCACGTCGGACAGCAGCGGGCCGAGGGTGGACGGGGGGATGGTGATGATCGACGAGAACAGCGCCCGGGTGCCGTGCTCGTCGGGCTGACCGGACAGCAGGCCCAGGTAGTGGTCCAGGGCCGGCACCTCCAGCGCGGCCAGCAGGTGCACCGTGCGGGACGGCTCCCGGAAGCCGCACAGCGCCTCGAACTCGGTGAGCGCGCAGATCAACTCCGGCTTGTGGAAGCGATCCCGGTAATTGCGCTGCGGTGAGGACAGCGGAATGCCGGCGGCCTCCTCGAGCGCGAACCCGCGGTCGGCCTGCGCCGATGACGGGTGCGCCTGCAGGGACAACGGCTCGGCGGCGGCCAGGACCTTGAGCAGGAAGGGCAACCGCGACCCGAACCGCTCGCGCACCGGCTCACCCATCGCGCCGACCGGGTCGGCCGCAATCACCTCGGTCAGCGGGCGGTCGTCGGTCTCGGCCGAGTCGCCGAGCAGCGCGGACGGGTCGGCCGGGTTGGCCCCGACCCACAGCTCCGCCTGCGGATGCGGCGCCGGGCTCGGTTCGCCCAGCAACTCGGCGATCGCCGTGCGCGAACCCCACGCGTACGGCCGGATCCGGTTGCGCATCAACTCCACGAACCGGACTCCCTTTCGCTCCAGGCGGCTCGGCCGCCGGCCGACGGCAGGTGCAGGGCGGCACTACCGGGCCGGCCCAGTCCGTCCGGGCTGTCCATCGGCGGCCGCGCCCCCGACCGGAGTCCAAGGTAGACGGCGGCGAAGTCGATCCGGGCCATCATCGCCAGAGTCCAGCCGAAGGCGTCGCGGGACGGCAGCGGCTCCAACCCTTCCGGGGTCTGTTCCGGCGTCGTCAACTCCTCCGGACCGATGCTGATGGCCCGTGGCAGCGCGGCGTGCAGGGCGCTGGCCAGCGGCGACTGCGGATGGGTCGGCAGCCGCGTCGGGTCGACAGGCTCGGATCCGAACGTCGGCAACGACTCCAACGGCAGCAGCCCGGAACCGGCGGGAAATCCACCCGTCGCGACGGTGGCGCCCTGGGCGGACGGCCCGACCACCAGCACGCTGCTGACGGTCTGCCCGGCGTCGGAGGTGCCGGCGGCATCTTCCAGATACGGGTCGAAGAAGGTCCCGGCCGGACCGTCCGTCCGCGCGGCACTGGCCAGCACCGGGGGTGACCCGGCGGCCTGATAGGACAGCAGCGCGGCCCCGGCATATCCGGCCAGGGTGGCCAACGACCGGCAGGCGTAGCCGGCCAGCGCGTCGGCGACCGGATCCGTCCCGATCACCAGCGGGGTGCCTGCGGACAGGTGCTCGGCCAGCGTCAGCGCCGGGTTGACGAAGAACTCGGACGACGGGTGGCACGCCACGGCAAGCGCGTCGAGTTGGTCCGCGGCCAGCATGAAGTCGGGGTGCCGGAGGAATCCGGCGGCCGCGGCCACGCCGATCAGCACGGTCAGCCGCGCGGCGCCGGCCAGCGCCTCGGTCACCGGGATCGCCGGGACCAGCAGCACGGACCCGGCGGCGGCGTCGGCGACCGGACCGTCGTCGGCCGCCCGGACGATCACCCGGGCCCCCCGGCGCACGGCCTGGGCGGCCGCCTGGGCACACGCGATGTCGTCGACGACCGACGCCAGCACCACGACGATGTCCAGCGGACCCACCCACGACGGCAGGGCCGTCCCGGTGACCACCGGTGCCGGCACGTCGCCGACCAGAGCGGTCAGCAGCGCGGCGTCGACCGCGGCGTGCGCCCCGATCACCACCAGCGCACGAGGTCGACCGAAGTCCGTGAACGGCGCCACCCGCTCGGCGGTCGAGCGGACCTGAGCGCCGGCCAACGCCGCGGACGGCAGGAGTTGGGCGACGTCGGCGGCCATCAGTTCGTTCGGATCGTGCAGATCGGCCGTCATGACCCATCCTCCCCCGGAGCCTGTCCCGGACACCCCGCCAGTCCGGCCGACCCGACCGCGGCACCGCCGCGGTGCTGACGACCACCGCCGACATCGAGCCCGCCCGCCCGCCCCGCGCCCATGACGCGTCGCCTCGCCGGTGACGCCGCCCCCGCGTTCACGAGGGTCCCCCGGTGGCCGCGTCCAGCAGCAGCACCGGAATCCCATCCCGGATCGGGAAGACGCGGCCGCACTCGGTGCAGGTCAGCGCCGGTGCGTTCGGATCGCCCGGGGCCCCGAGTTCGAGCCGCGCATGGTGCTCGGCCGGACAGGCCAACACGTCGAGCAGAACCGGGTCCAACCGGACCGGCCCCTCCCCCGGAGCTGACATCATCGGGCCTTTCTTCAGCGGGTGGCGATCGTGGTGACCGATCGACCGGAGGTCGTCCTGCCGCGCGTAGGACGCAGGGCCGGGTCAGGCGCGGATGAGGGCGAGGATCTCGTCCCGCAGCGCGGCCATCTCGTCAACGGTCGACGCTTCCACGTTCAGCCGCAACAGCGGCTCGGTGTTGCTGGGACGCACGTTGACCCATCGACCCCCGGCGAGGGAGACGGTGATGCCGTCCAACTCGTCGATCTGGCCGCCGTTCGCGGCGGCCCATGCCTTGAACGCGACCAGTTTGGCCGGCACGTCGGCGACCGTCGAGTTGATCTCGCCGGAGTCGGCGTAGCGGTCGAACTCGGCGGTGAACTCGGACAGGGGTCGATCCTGGCCGCCCAGCGCGGCCAGCACGTGCAGCGCGGCCAGCATGCCGGTGTCGGCCCGGAAGAAGTCGGCGAAGTAGTAGTGCGCCGAATGCTCGCCACCGAAAACCGCTCCGGTGCGCGCCATCTCGGCCTTGATGAAGGAGTGACCGACCCTGGTCCGGATGGGTGTGCCGCCGGCCTCGGCGACGATCTCCGGCACGGCGCGGGACGAGATCAGGTTGTACAGGATCGTGGCGCCGGGGTGGCGGCCCAGCTCGCGGGTGGCCACCAGGGCGGTGACCGCGCTCGGCGAGACCGGTTCGCCACGCTCGTCGACGACGAAACAGCGATCGGCGTCGCCGTCGAAGGCCAGGCCGATGTCCGCCCCGACCTCGCGAATCCGGCCCTGCAGATCCACCAGGTTCGCCGGGTCCAGCGGGTTCGCCTCGTGATTGGGGAACGAGCCGTCCAGCTCGAAGTACATCGGGTCCACCCGCAGCGGCAGCCCGTCGAAAACCGCGGGGACCGTGTAGCCGGCCATCCCGTTGCCCGCGTCGACCACCACGTGCAGCGGCCGGATCGAGGTCAGGTCCACCAGCGAATGCAGGAACTTGGCGTACTCGGCCAGCAGGTCCCGCTCGGTGACGGTGCCGACCCGGTCGGCGGCCAGCCTCGCCGCGTCCCACCCGGTGTCCAACAGGTCCTGCGCCTCGTCCCGGACCAGGGCGAGCCCGCTGTCCAGGCTGATCGGCACCGCGCCGGCCAGGCACATCTTGATCCCGTTGTACGTGGCCGGGTTGTGCGAGGCGGTGAACATCGCGCCCGGCATGTTCAGGTGCCCGGACGCGAAGTAGAGCATGTCGGTCGACCCCAGACCGGCCATGACGACGTCCAGGCCGGCGGTGGTCACGCCATCGGCGAACGCCGCGGCCAGCCCCGGTGACGACTCGCGCATGTCGTACGCGACCACCACGGACCGGGCGTCCGGGCTCAGGAACCGGGCGAAGGCGTAACCGATGGCCCGGGTGACCTCCGGCGTCAGCTGTGATCCGACCAGCCCTCGAACGTCATAGGCCTTGACGAACGACGTCAGCCTGGACTCCTCCGAACCGTTCGTGCCGATGGCCGCCGAGGTCGGTCCCGCCACAACATCAGTCCTCTCGATCTGCGCTCGCCGTGGCCCGCCTGGCGTTGTGCACACCGCGACGGGCGTTCCGCAACCCAGTCCAGGACCCTACCCGCGCACGCCACCGGGGCACCCGCCAGACTCACCCCGATCGTGAGCGTCGTCGCAGGTCCATCCCGGTCCCGCGGCGCCGCGCAGAACACGCGAGTCGAACTGGTGCCGGTCAGGCGTCCGGAGAACGCAGGACGCGCAGATGACCGCGCCGACCGCCCTCGACCGGTTCCGGCTCGGCCACCCGTTCCGCCCGGCCGGCCTCGCGCACCGCGTTCGCCAACGCCTCGAGATCGTCGTTCCGGGTGACGGGGTCGGACAGCTCGTCCTCGGGCCGGACCACCTCCCACCCCTTCGGGGCGGTCAATCCCTGGGCATGCGCCGAGCAAAGGTCGTACGAGTGCGGCTCCGCGGCCGTGGCCAGCGGGCCGACGACCGCGGTCGAATCGGCGTAGGCGAACGTCAGAGTCGCGACGGCCGGGTTGGTACACCCGTTCCGTGAACATCGCCGCAATCTGGCCACTGCGGCACGATAACGCGACGCACCCTGCAGCGGTACCGCGGCACGCCGGATGCGGGTGCGAGTCCGCCCCACCGCCCGGGGATCTACGGAGTAGGGCCTTCGCGCAACCCGCCCACCGTCGCCGCGGTCGGGTGAATGAGGAGTCCGGCGCACCCGCGGCGGTCGCCGACCGCATACTGACTTGCGTCATGGCCGGTCCGGAACCCGATCCCCGCCGCTCGCGCCCCGGCCTGCCCGGACGCGCGTCCAGACCCGTCCGGCCACTGCTGCCCCGCCGTTCCGCGGCTGCGCCGGACGCGCCCCCACGGGTTCGGCGGGACCGTCGGGGACGGGGTCTGCGCACCCCACTGCTGCCGATCGACGTGCCGGCGTCCCGCACGCGGGCGCAGCGGTTCGACCAGGCGGTGCTCGAAGCCGTGGCAGAACTGGAGGCCCGCTGGCCGGGCAAGTTGGAGTCCCTCGAGTTCGCCGTCGACGAGGTGCCGGTGGTGCCCGCCGACGGTCCGGAGCCCGCGTCCGACGAGGTCGTACTGGACGGGGGCGTGCCGCTGGCCCGTTTCCTACCTCCCGGCATGGACTCCCGAGGAAGGCCGACGAAGGCCCGCATCGTGGTCTACCGACGTCCGTTGGAGGTCCGGGCGGGCGACGCCGGCGAGCTGAGCGATCTGGTGGCCGAGGTGCTCGGCGAGCAACTGTCGGCGGTGCTCGGCGAGCCCGACGGCGACGACCCGATCAGCTGACAGCCTTGGCGGGACACCTCGCTGGCCGCCACCAAACCCACCCGCCCGCCCTGCCGCGGATGTCAGCACGGTGCCGACCATTCGCTCTGTCTGCAGGCCCTCCCGCCCGCCCTGCGCTCAGCTGACGGTCTGCAGCGCGTAGGGGTCGTTCAACTTGACGATCTGCTTGCCCAGCGGGGCCATCGAGACCGGGATCAGCTTGAAGTTGGCGATCGCCAGCGGGATCCCGATGATGGTGATCAGCAGAGCGAGCCCGGTGACCAGGTGACCGATGGCCAACCACAGTCCGGCGACGATGAACCAGATGACGTTGCCGATGAACGACGGCGACCCGGCGTCCGGTCGGTTGACCATCGTCCGGCCGAACGGCCACAACGCGAACCCGGCGATCCGGAATGACGCGATGCCGAACGGGATCGTGATGATCAGGATGCAGGCGATGATGCCGGTGAGGACGTAGGCAAGGAACATCCAGAACCCGCACAACACGAGCCAGATGATGTTGAGAATGAGCCGCACACCGACGACCGTACTGGTCGAAAGTGGGCACGGGATGTGAGGGCGCGCCCGAACGGCCCGCCCGGCCGGCCCGGCGCCTCGGCGGCCTCGCTCAGCCGGCGGCGCGCTTGAGCCGGCGACGTTCCCGCTCGCTCAGGCCGCCCCAGATGCCGAACCGCTCATCGTGGGCCAGCGCGTAGGCCAGGCACTCGGCCCGGACTTCGCAACCGGTGCAGATCTTCTTGGCCTCTCGGGTCGAGCCGCCCTTCTCGGGGAAGAACGCCTCGGGATCGGTCTGAGCGCACAGAGCTCTTTCGTGCCATTCCGGTTCGCCGGTCTCGACCGGCGAGAAGGGAATCTGCCGCATGGTGGGCACCCCCAGGTTGGTCACGCGCAATTTCCTCACTGTCCTTGCTGTGGCGCCGGCGGGCGATCATGTCGCCGCCGGTTCCCGGCCATCGGGCATCGGGCCCTGTGCCACCCTCGACCGGAGGTGTTCGCCGCGGATCTGCGCTGACGTGGGAACTGATCGAGGACGACACGTGAATGACACCGATGTGATTACACCCGTGTGTCTCGTCTCACGTCAAGCTCGCACGGGTGCTATACGGCGCGTCGCGCCAAGATTTGACTCGTTGGTTGGGTGAGCGGGCGCACACGTCGCTGTGCGTGATCACCGGGGAGACTGGATGGATGGCCAAGTCCACCGGTGGCAGCTGGATCTTCCCCGTCCTCGTGCTCGTCACCGCGGGCGCCGGTCTGGCCGCACAGTCCTCGTCCGGCGCGTTCGGGGTACCCGTCGGCGTGTGGGTGTTCCTGGTCGTGCTCGGCGGGTGGGTCATCACCCTGTGCCTGCACGAGTTCGCCCACGCCCTGGTCGCCCACCTCGGCGGTGACACCTCGGTCCGGGCCCGCGGCTACCTGACCCTCAACCCCGCGCGCTACACCGACCTGGCCACCTCGGTGATCATGCCGATCATCCTGCTGGCCGTCGGCGGGATCCCGCTGCCCGGCGGGGCGGTGCTGGTCGAGCCCGGGCGGCTGCGGCATCGCTGGTTCGCCAGCCTGGTCTCGGCCGCGGGACCGGCGACCAACTTCCTCTGTGGTGTCGGCCTGGCCGTCGTCGCGGCGCCGATCTCCTCGCCGCTCGGGGCGGCGCTGTCCTACCTGGCCCTGCTGCAGTTCGTCGCCGGCATCCTGAACATCCTGCCGATTCCCGGGTTCGACGGGTTCGGCATCCTCGAGCCCTACCTGTCGCCCCGATTCGTCGAGCGGCTGCGGCCCGCCCGCCCGTGGATCCCGCTGGTGGCGTTCATCATCCTGTTCTCGGTGCCGCAGGTCAGCCGGCTGCTGTTCACCGCAGCCAACGATCTGTTCGTGTGGGCGGGCGGCAACCAGGTGCTGGCCGGCATCGGGTCAGGCCTGTTCCGCTTCTGGGCCTGAGCCCGAGATGCCCCATCGGTGTTGATCATGCAGCAGGTGTTGTTCTGAGCGCTCAGAACAACACCTGCTGCATGATCAACTGCAGGGGGGTGGGAGAGTCGGCCGGGTGAACGCCGATCCCACCGAACGCATCGCCGACGAGACCGCCGCCGGCCTGCGCGCCTTTCTGGACGCCTCCCCGACGCCGTTCCACGCCTGTGCCACCGCCGCCGCTCAGTTGGAGTCGGCGGGCTTCGTCCGGCTCGCGGAACCCGACCGGTGGCCGTCGGCACCGGGTGAGTACTACCTGATCCGCGGCGGCTCGCTGATCGCCTGGCGCACCGGCGAGGCGGTCGACCCGGCGGCGCCCTTCCGGATCGTCGGCGCCCACACCGACAGCCCCGGCCTGCGGATCAAGCCCAACCCGGACCTGGCCCGCGAGGGCTGGCAGCAACTGGGGGTCGAGGTCTACGGCGGGCCGCTGCTGGCCAGCTGGGTGGACCGGGACCTCGGTCTGGCCGGACGGATCGCGATCCGCGACGGCGCCGGCAGCACCACGGCGCTGCTCACCGTCGACGAACCGCTGCTGCGGGTGTCCGAGCTGGCCGTCCACCTCAACCGCGGCGTGAACGCCGAGGGCTTGGTGCTCAACCCGCAGCTGCACCTGGCCCCGCACTGGGGCTTGGGCGACCGGCCCGGGGACCTGCGCCGGTTCCTGGCCGACCGCCTGGACATCGCCCGCGGCGACGTCCTGGGCTGGGATCTGATGGCCTACGACCTCACCCCGGCCCGGCGGATCGGGCTGGACCGGGCGCTGATCGCGAGCGCCCGGCTGGACAACCAGGCCACCTGCTACGCCGGCGTGCAGGCGCTCATCCGGTCCGGAACCCGGACGGGCCGGCAGCTGTTGGCCCTGTTCGACCACGAGGAGGTCGGCAGCGTCTCCGAGCGCGGCGCCCAGTCCACCCTGCTGGCGACGACCCTCGAACGGATCGTGCTGGCCGCCGGCGGCGATCGGGAGGATCTGTTGCGGGCGCTGGCCGGCACCGTCATCGCCTCCGGCGACATGGCCCACGCGACCCACCCGAACTACCCGGACAAGCACGAGCCGAACCACCGGATCGTGATGGACGGCGGGCCCGTCCTGAAGATCAACAACCAGCTGCGGTACGCCACCGACGCGGTCGGTGCGGCCGCGTTCGAGTTGGCCTGCGAGCAGGCGGGGGTACCGGTGCAACGGTTCGTGGTCCGCTCGGACCTACCGTGCGGGTCGACGGTCGGCCCGATCACCTCCGCGCTCACCGGGGCGACCACGGTCGATTTCGGCGCGCCGACGCTGTCCATGCACTCGATCCGCGAGTTGTGCGGGGTGGCCGATCAGGTGATGTACGCGGACGCGCTGACGGCGTTCCTGTCCCCGCGCTGAGCGAGATGGGCCGGGTGGAACCATCAAATTCAGGTCGGTGCCGAACGGGACGACCCAGCTTGGCCGGTGTTCGTGCCGGCGCCGGCCAAGCCCCGTCGTCGGGGCCCAACGCTGACCGGGTCAGGGTGCCGACGGCGCCGACATCCACGTGGGCAGCCTTCTTTGGCTGCCCGTGCGGATGTCGACCTGATGTGCCGCCGGATGCGGTGTACATGTCCAGTGACCGTCGGTGATCTGCCGGCGCAGCCACTGCTCGAACTGGTCGACCCTGACCGAAGGCCGACGGCCCGAGCGCGGGTGCCACCGGCGGACGGCAATCGACCCGCGGCCGGGATTGGGCCCGTCTCGAGCAACGCGTCGGCCCGCGATCACTGGGGTTGGTGCGCCGGGCGACGGCCGTCGGACGGGTGGCAGGATCGGCAAGCGTGAGAATTGCGGTCCTGGCCGGCGGCGTCGGCGGCGCGAAGTTCCTGCTCGGCGTGAAGCGGTACCTGGGCCGGCCGGCCTTCGGCGCCAACCCGGACGACGGGCATCTGATCACGGCGATCGTGAACACCGCCGACGACATCCGGCTGCACAACCTGCAGGTCTGCCCCGACCTCGATTCGTGCCTGTACACCCTGGCCGGGGTGTCCGACCTGCAGCGCGGCTGGGGCCGGGCCGACGAGACCTGGACCGTGTCGGGCGAGTTGGCCGGCTATGACGCCGAGGCCCCCTGGTTCTCCCTCGGCGACCGGGACATCGCCACTCACCTGGTCCGGACCCGGATGTTGGACGCCGGGTACCGGCTGTCCGACGTCACGGCGGCCCTCGCCCGACGCTGGCAGCCGGGGGTCACCCTGCTGCCGATGACCGACGATCGGGTGGAGACGCATGTGGTCGTCGAGGATCCGACCGTGCTGCCGGCCGCCGGCGAGGCGGCTCCGCTGGTCGCCCTGCACTTCCAGGAGTGGTGGATCCGCTATCAGGCCAAGTTGCCGGCGCTGTCCATCACCCCGATCGGCGCCGAGGACTCCACCCCCGCCCCGGGCGTGCTCGACTCGGTCGCCGACGCGGACCTGGTGCTCATCGCCCCGTCGAATCCGGTGGTCTCGGTCGGGCCGATCCTGGCCGTGCCGGGCGTGGCCGACGCCCTGCGGGCCACGTCGGCGCCGGTCGTCGGGGTGTCCCCCATTATCGGCACCGCCCCGGTCCGCGGGCACGCCGACAAGTGCCTGGATGCGGTGGGCGTGCCCGTCAGCGCCGAGGGGGTCGGCCGGCACTATGGTGCCCGGTCCGACGCCGGGCTGCTGGACGCCTACCTGATCGCCGACGGCGACCACGCCACGATCCCGGGGGTCACCGTCGCGGCCCGGCCGTTGCTGATGACCGACCCCGACCGCACGGCGGCCATGGTCGCCGCGTGCGCCCAGGTGGCCGGCCTTGGCTGACCGCACCCCGGACAGCACCCCGACCCCGGATGGCACCGCGCCCGCCCCGGCCGGGCTGCAGCTGCTGCCGGTCACCGGCCTGCCCGAGTTCCGGC
>Ga0164241_10006466_pt1 | contig 10694 bp, 11 predicted proteins | sample OricomyardsoilBY_FD_108780 | JGI IMG/M metagenome (GOLD analysis project Ga0164241, IMG submission 108780) | Backyard soil microbial communities from Emeryville, California, USA - Original compost - Back yard soil (BY) | ecosystem: Environmental > Terrestrial > Soil > Unclassified | place: USA... | reverse complement strand
GAGGCGGAGGATTGGCATCCGGCCGCGTTTTACCGTCATCTGCGCGCCAATACCGCAGGTGCCCGGCCGGGCAATAAGGCCGGCAAACACGATGTGGGCAATTTTTCCTGCGTCAATCAGATTTTGAATACGGACAATGCCGACAACAAAAATCCTATGCGCCGCCGCATCAGCTACTGCACTAGGCCCTATAAAAAGCTGCCCGGTTTGTATGATGCGTTTTTTATCGGCGTATCCGTGGACCGGGATAATCGCGCGGTGATGGATCACTACACGCTGGCGGGTGTCACCCCTGCGATTTCGCAGAAATTTCTGGAGAAGTTTGTCGGGGTGTTGGCATGGCGCTAGTGGTGCAGATGATCAACCGTGCCGGTGCGGTGATAGCAACGCATCGTTTTCAACAGGATCACATCGTGGTGGGCAGAGCGCTCGACTGCGATCTGGTGCTTCAGGATCCGCATGTAGATGCGCACCACCTGGAAATTACCAGGGACCACCAGACCGATCGACTCAACGGCCGTGACCTCGGCAGCCTGAACGGCACTTGGCGTTTGGCCCAGAATCCCCATGGTGTCTTGAGCAAAAAGAAATCTCTTTTGTCCCACGCGGGTCCATTTTTTTCTGGACAGGTGTTCGAGCTTGGTAAGACCCATCTGCGTGTATGTTCCTCTCTGCATGAGGTTGCCCCAACCCTGCCACTTTCCCGGTGGGAGGCCTTGGGTCAGTCCATGGCGCACTGGTGGATTTACTGTGTACTGGGAATACTGATGCTCACCTTGCAGGTGTGGGACAGTTATCTTTCGGAACCCAACGCTAAAAAGCTTTCGCAATTCGCTCTGAGCGCCCTTTATCCCATACTGGCTGCGGTGGTTTATTCGGGTGTCTGGGCATTCATCGGCAAGAACATCCGACAGGACAATAAATTCACCAGCCACCTGACCACAGCCCTGGCAGCGTTGGCTGTTGTGGCAGCCTTCGAATTCATTGCCCCTTACTGGGCTTTCCATTGGGAGTTGGGGCGCTGGGAGAATAAGATTGTCACCGTGTTTACAGCGGTGGTGGTTTTTGGGGTGGGCTTTGTCAGCTTAAGTTTTGCCACCCACTTGCAGGGATTTGGCAGGAGTGCTGTAGCCATGGTCGCACCATTGCTGCTGCTGATCCCTCTGGTGCTCGATATTCTGGGCGAACCGGAATTCCTTGCCGCGCCCCCGTACAATCGGTCATTGGTGGAACCGGCCTGGCAACTGCGCCAAGCCGGTGAAATGGATGATTTTCTTACGGCGGCTCGTAAACTGCACCCCGAGCTCGGGGATGAACCCCGAGCCGATCAACCTACTGCGGAGTGAACGCACTATGAAGACACTGATTTACGCTGTGGCAATGATGGCGCTCGGCGCCTGTACCTGGGTAAAACCTTCTGCCCAAAGCCATCAAGTGGTTTTAGCCAACCAGAACCAGATAGTGAATTGCGTGAAAAAAGGCTCCACCACATCCAAGACTCTGTCAAAGATCACGGTGGTTCCCCGGTCGAACGATAAGATATTTTCTGAGTTGGTGATGCTCGCCAAAAATGAGGCGGTCGTTCTCGGCGGTGACACGGTGGTGGCCGAGGGCGTCATGAATGCAGGCAGCCAAGTATTCGGGATCTACCGCTGCCGTTGATCGCCTCTGTCGCATATTTCCGGGGCCAGGGAGGCCCAATTCCCCACCGTTTACCGCCCTGCGGTTGAAATCATCTCATCCACCCCCATTTTGCCCCCCTAGGTTTTTGCCGGAGAGATCCAGGCAGCGTCATTTTTCGCTAACCATTGATTCAGAAGAACCCAAAGGCAAATAAAGGAGCCTCATTTATGACAGTCGCCACTGCCGCCCGAGAGACCCGGGGATTCGCCACCGAAGCCAAGCAGTTATTGCATCTGATGATCCACTCCCTGTACTCGAACAAGGAGATATTCCTGCGTGAGCTGATTTCCAACGCGTCGGACGCGGCCGACAAGCTGCGCTTTGAAGCCCTGGAAAATTCCGCCCTTTACGAAAGCGATCCGGAGCTGCGTATCCGCGTCAGCTTCGATAAGGAAGCCAAAACGATCACCATTGAAGACAACGGCATAGGCATGAGCCGCGACGAGGTGATCGACCATTTGGGCACCATCGCCAAATCCGGCACCGCGCAATTCATGGAGAAACTTTCCGGCGATCAGAAAAAAGACGCACAACTGATCGGCCAATTTGGCGTCGGTTTTTATTCGGCTTTCATAGTGGCTGACAAAGTCGAAGTATTCACCCGGCGCGCAGGCCTTGCCGCCGATCAGGCGGTGTACTGGAGCAGTGCCGGTGAAGCGGAATACACCGTGGAAAATACCGAAAAAGCCACACGCGGCACACAAGTGGTGTTGCATCTGAAAAAAGGTGAAGAAGAGTTTGCCGATGGCTGGCGTCTCCGATCTGTCATCAAAAAATATTCCGATCATATTCCACTGCCCATAGTCATGCTCAAGGAACACTTCGGCGAAGACGCAGAGAAAAAGGAGCCCGAAGATGAAACCATCAATAAGGCGACTGCGCTCTGGACGCGCTCGCGCAGTGACATAACTGACGAGGAATACAAGGAGTTCTACAAGCACATCAGCCACGATTACCAGGACCCTATGAGCTGGAGCCACAACAGGGTGGAGGGCAAGCTGGATTACACGTGTTTGCTGTATCTGCCAGATCGCGCGCCCTTCGACCTCTATAACCGCGAAGGCGCTCGGGGTTTAAAACTCTATGTGCAGCGCACTTTTATCATGGACCAGGCGGAACAGTTCCTGCCTTTGTACCTCCGCTTTATCAAAGGTGTGGTGGATTCCAATGATCTGTCGCTGAATGTTTCAAGGGAAATCCTGCAAAAGGATCCCAACGTCGACAACATGAAGTCTGCACTGACCAAGCGTGTGTTGGACATGCTGTCCAAGCTGGCGGGCGATACGGAAAAATACAGCAAATTCTGGAAGGAATTCGGTCAGGTTCTGAAGGAGGGACCGGCGGAGGATTACGCCAACAAGGAAAAGATCGCCAAGCTGCTGCGTTTTTCGACAACCCACACCAATTCACCGGAGCAGGACCAGTCCCTCGATCAATATATTGAACGTATGAAGGAGGGGCAGGAAAAGATTTACTACGTGGTAGCGGAAAATTTCAACACTGCGAAAAACAGCCCTCATCTGGAAGTCTTCCGCAAAAAGGGTCTGGAAGTTCTGCTGCTCACCGATCGTGTGGACGATTGGCTGGTGGGCCATTTGATGGAGTACAACGAAAAGCAATTCCAGGACGTTAGCAAAGGTGCCCTGGATTTGGGCTCGGTGGAAACGGAAGAGGAAAAACAATCCCAGAAGGAAACGGAAAAACAATTCGAAGATCTCGTGGGGCGTATGAAGAATGCACTTAACGAGCAGGTGGAAGATGTGCGCATTACCCACCGTTTGACCGAATCCCCTGCCTGCTTGGTGGTAGGTGAGGACGAGATGGGTGCGCAAATGCGTCGCCTGCTGGAATCCGCAGGTCAGAAGGTTCCAGATACTAAACCGGTTATCGAAATCAACCCGGGCCACCCTCTGGTGCAAAAACTGGATGAGGAGCAGGATGAAGACCGTTTTGTCGATCTTGCAAAAGTGCTTTTCGATCAAGCCAGCTTGGCGGAAGGCGGGCATCTGAAAGATCCTGCGGCGTACGTACAGCGGCTCAACAAGCTGTTGTTGGATCTGTTCCGCTGAGACATTCAAGGTCGGTGATTAAACAAACGCGGTGCCTCCGGGCCCGCGTTTGTTATTTGTGGGCTGGGCGTACTGCGCTTGTGCCTGATCAGAAGGTTTGATAGCTTGCCCGGCATTGACGGTTTTAGCTGACGGGGGTTCGAGATTGAGTTTTACCAACCCAGGCAACCTTAAAGTTGTCGTTTTAGGTGGTGGCAGTTTTGGTACGGCTTTGGCCAATATCGTCGCTGCCAACGGCCATACGACACTGCTGTGGTTTCGCGATGAGGAACGGGCGCAGCAGTGTCAGAAGCAGCGTGAGAACACGCCGTATCTGCCCGGTTTCCGCTTGCACGACAATCTGCAGATTTCCGCCGATCTCTCCGGGAGCTTGGCCGGTGCCGATGTTGTGGTTATGGCCATCCCCAGCCAGTCCTATCGCGAAGCCGTGCGCCGCGCGGCACCTTATATAAAACCCGGCACTATGATTGTCAGCGCCACCAAGGGCATAGAAGCCCCGAATTTCACGCTCATGAGTGAAATCCTTGCGGAGGAGCTGCCACAGACCCGCATCGGTGTGTTGAGCGGGCCCAATTTCGCCAAGGAAATGATGCAAAACCAGTACACGGGCAGTGTTATCGCCAGCGCGGACGAAGCCCTTCTGGCGCTTATCCCCAAAGTTTTCTCTTCCAAAACTTTCCGCGTCTATATGAGCCGTGACAAGTACGGCATTGAATTGGCGGGTGCAATCAAAAATATCTATGCCATCGTTTGCGGCATGGCTTGCGCCCTTGGCTCAACCAACAATACTCACGCCATGATCCTCACACGGAGTCTCGCGGAAATGGGGCGTTTCGCTGATCGACTCGGTGCCAATGCCATGACATTTCTGGGTCTGGCCGGGGTAGGGGATCTGATTCTGACCTGCAGTTCCGATCTGAGCCGCAATTATCGCGTGGGCTTTGCGCTGGGTAGCGGCAAAACTCTGGAGGAGACATTGACGGAGATTGGGCAAGTGGCGGAAGGTGTGAATACTTTGCAGATCGTCAAGCAGAAAGCCGATGAATTGGGAGTTTATATGCCGCTGGTTTCAGGCTTATACGCGATTTTATTTGAAGGACAGGATATTAGCCGGGTGACGCACGGTCTCATGACCGGTGCCATGGCGAGCGATGTGGAATTTCACTGACGCGTCCCGACAGTTGTTTCCATCCTGAAAAGGCATTCATACCATTTCGCGACGGCGCACAACTGCGCCGGTTTTACAATCTGGCGGCCCGGCATTAAAGTCGGGTTGCTTGTCACCAGTAGGGGAGATCTATGGACCAACAACTCAAATCCAACATCACCAGCAGCAAACACTGGATCCGTCTGGTTTATATGATGCTTTTTGCGATCTTCCTTTATGTGGCCTCCTTCGTGGTCGGCGTATTGGTGATGGTTCAGTTCATCTTTGCTTTGATCACAGGCAGCGATAACCGGAAGCTGCGTGAGCTGGGCCGCAGCCTGACCACCTACATCGAACAGATTTTGAGTTTCCTGACTTTCAACAGTGAAATAAAACCGTTTCCTTTTGCCGATTGGCCAGAATCCGCTGTTGTTACGCCCGAGCCCAGCGAGTCGGTAATTATTGTGGTGGATGAGCGTTCGCCTGATGGATCGGATCAGGGTTCACATCCTCTCTGAAAGCAATTAACCTTTAAGTCCGTCCGCGACAGGCCCACCTGTCATTTGGCCAGATAAAAATAAGAGGGCTGCCAATGGATATCTTTATGCTGCGCCATGGTTGCGCCGAGCCTACTGCCACCCGCGACCGGGACCGCCGGCTGACCGCAGAGGGCAGGGAGGAACTGCGACGCGTCCTATCAGGGTGCGTCGATCAACTCACAGGAATATCGCGCGTCCTGGCCAGCCCCTATGAGCGTGCGCAGCAATCCTGTGACCTTGCGATGACCTATCTGCCGCACCTCTCTGCTGACCAGCGCCAAATGGCAGATTTCCTCGTTCCCGGAAGCAATCCGCAACGGGTTTTTGACTGGCTCGGCCGGCAACCCCAGGATTTGCAGGTTCTGTTCGTTACCCATCAACCCCTGGTGGGCACTTTGCTGGACGAACTTTGCGGTTTCGAAAGTGGTCGCTACCGTATGGGCACCGCTGCTCTTGCTGCCCTTCGTTTGGATATCGTGGGCCGGGGAATGGCGGAGCTGCGTTGGCTTAAACATCCGTGATGGTGGCTTCCGAGGTTTTTTTTGATGTAGAAGGATTGCGTCTGGCAGCAAAACGCTGGGGAGAACCCGGTGGATTTCCGGTAATGGCGCTGCACGGCTGGCTCGATAATGCAGCCAGTTTTGACTTCCTGGCCCCCTTGCTGGTTGCCTGCGATCTGGTGTGTCCCGACTTGGCGGGACATGGCAAAAGCGGGCATCGCGGTTACTTGGGCGCCTACAATATCTGGCAGGACATAGCGGAAATCTTCCATGTGGCCGATCAGTTGGGCTGGCAGCGTTTTGCCTTGATCGGTCATTCCAGGGGCGCCATGATCGCCTTTCTGGCTGCCGGCACATCGCCGCAGCGTATTTCCCATTTGGCATTGATTGAGGGCGGTGCGCCGCGTACGGCCGCACCTGAGCAGGCCCCCGAAGTGCTCGCGGAATCCCTGCGTTCAGTACGCTCGGCTCTGGCCCGCAAACGCCAGTATTACCCGACGTTTGCTGAGGCTGTACTCGCCAGGATGCAGGGGATGTTCCCCCTAGGGCACCAGGATGCCGAAGTCCTCGCCCATCAGGGTGTGAGTGAAACCGCCCAAGGGTTTTACTGGTCCTATGATCCGAAGCTGATCGCCGGCTCTGAACTGCGGCTGAGTAACCAACAGGTGGAGGCGTTCCGGTCACGTGTGACGGCGCGTACCCAGGTCGTCCTGGCTGAGGGTGGATTAACAGCGCAAGAACGTACGATCTCCGACTGGTTGTCCGCCTCGCCCCATTGGTCTCTGCAGTGGCTGCCTGGCCATCATCATTTACACATGCATACCCAGTGTGCGCAGGTTGCCAGCACCATCAATACCCATTTCAAATCACGTGATGACGAATAAACAGGAGAAAGTATTGAAGATTTGCCTTTGGCTGTGCAGCCTGTTTTGCTCATCGGTATTCGCCTTACCCTATTCGGATACGACTGATCTGGTGCGCACAGGTCGAATCGTATTCAACTCGCAGCCCAGCGCGTCGGATTACCGGTTGGTATTGAGTTCCATCAAAAAGGTCAACAACCAGTGGCGCGCCAAGGATAAAACCATTCCTGGCGCACTTCTCTCACGCATGACGGTGGAATTGGATGAGCGCGCTTCGTACAGCGACGCAAAACGGCAGCTGCAAAAAGACATGGCCGCCGCCTCGGATTTTACGCCGCTGTTTCAGTGTTCTGGACTGGACTGCGGCAGCAGTAATGCCTGGGCCAATGAAATTTTGAGGGTTAAGCAGCTGTATGGAATGGACTCCAACCAGTTTTACGCCGTTTTAGGCAACCAGAACAGCAGCCAGGGCGAAACTTATGTGGTTTGGTATCTGATCCAGCGCGGCAATGGGCGTATTTACCTGCAACAGGATATTGTCCGTACCGGGAATTCCAGTGCGACTTCCGATGTATCCCTGGCGTTGCAGCCCTGGTTCGAACGGTTGGATCAGCAAAGCTTTTTTGTAGTACCGGGTGTTGCCCTGACTGGGCCGGAACCTGTAGTCGCCGAAAGCAGCCTTGAATTGCTGGCGGAACTGATTCGGCAAAATCCGGATCGGGTATTGCGTTTGGTTGGCCACGATTACTCGGGAGGCAGCTTTGCCGAACGGGAGCGCCGATCCCTGTTTTACGCGCAATGGTTGCGGGACAGGTTAATTGACCGGGATGTGGCACCAAAGCGGTTGACCGCCCACGGTCTTGCCAATTTGGCGCCGGCCGGACGAACGGGTGAGGCGCGTATCGAGGTGGTGCAGGACTGAAGCGCTGTTTATCGAAGCAGCGCCAGGAATTCTGTCCGGGTGGCGACGTTGTTGCGAAAGGCGCCGAACATGGCCGAGGTTTTCATGTACGAATTCTGCTTTTCGACGCCGCGCATCATCATGCACAGATGCTTCGCTTCAATGATCACAGCAACACCCACCGCCCCGGTGACCTGCTCAATGGTTTCAGCGATCTGATGCGTAAGCTGCTCCTGAATCTGCAGGCGCCGCGCGAACATGTCCACGATGCGGGCAATCTTTGACAGGCCCAGAACCTTGCCTCGCGGTATATAACCCACGTGCGCTTTGCCGATAAAAGGTAGCAAGTGGTGTTCACACATGGAGTAGAGCTCTATGTCCTTGACCACGATCATCTCCGTGGAATCGGACGGAAAAAGCGCATTGTTCACCACGTCCTCTAAAGTGCGCCCGTAACCACTGGTGAGGTAAGCAAAAGCATTGGCAGCGCGCGTTGGCGTGTCCACCAAGCCGGGGCGGTTGGGGTCTTCGCCTATGCTGGTGATCAATTGGGTAAACAGGTCTTTCATGCGCTGGCTCTCTGAGAACTCATGGCCGCAAAGGCGGTAAAAAGGGGGCTTACCCTAAGCCAAGGCCCGCGCAAAATAAAGTGAAAATTGCGCGCGACCCGGAGACAACATCCGGTCTTCGGTAAATAAACGCTTTTCCGCTAGAATGCCAGCTTTTTGCAGAGGGCCGCAGGCATGACCTTACTCAACACCGACGTTGTCAGCGAGCTTTCGAGTGTGCGCGATTGGATCCGTTGGGGCGCATCTGAATTTCAACGGGCGCGACTGTTTTTCGGTCACGGCACCGATAACGCCTGGGATGAGGCGGCGCAACTGGTGCTCTGGGTCATTCAAACCCCGTGGGAGCGCCTCGGGTCCATACTGGACACTCGCCTGGTGAGTGCGGAAAAACGCCGCGTGCTAGAGCTCTTCCAGCGACGGATTCAGGAGCGATTACCGGCGCCTTACCTCACAGGCACATCTCTTTTCGCCGGTTTAGAGTTTGAGGTGACGCGCGACACCCTGATTCCGCGCTCCCCCATAGCGGAATTGATCGAACAGGGTTTCCAACCTTGGCTGACCGAAGAGCCCGCCAAGATTCTCGACTTGTGTACCGGCAACGGTTGCATCGGCATAGCTGCCGCCCTGGCATTTCCCGATGCCGAGGTGGATCTGAGCGATCTGTCGGCCGCCGCTTTGGAAGTTGCTCGCCGCAATATAAGCCGGCACGGGTTGGCGGGACGGGCCAGGGCCATAGAGTCGGATTTATTTCAGCGCATTTCAGGTGTTTACGACCTGATCATCAGTAACCCGCCATATGTGGACGCGGAGGATATGGCGGCACTGCCAGCGGAATTCCACGCGGAGCCAGCCCTGGCGTTGGCATCGGGGACGGATGGTTTGGATTTCACCCGGCGCCTGCTGCGTGAAGCGGCCAGCCATCTGGTAGATGGGGGTATCTTGATTGTTGAGGTGGGTAACAGCGCGGAGGCCCTGGAAGAATCGCTTCCCGGCGTGCCCTTTACTTGGCTGGAGTTCGAGCGCGGCGGTCACGGGGTGTTTTTGCTTACCCGGCAGCAATTGGTGGCACACAGCGCGGATTTTATTTGATTTCCTTTTGAGCCCTTTAGCAGTTCCATTGAGTTAAACGCGAGTTGAGTTATGGCGGGAAATACCTTCGGAAAGTTGTTTGCGGTCACGACCTTTGGCGAGAGCCATGGCGAAGCCCTCGGTTGCATCATTGACGGCTGCCCTCCCGGGCTGGATTTAACCGAGGCGGATGTGCAGATCGATTTAGACCGGCGCAAACCTGGGCAGTCGCGGTATACGACCCAACGGCGGGAGGAAGACCAGGTGAAAATCCTTTCGGGCGTGTTCGAGGGCAAGACCACCGGCACCCCCATCGGCATGATCGTTGAGAATACCGACCAACGCTCCAAGGACTACAGCAAGATCAAGGATGTGTTCCGGCCCGCTCACGCGGACTACACCTATATGCAGAAGTATGGCATCCGTGATTATCGGGGCGGCGGGCGCTCCTCGGCGCGGGAGACAGCCATGCGGGTCGCGGCAGGCGCGGTAGCCAAAAAGGTGTTGAAAGCTACCTGGGGCATTGAAGTGCGGGGTTATCTTTCCCAGTTGGGACCCATCTGCATCGAATCCGTCGATTGGAATGAGGTGCACAACAATCCTTTCTTCTGCCCAGATGCCTCCAAGGTCGCTGACATGGAGGCTTACATGCAGGAGCTCAACAAAGAGGGCAATTCCGTGGGGGCCCGGATCACGGTGGTCGCTGGCAACATGATTCCGGGTTTAGGTGAGCCGGTATTCGATCGCCTCGACGCGGATCTTGCACACGCACTGATGAGTATCAACGCCGTGAAAGGTGTGGAGATAGGTGCAGGCTTTGCGTCTGTTGCGCAGAAGGGTACCGAGCACCGGGATGAAATTACTCCCCAGGGCTTTTTATCCAACAACGCAGGTGGGATCTTGGGGGGTATTTCCACCGGGCAGGATGTCATAGCCCATCTGGCCCTCAAGCCCACCTCCAGTCTTCGTATTCCTGGCCGTAGTGTGGATGTCCATGGCCAGCCGGTTGAAGTGATCACCACCGGTCGTCACGACCCCTGTGTTGGCATCCGCGCTACACCTATTGCGGAAGCCATGATGGCGTTGGTGCTGGTGGACCACGCTCTGCGCCATCGCGCTCAAAATAGTGATGTAGCACTTTCAGTTCCGATAATTCCGTCTTCTGTGTGGCCTGGTTAAAAATCATTCTTTTTAATACTTTTTCATGGGTATTCTTTGCGTTGGTTAACAGTTGCCTGGTTGTTATCGGTTAGTAACGTGTATAAGCTCGGGGCATTATTCAGGCTCTTTTGACTCGCAGCCGTTTCGCTTGTGCAGCATAGCCGGAGGTGAAACCATGAAATTGATGCATACAT
>Ga0164241_10006465_pt1 | contig 10698 bp, 7 predicted proteins | sample OricomyardsoilBY_FD_108780 | JGI IMG/M metagenome (GOLD analysis project Ga0164241, IMG submission 108780) | Backyard soil microbial communities from Emeryville, California, USA - Original compost - Back yard soil (BY) | ecosystem: Environmental > Terrestrial > Soil > Unclassified | place: USA... | reverse complement strand
GTGATCGTCGGCATGAGAACATCGTACTTCCTAAGGACGATGTTCCCTAGGCGGAGCAAGTGCCGCGACCGCCTGGAGGCAGCGGCCGCGGCACCACGAGCGGGCTCCTACTTCTTGTGCTTGCCCTTCGACTTCTTGCCGCACTTCACGGCGATCTTCGCCTTGAAGTCATGGGCCTTGCCGTTCTGGCCGCCCATCTTCACTTCCGCCTTCGGCCTCGCCTTGCAGAGGTTGGCCGAGTTCTGGATCAGGCCCCGCTTGCCGCCCTTCAGCTTGAGGACGAACCTGGAGACCGGGGCGTCGGGCACCGAGGCGAACCTCGTCCTGACCAGGGAGGTTTCCTTGCCCACCTTCTTCGAGTCGATGAACCCGACCAGGACCACGTGGATCTGGCCGTTCAGGTCGGCAACGATGTCCGGCAGCTGGCGTTCTCCGCCGTTTGAGCGGAAGTAGACCGGGCCGGTAAGCGGTTCATTGAGCAGCGGCGACCAAGCCGTCGCGGTGCCGAGCACGGACTTCTCCGGGCAGGCGTTGGCGTTGAACTGGACCCTGGTGCACGGGTTGCCCACGTGGCCCTGGTCGATGAACACCGTCTTCGGCAGGATCACCGTGGTGGCGGCGATGTTGGCCTGGCCTTCGGGCGCCTTCAGCGTCGCGGTGAGGGCCGGGTTGCCGGCTCGCCTCATCGAGCCCTTCATCGCCAGCTTGAGGTTGGGCGAGAAGCCGAGTTCGCCGCATCCGGCGACCTGGAACCCCAAGCTCTGGTTGTTCGTCGGTGCGCCGAGCGCGTCGAAGCTGCCGGTGATGCTCTTCGGTGAGCAGTTGGTCGGATTCAACGTGAAGTCGGACCGGTCGATTTCGAGGTTGACCTGCCGCAGCCGCAGCGGGATCCCCTTGATGATCGTCGGCAGCGGATCGCTCTTCACGGTCACATGGGTGTCCGTCGGGTCGACGTAGATGCCAGCGCGCACGACAACCGTGCCGAGGTCGAACGGACCGGCCTGCCCGGCGGTCGGAACCGCGATCGAGAGGCCGAACGGGGCGCCCTTATATGGACCGGTCAGGTAGACGTTGCCTTTGACCGGGAGCGGCATCGCCCCAGGCCCCGAGAGCGTCGTGGTCGAGCCGATCCGACTCGACGCCGGGCAGGTGGTGCCGGCGTTCGCATCGGCTTCCCCGCACCGGGTCACCGAGCCGATGTTGGCCAGCAGGCCCGGAGGCAACGAGGTTTCGATCCGCGAGAGGTAGGGGGTCCGGTCGGCGCGAGTCGCGTGGAACGCGAACGGCGAGTAGGTGCCCGCCATCGGCTGGGTCGTGCCGGCGGTGAACGAAGGAGCGTTCGGCCCCTGGGCGCAGCCTTGGTCGATAGTCATCGGCAGCGCCAAGGCGACCGGCACGCTCGAGGCCCATGAGGTGAATTCCGCCTGCGTGTTCAAATCCCCGCAGGAGGCCGGGGTCGCCAGCGAGGCCTGCGGTCCACCCGGGAATTCGACCAAGAGCTTCGAGAACGGCAGCTGCGGGTTTTCGTCGAAGGTGGCGGTGACCTGGCCGGTGACCGGATCGAGGTCGACCTTGCCGGGCAGCTTCAGGTAGAAGCCGGGGCCCTTGGCGGTGATGTAGAGGGCGACCAAGGAGTTGAATGGGTTCGCGTAGGGGGTGGCGAGAATGACGTCGCCGTGGAGCTCTTCGTCGAGCAGCGGCGTATCGATCGTCACCTTGCCGAGGACCGACGCCTGCGGACAGCTCGGTTCGTCGTTGGTGCCGAGGCCGATCTGCGCCTGCGTACAGGCATCGAGCCCGGCGGCGGAGCCAGGGGCCACGGTGAACCCAGGCGGGAAGGTCATCTTCACCTTGCGCACGTGGGCGGACGCGAGCCCGTCGGCGTCCTGCGGCTGCGGAACGCCGACTTCGACGTCGACGCCGGTCGGGGCATCGGCGGTGTGCGACAGTGGCTGGACGTCGGCCGTCGGCGCGAACCCGATGCGGTCGCAGCGTTCCATCGTCAGCGGAGTGCCGTCTTCGTCGGCGGTGACCGTCTTGGAGTCGTAAGAGCCGGGGTGCTCCCAGGAGTCGCCACGGATCGTGAACGAGAGCGGTTCGCCGGTGCATGCCGGCGGCAGGGTGAGGAACGGCGTGCGGGGCAGGCCGGTCGACCGACGGTACGATTCCGGCTGTGGACTGTCGAAGAGGTGTTCGGGGCTGCCGCTCACCGACGACGTGTGATATTGGCGCAGCCAGTCATGACTCGGGTCCGAGGGCACCCCCCAGAGGATCACCTTGACCGACTCGACCGCCTCGGCCTGGGAGATCGAGAAGCCGCCCGACGAGATCCCGTAGTCGCCCGGTCGGACGCCCGCGGTGATCAATCCGATCACGTTGGAGAAATTGAAGCCGAACCGTGCCGGGATATCGGCGCCATGCGACATGTTGAAGATCCCGACCTTGAATTCCTGCTGCCCACCGTCGGCCCAGGCGACGATCTCGGCGAGACCCACCTGCGATCCGACTTCGCACCGGGCGCCGCCGTTGCCGCCGACGTTGAGCAGTTCTTCCGGACTGCAGGTCGGGATCGCGGTCGGGTTGCCGACCATGCCCTTCGGCAGGTCGACCACGAGGTCCTTCACGCTTTCGGTCGGCACGCCATCGGGGCCGGTGTGGACCTTGAACGCCACCGTGAGGTCGGGGTGGGAGCCGGCCTGGCGCTCGAACACCGGGTCCACGAAGGTGCCGTCGGCGTTGACGGCCGGGACCTGTATTTCCTGTCCGAAGGTAGGGGAGCCGGGGGTCAGGTCCAACTTCGTCACCAGCCGCGGCGGCTGGTCGATCGAGATGCCGGCGCTTTCGAGCTGCAGGTCGGCGCGGGCGCTCCCGGTGGCGACCAGCGCCGCCGTGAGAACCAGCACAACGGTCGTCACGAGACGGATCCAGCGGCCCGAGGCAAGGGTCTTATTAGCTGCGTAGTTCATCTCGCGATCTCCTATTTGCCGATGGTTCGGGAGTACTTGGCCGATGCGGATCCACCGTCAGCCGACAGGCTGACGGTGACCGAGACCTTGACCTTCTTGCCGGCCTTCAACCTCGCGCGTGCCCGGCTGTTGAGGGGCACTCCGATCGAGTAGGAGCCGGCCCTCTTGACCTTGCGAGCCGTGGTCTTGACGCCGGCCCCGGACACCCGGACCCGACCCGGGCCTGAGGCGTGGATCCGGATGAGCAGCGAGCGGCCGGAGAAGTTGACCTTGCCCAACGAGATGGCCGGGGCCTTGGCTGCATGCTTCCCAGCCGGCAGCGACCCCCTCACCGGCGGGCTCGTCACCGGGCCGCTCGAGGCTTCCGTGCACGCGCTGCGTACGCACGGAGCCATGGCCGGTGACGGGTTCTGGGCGGCAAAACCGCCCCCGACCCTCGCGTCGTAGACATCGGTGGATCTGTCGACGTCACGCGAGACCAGCGACTGGTCAGTCTGGAAGAAGACGTCACGACCGTCTGCGGAGGCGCCGACGAAGGTCGCGTCAAAGCGTTCGTCGCCGGGGCTGATCAGGCTCACGCGCCCGTTTCGATAGGCGTAGACGTCACGCGACCCGTTGTGGTCGGCGGAGGTCAGGCGCGCCGCGGTGTCGAAGAAGAACGTACCGTCGTCGGTCACCGCGCGAGGCACGGTGTTGCCTATCTGGCGGGAGTTGGCGGTGAAATGCGCACCCTTGCCTTCGCTGCCGTCAGCGGGGCAGGAGGCACAAGCCGTCTGCCCTGTGTCACCGTCGTAGAGGAACGCCTCCTCGGTATCCCCGGACGGTGCGTGGCCGATCCAAGCGAAGTAGCGCCCATTTTGGCTGGTATAGGTCCGTGCTTTGAGCGACGTACTGGTCAGCGCATCGGTCGTGATCACCCGCTGGTCGCCAGCATGCCAGGCGACGATTCCGGCGCCGTTGTCGGCGTAAAGGCTGCGGCCGTCTTCCCCGATACCGTAGACGGAGTCGGGGGAGGGTGCCACCCTGGTAGTGAAGATCAGCGCGCCGGTATCCGCGTCGTATCGATACTCGGCTTCACGGCCACTCAGATCCGCCGGCGTGTCTTCGGTCAGATGAACGGCCGAATGGAAGAATACGTACCGGCCGTCCGGCGTAATACCGTCGAAGGTTGCCGGGTACTGGAAGCCGAGTTCGCCGGCGACGTGCGAAACGGACACTACTTCGCTCACGCCGCCAGCACGACGTACGACTCCTCCTGACGTGCCGAAGGCGACGATGGTGCCGTCTTGGGACGCGGACGGGTACGTCGTCTTGTAGTAGCCTGCCATCTGAGTTTCGGGAGCGATCATTTCGCTGCCAGGTTCGAACGGATTTGGGATCCAGGATTCGATCGAGAGGCCGCCGCTGCGGGTCCACCGATACATCGCTTTATTCGGGGCGCCAGGCGCGACGGGCACCTTGGTATAGAAGAGTAGCCAGCTCATATCCGGAGCGGACGCCAAGTAGATGTTCTCGTTCGCCTGCAGGTCGGCCAGGTTCTGATATGCGCCGTTGCCTGGAGCGCCCGCGACGAACGTGTATGCACCCGTTCGCAGGTCTTTCACGTAGAGGTTGCCACCGCCCTCGATCCCGCCGGGGGCCAGCGACCTGTTGCTGATCACCAGCGCATGCTCGCCATCCGCAGAGAGTCCGGCCGTGGAGGACTCGAAGAGGCCCGGCGCCGCGTTCTGCGGCGCCTCGATCGGAATCCAGTCGTCCCAATCGCTGGAACCGCGACGGATGAGTGAGTTCTGGCGCATCCGGCTTCCGACGTCCGAAGCGCTCGCCGACGCCGCGGCGACTGCGATCCATGAGCCGTCGGCGGCAATCTGCGTGTGGTAGTCACTTGCCATCTGAGCACCACCCTTGTCGACCGGAGTCACCTGCTCGTAAACACGCTCCGGAAACTCATTCACACCGGCCGCGGTGAAGGTGCGGTCGGCACCGACGTTTTCACCGACCGAGTTACGGGCGACGAGCCGGTAGTGGTAGGTCGTGCCGGGCTGCAGACCCTGGATCAACTGCGACACCGCACGCGGCGTGCGGTTGTCGCCGGCGGCAGCCTCGGTGCTGACGGGAACCCGGCTGCCGTAGCCAGCAGTGAGACCGTATTCGAAGTGATAGGTCGCCTGGGCGGCGAGCGTATCTACCGTGCCGTTCAGCTCGGCCTGCGATTCGGTGATGGAGGCGGCGGCGCCGGTGGTTGCGCCCGGGGTCAGCAGGGGACTGTCGACGGTAGTGATCGCGGAGGTGTTTTCGGTGCCTTCGACAGTGTCGTTCGCGGACACCCGCACCAGCCAGGTTGCGTTCGAGCCCAGCGGCAGGTCGTCCTCGATCTGTTCGGTGGCGGTCAGGTGTTCGTGCTCCGGGCCGCGCTTCCAAGGGTTCGCGGGATCGCCCGGGGTTGGAACCGGGTATTCCCCGCAGGCTTCCGTCGACAGGCAGTATTCGAGACGTGCGGACGTGTCGTCGCCTTCGGAGGCGACCTCGGCCGAGACGTGCGCCGTGTTGCGGCCGGTGGTCGCAAGCGGCGCATCGACTCCGGGCTGGAGCGCGGGGACGAAGGTCGCGACTTTCCCAGGCTGCCCCTGGACGATCGTGCTCACGTAGATACGGCCAGAGCTGCCGTCCCAGGCGATGCCGGTGACACTCCCGCCTGGAGCGATTTCGATCGACGAGGACACGCGCGCGGAGAACTCCGACGCCCCATCGGCGGCGAAGCCGTCGATGAAGATCTCCCGATGCAGCATGACCACCACCGCGACCTCGCCGGTGAGAGGATCGGTGGTGATCGCCGACGGAATCGCCCCGCTGGGGAGCGGCAGGTTGCCCTGCGGCGTTCCGTCGGCAGCAAACCGCTTGACGTTCTTCCCCGCCCAATCGGTGACGTAGAACTCTCCCGAGGGACCGGCGGCGACGAAGCGCGCTCCCTGGAATCCACTCACTGACAGCAGTTCGTGCCCGTCGGCGGCGGCCAGCTTGACGACCCGGTTGGCGGTGGGATCGACCACGAAGAGATCGCCGGATCCCGGGTCGACGGCCATCGCCCCGATCGCTTGGAAGGAAGCGATGTCCGGCGCGAAGCTGGGATCGTAGGTGTACGTCGGAGTGGGCTGACCGTCGGACAGTAGCTTGGCGATGCCGAAGGAGATGAAGTTATTGTCGGCCACGTACAGAGTGTCGTCGCCCGAATCGACGGCGATGTTCTGAGGATCGATTCCGGCAAATCCATAGGGTTCGAACCTGGTCAGGAACGTCCCCCCCAGGAAGGCGTCCGGAGCGAACGCCGTGACAAAGCCTTGGTTGTGCTCGGGGATGAAGATGTCGCCGGTCCCGGAGCTCACCGCGAGTTCGCTGGACCCGCTGCCGTCGGCGTTGAAGGGTTCGACTCCGAAAGGAGGTGCGCCGAGCGGTTTGTACGAATGGACCACAGTGGCGCCATTTGCAGCCGAGGCAAGACCAAGCAGCAAGAGCACTACCCAGCAGGTGGCGAGAGCGAAGGTGACGGACACGGCGAGCCGATTCCGGCTTCCGTGCACGGGCGGGCACGCGGTTGCCGCCGGCGAGTGGCTTCTCACGTCTGACTCTCCTCCTGACCGGAGCCACCTGGCTCCATCGATGGTGCGAGATGACCGAAGAGAGAGCGAACGCCCTCCCATGCCCCTATTGGTGCTCAAGATCTGCTCCTCGCCGGTCACCCCGGCGGCGCCCGCTGCCGCGGTCGCCTCCTCCGTTTTCCTAACTGCCTCCCTGGCAGATGGCGGAACCTTACACGATTTGAGGTCATGGGTCTACAAAGGGTAGGCAGACAGTTGTTATTGAGTAGTGGCTGGGCGTCTGATGCGGCTATTCTTCGGGCGTGGTCGACATGCCCCCCGCACTTGCGCGTGACTCCGTGGAGAAGCGGCAGGTGTCGCAGAAGGTGCGGAGCGAAGAGCGGAGGGAGCAGGTGCTCGGGCGGATGACCGATGTGTTCGCCAAGCGGGGGTATCAGGCGGCGACGGTCGATCATCTGATCGCCGGCGGAAAGATCTCGATGGGGGGCTTCTATAAGGAGTTCGACGGCAAGGAAGACGCTTTCGTCGCCGTCTACGACCGGGTGATGGCGGAAACGGACGAGCGTCTGGAGGGGGCGATCCCGGTGGGAGCCGATTGGGCGATGCGGGCGGCGGTCGGGCTGCGGACGGTCGTCGAGCTTGCAAGCGAGCAGCCACTTGCCGCGCGCGTCGTGATGCTCGAGGCGCAGACCGGCGGCAAGCTCGCGCTCGGTCGCTACAGCGCGACGCTCCAGGCTGTCGCCACGTTCCTGAGAGAGGGGCGCGCTGAGGGAGAGGCGAGCACGCTTCCGCCGAGCTTCGAGGAGGCCACGGCCAGCGGGCTCGCCTGGTTGCTGCAGAGCCGGCTCGCCCAAGGGCGGATCGACGATCCCGCGGAGCTGTGGCCACGGATGGCGAGGATGGCGCTCGAGCCATACCTCGGCGCGGCGCGCGCGGAGCAGATGGTGCGCTCGGTCTCCGGCTGAGACGCGCCGTGCCCAATATGAACACGCGGCGAACCGCCCGGCGCGATCTCTAATAGCCTCACCGCGTGGCGAGGCGGGAGAGGGGAACCGACGAGGACGGCAAACTCCGGCGGCTGCCGCGGGGGCGCCACGGGCTGTCGCGCGAGTTCGTCACACGCAACCAGCGCGAACGGCTGATCGCCGGGACGATCGCCGCGGTGGCCGAGCACGGCTATCGCGACACGAGCGTGACCCAGATCGCCGCCGCGGCCGGTGTCTCGCGACGCACCCTCTACGGCTACTTCAAGACCAAGGAGGAGTGCGTCAACGCCACCTACGACCTCTTCGAACGCCACCTGCTCGAGGCGCTCGCGGGCAGTGGGGGTAAAGCCCGCGGCTGGAGCGCAAAGGTGCGGGCCCGCGTCTCGACGCTCCTCGACTTCCTCGCCGCCAACCCCGACCTCGTCCGCTTCAGCCTGGTGGCACCACCTAACGCGGGCGGTGAAATCGCCGAGCGCGGTCGCTCCTTCCTCGCGGCGATGGTCGACCAGTTGACCGCAGGCCACCCGGCGGCCCGCGGCGACGCCGACGGGGTGGCGGTCGAGCTGGAAGCGATGCAAGGATCGATCGCCGCGGTGCTCGCCGGCGCGGTCCAGGTGAAGGACGACGAGACGCTCGCCGACACGGCCCCGCAGTTGGTGGAACTGCTGTTGGCGCCGTTCGTCGGGCGCCGCCGCGCTACCGGCGAGGCCGCGAAGGCCTGACCGCTCGCCGCGCGTCCTCCACTCCCAGGTACGGGATGAGGATGATCTCGGCAAGTTCACCGGCCAGCTGCCTCGCGCCGCGCCCGGAGTCGGAGGCGATCTGCCTGGCCACCAACGCCAACGCGCCCTGCGCGAGCAGCGGCTCCAGGCTCCGCGGGAGCCCCCTCCCCCAGGGTCGCTCGTCGCGCCCGGGGCGAAGGCCCGCGGCCACCACGCCGAGCGCCGCATCCCGGCGCGCCCACACCTCCTGCCCTCCCAGCATCGACTCGATCGCGCATAGCCGGGCGAGCCGGGGATCGTCAAGCAGCGACTCGACCAGCCGCCGGGTGACGGCGATGACGGCAGGCGGCCAGTCCTCCAACCCGCGAGCCGTCTCGCGCGCCTCCTCCTCGAGCCAGCCCGACACCTCTTCCACCAGCGCCAGTAGACACGCATCCTTATCGTCGAAGAACTTGTAGAAGGTGGTGCGCGACACCGAGGCCTCGTCGACCAGATCCTTCACGGTCGTCGCGGCGAACCCGCGCGTGCCGAAGACGGTCAAGCCGGCCTGGAGGATCCTGTCGCGCTGGTTGCGCTCGACGAATTCGCGGCGCGACCGTCCTCCGCCCGTGGGCAATCTGGCCAGCGCCGGTGGCAGCCCGTATCCACTGTCGTCATCGCTCGGCCCCCGCCGCCTATGCATCGCGCCCGAACATACCGGCTTTCCCTCTTATTTGTAGACTTATAACCTCATTCGGGCTATAGTGGCGTCACTGGGTATCCCTCCCAGGCGCCTCTTCACCTGGCGGCCCACCCTGCCGCCCGAGGCGAGTACCGGTGCCCTTCTTCCCTGGGGGGCGTCGCGTCGACGGTGCGGGAGGCGGGCTCGATCCCTGTGTAGCCCGCCTCCCCGCGCCGCATCAGCTGAGACCGCGATGCAGGTTGCCGATCAGCCGTGTGCCGCCATCATGAGTGCATGGCGCCGATAAAAGAGCAATGGCTGCAAATCCGTGTCGATCCCCAGCGCAAGCAGATGCTCGAGCGCGCGGCCGACGCGACGCGTCAGAGCCTTTCAGCCTTCGTGCTCCAAGCCGCATCCCAGCATGCCGAGGAAGTGCTCGCCGAGCGCCGCGTTATCGACTTCCCGCCACAAGCCGCGCGGGGCATTCAACGAGGCGCTCGCCGAACCTGCGCGGGTAAACGAGCGCCTCGCCGCCGCACTCGGACGCCCGCGCCGCTTCCGCTGGATTGACTGACCTCCGCCGCCCGGAGCCGCTGGGCCCGCCGCGACACGGCCGTAACGTGGGTCATCGCGACCGCCGCCGAGCTCAACTCCAAGGCGGCCTGTCGCGCGATCGTCGTCACCGCTCTGCATGCCCGGGCACGAGCCTGGTGGGAACACCTCGGCTTCCACCCCTTCCACGACTACGACCCCACTGACACCGACCTCTATCTCCTCACCTCCGAGATCGAGGGAACGCTGGACGCGCTCGAACGGTAGGGGTCTCGGCAGAGACCGGAGAAGCTCGGGAGTCACCCACGGCGTGATGACCATCTCTGGGATCTACTGGAAACGCCTGCTCATCGCCCAAGCAGGGCAAACGCCCTATCTGATGCGTTTACGGGACCAAATTGGCGCATCTTCTGGTTGACATGGAAACGTTGGCGAATCTAGCCTTCGCCGATCGGAGCGGTCGTGACACCGCCCCGCACAGGGAAAGCGGTCGAGGGAAGTCGATGACCGGAATGACGCAGTCCAATGGGGCCAGGCCCTCTGAAAACGCGCGGACGGCAGTGCCGTGATCGACCTGATCGAGCTGCCGCCCGCACCCGATCCCGACCCCTTCCGGGACCCGCTCTCACTGGCCGTCGTCCAAGAGGTGTTCGAGCGCGGGGAGCAGGCGAGCATGACGGGCGTGATCGCGCGCGCCGGCACCCCGGCGAGCGACTCCTACGAGAGGTTCACGACGCTCGAGGACTGCGCTCTGAACTCCTACGAACGCTACATCGCCGACTTCGAGCGGCGAATCGGCCAAGCGTTCAATGCCCACTCCGACTGGCGCGACTCACTCCGGGCCGCCGCCTACGAGACCGCCGACTGGATGGAGGAAAACCCGAAGCTGGTCAGCTTTGGGATGACCGGCGTCCTGCAGATGACGAGCGAGCTCTGCCGCGTCCGTCGCGAAGAGGTCTTCCTCTTCTGCGCCGACCTGATCGATCGGGGCCGGGCCGGGCCGTCGAATATCGAGGCCGATGAGTCCACCGCGATGTTCGCGATCGGCTCGATCATTCAGCTCCTTACCTTCCGCCTGCAGACCGACGGGCCGGTCGAACCGCACGCGATCGTGCCGGAGATGATGTACGCGGTGGTCCGCGCCTACAAGGGCGACGAAGTGGCACGGGAGGAGTTGTCACTTCCACGCACCTTCGTCACGTAGTCAGGGGAATC
>Ga0164241_10006464_pt1 | contig 10699 bp, 7 predicted proteins | sample OricomyardsoilBY_FD_108780 | JGI IMG/M metagenome (GOLD analysis project Ga0164241, IMG submission 108780) | Backyard soil microbial communities from Emeryville, California, USA - Original compost - Back yard soil (BY) | ecosystem: Environmental > Terrestrial > Soil > Unclassified | place: USA... | reverse complement strand
CGGCGACGTCTACGTGCCGGTGGTCGCCAGCCAGGTCGTGATGTGGACCGTGGGCCTGCCGCTGGCGTGGCTGCTGAGCGTGCGCCTCGGCTACGGCGTGGCCGGGCTGTGGTACGTGTTCATTCTCGAAGAGACGCTGAAGGCGGCTTTCATGACGCAGCGCTGGCTCGGCGGGCGCTGGCGGCCGATGGCGATGGCGCTGAGCGAGGTCAAAGGCACCGCCTGATCATGCCAAGCGACGGCGCGCGCTTCGGCGCCGGCCGGCCGCCCCTTCACCGCGGATTGCCGCGGGCAACGGAGCTGCCGCTGCCCACCGCACGCCGCCGCGGCATCAGCGGCCGTTGCGCCGCCGCGCGGCCACGCCGCCAACGACCGCCAGGCCGAGCGCCATCAAGGCGTAGGTCTGCGGTTCGGGGACCGCGGCGATGGACTCGACCGAAAACCGCAGCCCGTAGGGCGCGACCCCGTCGTCGTAGTCCTGGACCCAGAACGAGTACTGGCCGGCCGCCAAGGGCAGCGGCGAGGGGTTGCCGTCGCCGTTCAGCGCCAGGTCATGGCCGACATCGTCCGCCGAGAAATGGTTCCAGCCGATCAGGTTCTGCTGTCCGGCGTAGGTGGTCGGGTTCACCGTCAGCTGGTTGCCCGGCTGCAGGCCGAGGAAGAGCAAGTCGCCGCTCTCGATGCCGACGGTGCTGGGCAGCACGCGCACCGCGGTCAGCTGCGTGTTGACGGGAACCGTGAAGGTGCCGTAGTCGAGGAACGACTTGCTGCTGCCGGCCACGCCGGAGGCGCCGAGCAGGTCGTTGTCGCCAACGCCGAACACGATCGGCGTCGGCGCCAGGCCGTCGTTCGACAGGTCGCCCTGCGTGGCCTCGTCGTAGGCCACGACGGCCAGCGCCGGCATGCCCAGTGCCAGGCCAGCGCCGGCGAGTGCCGCATGGGCCAGGAAACGGTGGATCGTCGTCATCGAAATACCTCCTCTTCAGTGGTGATGTCGTTGCGGGATGGGTTGCGGGTGCTCAGGCGGCGGCGCGGCGGCGCGCCTTCCAGGCGACGCAACCCAGGCCCAGGCCCAGCAGGGCCCAGGTTCCGGGCTCGGGTACGGCCGCGATGCGCAAGACGATGCCGCCGGTGCCGGCGGCGGCCGTGTTCGTCGCCATCACGTACAGCTCGCCGGCCGCGTCCTGGCCGAAGCCGTGCACGGTCAGGCCGTCGGGCAGCACGCCGTCGGTGAACTGCGGCAGCAGGAACTCCTTGATCTCGCCGGTCTGCAGGTCGGCATAGAACAGCCGGCCGTCGGCGCGCGGCGGCAGCACGTGCAGCGCCAGGTCGCCGAATACGTACTTGCCGTACAGCTCGGGAATGTCGTCGCCGCGGTAGACGAAGCCGCCGGTGATCGAGATGCCGTCGCCGTGGTCGTACTGCAGCGTGCCCAGCGTTCCCTGGATCGGGTCGATCAGCCCGTCGGGCTGGCCCGGCTCGCGCGCGCCGATCGCGCCGGTGGCGCGGTCGAAGCTGAACTCGCCTTCCTTCACCGCCCAGCCGTAGTTGCCGCCGCGCACGATGCGGTCGATCTCCTCGATGTTGTTCTGCCCGACGTCGGCGGCGATCAGCTCGCCGCTGAGCGTGTCGAAGCTGAAGCGGTACGGGTTGCGCAGCCCGTAGGCGTAGATCTCGGCCACCTGTCCCGCGGCCTGGAACGGGTTGTTCGCCGGGATGCGGTACTGGCCGTTGGCCGACACCGCGTCGGCGCTGCCGGCGGTGGCCGCCGGCGCCAGCGGGTCGATGCGCAGCACCTTGCCCAGCGGCACCGAAAGGTTCTGCGCGTTGCCGCCGGGCTCGACGTGGCTGGGGCCAACGTCCCTGGCGTTGCCGCCGTCGCCCAGGCCCAGGTACAGGTAGCCGTCGGGGCCGAAGGCGATGGTGCCGCCGTTGTGGTTGCTCGCGTTCTTGCCGAAGGAGACGACCTCACGGCGCGAGGCCGGGTCGACCAGGTTCGGGTTGCCGGCGCTGATCGACCATTCGTTGACCACGGTCTTGTAGTTCTGCACCGCCCCGGCGGGCGCCGCGAAGGCCGGCAGCCCGGTGTCCAGCGAGGCGCTGCTGAAGGTATAGAGCTTGCCGTAACCGGCGCTGCCGGCGACGCTGAAGTCGGGGTGGAAGGCCAGGCCGAGGAAGCCGCGTTCGTCATTCGCGCTCGACGGGTTGAACGACGAGCCGATGGTGCTCTGCAGGTTCAACGCGGCATCGGGCAGCAGCGCGCCGTTCTGGATGACGCGCAGCGAGCCGACCTGGTCCACCACGAACAGCCGTCCCAGGTCGCCGGGGGCGCTGAAGCCATAGTCCGGTGCGCCCAGGCCGGCGGCGATGGTCTGCAGCGAGATGCCGATGTCGCCTTTGGGTATCGCCGGAAGGTAGGGCTCGGCGTATGCCGGTGCGGCCATGATCGCCGCGGCGCCCAGCGCAAGAACGTAATGTGCGTGCATGTTCCTCCACTCCTGGTATTGCGGACCTTCGGCGTGAGGTCCGTCGTCGTATTCATCGCCGCTTCTGCCGGCGGCTGAGGCCAAGACGTGCAACCGAAGCCCGCGCAGAGGCGTTTTGCGCGACGCATAATGAGAATAGAAATGATTCCTGTTTGAATAAATACTGTCAAGCGCTCTTTTCCTGACCCCCGCATTCAGGGGGGTGGGGTTCGCGCTGTCTGGGCGGCCGACCGTTGACAAGGCCCTCCTTCACCCTAGAATCGAAGCGGTAGTGCGAATCGTTCGCATTACGTTGAACGCCCAGCCAGCATGGTCAGCCACGGCGATTCCTCATCTCAACTATTCAGGAGTAGCAACAAGTGATCCCCTTCAAGAAACTCGCCATCGCTGGCGCGATCGCGGCCTTCGGCGTCATGGCCAATGCGTCGACGCTGGTCTTCAATTTCTCCGGCACGGTCAACGACCTGCAGATCCCGGCCCAGTACGCCGACCTGTACGACGTCTGGAACAGCGACCCGAACTTCAAGAACTACTACGGCACGGTCATCGTCGACAACTTCCAGGACTACGCCAGCGGCACCCACACGCTGAACATCGCCGCGTCCGACAGCCCGATCAACCTCAGCTTGGTCAACGGCCTGCTGACCGGCCTCGAAGGCGCGCGTGTTCGCGGGACCGGCGCTTTCCAGCCGGACAACTCGCAGGTGGGTGACGCCGGGGCGCTGACCATCGTCGATGGCGCGGTGACGGGCTTCACGTGGTCGGCCGCCAGTTGGGACAGTGCGGCGCTGAAGACCTTCAACGATCGGCTGTTCATCGGCGGCGGCTTCCCGGTGGTGATCCGTTCGGTCGACGTGAACGTGGGCGCATCCGTGCCGCTGGTGCAGGTCGGCGACACGTACTTCGGCCAGAACGTGCGTGGCACCGCCACGGTGATCATGGGCGCGGTTCCCGAGCCCGGCACCTACGCGCTGATGGCCGCGGGCCTGGCCGCGGTCGGCTTCATCGCGCGTCGCCGTCGCGCGGTCAGCTGATGCCGGGAAGGGCTGCGGCAGCGCCGCAGCCCTTCGTTTCGCGTTCGACCGAAAGCCTGCGGGCCTGGCGTGCACGCCAGGTCCGCTTTTCGTTTACCTGATTGCGTTTACCTGATTGGCGATGAACCTCGGCACGCCGGCCGCGGTAGATGAAGTCCATCGCCAGTCGAGTCAAGTGCATTGGTGCCGCTTGCCATGCTGGATATCTGCGCCCTCGACAAGACCTACGGCAACGGCGTTCGCGTGTTGCGCGGCGTGACGCTTCAGGTGGGCGCGGGCGTATTCGGCCTGCTCGGGCCGAACGGCGCCGGCAAGTCGACGCTGCTGCGCACGGTGGCGACGCTGCAACGGCCCGATGGCGGCCGCGTGCGGCTCGACGGCATCGACGTGCTCGACCAGCCGGCCGAGGCGCGCCGGCGCATCGGCTACCTGCCGCAGGACTTCGGTCTGTACCCGCAGGTCACGGCCGAAGCGCTGCTGAACCAGTTCGCGCTCTACAAAGGCATCCTCGAGCGGGGCCTGCGCCAGCGGCGCGTCGCCGAATGCCTGGAGCGGGTCAACCTGTGGCCGCATCGCCAGCAGGCGCTGGGCGGCTTTTCCGGCGGCATGCGCCAGCGCTTCGGCATCGCCCAGGCGATCATCGCTTCGCCGCGCCTGCTGATCGTCGACGAACCCACCGCCGGTCTCGACCCGGCCGAGCGCATCCGCCTGCAGAACCTGCTGCTGGAGCTGGCCGCCGAGCGCATCGTGCTGCTGTCGACGCACATCGTCGAGGACGTGAAGGCGCTGTGCGCCGACATCGCGGTGCTGGCGGCCGGCGAGATCGTCTGCCGCGGCGCGCCGCAGCAGCTGGTCGACGCCTTGCACGGCCGCGTCTGGCAGCGCGAACTCGATGCCGACGCGCCGCCGCCTTCGGGCAGCACGCTGATCAACACCCGCGTGTCGCGCGGCCGCCGCGTCATGCGCGTGCTCGCCGAGACGGCGCCTGCCGGTTTTGCCGCCGCCACCGCGGAACTCGACGACGTGTACTTCAGCGTGCTCGAGCAGGCCCAGGCCGTGGCGGCATGAAGCGCCCTGATGCAGGCTGGCGCGCGCTGGCGCTGCCGGTGCTGCGCTTCGAGCTCGCCTACCAGTTGCGTCGGCCGGCCTTCTGGATCGTGGCCCTGCTGTTCGGCGGCATCGGGTTCATCGACATGGTGTCCAACGGCGGCCGCGGCAACGCCTTCTTCTTCGTCAACAGCCCGAGCCAGGTGCTGCAGACGACGGTGTGGTACACGCTGTTCGGCGTGCTCGCCGCCACGGCCTTCGTCGCCGAGGCCTTCGTGCGCGACCGGCGCAGCGGCATGGAGCCGCTGGTGCTGGCCACGCGGTTGCGCAAGCGCGAACTGGTCGGCATGCGCTTCGCCGCGGCCTTCCGCGCGGCGCTGCTGGCGTTCTCGGCCTTCCTGCCGGGCATGGTGGCGGGCAGCCTGATGCCCGGCCTGAACCCCTACGCGATCGGCCCGCTGCGCGGGGATGCCTATGCGCTGGCCTGGTTCGGCTTCGCGCTGCCGAACCTGCTGTTCGTCTCGGTCTTCGCCTTCGTGGTGGCATCGCGCGCGCGCAGCATCGCCGCGGCCTACGGCGCCGCGGTCGTGCTGGTGATGGTCCATGCCGCGGCGTTGCTGATGGTCGGCGTCGATTCGATCGACCAGGACCAGCTGGCGTGGTGGTCGCTGTTCGACCCCTACGGGCATTTCGCGCTCGAGTCGTCGACGCAGACCTGGACCGTGCACCAGCACAACACGGCGATGCCCGCGTTCGACGCGGTGCTGCTGGCGAACCGCGCGCTGTGGGTCGGCGTCGCGCTGGCGGCCTGGCTGCTGGCCTACCGTTTCCACGACATGCGCCCGGTCGCCGAGCGCGGCGCCAGGCCGGCGCGCCGGACGGCACCGCGCATGGCCGCACCGCCGGTGCCGGCGCAGTCGCTGGACGGCCCGTTGCCGCTGCCGGGCTGGCGAAGCTTCGCGGCGCTGGCCGCCTTCGAGCTGCAACTGGTGCTGCGCAGCCGCGTCTTCCAGGTGCTGAGCTTCTGCGGCCTGGTGAGCCTGTTCTTCGCGGCGTCGGGCAGCCGCTCCTTCGAGCATGCGAACCCGAGCACCGACATCCTGGTGCAGGCCGCCGGCCTGTATTTCCGCTACGTGCTGTTCGCGCTGGTCGTGCTGCAGGCCGCGGAGATGAGCTGGCGGGGCCGCGACGCGCGGCTGCAGGCGGTGATCGATGCCACGCCGCTGCCGGGCTGGCTGATCGTGCTGCCCAAGCTGGCGGCGCTGATCGCGGTGGTGCTGCTGAACATGCTGCTGTGCATGGCGCTGCTGGCGCTGTACCAGGTGTCGCACGGCTACTTCCGCTTCGAATGGGGCCTGTCGGCGCAGATGCTGTTCGGCGTGCAGGCGCCGTACTTCGTCTTCGTCGCCGCACTCGCGCTGTTCTGCCAGGCGGTCGTGGGTAACCGCTATGCCGGCATCGCGCTGGCGCTGGTCGTCGCCGGCTCGATCACCGTGCTCGACGCGCTCGGCGCCTTTCACAACCTGTACCGCTTCGGCGCCACCAACGACATCGGCTGGTCGCCGATGAACGGCTGGGCGGGCCTGTTCGAAGGCCATCTGTGGTACGTGGCCTACTGGGCCGCCTTCTGCGCCACGCTGGTGGCGCTGGCCTGCCTGTGGTGGCCGCGGGGCGCCGAGCCGCGGCGGCGCGGCGCGTGGCGCGCGGCGTCGAAGGGCCTGCGCCGCGGCATCGTCGGCGGCGCCGTGCTCAGCGCGGCGCTGGCCGGCTGGATCGTCTTCAACACCGCGGTGCTGAACGACTACCAGCCGCCCGGCAAGGAACGGCTCGCGGTGGAACACGAGCGCCGCTTCAAGCAGTACGAGACGCTGCCGATGCCGGTGGTGGTCGGCCTGCAGTTGAAGGCGGACCTGTATCCGCGCGAGCATCGTTTCGTCGCCAAGGGGCGCTACCGGCTCGAGAACCGCAGCGGCGTCCCGATCCGCGAGATCCATCTCGGCAGCTTCCTCGGCCTGCAGCTGGTCGACGTGACGCTGCCGGGCGGGCGGCTGGTCGAATCGCATCCCGAATGGGGCTATGCGATCTGGCGGCTCGATGCGCCGCTCGCGCCGGGCGCGCAGCTGATGCTCGATTTCGTCACCCGCACCGAGCGGCCGCCGGGCTTTCGCAACCACGTGGACAGCGACGACGTCTACATGGTCGCGCCGAACGAGGTGCTGGACAACGGCACCAGCCTGTACGCGCCGTTCATCCTGCCGTTCATCGGCTACACGAAGATGGTCGAGCACAAGGAGGCCTGGCTGCGCGCGCGCTACGGGTTGCCGCCGCTCGATTCGCGCATGCGGGCGCACGACGACGCGGTGGGCCTGGCCCGCGCGCTCGGCATCAGCCACCAGACGTGGAGCGATACCGACATGATCGTCGGCACCGCGGGCGACCAGACGGTGGTGGGCTCCGGCAACGAGCTGCGGCGCTGGGCAGAGGGCGGGCGCAACTATGTGCACTACCGCTCGCAGGCTCCCGAGCGCGGCAAGTTCACGCTGTATTCGGCGCGCTATGCGCGCTTCGTGCATCCCGGTGCGCGCGTGCCGATCGAGGTCTACCACCACCCGCCGCATGCCGACAACGCGCGGGCGATGGCGGGGCACCTGGCCGGCGCGATGACGCTGTACGAGCAGCTCTTCGGTGCGTATCCGTTCCGCCAGCTGCGCCTGGCCGAGTTCGCCTACTACCCGGGCATGGTCTTCTCCGAGGCCGGCACCATCGGCCTGCCCGAAGTGCTGGCCTGGAAGGCCGACATCCGCCCCGGCGGCGACGGCGAGGACGCGATGATCGGCTGGCTGGCGTACCTGCTGGGTCATGCCTGGTGGGACGACCAGCTGATCATGGCCGACGTCGCCGGCAGCATGACCGTGCGCGAGGCGCTCAGCGGCTATGCGAGCAACCTGTACCGGCGCTCGATCTATTCGCCGCAGCGCTTCGCGCGCGTCAAGCAGCAGCAGATGCGCAACTACTTTCGCGCGCTCGGCCAGGTGGATTTCGAGGAGCCGCCGCTGGTCGACGTCTACAACGAGGTGCTGGTCGCACGCTTCAAGGGGCAGATGGTGCTCGAGCAGGTCGAAGCGCTGATCGGCCAGCCGGCATTGCTGGCGGCGATCCGCGGCTTCACCGAAGATTTCAAGCAGCGTCCCGCGCCCTATGCCACCGTGCTCGATCTTCGCGATGCCGTGCTCGCGCGCACGCCCGCGGCGCTGCGCGAGCAGGTCGGCGAACTGTTCGGCCGCGTCGTCAGCTACCGCTTCGCAGTCCTGGACGCGAGCCGTCAGCCCCACGCGGCCGGCTGGCGCCTGACGCTGCGGGTCGAGGCCGCCAAGCTGCTGAGTTCGGGGCTGGGCGAGCACAGCGTGCGCGAATTCGACCTGCCGCTGACGCTGGCGGTGATCGATGCGCGCGGACGCACGCTGCTGCGCCGCGTGCTGCAGCCGGGCACGCTGGCGCGGCCGATCGTGGTCGACACCGCGGCCGAGCCTGCTCGGGTCGTGCTCGACCCCGACTGCTCGCTGCCGACCGCGGCGTCGCCGCAGCGTGGCAGGGCGTTGTGACCCCCGTGAGTCGGGGGGGCACGGCAGGCGGTACGATTGCCATGCCAAACACAAATGCGTATAGTTCTCAATAACGAATCTGTCCCGAGGAGAAATCACTGATGCGTGCCTTCACCGTTGTGGCCCTGGCGCTTGGCGCCGCGGCCTTCGTGCCTGCGCAAGCGGCAACATTCGACCTGACGCTGGACGCGGCCAACGGCAGCCGCTGGTACGAGTATTTCTCCGATGTCTACGCCGAACTCGGGTCGAACTGGGGCGTCATCACCAACCCGAGCAGCGACAACTTCGGGCGCATGGCCGACGGCAACTATCTCATCAGCACCGGGGCGAAGATCGGCTCGGGCGCAGTGGTGTTCGAGCAGGGCGCGACCTTCGCCAACGTGGGCACGCTGAGCTATGACGCGGGTACCGGCGCGATCACCGGACTGACGCTCGACTTCGACAACTTCATCGCCTACGACGACTCGGTGCTGTCGGCGAACGGCTACACGACCACCGTGAGCAATCCCAGCGGCACCGTGTCGCTGCACAACGGCGCCGTCACCGGCATTGCGTTGAACTCGGGCATCACCTTCACCTTCAGCACCGCGCTCGGCCCGGCGCCCTATGTGGGCACGTTTTCCATGTCCGGCGGCGACTTCGCGTTGGCCGTCGACGGCACCGTGCCATCGCCGCTCGGCAACTTCCGCTATGTGTGGGACGTGAACGGCACGGTGGCCAATCTGGCGCCGGTGCCCGAGCCGTCGAGCTACGCGCTGATGGGCGTCGGCCTGCTGGCCGTGGGCGGTTTCGCGCGCCGCCGTGCCGCACGCGGCTAAAGGGGCCATAGGATCATGAAGAAGACCTTCCTTTCGCTGGCCGCCGTCGCGGCGCTCGCTTGCGGCGCAGCGCAGGCCGCTTCCTTCGACCTCGCCGGTGCGGACGGCACCGGCTTCCTGTCGCTGTCGAACGTGAAGGCCTGGGCGACCGAGCCGGACACGGCGACGCAGTCGCCATTTCCGTACTATCAGCGCGACGACGGAATCTGGACGTCCGTCGTGGCGCTGCCGCTGTCATCGGCTTCGGCCTACGCCGAGGAAGCCAGCCATGCCGTGCTGAACAAGGCGATCACGCAGGCCGATTTTTCGACCTTCAGCGCCGGCTCCATCAGCTACGACGGGTCGCTGCTGACCGGCATCGGCAACGAGACCATCGCCGTCGGCGCGCTGACGCTGAGCTTCAACAACGCCGGCTTTTCGCCGATCGATTCACCCTACAACACCGACCGCACCGAGGTCAACTACGGCAATTTCGGCTGGGGCTACGCGATCACGGCGTCCAACTTGGGCGGCAATGGTCTGAGCTTCAGCAACGGACAACTGGTCGGCGTCGATCTCAGCGCCGATATTTCGGTGTCCGTGCGCTTTGCGGACGATCCCCGCCTTGCTTTTGCCAGTCCCTACGACGGCAGCTTGTCGATCACCGGCAACCATTACGCGTTCGACGTCAACGTCACGCAGTCGAACGGCACGGTGTTCGGTGTGCTGCCCGACACGCAGCTGGTGTTCAACCGCGCCGGCACGATCGGCGCGGTCGCTGCGGTGCCGGAGCCCGGCACCTATGGATTGATGGCCGCCGGCCTGTTGGCCGTGGGCTGGGTCGCGCGACGCCGCCGCGCATGAGGGTGGGGCACGGGGCCAGCCCCCGTGCCGTCCCGCCGCCGGGCGCCGCGGGGGTTCATGAAGCGAACGAGCACGACCGAAAAGACCCTGCTGCGCCTCAGTGTCCCGATGCTGCTGAATTCGGCGCTCGGGCTCGTCACCACGCTGTTCGATGCGGTCATCATCAGCCGCTATTCGAAAGATGCCGCGGGCGCGGTCAGCATCGCCAACCAGATCCTGACGGTCGCCTACGACCTGTCGCTGCTGGTGGGTGTCGGTGCGCTGGTGCTGATCACGCACGCGCTGGGGCGCGGCGACCCGGCGGAGGCGCGCGAGACCGCGGCCGTGGCGCTGGTCGCCAACACGGCGCTTGGCGCCGCGATCGGGCTGCTGCTGTGGTTCGCGGCGCCGATCCTGGTGCCGCTGCTGGACACGCCCGAAGCCTTGCGCGCCGACGCGGTGCGCTACGTCGAGGTCATCGCCTGGGCGATGCCCTTCAACGCCTTCCTGATGGCCGGCATGGCCTGTCTGCGCGGCTTCGCGCAGATGCGCACCATCCTGCTGCTCGGGCTGGTCGCCTTTCCGGCCTATGGGTTGTTGAGCTGGGCTCTGGTGCTGGGCCCCGGGCCACTGCCGGCGCTGGGCGCCTACGGCTCGGCGTTGGCGACGCTGTTGGTCCGGGTCGCCAGTGCGCTGGTGCTGGCGGTGGTGCTGGTGCGCTCGCTGGGCCTGCAGTGGCCGCGGCTGGATCCGGCTGCCGCGGCCATGGTGCGGCGCATCAATGCGCTGGCCGCGCCCAGCGTTCTGGACAACGTCTCCTACGGCTTTTACCAGCTGGTGCTGGTGAGCTTCATCGCCGGCCTCGGCGTCACGGCGGTGGTGGCGCGCTT
>Ga0164241_10006463_pt1 | contig 10700 bp, 11 predicted proteins | sample OricomyardsoilBY_FD_108780 | JGI IMG/M metagenome (GOLD analysis project Ga0164241, IMG submission 108780) | Backyard soil microbial communities from Emeryville, California, USA - Original compost - Back yard soil (BY) | ecosystem: Environmental > Terrestrial > Soil > Unclassified | place: USA... | reverse complement strand
TCCTCGAGGGCACGATCATCATCGACTCCGGGGGCGGTCGGACGAAGTCGACGTTCGCGACGATCCCGGACGTGCCGATCACGAGCTTCGACCTGAACCTCCCGACCGGCCCGCACTCCGCGCTCGACGCGCCGAGCTACGACCTGTGCAAGGGCCCGATCACGATGGACGTGTCGATCGTCGGGCAGAACGGGGCGCGGCAGGACAGCACGAAGAAGATCGCCGTGAAGGACTGCCCCAAGTACGGCAAGCCGAAGATCGTCAGCGTCAAGGCGACGCGGGCGGGCGTGCAGCTGCGGGTCAAGCCGCCGGCCAACGCCGGTCGGCTCACGGTGAAGGGCAAGGGCCTGAAGACCGTGCCGCGGAAGGTCGACCGCAAGGTCACCTACTCGGTGCGCCTGCCGCTCACGAAGGCGGGGAAGCGCGCCGCGAACAGCCGGCGCGGGCTCAGCACCCGGCTGAGCGTGACGTTCAAGCCGACGAACGCCCCGAAGGCCTCGACCGTGCGGTCCAAGGTCGTCCGGGTGAAGCGCTGACGGACCGCGGGGATCACCGGGCCGGGCGTCTCGTCAGCGTCCGGCCGCGGTGCCCCCGGGAACGACGAAGGCCCGCCGGAGCGGGCCTTCGGTGAAGCGGATGCTGCGGTGCGGAGCTAGGACTGCTCGACGACCATGGTCTTGACCGTGGCGGTGACGCCCTCGGAGACCTCGACGACGACCAGGTAGGTGCCGATGTTCTTGATCGGCTCCTCCATGTGCACCTTGCGCTTGTCGACCTTGACGCTGCGCGCGTCCTGGATCGCGTCGGCGATGTCGGCGTTGGTGATCGAGCCGAACAGGCGCCCGTCCTCGCCGGCCTTGGCGGGGATGGTGAGCACCGTCTTGTTGAGGAGGGCGGCGTAGGAGCCGGCCTTCTCGATGGCCTCGCGCGCGGCGCGCTCCTCGGCCTCGATCTTGGCCTGGGCCGCCTCGAGGGCGCCCTTCGTGGCCGGCGCGGCGAGCTTGCGCGGGATGAGGAAGTTCCTCATGTAGCCCTTGGAGACCTCGATGACGGTCCCGCGGGAGCCGAGCTCCTCGACGTCCTGGAGAAGAATCGCTTCAGGCATGACTAGTCCCGATCCCGATCGCGGTCGCGTCCACGGCCACCCGAGCGGGGCTCGGGGCCACCCTCGGCGACGTAGGGAAGCAGGGCGAGCTCACGGGCGCGCTTGACGGCCTGCGCGACCTGGCTCTGGTGACGACGGCAGGCGCCCGTGATGCGACGCGAGCGGATCTTGCCCCGCTCGGACACGTAGCGGCGGAGCGTGCCGATGTCCTTGTAGTCGGCCTGCTCGATCTTGTCCTTGCAGAACAGGCACGGCTTGCGGCGCCCGCTGCCGGGACCGCCCTTCTTGTCGCGAACGCGACGCTTGGTGCTCGTGCTGGTGGTGCTACGGCGCTGCTTGGCCACGGTGGCGAACGTCCTTGCTGATCGCGACGAAAGAAAGAGGCGCGCGCCGGCGGGCGCGCGCGAACGGCCATTGTGGCATGTCGTGGCCGTCCGCGACGCCTGCTATCAGGCGCGCGGCCGAGAACAACCGGCCATCGGGCCCAGCGGAACGGCGTTCGGGACGCCGGACCGCCGGGAGCGGAGATCCGTGGGGATCCCCTAGAACGGGATGTCGTCGTCCGCCGTGGCGCCGCCGCCGGCGGGAGCCGAGGCGTAGTCGCTGTTGTCGACGGGGACGTCGGAGCGCGTCGGCGTGAAGCCGCCGCCGGCCGCCGGGGCGCCCTGGCCGGCGTCGTCGCGGCCACCGAGGAACTGCACGGTGTCGGCGATGATCTCGACCTTCTGGCGGTTCTTGCCCGACTCCTTGTCGGCCCACTCGCTCCAGTCGAGGCGGCCGTCGACCGCGATCGGGCGGCCCTTGGCCAGGTAGCGCGCGCAGTTCTCGCCCTGCGCGCCCCAGACCTTGACGTCGAAGTAGTTGGGCTTGTCGACCCACTGGCCGGACTGGCGATCTTTGCGGCTGCCGTTGCAGGCGACGCGCAGCTCGCAGACGGACGTGCCGGACGACAGCGAGCGCAGCTCGGGGTCACGCGTGAGATTGCCGGTGATGATGACGCGATTGATGTTCGAGGCCGCCATGTGGTGGCTCCTTTCGGGGGCGAACGGAAGGTCCCGGCGATACTAGACCGGAAGGCGGCGCATCCCCGGGGAGAGGCCGCTCTTTCGACGTTTTCTCTGCACTCCGGCGCAGATCCGTCACGTTCCGGCGCACTGCCGTCACGATGGGATCCGACCAGAGGGGCGCCTCGCGGCGCCGCAGGCTAGCGCTCGCTGATGGCTTCGGCTTCGAAGACCGGGGCGGCCTTCGAGAGATCCGGCGGAGCCGGGGTGCCCGGCTCGAGCTTGATGATCCGGAAGCGGATCACCGCATCGATGATCGACAGCGTCCGCTGCAGCTCGGCGAGGAGGTCGCGCGAGCCGGCGTGGAACTGGATCAGGTAGTAGACGGCGTCCGTCTTCTTGTCGATCTCGTACGCCATGGCGCGGGTGCCCCACTCATGCGTGCCGACGATCTCGCCGTTTCCGCTGATGGCCGCCTGTGCGTCGGCGACGATCTTTGCGCGGGTTGCGTCCTCTGCGCTCGGGTCGAGCAGGAGGACGAGGTCGTAAATGGGGGTGTGATCAGCCATAAGTAAGTCGCCCGCAGGCGGTCAGGGAAGATAGCAAGGCGCACGATTTCCGGCGCCCCGCCTCGGGATGGCGAAGAAATCCTCGTGGAGGGGGGAGAGTTTTTCCCGCCCTGACCTAAGAGGGACATGGACGAGCTGCGCCATCGCATCCGCTGGGAGAACGTCGCGCGCCTCGCCGCGCTCGTGGCGGTCGTGGTGTTCGTCGTCGCCTGGCTGCGGGCCGGCGACCACGAGCCACAGGTGCCCTCGGCCATGCCCCGACCGGTCGTCGCCTCCTCGGCGACCAGGTCCCCCGCGGCGGCCCCGCCCGGACGGAGCGAGGAACCACCTCCCTCGTCCGACGGTGCGGCGGCCGCCGCGGCGCGGGGTCCGGTCGGGCCGGGGACGTCGAGGGCCGGCGGATCCTCGGGCGGGCCGGCGGCCGGCCACCGTCGCCGGAAGCGCCGCGCGTCCGCTCGTCGCCGGCATCGGGCCTCCGGGGCGTCGCCATCGGCGTCCGCGCAGGTGGTGGTGCCGCCACCGGTGGTCGCCACCGGCGTGTCGCCGCCGCCGGCGCAGTCGGTCCACGTCGCCCCGGATCCGGTGCCGGGCACCCCGGAGCCCCCCGACCCGGGACCGCCCTGGGAGTTCGTTCCGTGAGGCCCCTGCGGTCAGGCGGCCGGCTGCGCGTCGGCCGGGGCGCCCGAGGCCTTGCGCCGGATGTCGTCGAGCTGGTCGTCGATCCAGTCGCCCGGATCGCGCCGGGTGACGATCTCCTTCAGCCCGGCCAGGCGGCGCTCGCGCTCGTCCGTGGGCATCGTCAGCGCTCGGTGGATGGTCTCCGCGAGCTCGCCGATGTCGAACGGGTTCACCGACAGGGCGAAGTCGCCCAGCTCCTCGTGGGCGCCCGTGTTCTCCGACAGGATCGAGACGCCGCCCCGCTCGTTCACGAGCGGCCCTTCCTTGGCCACCAGGTTCATGCCGTCGAACATGGCGTTCACCAGCAGCACGTCGTAGTGCTTGTACGCGGCGACGGCCTCCTCGAGGTCGTCGCGGAGCTTCAGCTGGATCGGCATCCAGTCGGGGGTCCCGTGGCGGTGGTTGACCACCGCGACGAGCGCCTCGATGCGCTCGAGGTACTCGGCGTACTCCGGCACGTCGGTCCGCGACGGCATCAGCTGCGCGATGAACGTCACGCGCTCCTGGAACTCCGGGTGCTGGTCGAGGAAGAGGTCGAACGCGGAGAAGCCGCGGAGGACGTTCTTGGAGAGGTCGGCGCGGTCGACGCGCAGGATGAGGTGGTCACGCCGGCGGTGCAGCAGCTCCTGCTCGAACGTCTCGACCCCCTCGCTGGCGGCGACGCCGCGCGTGGCGCCCGCGTCGATCGGGAGCGGGTAGTTGCGCACCCACACCTCACGATCGTCGACCTTGACCATGCCCCGGCGGAAGTCGACCTCGAGCCCCATCAGGCTCGCGCAGCACGACAGGAAGTTGTCGCGGTAGGAGCGCGTGTGGAAGCCGACGATGTCGTTGGCCAGGATGCCGCGGTACAGGTCCTCGCGAATCCGGTTGGGGAGCACGCGCCAGGCGTCGGGCTGCGACCACGGGATGTGCACGAAGTGGTGGAGGAACACGTCCGGGCGCTGGGCGCGGACCATCGCGGGCAGCAGGTACAGGTGGTAGTCGTGGACCATGACCACGGGCTCGGTGACGTCCTCGATCTCGGCCACGACCACGTCCGCCAGGTCCTGGTTGACCGTCACGTAGCCCTCGTCGTAGGCCCGGATCTCGTTGTCGCGGATGTCCGGTGCGTTCGACAGGTCCCACAGGTAGTGCTGGATGAACCACAGCATCGGGTTGGCGATGACGTTGTAGAAGCCGTCGTAGGCCGTGGGGTCGGACTCCACGAGGCGCACGTCGTACTCGCCGCCGCCGGTGGGCGACCGCACGCGCAGTGGCTCGTCGCCGGCCTCGGCGGCCTTGAGCGCGTCGGCCTCGGTCATCGCGGAGGCGATCCACACCAGCGATCGGTGGGAGGCCAGGCCGGTCAGCGCGGTGACCAGGCCGCCGGTGCCCCGCGACACCGAGCCGTCGTCCTGGAACGTGACGGGACCTCGGTTGGAGACGAGGACGAGGCGGCTGTGGTCGCGTGGCTCGAGCATGCGGTCCTAGGTGGAGATGTCGAAGGTGAACGTCGTGCGGCCGGGGCGGCTGTCGACGTCGAGCGGGCCGCCCATGCGCTCGGTCAGCTCGTGGGCGATCGCCAGGCCGAGGCCGGAGCCCTGGGCCTGCTGCTCGTCGTCGGCCGTGTAGAACGGCTCGAAGATGTGGGGCAGGGCACCGCGCTTGATGCCGGTGCCGTAGTCGGTCACGGCCAGGCGCACCCGTTCGTCGCGCCGGGCCGCCGACACGACGACGTCGGTGCCGGCGGGCGTGTGGGACAGAGCGTTGTCGATGAGGATGCGCAGGACCTGAGCCACTCGCTCAGGATCGCACACGGCCCGCACGGGTTCGGACGGGACGCGCACCTCGAGGCGGGATTCCCGGCGGGTCAGCGCGGGGGTGAACTCCGACGCCACCATCTGGATGACGTCGCGGACGTCGACGGACTCGCGCCGCAGCTCCAGCGAGCCCGCCTCCAGCCGCGAGAGATCCAGGAGATCCGTGGTCAGGCGGCCGAGACGGTCGACCTGGTCGCGGATCTGGGCGAGGAACCGGTCGCGGGTCTCCTCGTCCAGCTCCTCGTCCTGCATGAGCTCGACGTAGCCACCCAGCGAGAAGATCGGGGTGCGCAGCTCGTGCGACGCCGTGGCGATGAACTGCTTGCGGGCCGAGTCGAGCTCGGCGAGCTGGTTCTGCATGTCGTCCAGGGCGCGGGCGAGGTCGCCCAGCTCGTCGTCGTCTCCGGTGGGGAACCGGGCGGTGAAGTCCCCGTCGGCGACGCGGCGGGCCACGGACTCGATGCGCTGGACGCGTCCGATCAGGCGACGAGCCAGGGCGTATCCGGCGAACAGCGCGACGAGGAGGGCGATGAGGCCGGCCACGATCAGGCGCTCGCGCACCAGGTCGACGTTGCCCTCCACGTCCTTCTGCGGGGCCGAGAACACGATCACCGATCCCACGATGGACTCGCCGGTCTGGGGGTCGCGGGCCAGCAGCGGCGCCGTGGCCTCCCCGATCGGGCCGTCCTTCCCCGCCTCGGTCCCGGTCTGGCGGCGCTTGGTGCGAGCCGTCTGCACCGCGACCACGAACTGCAGGTCGTCGCCGTCGGACCCCTTGGCCGAGTCGGACTTCGGGTACAGCTCGAACCCCTCCGTTCCCCGGTTGACGCCCAGGAGCGTGACCCGGGCGTTGGCCGCGTCGCCCGCGTCACGGACGTGGCCGTCCAGCTTGCGGGCCGTCTCGCCCCGCTCGATCGCCCGCATGATCGGGCCGCTGTACCGCTCGGCGGCGTCGGCGAGGCTGCCCAGCTGCTGGTCGCGCAGGCTCGACTGCAGCGGCGGGACGACGTACAGGTAGACGACGAGCAGGACAGCCAGCACGATCGCCGCGAACAGCAGCGCCAGGCGGTTCGTCAGCGAGCGCACGGGCGCACCGGGGGTCGCTCACTCACTCCGGTCGCGGAAGCGATACCCCACCCCGCGGACCGTGAACAGGTATTCCGGGTTCTTGGCGTCCTGCTCCAGCTTCTCGCGGAGGTGCCGGATGTGGACGTCGATCGTGCGCGGATCGCGGTAGGACGAGTCGCCCCACACGCGGGTGAGCAGCATCTCGCGGGAGAAGACGCGGCCGGGGCTCAGCGCGAGCGCGGCGAGGATCTCGAACTCCACGAACGTCGTCGGCACCTCCTCGCCCCGGACCTCGACGCGGCGCTTGGCCTGGTCGATGCGCAGCTCCAGCGCCTCCAGGGGGCGGTCCGCGCTCTCGTCGGCGCCGGGCCGCATCGCGCCGCGGCGCAGTGCGGCCTTCACGCGGCTGCGGAACTCGCGCATGGAGAAGGGCTTGGTGATGTAGTCGTCGGCGCCCAGCTCGAGCCCCATGACCTTGTCGTTCTCCTCCGCCTTGGCGGTGAGCATCACGATCGGCACGTCGCTGCGGGCGCGCAGCCGGCGGCACACCTCGAGGCCGTCGAGGCGGGGCATCATGACGTCGAGGATCACCAGGTCGAACGTCGTCTCGCCGAAGCGCTCCAGCGCCTCCCGGCCGTCGGAGGCCTGCACGACCTCGTACCCCTCCTTGCGGAGCGGGTAGGAGAGGAGGGTCTGGATCGACTGCTCATCGTCGACGAGCAGGATGCGGGGCGGACGTTCGGTCATGGGGGGAGCGGACATCGTAGGAGACGGCCGCGGGCGACGTGGGCGGTCGGCGTCCGATGACCGGGCCTCCGGCGGGATCGGCGCGCCCCGTCCACGATACGGTGCACCGTCATGCTCGACGCGCGCCTCTACCGCGCGGCGCTGGTGCCGGTGATCCTGGCGGTGGTCGTCGCCGCGTTCTCGCTCCAGAACCGTCCCGTCGCGTTGGGGACCAACAACGTCCCCGACGCCTTCGACGCGACGCGTGCGTCGACGACGCTGGACACCCTGATGCGGCGGTTCCCCGATCGGCGTCCCGGGAGCGCGGGCGACAACGGCCTCGCGGCCTACGTCGCGACGGCGCTCGGGCAGCGGGCGGTCGGGGGTCAGGACCCGTTCCAGGTCTCGCGGCGCGCCTTCGACGCCCAGAGCATCGACGGCAAGCAGACGCTGACCAACGTGGTGGCCACGCGCGCGGGCGCACCCGGTCCGGGCCTGCTCGTCCTGGCGCACCGCGACGCGGCCGACCGGGGCTCGCGGGCCGCGCTGAGCGCGACCGCCGTCCTGCTGGAGCTCGGCCGGGTCTTCGCCGACGGCCGGCTGCGGCGCACCACGACGCTCGTCTCCACCAGCGGGGGGAGCGGGGGCAACGCCGGGGCGGCCGAGGTGGTCCGGCACCTGCCCGGCCCGATCGGTGCGGTGCTGGTGATCGGGGACATGGCCGGGGTGACCGTGCGCCGGCCGATGGTCGTCTCCACGTCCAACGCCCGGGGCTTCGCGCCGCTCCAGCTGCAGCGCACGGTCGAGACGGCGATCCGCACGGAGGCGGGCATGTCGTCCGGCACGCTCGGGGTGGCGGACCAGTTCGTGCGGCTCGCGTTCCCGTTCGCCCCCGGCGAGCAGGCGACCCTCCTCAAGGAAGGGCTGCCCGCCGTCACCCTGCAGGTCAGCGGAGAGCGGGGGCCGGCGGGCGAGGACGCGCTGGCGCCCGGGCGGCTGGAGCAGTTCGGCCGGGTGGCGCTGCGTACCGTCAACGCGCTGGACGAGGGTCCGACCATCCAGGGCTCCGGCAGCGACGACCTCGTGGCGCTGGAGAAGGTCATGCCCGGCTGGGCGATCCGGCTGCTCGTCGCCGCGCTGCTGCTCGCACCGCTGCTCGTCGCGATCGACGCCTGCGCGCGGGTGCGCCGGCGGCGCGAGCGCGTCCTGGTCTGGGTCCTCTGGACGGCGGCCACCGCCCTGCCGTTCGCGCTCGCCGCCGCGGTGGTCGTGCTGATGGGCTCCACCGGGCTGCTCTCGGTCGATCCTCCGGCACCCGTGCTGCCCGACGTCGTGCCGGTCGCGGCGGGCCCGCTGCTCGTCGCGTTCTTCGCCTTCCTGCTCGGCTGGGGCGTGCGCTACCTCGTCGTGCGCATGATCGCGATCGAGGCGACGTCGCTGCGGGAGGAGGAGGGCGGCGGGCCGGCCGTGCTGCTCGTCGTCGCCGTCCTCGGCTGGCTCGTGTGGATCGTCAACCCGTTCGCGGCGGCGCTGCTCGTGCTGCCGGCGCACCTGTGGATCCCGATCCTGGCCCCCGGCATCCGCGTGCGCCGCGGGCTCGGCGTGTTCCTCGTCGTCCTCTCGCTGGTGCCGGTCGCGCTGCTCCTGCTCTCCCTCGCCGACCAGCTGGGCTACGGCTCCGGCGGGCTGCCCGCGTTCGCGTGGGCGCTCGTGCTGGGGATCTCCGCGGGGCAGCCCGGGGCGATCGCGTGGCTGCTGTGGTCCGGCGTGTTCGGCGCGGCGGTGGCGGCCGCCATCGTGGCCGTGCGCGGGCAGCCCGACCCCCAGGCCAAGCCCGACGTCACGGTCCGGGGCCCGGTCGGCTACGCCGGGCCCGGATCGCTGGGCGGCACCACGTCCGGCTTCCGCTAGCGGGGACCGGTCGAACCGATGCGTCGCTTCCTGCGGTCCCTCTCCACGGTGCTCATCGTCGCGGGCGCGCTGCTGCTCACCGACGCGATCGTCACCCTCGTCTGGCAGGAGCCGATCACCGCGTTCACGACCCAGCTCGAGCAGGACGACCTGGCGGAGGACCTGCAGACGCTGCAGGCCGAGCCGCCGTCCGCGCTGGAGGTGAAGGCGCTGGAGGGCCTGCGTACGACGCGCCGCCGGGTGGCCTTCCAGGGACGGGCGCTCGACCGCAAGCTGCAGGACGGGCAGGCCGCGGGCCGGATCCTCATCCCCAAGATCGGCGCGGACTTCGTGGTCGTGAAGGGCTCCGACCCGGCCGACCTGCGCAAGGGGCCGGGCCTGTACGACGACACGCCGTTCCCCGGCGTGCCCGGCACCACGGCCATCGCGGGGCACCGCACCACCTACCTGGCGCCGTTCCGGCACGTGGACGAGCTGCGGGCCGGCAACACGATCGTGCTCGAGATGCCGTACGCGACGCTCACCTACTCCGTGCAGGGGACGAAGATCGTGGAGCCGCAGGACCTCGGCGTCATCGCCCGCCGCAGCTACGACCGGCTGGTCCTCACCGCGTGCCACCCGCTCTTCAGCGCCGCGCAGCGCATCGTCGTGTTCGCACGGCTGATCCGCACCGTGCCCACGGGGGCGACGGCGCGGTCGCGCTAGACCGCGTGCTCGAAGCCCTCGAGCGCGACGGTCTCGCCGTCGGCGGTGCGGAACGTCACCGTGCCGGTGGGGCCGTCCACGACGCGCCCCACCACGGTCGCGCCGTCGGGGACGGGCGCGCCGGGGGGCAGGCACGCGCACAGCTCGAAGTCCTCGCCCGCGGTGGCCGCCAGCTCACCGGCGGACACGCCGAGGGCGGCGGCGACGCCGTCGATCCCCGGCGGGACGGGCAAGCGTTCCAGCTCCACGACGAGGCCGACGCCGCTCGCGGCGGCGACGTGCCGCCCGTCGGTGGCCAGGCCGTCGGACAGGTCGATCATCGCGGTTGCGCCTGCTGCGGCGAGGGCGCGGCCCAGGGCCAGACGGGGCGTCGGATGGAGGTGGCGGTCGACCAGGGCGTGGTCGCCCGTAGCCTGACCCTCCAGGATCGCCAGGCCCGCGCCGGAACCGCCCAGCGTCCCCGTGACCACGACCTGATCTCCGGGCCGCGCGCCGTCGCGCCCCACCAGCTCCTCCTCCGCGTCGGCCCACCCGACGACGGTCACCGAGAGCCACAGCACCGGGGAGCGCACCACGTCGCCGCCGGCCAGCGTGGTGCCGGTCGCGGCGCACACGCGCTCCATGCCCTCGGCCAGCCCGACGGCGGCCTCGTGTCCGAGGTCGTCCGGCACACCGAGCGCGACGTACGCCTCGCCGGCGTGGGCGCCCATCGCGGCGAGGTCCGACAGGGCGGCGGCCATGGCCCGGTGGCCGACGTCGACGGCCGATACCCGGGGGTGCGCCAGGCGGAAGTGGACGCCGTCGACCATCGCGTCGACGGAGGTCACGGCGAACGGGCGGGCGCGCACGACGGCGGCGTCGTCGCCGGTCCAGCGCACGATGCGGTCCGAGTGCGGCGTCAGGGCCGCGGTGATCGCGGCGATGAGGGCGCGCTCACCCACGCCGCGCATGAAGGGAGGGGCTACCGGTGGCGGTAGACGATGCGCGCACGATCGAGATCGTACGGCGAGAGCTCGCAGCGGACGCGATCTCCCGGCAGGATGCGGATGCGGAAGCGACGCATCTTCCCGGCCACGTGCCCGAGGACGACGTGGTCGTTGTCGAGCTTCACCTTGAACATCGCGTTCGGGAG
>Ga0164241_10006462_pt1 | contig 10706 bp, 7 predicted proteins | sample OricomyardsoilBY_FD_108780 | JGI IMG/M metagenome (GOLD analysis project Ga0164241, IMG submission 108780) | Backyard soil microbial communities from Emeryville, California, USA - Original compost - Back yard soil (BY) | ecosystem: Environmental > Terrestrial > Soil > Unclassified | place: USA... | reverse complement strand
TCGCGGGGGCGGGGGTCCAGTTCACCGTCGATGGTCTTGTGGGGGCGGGCGCCGGCGTGGATCAGGGCGCGCAGGAGTTCGGCGTTCTCGTTGGCCAGGTAGCCGCGGAACTTCACGCCGCGGTCCGCGGTCAACAGGGTCAGGGATTCGCGGTCGTAGGCTTTGTGTTCGTCGGGTTCGGGGCCGTCGGTGTCGAGGATGTCGCGGATGCGCTGGCCGGCTTGGCGGAGTTCGCTGGGTGACAGGTGCCGGGCGAGGTTGACCAGCTGCTGCTCGGCGACCTCGAGGTCTTCGACCGGAACGGTGGCAGGGACGCGTTCGAGCGCGGTCACGATGGCCTCGGCCTGCGCGGGCCGCAGGAACCCTTCCGCCGCGTCAGGTCCGCCGTCCGCGTCGGCGGCGGTGGCGTCGTGTCCGTGGTCTGCGTCGGCCAGGTCGTCGGCGGTGGCGGGGTTGGTGGTGGGGAGGGCGGCGGTGACGTCGGGGTATTTGGGTAGGGCGAGGGCGAGGCGGAGGTCGCGGCGGGCTTGGGGTGGGTCGAGGCGGTAGCGGAACGCGAGGAGTTGGGCGGTGTCGTGGGCGCCGATGTCTTGGGCGTGCCCGATCTGGTCGAGGCCGGCGATCAGCTGGAGCCGGTAGGTCTGGCGCCGGGCAATGTCGGCATCCACCTCGTCGAGAGTGGACAGCATCTCACCGCCGCTCATCGACCACACCGGCCGCTCGCCCAGAAGTTCCATACCGATAACTCTAGACACTGCCTCCGACAGTTTCTGAAACATGAGAGCCCTTACCCACAAGGGATTCCGGTAGCCATACTTGTCCACAACCACGCGTGGCCTGTGGATGTTGCTACGGGCAACCGACGTCAGCGGGTCAGGCGGAGGTCGAGGACCGGGGCCTGTGTGGTGTCGCGGATCTCGAGGGTTCGGGGAGCGTGCCTGACGTCGAGGTTGACGATCGAGATGTCGCGGACCGTCGGATGGTGGGCGTGGGTCGCGGCGCCGTGGTTGGGGTGGACAGCGGTCGCAGCGTGGCCGGGGTGGATCTCGGTTGCGGTGCTGGGGTTGGGGTGGACAGCGGTCGCGCCGGGGTTGGGGTGGGCGGCGGTCGCGCCGGTGTGGTGGGCAGTGGTTGTGGTGCCGTGGGTGGTGTTGATGTGGATGGCGGAGGTGGTGACGGAGTCGACTACGGAGTCTTGGAGGGTGATGTGCTGGATGAGGCCGCCGCGGTCGGAGTTGGACTTGATGCGGAGGGCGTGGTCGACGGCGGGGCCGGTGATGTGGAGGTCGCGGGCCTGGATGTTGTGGATGCCGCCGGAGGTCTCGCTGCCGATGGTGAGGGCGCCGTGGCCGGTGCCGAAGCGGCAGGACTCGATCAGGATGTTCGCCGAGGGGCGGGCGACGCGGCGGCCGTCTGCGTCGCGGCCGGATTTGATTGCGATGCAGTCGTCGCCGGTGTCGAAGGAGCAGCCGGAGATGACGACGTCGTGGCAGGAGTCCGGGTTGCAGCCGTCGTTGTTCGGGCCACGGCTGTCGACGGTGATGCCGCGCACGAGGACGTCCGAGCAGAAGACCGGGTGCACGACCCACATCGGTGCGTTCACGATCCGTACGTCCTCGATCCGCACCCGTCGGCAACTGTGTGGCTGGACGAAGCTCGGCCGGAAGCCGTGTCCGGGCGCGAACACACGCTCGTCCACGGGTACGTCGTCGTCCACCATCTGCAGTAGTCGGTGCCAGTCGTCGACCGGTTTGGTGTCCCGCCACCAGTTGTCTGGTCCGGCGCCACCATCCAGGGTCCCGCTGCCCGTGACTGCGACGTTCACCTCGTCGTACGCGTAGATCAGCGGCGAGTAGCTCCAGCACTCGATCCCCTGCCAGCGAGTCCGCACCATCGGGTACGCCGCCGGATCGGTCAGGAACCGCAACGTCGCCCCGGCCGACACGTGCAGCTCGACATTGCTCCGCAGGCGGATCGCACCAGTGACAAACACTCCGGCAGGCACCACCACGCGCCCACCGGTCAGCTCGCACGCCCGGACGGCGAGCTCGATCGCCTCGGTGGAGTCCGCCTCCGGACGGGCGCCGTACTCCGTGATGACGTAGTCAGTCATGCAGGTCCAAGGATCGGAGGGCGTTGGCCAGGGGTACGGCGATGACCCACGAGGGGTTCCACGTGTTGCTGTGACCTCGGCGTTGCCAGTGGGTCTGGAAGAAGGCCTCGCCCTGTTCGCCGGGGATCTGGAAGCCCCAGTCCCCCGGAGCAGCGCAGATGCCCTGGCCCATAGCGCCCAAGGTGGTGCGCGCTGCGGCAGTCAGTTCGGGACGGTTGGTGGCGATGCCGAACTCCAGCAGCTCGTACGTCGGGAAGAACGCGTCGAGGTGGTGGTTCTGGACACTGACCGCCGGCCAGCCGATGGCGATGAAGCCGGCGGTCCGCAGCGGGGAGTCCAGGTCCAGCTCAGGGGACCAGACGTAGACCCAGGTGAGGAGCCAGTCGGCGGCGACCTCGGCCCACTGGGCGTAGAGGTCGTCGCCGGTCAGCCGGAACAGCTCGTACGCGGCGAGGAAGTAGTACATGCCCGCTTCCTTGTCCTCGCAGGCCGCGTCGAGCGTGGAACGGGCGAACGGCCGGTCGAAAGTGCGCGCGTGCTGGCCGTGATAGCGGGTCAGCCAGGTCGTGGCTTCGGACAACAACCAGCCATCGTCCAGTACGACGGACGCCTTCAGCGCGGCGAGGACGCACGGGATGCCGGCCGCGGACAGCGTGGACGCGGCGGGCTTGCCGTCGAGGCGCCAGCCGATCGGGAAGGTGCCGTCGGGCAGCAGGGAGGTCCGGAGGAACTTCAGGGCCCCGGCGAGCGCGTCCGGCCACGACGGCGGTACGGGTTCACGGTGCGCGCGGAACAGCGTGATGATCTCGGCCAGGTCAGCGATCGTCTCGCCGTACGCGCGGCTCGAGACCATGGCGCGGCCGCCGCTGCGGAAGCTCGTCCATCGCCGGCTGCCGACCTGATACGCGTTGTGCCGCAGGCCCGGCGTCCGGGTCGAACTCCCGGCGAGGTAGAACTCGACGGCCGCACGGCACCGGTCGATCCTGGTCCGGTCGCCGCTGCCGAAGCCGAGCCGGGCGTCGCACCAGGCGAGCTTCAGTGCCTGACCGGTCCAGCCGTACATGAAGTGTCGCGCCTTGGCAGGGCCGTTCCCCGCCACCTCGCTGAACTTGGTGTACCCGGCCACCGTCCCGTCCCGGTACCACCGGTTGTCCAGGGCAACGGTCTTCCGGGCGACGACCTCGTCCAAAGGAAGCGGGTGCGCGCCGGGTTCGGTGAACAACGACCGGCCGGTGCGGACCAGTTCCCGGAAGGCGTGCCCCCGCAGCTCCTGCGGTCCCCAGTCGAGGACCAGCCGCTGCGTGTGCTCCTCTCCCGGCCGCAGGGTCAGGTAGCCGTCCTCGGTCGACTCGGTCTCGGCCTTGCTGACGTAGCGGACGTCCTGCTTGCCGTCGAACATCAGTACGCCGCTCAGCGCCGCGAGGACAGGCCCTTCCTGGCGGATGACACCCAGCGAGCCGTAGCGGACCTGACCGTCACCGGACTGGCGCGGCTCCGGACGGGAGAAGAGACTCAGCCGGCGGCGTTCGCGGCCGGCGCGCCACTCGAGGTTCATCCCGGGGATCGGGAGCCGGTCCTCCTCGGCGATGAACCCGCCGCCAGGGCCAGGACCGATCCGGGGTACGGCGCGCGCCGGGTCCGCCGACGGGTTGTCGTTGTAGATCAGGCCGGGGACGGTCAGCTGGCTGTCGGTGACCCGGCCGAGGTCGAGCAGCAGACCGACGGCCAGATCACCCAGTCTTCGCTGACCGGCGTTGCGCCAGCGAAGCTCCAGGTTCAACCGGTCGTCGGAATCGAAGGACAACCGGATCTCGACCGCGACCGGCCCGGTCCGGTAGCCGGCCCGGTGCTCACCGGGGCGACGCGAGATCCACCAGCCGTCCGTCTGCATCACGTTCGGCTGCCACGGCCGCCCGGACGAGCACGTCAGCAGCTCAGCCACCGGCCGCTCGAGGTACGGCGTACCGGCGCCGGCCACGCCAAGGTGGAGCACCACCCCGTCAGCTGTCCGGCGGAGTTCGGCGGTGCGGGGGCCTGAGGTCAGCGCGGGCATCAGGAAGCTCGGCGGATCTGGATGGCCTGGTACTGCGTGCCAGGAAGGCGGACGGTGAGTGTGTCGGTCACCGCTTCGGTAGTACGGCGGACAGTGTGGTTCCAGACATCGAGTACGTCGACCTGGTAGCTGCCGGCAGGCAGAGTGAACGTGCGCTCGGGGAACTGGTGCTCCCCGAGGTACTGCAGGTAGTAGCTGCCCGGTACGGCGAGAGTCGGCGCGTCACGGTAGTCGTCGATGGGCTCCACGCCGTCGGGAAGCTCGTCGAGTACCTCACGCAGCAGACGCAGACGCTGTGCGACCACACCGGTCGGCCGGGGTCCACCCGCCGACCACGGTCCGCCGTCCGAGTCGACGTACCACTCGCCGTGGGTGACGTGGGCGCCGCGGATCGTCCCCTCCCAGATGCGGGTCAGCAGTTCCTCCGGCCGGAGACTGGTGTCCGGTGTGGAGCCGTCGCCTTCGTAGCCGCAGGCATCGACCAGCACCGGCTTGCAGTAGTCGCGGCGCAAGGCCGAGACACCACGCAGGTTCTCCAGCGGCACGCTGAGGTGGGTGAACCACGGCGGACCGGGGTCGACGGCTCCCGGTGCAGCGTGGATGGAGATCAAGTGCTGACTGGAGTCACATTCAGCGATCAACTCGGCCAGACGACGTGCATCCGGCGTAGCGTCCAGGCACCAGGTGACGTTGCGGTAGGCGGCCAATCGATTGACCAGGGAGCGGATGACGGACTCGTCGGGTGGCAGGAGGATCTCGGCGGCGATGTCCGCAGCAAGCAGATCGCGCACCTGACGATCGAGGTCGTCGAGGGCACCGGCGCGCAGGCGGACGCGGTTGAACGGCGACGCGGCGAGCGCACGGCCAGCCTCGTCCCACCGCTCGACGGAATCGCCGAACCAGGTGGTCGTGAGCGGGTGGTACGGCGTCCCGTCCGCACGACGGAAGGTGGTGGCGGAGCGGCGGATCGGACCGGGGCTGGTAGCCGGGGTGCACGTCAAGAGGCCGTCAGACAAGGCGTAGCGCCACGTGCCTTCCAGCGACGGCATGAAGCGCAGGAGCCAGCGATCACCGGCCCGGAACGACTCGACGTAGGACGACGCGCCGGACTCGTGGTGGAAGGCCACCGCGGCCGGTCCGTCGACCTCGAGTTCGAACAGGCCCCAGCGTTCCACCTCGGTCATCGGGTACCTCGCAGGGCTAGATAGGGCTGCGTCGGCAGCGGGATCCGGCAGGAACCGGAATACTCGCCGACAGGTGTGATGGTCAGAGCTCGCGTGTCGATCAGGTCGAAGCGGAAAGGACCGCCAGACGGCAGGTCCAGCTCCACTGCCGACGGTTGGCGGTCGCCGAGGTAGTGGACGACACAGTGGTCGGTGTCGATCTCGCCGTCGGCCGACCGCGGCAGGTCCGCGAAGACATCGCGCACGAACGCGATCCGCTCCGGGCTCTCGCCGTACAGGCGGCCGCCGACCGAGATCCAGGCCCGCGTCTCGCGGTCGACGAAGGACTCGCCGTGGCCGACGTACCCGCCGGCCGTCATCCCCTGCCAGAAGCGGTGCACGAGTTCGTCCGCGGTGAGGTTGCCCCACCGGCGGCCGGCATTGCCCTCGTAGCCGATCTCGTCGATCACCACCGGCTTCGGGCAGGACCGCCACGCGGCGACCTCGGCGCCGTCCCAGTGCTGCACGCTCTGGTGGGTGATCCACGGCTTGCCGAAGTCGTACGGCGTGAAGACCTCGTACATCTTGGTCCCGTTGTGGATCGACCGCAGCCGCTGGTACGGGTCGAACCGCTGCACCTGCTGCAGCAGCCGGTCCCAGTCCGCGATCGTCTTCTCGTGGTTGAAGTCGTACTCGTTCGACAGCGACCACCACACGTTGCGGTACGCCGCCAGCCGCGCGACCACATAGCGCAGGTACGCCGCATCCTCCTCGGGCGTCATCCGGTCGAACCCCCACACCCCACGGTCGTAGGGGTGGAACAGGATCAGGTCCGCCTGGATGCCCGACGCGAGCAGGTCGGCGACCCGGGCCTCGAAGGCCTGGAAGAACGCCGGGTCGTACCGGCTGACGTCGACCGATCCCGGTGTGGTGCCGGCGAACGGCAGCCGGTCCGGGCGCATGCCCTCGGTCGGCAGCAGGCACATCCGGACCTTGTCGAAAGGTGCCGACCGCAACGAGGCGAGCGTCAGCTCCTGCAGGTCCTTGGACTCGTAGGTCCAGTGGTAACAGGTGGTCCCGATGCAGTCGTACCGGGTGCCGTCGGCGTACGCGAAGTGGTGCGCGTCGTGCACCCCGACCGGCCCGTGGTTGTCCGGGCCGGGCGGGACACACAGCAGGGAACCGCGATGACCGTCGAGCTCGGGAGCGGTGCTGGTCGTGACGTACGACCACTCCCCCTCCCGGTCAGGCGAGAAGCGAGCACGGTACAGGCCGTCGCCGTCATAGAAACCGTCGACGGTCACCAGCCGGTTCTGGTACTGGTAGGTGACCTGGAACTCGACGTCGGCGAACGGGTTGCCGTCCGCCGGACCGGGCAACGCGAGCTCGTGCAGCGCCCACTTCTCGATACTCATGGCAGTCGGTCTCCCGCCTCGATCCACTCCGGGGTCAGAATCACGTGCTTGATCGTCTTGCGCAGATACGAGTACGCGACATGCAGCCGGCCGTCCCGCGTCTGCAGCAAGGTCGGGTAGGAGTACCCGAACTCGTTGTCCCGGTACTCCTCGTCCTGGACCTGCAGGTTCCGCCAGTGCGGCCAGCTGGCACCGTCGTCGTCGGACAGCGCCAGCGTCAGCGGTGTCCGCAGCGTCTTGCGCCGTACGCCGCCCTTCCCGTCGGGCACCCAGCGGAACTGGTCCCGCTCGGCCGACGAGTCGTTGAAGACGAGCACGAGCCGGCCGTCGGCCAGCCGCAGTACCTGGATCGCGGAGTTGTTGTTCGGCAACGCGGTCCGCTCCGGCTCCGACCAGGTCCGCCCGCTGTCCTTCGACACCGACCGGTGGATCCGGTCGGCGGCGCGGCTTCGGAAGTAGCCGAGCAGCTCGCCCGGTGCGAGCTCGATCGCGCTCAACTGCACCTGCCCGAGGCCCGAAGGAATGTCGACCTTCGTCCAGCTGCGCCCCTGGTCGCTGCTCAGCTGGACGACCGTCGTCTCCCCGTCCTTGTCGCAGTCGTAGGCCGGCAGCAACCAGTCACCGTTGCTCAGCACAACGATCGGGTTCCGGACGAAGCTGCCCGTGTGGTCGAACAGTACGTCGCTCGGCCCCCAGGTCAGCCCTCCGTCGCGGGACACCCGGCGCAGCACCCGGGACGTGCTCTGGTCGTGCGGCTCGTTCGACGTGTGCAGGAGCCAGACGTCGCCGGACGGCGTGACGAACAGCACCGGGTTCTGCTCGGACCGATCGGGATCGGCCGACATCGGCACCGGCACGGTCCAGGTGTCCGAGCCGGCGGGCAGCCGGGACAGCACGATGTTCGTGTCCGGCTCCCCCTCCCCCGGACCGTTGAACCAGGCACACAACAGGTCTCCCGCGGCCGTCTCGACCAGGGTCGCCGCGTGACTGTCGCCCGGGTGCAGCGTCGGAAGCAGTGCGATGCCGTCACGCAGCCGACCGTCGAAGCGTGGGTCCGTCACCATGTGAACCCGGCGGCGACCTGCGCCTTGATGTAGTCGGGGATGTCACGCTGCTCGGCGACCTGCAGCGCCGAGTCGACGTCCATCCCGTCGATCAGTACGTGCTGCCGGAACACCTTGTACAGCGGGATGTCCCAGTACTCGGTGTTCTGGTAGTCCTTCACCACCGCGTTGTCACCCCAGTAGACGGCCGACGTGTCGATCGCCTGCAGCTCCGGGACCGCCGTCCCGAACGCGTTCACCACCGCCTCGGTCTGGCGCACCGCCTTCACGCCGTACGACGAGAGCCGGGTCTGGGCCTCCTCCGACACCAGGTACTTGAGGATGTCGAGCGCCTCGGGCTGGTGCGCCGACTGCGGCGGGATGTAGACGGCCCGGGCGTTCGGCTGGTAGATCGCCGTCGAGCCGCGCGACAGCACCGGCATCGAGGTGACGCCGATCTCCACGCTCTTGGCCCACTCGGCGTAGTCGTCCGCGTCGTCCTCCTCGACGTACAGCGAGCTGAGCGCGTACGCGTTCAGCTTCGACAGCGTGTTCACCGCCATCGCCAGGTGGCCGGGGAAGCTCATGTCGCCCTTGAAGAAGTCGTCCACCGTGGTGAAGCCGTTGCCCGGCAGCATCAGGAAGCGGTACATGTTGTCGGCGACGCGCTTCCACTCCAGGGTGGTCAGCTTCACCTTGACGTCCTCGGGCGCCGGCTGCTCGCTGTCGCCGGGCACGAACGGGTACAGGCCGAGCTGGTTCAGCGCCAGGTAGTTGTCCGGGTGCTGCATGAAGCCCTTGTAGTGGTCGATCCCGTCCTGGCGGGTCAGCTGCTTGGCGGTCTTGTAGATGTCGTCGTACGTCGATCCGACCCGCGGGTACCGGACGCCGAACTTGTCGAAGATCTTCTTGTTGTAGAGCATCACGTGCTCGTCGATGAACAGCGGTACGCCGTACAGACCGCCGTCGGAGCGTGACTTCACCAGCTCGACCGAGCCCGGATTCAGCGCGGCCAGGTCGATACCGGCCTGCTGCACCATCGCTGTCATGTCCTGGACCCAGCCGAGCGGCTCGAGGTCGCGGTCGATCCGGGTCCGCGGGTCGTCGATGATCAGGTCCGGGACCCGGCCGGCCCTGGCCAGGTCCTCGTACCGGATCGGGTAGTCCCAGGTGGCGTACTTGAGCTTCACGTTCGGGAACCTGGCCCGGATCGCGTCGCCGAAGACGGCGTCGAAGTACCGCGTCGCCTCCCGGCCGTCGTCGTCGCCGCCGAGCTCGAACGGCTTGAAGTTGACCGCGAAGACGAACACCTCGTCGTCGTCGATGGAGAAGGGCTTGCCGTACTTGTTCGGGATCTCGACCGTGCCGGTCGCGGACCGCGCACCGGCGCGCGGGGTGGCGGTGGTCGAACTGGCAGCGGCCGGTGCTGCCGGAAGCGCGCCGCCGAGGGCGGCCAGACCGCCGATCAGGGCGGTGTTCCGGACGAAGCCGCGGCGTGACATGCCTTCGTTCTGCGACATCAGTTGGCCTTTCTGAGGGGCAGCGAACTGCCTACGGGGCGGTGGTGGCCGTGAGGACACCCTTCAGGTCCAGCTGTTCGGCGAGGTGACAGGCGACCTTGCGGCCGCCGACCTCGCGCAGCTGAGGTACTTCGGTCCGGCACCGCTGCTCGGCGTACCCGCAGCGTGGGCTGAACGGGCAACCGGGCGGCACGTTGGACGGATCCGCGATCTCGCCGCGCAGCACGATCCGGGACCGCTGTCCGCGCGAGGCCGGATCGGGATCCGGGACGGCGCTCAGCAGCGCCTCGGTGTACGGATGCAGGGGCTTGGCGTAGAGCTCCTCGGTCGACCCGCTCTCGACGAGCTTGCCGACGTACATCACCGCGACGTCGTCGGCGACGTGCTCGACGATGCCGAGGTCGTGGGAGACGAACAGGTAGGTCAGCCCGGACTCCTCCTGCAGGTCCTTCAGCAGGTTGAGGATCTGGGCCCGGACCGACACGTCGAGCGCGCTGACGGCCTCGTCCGCGACGACCAGCCGCGGGTCGGTCGCCAACGCGCGGGCGATCACGACACGCTGCCGCTCACCGCCGCTGAACGCGTGCGGGTAGCGGTGCGCGTACTCCGCCCGCAGCCCGACGCGGCGCAGCAGCGCGGCGACCTTGTCGTCGATCTCCTCGCGGGAACCGGACTCCTGCACCCGCAACGGTTCGGCGATGATGTCGCGCAGCGTCTTGCGCGGGTCGAGCGAGGAGTGCGGGTCCTGGAAGATCAGCCGCACCTGTGCGCGGTACGGCTTCAGCTCCCGCTCGGAGAGCGCGGCCAGGTCGGTCCCGTCGAACATGATGCTGCCCGAGGTCGGCTCGTACGCGCGGACGATGCAGCGCCCGAGCGTCGTCTTCCCGCACCCGGACTCCCCCACCAGCCCGAGTGTGCGGCCGGCGCGGATCGACAGGTCGACACCGTCGACCGCCTTCACCACGCTGCGCTGCCGGCCGAAGAACCCGCCGTGCAGCGGGAAGTGCATGGTCAGGCCGTTGGTCGTCAGCAGGTTCATCGTTCCCCCTCGCCGTACAGCAGGCAGGCGACGTCGATCTCGTCGGTGCGCACCCGGACCGGCACGGTCTGGTCGCATTTCCCGGCCATGAACGCGTCGCACCGCGGATGGAACCGGCATCCCGACGGCCGTTCGTACGGCGGCGGCACACTCCCGCGTACGGCGGCCAGCCGGCCCTGACCGCGTTGCCCGAGCCGCGGGACCGAGCGGACCAGCGCCTGGGTGTACGGATGCTTCGGGTGCTTCAGCACCGAGGTGGCCGGGCCGTGCTCGACGACCTCGCCGAGGTACATCACGGCGACCTCGTCCGCGACCTGCGCGGCGACACCCAGGTCGTGGGTGATCAGCATGATCGCCATG
>Ga0164241_10006461_pt1 | contig 10706 bp, 5 predicted proteins | sample OricomyardsoilBY_FD_108780 | JGI IMG/M metagenome (GOLD analysis project Ga0164241, IMG submission 108780) | Backyard soil microbial communities from Emeryville, California, USA - Original compost - Back yard soil (BY) | ecosystem: Environmental > Terrestrial > Soil > Unclassified | place: USA... | reverse complement strand
TTTTGCTTTATATAAAAGCCCAAGGATTAACAGATTCTTTTTTGAAATGCGTTTGAAGGGATCAATCCCCAGTATTTTTAATTCCGGATCGGGCAACTCAAGTGCTGTCCTTGAAAGAATATGTGGTACGCTGAAAACGCCGCCTTGCAACAGATCGCTTTTCGATGCGCGCATATTAATGATTTCGCTTACTTCGTAAACAGCTTTTAGCGCTATTAGAAAAAGAAGGTAAAGCTCAAAGCCAATGCAAACAACTGAGACTACTGCCACCCATCCATAGTGAATAAGAAAGGGCCGGCCTGTGAAATAGATATTTACCCAGATAGTAGGGAAAATACATACGATGCCGACAATGCACGAATATAAAATTCCATTTCTTGTAATGCGATTTACCTTTTCCGTAAGTTCCTCATCAGTAAAATTGAAGACCTGGTGGTCTGCATTTTTGCGCCAGAAAAATTTGAGATAATAGATACCAAACTTTTCCAGCAGGGAGGATTTTATTTCGGGAATTTGAAAATGGTCTTGCAATCGTTTCTTGATTGAATATTTGCGTAAAGGTAGCGAGCAACATTAATTATCGCCTGAACTAATTTCTGGCCTAGCACCAATTACGCAATTCAGATGAGAAAAATTGCTGATAGAAATTATTTTTCCATTGATTCTAAAGGCAATTTTGTTTTGTACTGAGCAGTAGACTAACTTTTTTCGACGATTTTTATTTTTAAACTTTCGACCTGTTTTTTCAGCCGGAAATCAGTGCAGCTTGCTGGTGGCCTAAAGCAAATTGGTTTCTTTTAAAAATGAAATTATTTTATCAGTAGCTCCCGCATTTTTATAAACGTAATTTTTTGCAGCGTTGCTTCGCATCAATAATTCTTCTTCGTTATTTAATAGTTCATTTAAAATCTTTTCAAGTTCAAGTGCATGATTAATACTAATGGCTCCCTTACATTCGATCATTTCTTCTGCTTCAAAATTTTTTTCATATTCAGGGCCAAAAATTACAGGCTTCCCATATACCGCCGCTTCAAGAATATTATGAAGCCCGTCATCACCAAAGCCTCCACCAACATAAGTTATAGTGGCATAGTGATACAATCGGGAAAGTGTTCCGATGTTGTCAATGATGAGGCAATTTCGTTGGATGTCTGATGTCTGATGTGAGATGTCTGCTGTCCGGATTGTGATGTCGATTGTGGGCGGTCTGTTGTTAATTATTCTTTTTGTCCACTCCGAGTAGAGAACCGAATCAGGAAATCCTTTCTGTACATGGGCCAGGTTTTCTGAATCAATTTCGTGCGGTGCGATAATAAATCTCATTTCCGGATGTTGCCTTACAAAATGAGTCCATTCAGCTTCATCTTCTTCCCAGGTACTTCCCATTACGATCACTTTACTTTCGCCACAAAATTCTTTAATGCCCGTAACTTCGGTAAATCCTTCAACTATATTAATTACCCTGTCGCAACGCGTATCGCCTGAAACGGTAATTTTTTCTGGGGAGATTATCTTTTGTAATTGTTCTTTTGAATCTTCATTTTGAACAAAGAAATGTGTAAAGCAACCTAAGATATTTCTATAAAAGCCACCATACCATTTAAAGAAAACCTGGTTACTGCGATATACAGATGAAATCATCAACAGGGGGATATTTCGTTTCTTAATTTCCTGTAAATAAAAATGCCAGTATTCATATTTTACCCAAAGAACCAAATCCGGCTTTACAATATCCATCCATTTTTTTGCATGAACTCTGGAATCCATTGGAAGATAAAAAACATTCGGAAAATCCTGTTTGTTTTTAATGATTTCGTATCCTGAAGGAGAAAAAAATGATACCACGAATGTGGCAGTGGGATGTACTTCTCTTATTTTTATTAATACAGGACGTACCTGTTCAAATTCTCCGAGACTGGCACAATGCACCCAGATTCTTTTTCCGTTTCCTTTTGTTTGTAATTTTTCTTTCAGCTTTTTAAAAACTTTTCGTCTTCCATCGATCCATAGTTTTGCTTTTGGATTCCAAAATGAAATAAAATAGATCCCGGCTTTGTAAAAAAATAGAAATAGGTGGTAGAATATGATCAAATAGTATGATTAAGTTGCAAAGCTAACGGGAAATTTAAAAACAAAAACTCATTTATTAAAAATAAAAAAGGCCGCCTTTTAAGACAGCCTTTACTTTGTGATGTAATAAATCAAGCTATTACTATTTATTTTAAAAATCCATAGTATTCATCGTCTGTTGCGCAATCCCACCAAACAGGCATACTCCAAATATTTGGATCGATGGCATGAGGATTCAAAGCAAGTGTATTAATAGAATTGTAATTTATTTCATAAGTTGGAGGCAGTGCCCAACGGCGCATCCAATACCTGGGGTCTGTTGGGGAACCTCCCGTCAGTTGAGTTTGGCCTGTAAATAAGGGGCCTCGTTGATAACCCGGATAAACAACGCCAAAACTACCTACATCACCGGCACTAAAATCAAACCGGCGCATATCGTTCCAATTTTCAATACTACAACCCATTGCAACATATTTTTGCAACATGATATCCGACATCGTCAAAGTACCTGCACTCTGACAAACGGCATCGCTTAGAAGATAGGCGCTGATGTCATCCGGATTCATGGGTGCCATATCAGGATTAGTGGCAGTATATCCGGCGCCTTGCCATTCGTTTAGCTTGGTCTGCATCATATCCAAATTGGCCTGGATACCTGCCATATATGCAGTATAAGCATTTCCAGCATCCCCTTGTCTCATATAAACTTCGGCCTTAATAAAGCACATTTCATGATAAGTCAAAATTTCCTGGTCGGAGACAGGCCGAACCTGGAACGAGCCTGTAGAGCCAACAACACCGGCATTAAACGCGTCTATTGAAGGATACCAACTAACATCCGTTGGAGGCTGATCGGGGTTGCCCGATGTGGCAAGAGCGCTGCTGCGAAGGTTTACATACACGGTATCTCCTGCCCGTACATAATTCGTATTGTTTATATATATAGAACCCGCCGGGTAAGTTACGGTTACGTTATTCCCGTCAACAACGAAAGTCTTGCCCGCTGCGGTTATAGAAGCAATAAAATTGGCAAGGTCCGTTGCATCGGCAATAGTATATTTTATATCTTTATTCGCAGTGGCATAAGTTGCAGTAGTAATAGAAGTGGCGCCTCCTTTAAGCAACCGGGTTGACGGGCCATAAGAATCAACACCTATTGAACGGTTCCAGGTATAAGATGCAACATGGTGGTTGGCATCCAATTTAACATTAGACATGGCGGCAGGTACAATTTTGCTCATCCGGGGGTCTGTTACTCCGGAGCCGCGCATATTTGTCAACAAATTATAGTAGTACTGGGAAATACGTTGATTACTGCCATAAGCCGCATAATTGAAGTTGCCATTGGTTACCACGGGGTCTTGTATTAAAAAGTCCGTTACGGTACTATTGTTAAAACCCGGCACTACTGTGTTATCGGCATTAGATTGCGGACCCTGGGACAAGCAGTACAAAATAGAATCCGCATTATACAGATCTGATTTTTTTGACAGCTTAAGCATGTAACGGGCTTTTAATCCCCAGCATAATTTTATCCATTTGCTGACATCGCCGTTATTCATATAATCGCCGGCAGAAAGTGCAGGTGCGCCGGCCTCCTGTGTTTTGCTGAACAGGCTGATGGCTTCATTCAATTTTGCCATGCATCCGTTGTAAATAGTTTTACCATCGTCAGGTTTAGGGCTTGGATTTCCTGTTGCCGCCTCGGTGTAAGGCATTTCACCATAAATATCCAGCATTTGCATAAAACCCAACGCATGGTAAACATCGGCTGCAGCCATATAATGATAAGCGCCTTGTTTCTCGGCTTTATTATACATATCAATCACATTGGAAGATACGGCCACAAACCAAGTTTGATAAGGGGTTGTTGAATTCGCGTTAGAACATTGCCATGTAGTGGAAAACGTATTTTGAGCAGCAGCGATGGCATAATAAACGCCTGCCTGGCACGCAGTACGATAATTGGCGACCCCTGCTGAGTACATATAAAAATGCTCAATCCAGGGCAACCTGTTTTGAATCAATACGCTTTGATTGTTTGGATTATCAGGGTCTGTATTAACATCCAGCCACTTTTTACAAGAAGCAAAACTTATTACAAGTACACAGCCTATTATAATATATTTTAAATTTTTCATGATTTATATTTTTGCATTAATTAAAAAGTAAGATTTACGCCGAATGTGAAACTTGCTACTGCCGGCACCCCCAGGTAGTCAATACCTGTGGAACCTGAACCTCCTGTTCCTCCTGCTGCACTCACTTCCGGATCCATTCCTTTATAGTTTGTCCATGTAGCCAGGTTAGTTCCTACTGCTGTTGCTGAGATTCCTTTAATAACTTTTTGATTATGCAACATACTGGTGAAGTCATAGGTTAATGACAAAGAACGTAGTTTAACCCAGTTTACCGAAGTAATGAAATTATAGGAATTTTGAGCATAGTTTGCCCAATAATTTTGAATCATAGCCTGACCTGAATACGTAGTACTACCAATAGTATAAGATTGGTCTGCCTCGTAAGTTTGTGTAAAATCTTCGCCGGTCACACTATTCACACCATTTACCGTTACCGATTGCCTGTCATTCAGTAGAGTTTTTTTACTTAGGCCATTTGTAACCAGCGCAAATTCGGTACCATTATATACATCTCCACCCTTGCGAATATCAAGAAGAAATGATAAAGTGAATTTCTTATATTGAAAAGTATTACTAAATCCCGCAATGAAATCAGGTTCACGATTTCCTACAGGCTGATCATTCGCTGTAGAAGACAACAGATATAGACCTGTTGTGGGGTCTACCTTGTAGCGCCCATTTGCAATTTCATTTCCATCCTTATCAACTTCATGCATTACACGGCGACCAATCATAGCAAGAAAGGCTCCGCCATTGGGAATAGACGCCGCTCTTACGGTACCGAACTGAGCATCTGTTGGGTAAAAATAGGCTATGCCTGGAATAAAAGCGCCCAAGCTGCCTTTGTTGTATGAGAAATTAAGCATTGCATCCCATGAAAAATCCTTTTTTACTATTGGCTTACCCGTTATAGCTATTTCCATACCCTTGTTAATTACAGTACCGGAGTTGAGGGTACTAAAAATGAAGCCGCCGGATTGAGCTAAACGAGGTTGTCCGATCTGATTCTTAGTCTGGCTATGATAATAAGTATAGTCCAAACCGATACGTCCGTTCAGGAATTTAAACTCTCCTCCGACTTCCCATGCATCCTGAATTTCGGGTTTTAAAATAGGATTACCGGCACTCCACTGGTTACCCACCAGAGTATAACCGTCAATGGTGTATGGGGCCCATACGTAAGTATTCGTAGCGTATGGATTGGCGTCTTTGCCCACCTGTGCCCAGCTTGCCCTGATTTTACCAAAAGAAAGTATATGGTTATTGGTTAACAATTGTGAGAAAACAAAAGAACCGCTGAGGGAGGGATAAAAATAAGACCGGTTTTCGATAGGCAATGTGGACGACCAATCATTACGGCCTGTTGCTGTGAGATAAATAAGGTCTTTATATGAGACACCAAATTCTCCGTAAGCTCCTACCAAACGCTTTCTGGTTGTTCCGTCGGTAAAAAATTTATTTTCATTACCAATATTATTGAAACTGATAGTGCCGGCTGTAACAAAGTTATATCCCCAATAATTTTGACTTGTTATTTCCGTATTTTCCGCGGTGGTTCCCAGCATCAGGTGCGTATCGAAATCTCCGAATGACTTATGGAAATTACTCATCAGGGTGGTAACAATATAGCTGTAGCCTATCCTGTCTTTACTCAAACGTCCGCTCTGATACAGCGGAATTACGGCAGAACCGGGGGCAATATAAGTATAATCATTAGTGTTGTACTGGTCATATCCCAAACGCCCTGTAATATCCCACCAATCTGCAATTTTAAAATTGCCGTTTACGCCTCCTGTAAAACGATTCGTTTTTGAAGTCAAATCATCCTCATTTACTATCCAGTAGGGATTGTCCTTATCGTTTTCTAAGTCAATTGTTCCTTCGAACTTACGATATTGTGTTCCATCCAGGTTTATATAATTCTTCATATTGAACGTTTGAGGCCAGCTATACACTCCCCCCATTGCCCCATTACCGCCACCGCCATATAAACCGGCAGTAGTTAAAGTTCTGTCTGTATTGGCAATTGAATAGGCAGCATTAGCGTTCAATGTTAAACGCCCGTATTTCTGTTCACCATTAAAACGGAAAGTAGTTTTATCGTAATCTGTGCCGGGAATGATACCTGTTTGCTTAAAGTTAGATCCTGATAAATAAAAGGAGCCATTCTTGGAACCTCCGGATACATTTACGTTGTTATCATATACGATGCCATGTTGAAAGAAATTACCGATATTGTCATATATCGTACTGTCGGACGGGATTTTTTGTCCCCACGAGTCATATGTAATGTCGTTCAAAACGCCATTGCTGGAATAAACACCGGGACCAAATTCGGTTTGAACCTCGGGCAACTTATTTGCCCAGGAAGTGCTTACTTTACTATTCACGTTTACCGATACCCGTCCTTCCTGTCCTTGCTTAGTGGTAATAATAACAACCCCGTCAGCCGCCCGTGATCCATACAAAGCAGCCGCTGCAGCACCTTTCAAAACTGACAAGCTTTGAATGTCTTCCGGATTGATATCCATGATACGATTTGAATAAGTGGTATTACTGCGAGACAGACCATCGGTACCTGTATTACCGGTAACGCTGGTTGAGTTGTCATATATAATGCCGTCAACAACAAATAATGGTTGATTTTGCCTGCCTTCTGATGTCGAGTTACCTCCACGAATAGTTATAGATGCTCCGGCACCTGCTGCACCGCTAAATTGCGTGATGTTTACCCCCGGGACCTTACCCGCTAAAGAATTAATGACATTCGTGTTTTTATTTTTCATTAATTCTTTGGCATCCAGGTCGGAAACCGAATACCCGAGCGCCTTTCGTTCCTTTTTGATACCCAAAGCCGTGACAACAACTTCTCCCAATTCTCCCTCTGCTCTTTGGAGTGTAGTGGAAATTGTGGATGAATTTCCAACTTTGACATCAAAGGTTGTAAATCCCACCGCACTGATCACCAGTATATCTCCGGGAGAAGCGGTAATTGTGAACTTTCCATCAGGATCAGTTTGGGTCCCGGAGGTTTTGCCCTTGATGAGCACAGAAGCTCCGACAATAGGCGTATTATCATCCGATAATACTGTGCCTGTGATTGTCCGTTCCTGGGCAAATGTGGTCTGGCTTAATTGTAGGAACAGTAGCACAAAAAGAGCCGTTACTAATTTTCTCATAGTGAAATTTAAGTTATAGGTTTATAAATAAATCTTTAATCATGACAATTAAATCTTTCGTTCCGCTGCTTAGTTTGTTTTTCATTTTGAACTTAAAAAAAACAATTAATTTTAATTATGTTTCAAATGAATCGATTTCGGGTATTTAACTTAGTACTATATAACATTTATGCCCGTGTGTTCATACGGTTCCAAAAGGGCATCGTCCGGAGATAACTCTGTTATCAATGTGTCAATCTTCTTAATCTCACACACCTGGAAAGGCTGACGGGAGTTGATTTTTTCAGAAATCGTAAGGCACACCACTTTTTGTGATGCTTCTATCATTGCTCTCTTAACTTGTACTATCTCCCAGTCATTGTCTGAAACGCCGTTTTCTAAATTAATAGCAGAAACTCCCAAAATGCACAAATCAACTTTTAATTCTTTTATTCGTGATATAGCGTCCGAGCCAACCGTAATTTTAGAGTCTTTAGAAATTTTATCTCCAATCGAAATTACATTGATATTCGGATGCAAAATGTATTCAGCAAGAGCAGGAATGCTTCCGGAAATAAAGGTAGCATGTAAGTCTTGAGGTAATGCCCTGGCCATTTCAATAATGGTTGTACCACCCGTAGTTAAGACGAACATTCCATTTTTTATCAGCTTAACCGCTTTTTGTGCAATGATCTTTTTTTGATGGTAAGCATACACGTCATTTGAAGATGCGTGGGTATTATGAAACGAAGGTGATAAAGCTCCTCCGTGAAATTTGATTACCTTGCCTTCTTCAGACAGCCGCTGAATATCTCTGCGTATTGTATCGTCCGATACTTTCATTTGCTTACTAAGATCCGTTGATAACACTTTATTATGCAGATTTACCTGGTGAAGAATAAATGATTGCCTCTCTATCTTAAGCATTCGAAATTTTGATTGTCTTAACAAACTTAAAACAAAAAGTTGTCAAAAGTGCAAGTACCGCATATTTTTTTTATCTATAGACGCACAAATTGGTACTTGAGTAACATTGTAATATATTTTTTTTATTTGCAGTAGAACATTTTGCTAGCAGTGCTTACATTAAATTTCGTAGTCTGGAAAGAAATTGCGGCTATTGCGTTATTCAATTCTTAATTAATTTTTGAGTCCGAGATTAAAAGAATATTCCCTAAAGCCCACTTTTTCTAATCTGAGAATAAAAAACTGCTTCAATTTTGTTCTTGTTTCTATGATTCATTGGACTTATCTGCATCCATTTATAGATAAAAAAAGCCCACACTAAAATGTGGGGCTTTTTTTTGAAAATAAAACACAAACACAGTAAGATTTATTGCCAGCCTTCAGTTTGAGTGAGTGTATAGCCTTTGTCTTTATACTCATTAATTTGTTGCTGACCCACCGGAGACAAATAATTTTGATCGCCAAATGCATTCCTGTTGCTGGCATTGTCAACCACCCAAAAGCCAATCATATCACTTGCGTTAGTTCCATTGTAGGTAACTATTGTGCCATCGGTCTTCTTCACCTTGACATTTCCTTTTGTGGCTGCTGCAGGGGTCAATGCTGAAGGAAATTCAACAGGCAAGTTCACCCAAAGCCCAAGAAAATAATCGGGATTAGTGCTAAAATCCATGTACTGAAGTTTGTTCCATCTCTTCAGGTCTAGCAAGCGAAAGTTTTCAAAGGCAAATTCCATACGTCTTTCTCTCCGAATTTCCCAAATTAGCTGGGGCACATCTGCGTCTCTTTCCGGATCATCAGGAAGCGCGGATAACATTAGCGGCGCGGTCTTTTGAACACCTTTAGCCGTAGCAGCGGCATCTATGGGACGGTTGCGAATGGCGTTGATAGATTTGTCTAAATCATCCTGAGTTATTGGAGCACCCCCGAAAGATTGTGCAAGTACCGCTTTTGCTTCCAGCCAGTTTAATACAACTTCACCTAACCTGATAATCGGCGCATCACTGGTGTTAGTATTACTTCCCCATTCAGGAGGATAAGTTTTTCCAATGAATGTAATTGCATCTCTGGATGCAAATTTATATTCATATAAAAGTGTTGTAGCAGACCCGTTAGGCTTGTCAATGAAAGAAGCTTCAAAGCGGGGATCTCTTGTTTTTACAAAATTGCCTATAGAGAAATCAGCGGCATCCGGATTTGAAGAATTTTCCCAAACGTTGCCATCATTCATTATGAATGATTTGGCTAAAACGAGGTTTCCGTCAACACCGACTGTTTCGGTACCATTAGAGTATGACCCGATGCAGTGCGTAATTTGTAGAGAAGCATCGTATGCACGGTATAATAATACTTCAGGATTTCCCGCGAGACTTTGTGATGAGAAGAGCGATTTGAAATCGCTTCCAAAACTGTATTTGTTACTATTCATTACTACTTCTGCCGCCTGTGCTGCAAGCTCAAGATATTTCTGAGCCCTGGCAGGATCTAATCCATGATAATGTTCATAAGTTCCTTCAAATAACATAAATCTTGAAATAAATGCTGCAGCTATGTATTTGTTCAAATTTTGAGTGCCGTCATTCACTCTCATATTGGCTAAGGCATACTGAAAATCATCATAAACTTTATCCATTACAAGGCCTCTGCTGTCTCTATCTTTATACAAAGTGTCCAGTTCGTTCTCCTGAACTACTCTGCCAAAATAGGGCACATCCCCGAATACGCTAACCAAACGTGAATATTCGTACCCTCTGAAAAATCTTGCCACGGCTGTCCAGTGAAGAAATGCTTCATCAGTAATGTTGGGTTTCGCAACGTTGTTCAACCGGTCAATAAAAATGTTTGCCTTGCGTACCCATGCAAAATCCCACGTAGGGCCTGCATATTCTGACATCCAAGGCCAAGGTGTAATGGTATTAGTCTGATTTTCCTGACTACTTCCTCGAGAGGAAGGAACTGAACTTTCAAAATTGGATTGTACATTTTTTCCTGTAACATCATCATTAAAAGCATAACCTCTCACTGGAGCATAATCTGCAGTAAAAGAAGTGTTATAGCCATTAAAGTAATTGGCATAAAAGCCGGTTGCGAACATCCGGATGTCGTCTTCATTTCTCCAATATTGGCCATCAGCATCTACATAGCTTGTTAACGGTGGCCTGTCTAAGAAATCTTTATTGCAGGAAATGAAAAGCAGGCACGCTATTCCAAATCCGCAGATATAATTATATTTTCTCATTGTAATTATTTTTAAAAGTTTAATTGAATGCCAACTGATACGCTTTTAAATGCAGGAGTACCCATTCCTGTACGGCTTAAGTTATAATTTGATGTATTCCACATAGAGTATCCGTCAATATATTCAGGGTCT
>Ga0164241_10006460_pt1 | contig 10707 bp, 11 predicted proteins | sample OricomyardsoilBY_FD_108780 | JGI IMG/M metagenome (GOLD analysis project Ga0164241, IMG submission 108780) | Backyard soil microbial communities from Emeryville, California, USA - Original compost - Back yard soil (BY) | ecosystem: Environmental > Terrestrial > Soil > Unclassified | place: USA... | reverse complement strand
GAGCAACTGCCCGTCAGCGGCGTTGAGCCGCCCGTTGTGCCTTCCCATGTGATCGTTTTCGAATCGGGCGTGACCTGCCATTCCGTTGCCGCCCATGCGGGCGAGGCAAGCCAGAGGCTCAGAGCAGCGAGACTTACAAAACGCAAAATCATTTGGTCACCGGTCGGAAAAGGCTGCGCGAGGGCAGCATACGGCTCAGCACATCGTCTTTGAGCCAAAAGTGATGAAGCAATGCGGCACCGATATGGCCAAGCAATAAAATGCCCGATGCCCAGGCCAGCACGAGGTGGCCGAGCGAGGCCCATGCGCCGATCTGGACTTTGGCGGGGCTCGCCACCACAAAGGCAAGATGGGGCAGCTCGATCACACCGAAAAGCAGCGTCGGGATGCCATAGGGCGAGGCCGAGACGATGATCCAGCCCAGCAGCGGCATCACGAGCAAAGCCAGATAAAGCGCGTAATGGGTCAAACGGGCCGCCCTTTCCTGCCATTGGGGCATGGCGGCGGGCGGTTCCGGCGGGGCGCTTACCAGCCGCCAGACAAAGCGCAAGACCGCGAGCCCGAAAATCAGCGCGCCGATGGACTTATGGCTCTGATAGAGCGGGAAGGTCATGGGGTCGGTCAGCGCCAGATTGGTCATGGCGATGCCGATGCCTATCTGGGCGAGAAAAAGCGCCGCCATCGTCCAATGGAGAACCATGCTCACAAGACCAAAACGGGACCGGCTGTTTACCAACTGCATAGAGCGTCTCAAAAAGGATGCCAAAAAGGACAAGCGCGCCATCATGCTCTGCGGAAAGTCGCTTCGCCAAGCGGGCGTGGCAAAAAAAGCCCGTCTCACGTGTCTTTAGTGTGCGCCCATGCTAGTTTTTCGCGGCATATAACGAATCACGCTGCGGCTGGTCCATACGGGCGGATCAGGCCGGCGCGACCACATTCCGGAGGGTCCCATGCTGAGCTATTCGCTCGAAATTATCGGCGTCTATATCGGTCTCAATCTGCTCATCAATTTCTTTCTGGCTTACCGCGTCTCGGCAAACCGCGTGCGAACCAATGTGATGACAGGCACGGGCGAAGATTCAGGCCTCTACAATGCCAACCGCGCCCATATCACCAATGTCGAATATGTGCCGATCGTCCTTGTCGGTCTTGTCGGCCTCCATCTTCTTTCAGGCTCCATCTATGTGATCCATGCGGTGGGCCTCCTGCTCACGGTGGGCCGCATCCTTCATGCGATGGGTCTTTCGACAGCGGCGGACAAATCGACACCGCCCCGCCTCATCGGCACGCTGATGACATGGATCGCCCAGCTCATCGCCGCCATCGGTTGCCTCTATTACGCGCTCTTTTGAGCGAGAGAATAAAGTCTCAATGTCCAAAGTAAGCCCTGCCGCGCGTGCTGCTCCGAGTGTCCTTGAGGATGCGGCGATGCTTGTCGAACGCGCGCTGAAGGCGGGCGCCGATGCTGCCGAAGCGATTGTGCTGGAAGGCCAGTCGCTCGGCGTCTCGTGGCGTCTCGGCAAGCTTGAGGATGTGGAGCGTTCCGAAGGCCGCGATGTGGGCTTGCGTGTGTTCATCGGCAAGCGCGCGGCAACCGTGTCCACAACGGACCTTTCCGAACGCTCATTGAAGCCGCTCATCGAGCGCGTTGTCGCCATGGCGAAGATCGCGCCGGAAGACCCTTACGCCGCACTTGCCGAAAAGGCGCTGCTGGCGCGTGACATTCCCGATCTCGACATTGACGATGCGGCCCATGTGCCGACGGCGGAAGACCTCGCGGCTCTTTCTGCGGAAGCGGAAGAGGCCGCCCTCGCCGTCAAAGGTGTCACGAATTCCGGCGGCGCGGGCGCAAGCTGGGGCCGCTCCGGCATCGCGCTTGTCACATCCGAAGGCTTTTCCGGTTCTTATTCCGGCACGTCCTTTTCCGTCTCCTGCTCGGTGCTTGCCGGTGAAGGCACGGGCATGGAACGCGACTATGATTATTCGAGCGCGCGCCATCAGGGCGATCTTGAAGCCGCAGCCCCCATCGGCACATCCGCGGGCGAGCGCGCCGTGCGTCGTCTCTCCCCCCGCAAGGTCAAATCGCAGTCGGTCCCGATCGTCTATGATCCGCGCGTCTCGTCAGGTCTTGTCGGCCATTTCGCCGGTGCCATATCAGGGGCCGCCATCGCGCGCAAAACGAGCTTCCTGCAAAGCCAGATGGGCAAGCGCGTCTTTGCCGAGGGCATTTCCATTATCGACGATCCGCATCGCGCACGGGGTTTGCGCTCCAAGCCGTTCGACGGTGAAGGTGTTGCCAACCGCCGCTATCAGCTCATCGACGATGGTCTGCTCACCACATGGCTGCTCGACACCGCGTCCGCCCGCCAGCTCGGCCTCACGACAACAGGCCATGCCGCGCGCGGCACAGGCGGCCCGCCCTCGCCGTCCACGACAAACCTTTATATGGAAGCCGGAACGCTCTCACCTGACGATCTGATCGCCGACATCAAAGACGGTCTCTACATCACCGAAATGATCGGCATGGGCGTCAACGGCGTCACGGGCGATTACAGTCGCGGCGCTTCGGGGTTCTGGATCGAGAACGGCAAGCTCTCATATCCCGTGAGCGAGATCACGGTTGCGGGGAACCTCAAGGACATGTTCCTCAATCTCACGCCTGCCGATGATCTGAAATTCACCCAAGGCACAAACGCCCCCACCATCCGCGTTGAGGGCATGACCATTGCCGGCACCTGACTTCCCGTTCTCCCGCGACGAAGACCGCGCGCTTCTCAACGAAGCCGTGCGCGAAGCGGGCCGGATCGCCCTCACTTTCTATCAGACCAAGCTCAAAACATGGATGAAGGACGGCGACAGTATCGTCACCGAGGCCGACATCGCCGTGAACGACCACCTGCAAAGGGCGCTGGCGCAAACGCGTCCCGCTTACGGCTGGCTGTCGGAAGAAACCGAAGACGACGCGTTGCGCCTCGGCCGCGCCCGCGTCTGGGTGGTGGATCCCATCGACGGCACACGCGCTTTCGCCAAAGGCAAACCGCATTTCACGATCTCCGTGGCGCTTGTCGAAGACGGACGCCCCGTCCTTGCCGCGCTGTTCAATCCGGCAACGGACGAATTCTTTGAAGCCGAGGCGGGCAAAGGCGCGACGCTCAACGGTGCGCCCATCCGCGTCGGCCACCGAAGCGAGATCGCGGGCGCGCGCATGGCGGCTTTCGCGCCCATGTTCAAGCATCCGGCATGGACGGAAAGCTGGCCCGAAATGGAGTTTGTTGACCGCAATTCCGTCGCCTACCGGATCGCGCTGGTGGCCTCGAACGAGGTTGATGCCGCGATGGCGCTGAACACCAAGAACGACTGGGACATCGCCGCCGCAGATCTCATTCTCACCGAGGCCGGCGGACGCTTCACCACGCATGACGGACGCCTCTTCGTCTATAACCGCGAAGTGCCGCGCCACCGCAGCCTGATCGCGGCGGGGCCGGAACTTTACGAGGCGCTGTTCGCCCGTGTCCGCAACCTGAAATTACCAGTTTAGTCAATCAGCCAAGTGTTCTATTCCCTATATAATTTACGATGACGTGATAGAATCTTTCCCATCGAATCTCTCATGAGTTGAATCGGGTGGGCGATGACAAAACAATTGCTGCATCTGGTGATCGGCGGCGAACTCAAAGACCTCAACGGAACCGAGTTTCGTGATACCGATAACGTCGACATGGTCGGCGTATTTCCTGATTACGCCTCCGCCCACAGGGCGTGGAAGGCTGCCGCGCTGCGCACCGTGGACAATGCCCATACGCGCTATTTCATCGTGCATCTGCACCGCCTGATGGACCCCGAAAACGAGCATGAGCATGACGATGCCCATGATCACGGCACATGAGCGGGGCTGAGCTCCGGCCTTCCGGCAAGGCAACTCCCCCCGGCGTCGCACTTTCAATCCTCATGCTCTTTGCCTTTCTGGCTGTCGTCTTCGCCTGCGCGGCGGCGGGCGCTTATGTCACCGCGCCCGCGCTGGACACATGGTATGCGGGCCTCATCAAGCCCGATCTCACGCCCGCCAACTGGGTCTTTCCGATTGTCTGGAATTTCCTCTTCTTCCTGATGGGCCTTTCAGGCTGGCTCGTCTGGCGCGCGGCGGGCGGGCTCAACGAGGCGGGCCTCGCGCTCTCGCTCTTTGCGGGACAGATCATGCTCAATTTTGCCTGGTCGGTTCTCTTCTTCGGCCTGCACAGGCCGGGGCTCGCAACGCTTGAAATCATGGTTCTCGTTGCCGCCATCGCGCTCACCATCCGCAGCTTCTGGAGCCACAGCCCCCTTGCGGCCCTGCTGCTCGCGCCTTATCTGGGCTGGTGCGTCTTTGCGACATGGCTCACAGGCGCCATCTGGAGCCTGAACCCTTAAGCCGCCATCTTGCCGCCCCCACGCCATCTTGCCGCAAGGCGAAAAGCTCAATAGCTATCTGTATTTACCTTACATTTTGACGGGCAGACTGTGTGGCGCACCTCACACCCGCGTGGTAAGGTCGCGCGGCCATGACACCTATGAGGTTGCCGTTGACCGACCAGACGTCCCCAAGCAAACAGACCGCAAACGCGCCCGAGTACCTCAAGACCCTTGATGTGCTGAAACGGACGACGCGCGACTATTTGCTGCCGAACTGGAAACTTGTCCTGATCTCGCTTGTGGCAAGCACGGTTGTCGCCGCCTCGACGGGCGTTCTGCCGCTCCTCATCAAATATGTGTTCGACGATGTGCTGAGCGACAAGAACCTTACCATGCTCGTGCTCGTCGCCGGTGCGACGGTCGCCGCCAGCGCCTTCAAGGGCGTTGCTTCCTATGGCTCGAACATCACCAAGAACCTGATCGGCCAGAAGATCATTTCCAACATTCAGGGCCGCATGTTCGCCCGCATCGTGAAGGCCGACATCGCCTGGGTCTCCGGCACCCATTCGGGCCGCTTTCTGGCGAGTTTTTCCGTTGACGCCTCGCGCGTGCGCGATGCCGTCACCCTCTCCGTCATCGACTTCACCCAGAACTTTCTGACCGTCATCGCGCTCATGGGATCGGTCTTCTATCTCAACTGGAAACTCGCGCTGGTCGCAACCTCCGTCGTGCCCGTCGGCATCCTCTATATGCGCAAGCTCGGCAAGAAGACGCGCAAGGCCAGCCGCAAGAGCCTTGAGGGTTCGGGCGATCTATCAGCCCTCATCTCCGAAGCCCTTGGCGGCATCCGCGTTGTCAAAGCCTATGGGCAGGAAGACCGCGAAATCGAACGCGTCAACCAGACGATCCGCACCGTTCTCGCCCACATGATGAAAGGCTACCGCGCCAAAGCGGCGGCAAGCCCGCTCACAGAAGGCCTCTCCGGCATTGGCATCGGCGCGGTGATTTACTTCGGCGGCCTGAGTGTCATTCATAATCAGCTCACATCCGGCGAACTCGTCGCCTTCATCTCGGCGCTCATGCTCGCCTATCAGCCGCTCAAGGCCGTCGCCAACACGCAGACGATCATGCAGGAAGGCGTCGCCGCCGCCACGCGCGTCTTCCCCATTCTCGACATCGAACCCGATATTATCGCCGACGCCGATGCCAAACCGCTCGCCGTCACCGACGGTGCCGTGCGCTTCGATCATGTGAGCTTTGCCTATGGCGACGGCACGCGCGCGCTCGACAATGTCTCGATCAATATCCCGAAGGGCCACACGGTCGCTCTTGTCGGCCCGTCCGGCGGCGGCAAGAGCACGACGCTCAATCTCGTGCCGCGCTTTTATGATCCGACCGAAGGCACGATCACCATCGACGGTCAGGATATCCGCGACGTGACGGTGGCCTCGCTCCGTCAGGCCAGCTCGCTCGTCACGCAAGACCCGTTCCTCTTCGACGACACGGTCCGCGCCAACATCGCTTACGGTCGCCCCGACGCTTCGGATGACGACATCATCGCCGCCGCGCGCAACGCCGCCGCGCATGATTTCATCATGGCGCTGCCCAAAGGCTATGACACCTCCGTCGGCGAAGCAGGCTTCCGTCTCTCCGGCGGCCAGCGTCAGCGCATCGCCATCGCGCGCGCCATGCTGAAAAACGCGCCGATCCTGCTGCTCGACGAAGCAACTTCGGCGCTGGACACGGCGTCCGAGTTGCAGGTGCAAACCGCGCTCTCGGCTCTGATGGAAGGCCGCACGACGCTCGTCATCGCGCATCGCCTCTCCACCATCATGCATGCTGACCGCATCTATGTGATCGAGGCGGGCCGCGTCATCGAGGAAGGCACGCATGACGAGCTTGTGGCGCTGGGCGGTCTTTACGCCGAGCTGTCACACACGCAGTTCGCAAGTGCTGAAGCGAACGATGATGATGCGGAGCCTGCGGTCGTGACCGCTGCGGCGGGGGAATAACGCTCCCATGATCGGCAAACGCATTGTACAGAGTGAGGCGTTTAAAACGGCGGTGGGCTTCACCGTCGCCATGACGCTCAAATTCATCCGCCTCACCAGCCGCTTCGAAGTCCATCACATCGACATTGCTCAACGCTTCTGGGCCGATGACGAGCCTTTCATCGGCGCGACATGGCACGGACAAAATCTGATCCTGCCGACCTTCTGGCATAACTGGCGTGAGATGCGCATTCTCGTTTCGCGTCACGGCGACGGCGAGATCGTGTCCAAGATCATGTATTATCTCGGCGTCGGCACCATTCGCGGCTCGGGCGTGCCCAAGGGCGAGGAGCGCCGCGAGAAGCATAAAGGCAAAGGCGGCGCAGGTGCGCTCCGCGCCATGGTGCGCGCACTCGGCGAAAATATTTCGATCGGCCTCACAGCCGATCTGCCGCCCGGCCCCGCGCGCCGCGCCGGCGACGGCATCGTCATGCTCGCGCGCCTCTCGGGCCGCCCCATCGTTCCCGTCGCCGCTACAACGCGTGCGCGCATCCGGCTCAACAACTGGGACCGTTTCACAATCAATCTGCCCTTCTCCAAAGGCGCTCTCGTTTTCGGCGAGCCGATCTATGTGCCGCGTGACGCCGATCCCGAAACGCTCGAAGCCGCGCGCCTCAGCGTCGAAACGGCGCTCAACGCTGTCTTTGACGAGGCCGAACGCATTGTCGGCCATGCGCCCGTCCCGCATGACGCGGGCGTCAAGGCCGTCTGATGCAAGCGCGCGCGCGCCGCTCCGAGAGGCTCGGCCTCACCGCTTATCGCCTGGCGACACGCGCCGTCGGGCCGCTCGTGCCCTACCTTCTTCAACAGCGCCTCAAGCGCGGCAAGGAAGACGCCTCGCGTCTCAATGAGCGTCAGGGCATTACCCAACGCCCGCGCCCCGCCGGACCGCTCATCTGGATCCATGCGGCAAGCGTCGGCGAAAGCCTCTCCGTCCTCACGCTCATCAACCGCCTGCTCGACGCCCGCAGCGACATTCACGTCCTCGTGACGACAGGCACGGTCACGTCCGCCCGCCTCATGGCGGAGCGCCTGCCGCCGCGCAGCTTCCACCAATATGTGCCGCTCGATCATCCGCGTTATTGCGCGCGTTTCCTTGCGCATTGGAAGCCCGATCTCGGTGTCTGGGTTGAAAGCGAGTTCTGGCCGAACCTCATCACGACAAGCGATGCCGAGGGCGTGCCGCTCGCGCTCATCAATGCGCGCATCACGCAAAAAAGCTTTGAGGGCTGGCAGCGTTTTCCAAAAACGATCAACGATCTCGTCTCGCGTTTCTCAGCCGTCTTCGCGCAGGATCAGGCGAGCGCCCGCCGCCTTGCGGCCCTCGGCGTCGGGCACGTCACGACCCCGGGCAATCTGAAGCACGACGCCGCGCCGCTCACCGCCAGAGCATCGGAAGTCAGCGCGATGCGTCAGGCCATCGGCTTGCGTCCGACATGGCTTGCCACCAACACGCATGAAGGCGAAGAAATGCTCGCAGCCGACGTGCATGAGGCGCTGGCCCATCGTCACGGCGGTTTGCTCACCTTCATCGTGCCGCGCCATCCCGCGCGCGGCAACGCCATCGCCAAGGAGTTGCGTGCGCGCGGCATCAACGTCACCCAGCGCAGCAAGGGCGAACAGCTCGGCGCCTCGACGCAGATTTATCTCGCCGACACGCTGGGCGAGCTTGGCCTCTTTTACCGCCTCACCGACATTGTTTTCATCGGCGGCACGATGGGCGCGCTTGGCGGGCATAATCCGTTCGAGCCCGCGCGCCTGAATTCGGCCCTCATTGCCGGTCCCAGCGATTTCAATTTCGCCGAAGCCTTTGCAAGCTTTGCCGACGCCAAGGCCATGTCGCGCATCACCAATGCAAGCGAACTCGGAGCCACCGTCTCGCATCTTCTGAACGATGAGCGCGAACGCAGACGCCGCATGGATGCCGCAATGAGCGTCGTCACCTCGTCAGGTCACGCGACACAAATCATCTGCGAGGGGTTGCTCGCGTTGATGGATGAAAATATCGCGCATGAGGTCCGTCATGCGTGAGCCCCGTTTCTGGAAACAGCGCAGCGGCACATTCTCGCTTTCCGCCATGCTGCTCGCCCCCGTTGCTTATGTCTGGGGCGCGGTCGGTCGCACCAAACGCTATTACGCCACGCCCGAAGTCGCCGCCGTGCCGATCATCTGCATCGGAAATCTGACGGCTGGCGGCACCGGCAAAACACCATTGGCGCTCACGCTGGCCGAACGTCTCATCGCCGCCGGTGAGGCCGTCCACTTCCTCACGCGCGGCTACGGCGGCAGCGAGCACGGGCCCCTGCAAGTCGATCTCACGCGCGACACCGCCAAAAATGTCGGCGACGAACCTCTGCTGCTGGCCCGCCTCGCACCCACATGGGTCGCCGTGGACCGCGCCGAAGGCGCAGCAGCGGCGGCGCGCGCCGGTGCCCGCGTCATCATCATGGATGACGGTTTTCAGAACCCGTCATTGCATAAGAATTTCGCGCTTCTCGTGGTTGATGCGGGCGCAGGACTAGGCAATGGCCGGCTCATTCCCGCAGGCCCCATGCGCGAGCGTCTTGACGATGCGCTGAAGCGCACCAGCGCCGTGATGATCGTCGGGCGCGGCCATGCCGCCGATGCGGTCGCCGCCCGCGCGCGCAATCAGGCGCTCCCCGTCTTCCGCGCCATCCTGCGCGCCAAGAATGCGCCCGATCTCGACAATAAAACCGTCTTTGCGTTTTCCGGCATCGGCCGACCGGCAAAATTCATCGCAACGCTGCAAGAGCTGCATGCCGTTGTTGCGGGCGTTGAGGAATTTGCCGATCATCACATGTTCAGCGAAAGCGACGCGCAGAAAATCCTGCAAAAAGCGCGCGATCTCAACGCCATGATCGTCACCACCGAAAAAGATCATGTGCGCCTGCAAGCCGTGCCCGCAGGCAGCGCACGGGCGCGGCTCCGTGACAGTGCGCTCACCGTGCCTGTGCGTGCGCTCATCGACGATCAGGCAGGGCTTGAGGCTCTTATCAGCGATGCGATCCTCCACGCGCGCAAACCGAAGCGGCGATAGAGATGCGCGAAAAGAACTGGAAATATAAGCTCGAAGAACTGGTGCTGACCGGCCTCATCGCTTTGGTGCGTCTGCCGGGTCTTGACCGCGCCTCTGCCATCGGCGGCTTTCTCGGACGCCAGATCGGCCCGCGCCTCGGCATCACGCGCCGTGCGCGCCGCCGCATCATGCGCGCCATGCCCGAGCTTCCGGAAACGGAAGTTGACCGCATCATCACCGCCATGTGGGACAATCTCGGCCGCGTCGTTTTTGAATATGCCCATATCGACACATTCAGAAAACCTGAAGAAGCCCGCCGCATCGAAGTCGTCGGCCTCGGAGAATTGCGCGCGCATCAGGCATCCGGCAAAGGCGGGCTCCTGCTCTCGGGCCATTTCGGCAATTTTGAATTGCTGCCCGTCGCCATGAACCGCGAGGGCTTCAAAGGCGGCGAGGTTTATCGCCCCGCCAACAATCCATACGTCAACGAATGGATGCTCAACATGCGCAGCGCCAAGACGGGCTCTGTGCAAATTCCCAAAGGCCGCAAAGGCACGCGCGATCTTCTGACCATCCTGCGCGACAACGGCTTTGTCGCCATGCTGTTCGATCAGAAAATGAACGAGGGCATCGAGGTCACGCTTTTCGGCATCCCCTCCATGACGACGCCCGCGCCCGCAGGGCTTGCGATCCGTCTGGGCATCCGCATGTTCCCCGTCTGCATCGAGCGCCTCAAGGGAGCCCATTTCCGCGTGACGCTTTACCCGTCCATCGCCGCCGACCCGCAAGCCGAACCGATGGGCGAGACGGTGCGTCTCACGCAGGTGCTCAATGATTTTCTGGAAGCACGGATCCGCGAGAAACCGGAAAACTGGTTCTGGCTCCACAACCGCTGGGCCGACAAGGATTAATTACCGACCTTCATGCCGCTCGTCGCGCCTTTCGGCCCGATGCCGGGAATACGCAACGAGGCGTCCACCTGCACGCCGCACCAGTTCATGGCCCAGTGCAGATGCGGGCCGGTGACGCGGCCTTTCTTGCCGACCGCGCCGATAGGATCACCCTGACGCACGCGTTGCCCCACGCTCACATCAACGCGCGACATATGCAGATATTGCGTATAGACGCCCTGCCCGTGATCGAGGAAGACGAGCCCACCTTCATAAAACATATCACGCTCGGCAAGCCGCACGATGCCGTCGGCGGGTGCCACGATCTCAGTGCCTTCGG
>Ga0164241_10006459_pt1 | contig 10707 bp, 9 predicted proteins | sample OricomyardsoilBY_FD_108780 | JGI IMG/M metagenome (GOLD analysis project Ga0164241, IMG submission 108780) | Backyard soil microbial communities from Emeryville, California, USA - Original compost - Back yard soil (BY) | ecosystem: Environmental > Terrestrial > Soil > Unclassified | place: USA... | reverse complement strand
GCGGTGCCTGCATCGTCACCGCCGACCACGGCAACTGCGACCACATGCTCGAGCCCGACGGCTCGCCCAACACCGCTCACTCGCTCAACCCGGTGCCGCTGATCGTCACCCAGGAGGGCCTGACCCTCCGCGACGGCGGCATCCTCGCCGACGTCGCCCCCACGGCCCTCGACCTCCTCGGCATCCCCCAGCCCGAGCCGATGACCGGCCGCTCCCTCATCGCCGGCCGCGACTAATGCCCGCGCCGCTTGATGGATTGACCACACCCCAGTGTGGTCAATCGAGCAAACGGCGATGAGGGTCGACGCGGACAGGCTCAGGTTTGAGATCGGGGCGCGGGATGGGGCGGCGCGCGCCGGGGTCATCCACACCGCGCACGGGCCGATCGAGACGCCGGCCTTCATCCCGCTGGCGACCAAGGGGACGGTGCGGGGGCTGGAATCGGAGGAGGTCGCCGGGCTCGGCTACCAGCTGATCCTGGGGAACACCTACCACCTATTCGTCTCGCCGGGGCCGGAGCGGATCGCCGCCGCCGGTGGCCTGCACGGGTTCATGGGCTGGGAGCGGGCGCTGATCACCGACTCCGGCGGCTTCCAGGTCTTCTCGCTCGCCCACGGCGGCGTCGCCAACGAGGTCAAGGGCAGCGGCCGCTCCGGCGGCGAGCACGGCTCGAAGGTGGAGATCACCGAGGAGGGCGCCCGCTTCCGCTCCTACCGCGACGGCTCGGAGCTGTTCATCTCACCCGAGGTCTCGATGCGGGTGCAGGCCGCGCTCGGCTCCGACATCGCCCTCGTCTTCGACGAGTGCACGCCCTTCCACGCCGACCGCGAGTACACCGCCCGCTCGACCGAGCGCACCCATCGCTGGCTCGACCGCTGCCTGCAGTGGCACGATCGCGAGGGCCCCTCGCGCCAGGCTGTCTTCGGCATCGTCCAGGGCGGCGTCCACGAGGACCTGCGTCGCGAATCCGCCGCGGCCGTCGCCACCGCCGGCGTCGACGGGATCGCGATCGGCGGCACCCTCGGCCGCGACAAGGAGGAGATGCACGCGGTGCTGGCGATGACCGCGCCGTTGCTGCCGGTGGAGGCGCCGAAGCACCTGCTCGGCATCGGCGAGGTCGACGACCTGCTGGGCGGCATCGCCCTCGGCCTCGACGTCTTCGACTGCGCCGTCCCGACCCGCCTCGCCCGCCACGGCGTCGCCCTCGCGCCGGACCCCGAGAAGCGCTTCCGCCTCGACATGCGCAAGGGCGCCTGGGTCGGCGACCGCAGCCCCCTGGTCGACGGCTGCCCCTGTCCTGCCTGCCGCCACCACGACCGTGACTACGTCAGCTACCTGTCCCGAGCCGAGGAGCTGACCGCGGTCCGCCTCATCGTCACCCACAACCTCACCTACATGCATGAGCTAACCACCCACGCCCGCAGCGCGATCGAGGCCGGCCGCTTCGACGCTTACCGCGCCGCCGTCCTCACCGGCTCAGCTCCCTGGGAGGCGCAGTAGCACGGAATAGGCCCGGAGAGGGGGATGGGCACCCTCAACCGAACCTCCCCGCTGTTGTGAGGGCGAGGGGTGCCCATCCCCCTCCACGCACCGCCCCTATTCGGTGTTCTTCCTGACCAGGTCCTTCACTTCTTCGACGACCTTGTCGACGCTGTCGCCGGCCACCCTGGAGACCTTGACCCCGGCGGCCTGGTCGGTCGCGTAGATCACCGCGCCGGCCACGGCCGCGGCGACCAGGACCAGCGCGACGAGCGCCAGGACGAAGCGGACGAAGCGGGAGAAGCCGGAGCGGCTGCGGCCCTTGGCCGGCTGGGCGGGGCGCCGCGGCTGAGCCGGCGGGGGAGGGGAGACCCGCGGTTCTGGCCGCCGGGTCTGCGACTGCGCCGGCCGGTACTCGGTCTGGGCGGTGCCGCGGTCGAGGTGGCGGGTGGCGGCGGTGTCGCCGCCGAGGACCTGGGTCGGGGTCGCTCCCTCCTGCAGCGGCAGCGTCACGTCCTCTCCTTCGAGGCCCAGCCGCAGGCCGCCGGCGAGCTCGTCGGCGCTGGCGTAGCGCCGGTGGGGGTCGCTCTCCAGGGCGCGCAGGACGGCGCCGCCGAGGGTCTCGAGGACCTCGCTGTTGTAGGTGCTCGGCGGCAGCGGCGTCTCGTTCTGCTGGCGCACCGCCAGCTCGGCCAGCGACGATCCCTCGTAGGGCAGGCGACCGGTGAGGAACTGGTAGAGGACGACGCCGAGGGCGTAGACGTCGGTGGCCGGCGTCGCCTCCTCGCCGCGCACCTGCTCGGGGGCGAGGTAGGCGGCGGTGCCGACGACCGAGCCGACCTGGGTGATCCGGGTCTGCTCGAGCGCCCGGGCGATGCCGAAGTCGGTCAGCTTGACGGTCGTCTCGCCGCCGCCGACCGGGCCGCCGTAGATCATCAGGTTGCCGGGCTTGACGTCGCGGTGGATGATCCCGCGCCGGTGCGCGTAGTCGAGGCCGGCGCAGGCCTGGATCCCGATCTCGGCGGCGATCTCCGGGCCCACCGGGCCGTGCCGCTGCAGGATCTGCGCCCCCGAGCGGCCCTCGACGTACTCCATGACGATGTAGTGGCGGCCCTCGTCGACCCCGGTGTCGTAGACCTGGACGATGTTGGGGTGGATCAGCTTCGCCACCGCCAGCGCCTCGCGGCGGAAGCGGGCGACGAAGCGCTCGTCGTCGGAGAGGTGCTCGGCGAGGATCTTCACGGCGACGGTGCGCTCGAGGATCAGGTCGGTCGCCTTGTAGACGTTCGACATGCCGCCGGAGCCGAGCTTCTCGCCCGTCTGGTAGCGGCCGGAAAGGCTTCCCGCCTCCATCATTCGCCTCCCGCCGGCTCGCTGGGACCGACCCCGCCCGAGGGGGTGCCGCCGCCGGCTTCGACCGGCGCTTCCGCTTCTTCCTGCTTTTCGTGACCTTTGGCTTCGCCTTCCGCCTGCGGCGGTAGGGCCGGGGTCGTTTCTTCCGGCGCCTCTTCGACTTCTTTCTTCGGTTTCGCGGGCTTGGCTGGCTTCTCCGGTTTTTCCACCGCTTCCGGCTCTTCGGCCGGCTCGATCGCCGGTGCCGTTTCTTCGACGGTCGCTTCTTCGCAACCGGCGACGACTTCGTTGAGCCTGGTCGCCCCTTCGCGCAGTGCCTGCTTCAGCTCGCGGTCGACGCCGCCGAGTTCTTCGATCTGGACGCTGACCGATTCGGCGGCTTCGGCGGCGCCGCTGCAGTCTTCTTCGTTTGCCAGCTGCTCGACCTGGTCGAGGTTGGAGGTGATCTCACTGGCGGTGTCGCCCGGCAGCAGGTCGGCGCTGTCGCCGCCACCGCAGGCGGCCAGGCCCAGCGCCGCCATGGCAGCGAGGGCAAGGGCGAGGAGGGATGCGCTCAGACGGCCCATGAATCGAGTCTAGACAACGATTGGAAAGCCGTATTCCCCCTGCAATTGAGCATCAGCGACCAGCTCCGAGCCGCTCCGCCAGCTGGCTCGGCAGGCCGGCGGCGAGGATCGTCTCGGCCGCGGCGTCGATGTCGTAGGGGACGCGGTGGAAGTGCGCCGTCCAGGCCGTGGTGTCCAGCTCCAGCCAGGCGGCGCGGGGGTCGCCGTCGCGGGGCTGGCCGGCGCTGCCCGGGTTGAGCAGCCAGCTGCCGCTCTCGAGGCCGAGCACCGCGCCGTCGCCCGCCTGCGCGCCCTGGACGTCGCCGGTCCTTCCCCGCTCCGGCCGCGTGAAGAAGAGCGAAACGTGGGAGTGGCCGATCAGCCCGACCCGCTCCTCCATCGCCCGCAGCCCCTCCTCCGCCTGCTCGAAGGAGAGGACGTACTCCCAGATCGGGTCGCGGGGGGAGGCGTGGAAGAGGCCGATGCCCTCGCGGGAGGCTGCCGGCGCCAGACCGCGCAAGAACTCGAGCGTCGCCGGGGCGGCGTTCTCCCGCGTCCACTCGACAGCGGCCGCGGCGGTCTCCGAGAAGGTGGAGGTGTCGAGCCCGCCCAGCACCGCGAGGTCGTGGTTGCCGATCAGGCAGAGGTCGCAGCGGGAGCGGATCAGGTCGGCGCAGACATCGGGCTGGGCGCCGTAGCCGACCACGTCGCCCAGGCACCAGAGCTCGTCGACAGCGGCCTCCTCGACGGCGTCGAGGACTGCTTCGAGGGCAGGCTGATTGGAATGGACATCGCTGAGGACGGCTACGCGCAAGCGGCCAGCGTACCCTGGGCGCGCCGCGGTCCATACGATTGGCCGGTGACCGCCACCGATTCGATCGCCGAGCTCCGTGGCGCCGTCGAGGGCGCGGCGAGGGCGCTCCGCGACGGCGAGCGCACCGAGCCCGCTCCCGCCCTCGACCGCCCGCCGAAGCCGGAGCTGGGCGACTACAGCTCCAACGCGGCGATGCTGCTGGCAGGGCCGCTGGGCGACAACCCGCGCGCCGTGGCCGAGCGCCTGCGGGAGCAGCTGCAGGGCGACCTGGCGGCCTCCGGCTCTATCGACCGGATCGAGGTCGCCGGGCCCGGCTTCGTCAACCTCTTCCTCTCCGACTCCTGGTACCGGCAGGCGCTGGCGGCCCTGGTCGCGGCCGGCGAGGACCTCGGGCCGACCCCGACCGCGAGCCCGGAGCGGATCCTGGTCGAGTTCGTCTCCGCCAACCCGACCGGCCCGCTGCACGTCGGCGGCGGCCGCCACGCCGCCTACGGCGATGCCCTGGTCCGGCTGCTGGAGGCGGTCGGGCACGAGGTCGAGCGCGAGTACTACGTCAACGACGCCGGCGGCCAGGTCGGCCAGTTCGCCGACTCGATCGCCGCCCGCATGGCGGGCGAGGAGCCGCCGGAGGGCGGTTACGGCGGCGAGTACGTGATCGAGCTGGCCGAGCGGATCGCCGCCGAGGACGTCGACCCCGCCGATCGCGAGGCACTCGGCCGGCGCGGGATCGAGCTGATGCTGGAGGAGGTGCGGGGCACGCTCGAGCGCTTCGGCGTCCGCTTCGACACCTGGTTCTCCGAGAGCGACCTCTACCGGCGCGGCGAGGTCGAGACGGCGCTGGCGGATCTCTACCGGCGCGGCCACACCTACCGCCACGAGGACGCGCTCTGGCTGCGCACGACCGACTTCGGCGACGACAAGGACCGGGTTCTGATCCGCGCCAACGGCGAGCCGACCTACCTGGCCGCCGACGTGGCCTACCACTGGGACAAGCTCCAGCGCGGCTTCGGCCGCCTGATCGACGTGCTCGGCGCCGACCACCACGGCTACGTGCCGCGGGTCCGGGCGGCGATCGAGGCGCTTGGCGCCGACCCCGAGGCTTTCGAGGCGCTGATCATGCGCCTGGTCCACATCGTCGAAGCGGGCGAGCGGGCGCAGATGTCCAAGCGCAGCGGCGACTTCGTCTCGCTCGACGAGCTGCTCGACGACATCGGGGTCGACGCCAGCCGCTGGTTCATGCTCTGGCGCAGCCACGAGACCACCGTCGACCTCGACCTCGAGCTGGCCCGCAGCCAGTCCAGCGAGAACCCCGTCTACTACGTCCAGTACGCGCACGCCCGGATCGCCAGCATCCTGCGCAAAGCCGGTCCCGCCGCCGAGCAGGCCGCCGCCGGGCTGGGTGCGGAGGCGCCGGCCGCGGCGGTCGAGCCGAGCGAGCGGGCGCTGATCAAGCGCCTGCTGGAGTTCCCCGAGGAGGTCCGCGAGTCGGCCGCGCGGCGGGCCCCGCACCGGATCTGCGCTTACTCGACCGCAGTCGCCGCCGACTTCCACGCCTTCTACCGCGACTGCCAGGTCCTCGACGCCGAGGGCGCGGGCGTCGAGCGCTCGCGCCTGGCTCTCTGCCTCGCCGCCAAGCGCACGATTGCCGGGGCGCTGGGCCTGCTCGGCATCTCCGCCCCCGAGCGGATGTGATGCGCGGCGGGCGCCGCAAGCTGCCCGTCCTGGCCGAGATCTCCGGCCCGGCGCCCGGCGCGTCCCGGGCCTGGGCGCTGCGGCGCGCCGACCTCGAGGCGCTGACCGAGCTGCAGGGGACGCTGGCCCCGCACCTGGCCGTGCTCGTCGCCGGGGAGGAGGGGCTGACCGGGGCGCTCGCCCTGGCCGGTGCGGCCAGCGCCGCCGGGCGCCGCACGGCGCTGCTCGAGTGCGACCTGGCCCGCCCCCGGCTGGCGGCCGACCTCGGCCTGGCGCCGGCCCCGGGGCTGCACGAGTACCTGCGCTGGGAGGCGACGGCGGCCGAGATTCTGCAGCCGCTGGTCCTGGCCGGCCCCGCCGCGAAGGGGGTGACGCAGCCGTTGATCTGCATCGCCGCCGGGCGGCCGGCGCCCGACGCGGCGACGCTGACCAACCTCGAGAGCTTCCGCCACGCCGTTGCCAAGCTGCGCAGCGCCTACGACCTCACCGTCCTCGCCGGCCCGGCGCTCGATCCCGGAGACGGCTCGCTGGCGGCGATCGCGGCGCGGGCGGACGCCCTCCTCTTCGCCGCCGCCCCAACCGCGATCGCGGGCCGTTCCGGCCGCGACCTGCGGGCGGCGCTGCGCCGTTTGCCGGTCGACGTCCGCGGCGCGATTGCCGTCGGCGCCGGCTGAGGGCCGCCCCGGCTCAGAGGTCGTAGCGAGCGAGGTCGGCGTCGAGCCGCTTGGCGTCCTCGTCGCTGGGACCAGCGCCGGGCTCGGCCGCTTGTGCCCGGTCTTCCGACTGACCGGCGCGGCGCCATCGCAGCACGCCGAAGGCCAGCGCGATCGCGGCGACGACGAAGGCGACAATCGGCACCAGGTAGGCGGAGAGGTCGAAGCCGGAGCCTTGCGGCAGCGCCAGGACCTCGGTCCCGTACTCGGCCACCAGCGCGTCCTTTATCTGCTCCTTGCTCCGCCCCTCGGCGATCAACCGCGAGATAAAGGCTTTCTGGCGCAGGGCCTGGGGCGATTCGGCCAGCTCCAGCAGGGTGCCGCAGACGGGGCACATCACTTCCGAGGAGATCTCGCCGAGGGAGGTCTGCGGGGTCGCGGCCATGGCGGCACCCGGTGCCAGGGCCAGCAGGACCGCCGCCGCCAGCGTCGCGAGCCCGGCCTTCACGACTTGCCGCCCGGCAGCAGCGGCGCCACGTAGCGGTCGAGGTACTCCGCGCTGACCGGGCCCACGGCCAGCAGCCGCACCTTGCCCTGCGGGTCGACGAGGAAGTTCTCCGGCACGCCGGTCGTGCCGAATTCGTGGGCGGCATCGCCGTTGCCGTCGCGCAGCTGCGGATAGGTGAGCCCGAAGCGGCGCACGAAGGCGCGCCCGTCGTTGCTGAGGTCGCGGCTGTCGATGCCGAGGACGGTGAAGCCGGTGCCGCCGTGGCGCTGCTGGAAGCGCTCCAGCGCCGGCGCCTCCTCGCGGCAGGGGATGCACCAGGAGGCCCAGAAGTTGACCAGCACCCAGCGCCCGCGATAGTCGGCGAGGGAGCCGCTGCCGCCGCCCTCGAGGCGGGGCAGGGGGGAGGTGGGAGCTGGCTCGCCGAGGGCGACCCTGGAGGAGCCCTTGCTGAGCAGGCCGAAGGTGAGCAGGCCGACGACGGCCAGCACGGCAAGCACGGCGATGACGGCACGGGTGCTCAAGGACGGCCAAGACTAGCTCGCCTCCGGCAGCCGCCCGCCGGTCATAGAATCAGCCGACAGCGCGGACGTAGCTCAGTTGGTAGAGCGCGAGCTTCCCAAGCTCGAGGTCGCGGGTTCGAACCCCGTCGTCCGCTTGTGATGGCGCTGGCGTCCGGGATCCTCGCAGTCGCCGTATTGCTGGCTACCGCCGGGAGTGCCGTTGGTTCGAGCCCGCTGCCTTCGGTGGATGAGCTTCCCGGGAGCATGGTCGCGTTCGTCACCGACGTACCTGTCGACGCTGGGCGGATCACCAGGGCCGAGTTTCAGCGGGCGCTGGTGCAAAAGGCGGCGGAGGAAGGTCGCGATAGCGCTCCCAGGCCCGGCGGTACCGGCTACGGGAAGCTCAAGGAAGGTGCCGTCGCAGATCTGCTCGGAGGGATTTGGATCCAGGGGGAGGCCGAGGCGATGGGGATCGCTGTCACTCAGCGCCGGATCTCACGCGAGCTGTCCCTGATCAAGAAGCGGAGCTTCGCCGACGAGGCGGCGTACTACGAGTACCTCAGGGATGCCCGTTTGACTCAGCACGATGTTCGCTACCGAGTCGAGCTAGGGCTGCTCTCCGCGGCGATTGAACGCAGGGTCTTGCGAGGAGTAAAAGGTTTCCACAACGAACTGGAGGCCCTCTCCGAGTTCGTCGACGAATACTCGGCGCGGTGGCGCGGCCGGACCGTTTGCGCGCCCGAGTTCACGATCGATCGCTGCTCGAACGGACCGCCGGCGTCCGACCGCCTACGACGCAGTCAGTCTTAGTCAAAGAAACGGTTGACCACCAGCCGCATCCCGATGCTCCGGCTCCAAGCGGCTGAGTAGTTCCGCGCTATCCGCCGCAGGATCCGCCGCAGCACTTCCGGGGATTGTCAACTCGACCGTCCTCGATGCCGCTGAGCTGGTCGAGGATCGGCTGGGCTTTCGGCCAACCTTGCATCGCAGCTACAGAGCCAGAACTGGCACTGCAATTTTTCGCACCTTGCTATCCAATTACTCCTTAAGGGTTTTTTAGTCCAAAAATTAGGTACACCCAGTCATCACCGGACTGTTAAAGATGCCGCGACTTTGACAAGGCCACACGACCGGTGGCATTTGAAATCGAGCGCGGGGGGACCATGAAGCGGACTGACGGTGGGGTAGGGGATGGAGCTAGCGGAGCGCGCAGGTCGCAGACCATCGGCGTGCTCGGGGCAATCGTCGCCTTCTTGCTTGTGCTCTCCTCCGGCATCGCTTTGGCTGCGGAGGCCGAGCCCGCAGACGACGCTGGCGAATCCCCTGCCAGCGCCTCTCCACTAGCGACCGCCGGCTCGGAGCTAGAGGCAAAGCGCACCGCTACCTCTGAGACTTTCCGCCTACCGGACGGGAAGCTCGAAACCCGGATCTACACGAACCCGATCCACTATCGCGACGCCGAGGGGGATTGGCAGCCGATCGAGGAAGAGCTGCAACAGGGTGCCGGTGGCGCCATCGTCAACGGCGACAGCGGCGTCGATGTGCGGTTGCCGGAGCGCCTAGGCGCAGGCCCCGTTCGCCTCACCGAGGGCGATGAGTGGGTCTCCTATCGCCTGCTCGGTGAGCAGACTGAGGCCGGCGACCTCAACAGCGCCGAGGGAGCCACCTACGAGATTCCCGGGAGCGGGACGAGCTTTGAGTTCAGCGGTCTCCCGAGCGGGCTCAAGGAGGACATCGTGCTTGAGGATTCCTCTCAGCCGAGCAGCTTTGCGTTCGAGCTGGATGCTTCCCAAGGCGTAGTCCCCTCGATTGCTAAAGGCGGCTCTGTTGAGTTCCGCAACGCCGATGGGGGTCTCGTGGCGACGATGCCGCCTCCCACGGTCGCAGAGGACGGAGGGATGCCTATCTCCGACCCGGAGACCGTCTTCTACGAACTGGACCAGCGAGAGGACGGAAGCTGGACTCTCCACGTCAAGGTCGATCCCGAGTGGATCGCCCAGCCCGATTTGAGCTGGCCGGTTCGGATCGACCCGACGACTATCACCGAATCCGGAAGCTACGCCTGCGCGTTGATCAGCACCTATCCGCTCAACTACTGGTGCTCGGACACCGCCTATCCGTGGCTTCTCGCAGGTCGCAACTCAAGCTGGCTGTCTCGCTCGCTTCTGCACTTCGGTCTCAGCTCCATTCCGAGCAGCGCTTGGGTCGAGTCGGCGACGTTGGGCCTGTATGCGCCTGAAGCGGTGCAGAACACGACCGCGATCCAGGTACGGCGCGTCACGTCTTCATGGGGTGGGCAGGCGACGTGGCAGTGCAGGAATCTGGGTTCCTGCGGGGCCAATCCCTGGAAAACTGCGGGCGGTGACTTCTCCGCCGAAGGCGCCGAAGTTCTCACCAGCGAAAGAGGTTCCCAAGCGGGGTGGTGGCTGTTCTCTGGGATGAAGCCTTTGGTCCAAGGCTGGCTCTCGGGCACGATGGCGAACAACGGGCTGCTCGTCAAACAGAGCGAGGAGAGCGCCTTGAGGAATGCCCAGTGGGCCTCTGGGTTTAACCCCAACACGGCGCAACGGCCATATTTCAGCGTGGCCTACTACCCGAAAGCACCCGCCACCAGCAAGCTGGTCTCGCCGAGCGAAGGAGCGCGGACGGCGAGGCGACTCAAGCTTCAGAGCACCTGGAAAGCAGGATCGGGAACCACCGGGGTCACCTACCAGTGGAAGCCGACTTACGCCAAAACGCCAGGGGCCAACCAATGGCAGACGATCCCCGCGAACCTGGTCAAGGACCCAGACGGGAAAGCGGTCTCCTGGCCGCTGGCGGTGGGCGGCCAGCAAAGCGCTCCGACGGTGTTCTTCGACGCCGCGAAAGCCAGCGACAAAGCCGAGCGCGACGGCGAAACCATCTACGTGCGCGCCCTCTTTGAGGGCACCGGGGGGGCGGGCGGATCGACCGGCTACAGCGAGCCCGTGAGCGCGGTCATCGACCCGGCGAAAGGGAACGTGAGAGACGCGACCACCGCTGTAGGACCGGGGACTCTCGACCTCGCTACCGGCAATCTCAAGATCACCGCCACCGATGTGTCGATTCCGGGGCCTGGTGGTGCGCTCGAGTTCTCCAGGTCGATCAACTCACGCGAAGACACCGAGTACAGCCTGTTTGGCTG
>Ga0164241_10006458_pt1 | contig 10708 bp, 12 predicted proteins | sample OricomyardsoilBY_FD_108780 | JGI IMG/M metagenome (GOLD analysis project Ga0164241, IMG submission 108780) | Backyard soil microbial communities from Emeryville, California, USA - Original compost - Back yard soil (BY) | ecosystem: Environmental > Terrestrial > Soil > Unclassified | place: USA... | reverse complement strand
TTCCAGATCGCGATGCGCGATCTCGAGATTCGCGGCGCCGGCGACCTGCTCGGAGCGGAGCAGTCGGGACACGTCGCCGCGCTCGGGTTCGAGCTCTACGTCGAGATGCTCGACGAGGCGGTCGCCGAGCTGTCCGGCCAGGCGCGCGTCGTCGCACGGCCGGTGCGGATCGACGCCAGGGTCGACGCGTACGTCCCGGCCGCGTACGTCCAGGCGGAGGCGCTCAAGATCGACCTCCACCGGCGGATCGCGCTCGCCGAGCACGAGGACGAGCTCCGCGAGCTCCGGGCCGCGACCGAGGATCGCTACGGGCCGTTGCCGGAGCCGGTCGAGAACCTGTTCCGGCTGCAGGAGGCGCGACTCGCGCTGGCCCTCGTGGGCGCCGACTACCTCGTCTTCCGGAACGGCCGCGTCACGGTCGGGCCGGTGACGCTCGCGGCGTCCGAGCTCCGTGCTCTGCGCGCCCGCGCCGAGACCGCGATCTACACCTCGGCGCGCCAGGAGGTGGCGATCAGGGCCGACGGGCTCGAGGGAGCGCTCGCGCTGGCCGCTGCTATCGTTGCCGCTCGCCGGGACGGCTGAGCACGAGGAAAATCCTGTGCCCATACGTTTTCCGAACCCGTCGTAACCCGCCCGTAACCGCCCGTCGCCTAAAAGAGGAACCTGATGAAGCGCTCGCTCATGCTCGCCGCAGCGGCTCTGGCCGTGCTCACCGTCGTGGCCGCCGGCTGCGGCGACACCGACGAGGTGCCGACCGACGCGGTTGCGGTCGTCGACGGAACGCCGATCTCCAAGTCGACGCTGGACGAGCTGCTCACGCGCACGAAGAAGACGTACGCGGCGCAGAAGCGCCAGTTCCCGAAGGCCGGGACGTCGGAGTACCAGTCGCTCCAGACGCAGGCGGTCGCGTTCCTCGTCCAGCGTGCGGAGTACGCGCGCGAGGCCGACAAGCTCGACGTGAAGATCACGGACGCACAGATTCAGAAGAAGGTCGACGACGTCAAGAAGCAGTACTTCGGCGGCGACGAGAAGAAGTTCGAGGCCGGGCTCAAGGCCCAGTCCTACACGCTCGCCGCGCTTCGTGACGACGCGCGCGCGCAGCTCGTCTCCGAGGGGATCTACAAGGACATCACCGGCGCCGTGAAGGTCTCCGACGCCGAGGCGCAGCAGTACTACGACGCGAACAGCGCCCGCTACAAGGTCGCCGAGTCGCGTGTGGTGCGCCATATCCTCGTGAAGACGAAGGACGAGGCGGATCAGATCCGCAGCGAGATCGAGAACGGTGCGGACTTCTCGACGCTCGCAAAGGAGAAGTCGCTCGACCCGGGCTCGAAGGACCAGGGCGGCAAGCTGACGGTCAGCCAAGGACAGACCGTCGCGCCGTTCGACAAGGCCGCGTTCTCGCTCGACACGAACGAGCTCTCCCAGCCGATCAAGACCCAGTACGGGTACCACCTGATCCAGCCGCTCACCGACGTGAAGAAGGGCCGGGTCACCCCGTTCACCGAGGTCCGGGCGCAGATCAAGTCCCAGCTCCTCCAGCAGAAGAAGGGCGACGCGGTCTCGGCCTGGGTCGCGAAGGTCGAGAAGGAGTACAAGGGCAAGGTCTCCTACGCGACCGGCTACGAGCCGCCCGAGACCACCACGACGGACACCGGCACCACGACCGGCTAGCGGGCGGGCCCGTGGCCGACGGGGACGCGCTCGACGAGCTGAAGGAGCTCACCGCCCTCCTGCGGGTCGAGTGCCCCTGGGATCGCGAGCAGACCGCGAGGACGATCGTCCCGCACACGGTCGAGGAGGCATACGAGGTCGCGGAGGCCGCGCTCGCCGGCGATCCCGCGAAGCTGCGCGACGAGCTCGGGGACCTGCTGTTCCAGGTGTTCTTCCTCTCGCGGCTCCTCGAGGAGCAGGGCGAGGGCGACCTCGACGAGGTGGCGCGCGGCGTGCACGAGAAGCTCGTCCGCCGGCATCCCCATGTGTTCGGCGAGGCCGAGGCGGCGACGCCCGGCCGCGTCCGCGCACGGTGGGAGACGATCAAGACCGAGCAGGAAGGACGCGAGGGCGTCTTTCACGACGTCCCGGAGTCGCTGCCCGCCCTGCTCCGCGCACGCAAGGTCCAGCGTCGTGCCGCGGCCGTCGGCTACGACTGGCCCGACCTCGACGGCCCGGCCGAGAAGGTCCGCGAGGAGGTCGACGAGCTCCTGGCCGAGCTCGCGCGGACCGGCCGGCCGCTTCCCGAGACCGAGCCCGACCGCCGCGTCGAGGCGGAGCTCGGCGACCTGCTCTTCACCGTCGTGAACCTCGCGCGGTTCGTGAACGTCGACCCCGAGCTCGCGCTGCGCTCCACGACGCAGCGGTTCGTCGGCCGCGTCGAGCTCGCGGAGCGGTTGGCCGCCGAGGCGGGGGAGACGTGGACGGAGCTCGACCTCGACGCGCAGGAGCGGTGGTACGAGCGCGCGAAGGCCGCGCTCGCCAGCGGCGATCGCGGCTAGCAGCCGCGCGGCGGCATGTCTCTCTCTAGTGTTCTCCGGCGTGAGCCGGAGAACGCCTTGAGCCAGATCGTCCACGTCCACGGCCGCCAGGTGCTCGACTCGCGCGGCAACCCGACCGTCGAGGTCGAGATCGGTCTCGACTCGGGCGCGTTCGGTCTCGCCGCCGTCCCGTCCGGGGCGTCGACCGGCGAGCACGAGGCGGTCGAGCTGCGCGACGGCGGCGACCCGTGGCTCGGGAAGGGGGTCTCCCGCGCCGTCGCCCACGTCGACGGTGAGATTGCGGAGTCGATCCTCGGCCTCGACGCGAGCGACCAGCGTGCGATCGACCGGGTGCTGATCGAGCTCGACGGGACGCCGACGAAGGCTCGACTCGGCGCGAATGCGATCCTCGGCGCCTCGCTCGCGGTCGCGAAGGCCGCCGCCGCCGACGCGGGCGTGCCCCTGTACCGCTGGGTCGGCGGGACGAACGCGAACGTGCTTCCGGTCCCCCTCCTCAACGTCGTCAACGGCGGAGCCCACGCGGACAACAGCCTCGACTTCCAGGAGTTCATGCTCGTCCCGGCAGGCGCGGAGACGTTCTCGGAGGCGCTGCGGGTCGGCGCCGAGACGTACCAGCAGCTGAAGAAGCTCCTCGTCGAGCGCGGTCTGTCGACGGGGGTGGGAGACGAAGGTGGGTTCGCGCCGAACTTCGAGTCCGCGTACGAGGCCTGCGAGGCGATCCTCGAGGCCGCAGAGCGGGCGGGTCACCGTGAGAAGGTCTCGCTCGCGCTGGACCCGGCGACGAGCGAGCTCTTCCGCGACGGCGCGTACCACCTCGAGCGCCAGGGAGGCACGCTCGACTCCGCCGGGATGATCGCGCTCTGGGCCGACCTCTGCGACCGGTTCCCCGTCGTCTCGATCGAGGACGGTCTCGGCGAGTCGGACTGGACCGGCTGGCAGACGCTCACCGACCGACTGGGCGGACGCGTCCAGCTCGTCGGCGACGACCTCTTCGTGACGAACGTCGAGTTCCTCCGCCGCGGTATCGCCGAGCGGGTCGCGAACGCGATCCTCGTCAAGGTCAACCAGATCGGAACGCTGACCGAGACCCTCGACGCGGTCGAGCTCGCGCACCGGAACGGGTATCGCGTCGTCATGTCGCACCGCTCCGGGGAGACGGAGGACACGACGATCGCCGATCTGGCCGTCGCGACGAACGCCGGGCAGATCAAGACCGGCGCGACGGCGCGCTCGGACCGCGTCGCAAAGTACAACCAGCTCCTCCGCATCGAGGAGGAGCTCGGGGACGAGGCGCGCTATCCCGGGTGGGACGCGTTCCCCAGGGCGGCCTCCTGAACGTCGACGCGTCTACCGTGACTCAGGTGACGAGCCACACCCGGCGGACGAAGATCGTCGCGACGATCGGGCCGGCCTCGTCGACGGACGCCGCCGTCGCGGCGCTGATCGAGGCCGGGATGGACGGCGCGCGCATGAACCTCTCGCACGGCACCCAGGACGACCACGCACGCACGGCCGAGGTCGTCCGGGCGGCCGAGGCCGAGGCGGGCCGCTCCATCGCGCTGATCGCCGACCTCCAGGGGCCGAAGCTCCGCGTCGGCGACATCCCGGAGGTCATCGAGCTCGCCGACGGGGACACCGTCGTGATTGCCGGCGAGGACGTCGCGACCGGCGACGACCTCCCGGTCAGCCCGTCCGTGCTCGGCTCCGTCCTCCGCTCCGGGCACGAGGTGCTGATCGACGACGGCCACATCCGGCTCCGCGTCGAGCGCGTCGAGCGCGGCCGCGCGAGCTGCACGGTGGTCGTGGGCGGACCGGTCGGGCCGCACAAGGGGGTCAACCTCCCCGGCGTCCCGCTGCCGATCCCCTCGCTGACGCGCAAGGACCTCGACGACCTCGAGTTCGCCCTCGGGCTCGGCGTCGACTTCGTCGCGCTCTCGTTCGTCCGCTCGGCCGCCGACGTGAAGGCGCTCCGCACGCTGATCGAGGCGCGCGCGTCGCAGGCCTGGGTGATCGCGAAGATCGAGAAGGCCGAGGCGGTCGCGGCGCTCGACGAGATCCTCGCCGAGGCCCACGGCGTGATGGTGGCGCGCGGCGACCTCGGGGTCGAGATCGGGGCGGCCGAGGTGCCGCTCCTGCAGAAGCGGATCATCCTCGCCGCGCTCGAGCGAGGCAAGCCCGTGATCACCGCAACGCAGATGCTCGAGTCGATGATCCAGTCGCCGGAGCCGACGCGGGCCGAGGCCTCGGACGTCGCAAACGCGATCCTCGACGGGACGTCCGCGATCATGCTCTCGGGCGAGACGGCCGTCGGGGCGCACCCGGTCGAGGCCGTGCGGGTGATGGACCGGATCGCGCTGGCGGTCGAGCCGAGCCTGGGCTACCGCCATGAGATCCCCACCGCGGACGACGAGCCGACGATCGACCAGGCAATGTCGAACGCCGCCTGCGACGTCGCCGAGGCGCTCTCCGCGAGCGCGATCCTCGTGCCGACGTTCTCCGGCCACACGGCCTCCGCGGTGGCACGGCTGCGCCCGCAGCGGGCGATCGTCGCGCTCACCCACAAGCGCGAGTCCCTCCGGCATCTCGCGCTCGAGTGGGGGGTGACGCCGTTGACGATCCCCGAGACGACCGACGTCGAGGACCTCTGGTCTCGCTCGATCGCCGCGGCACGGGAGGCCGGCGTAGTCGCGTCGGGCGACCGCGTCGTGATCACGGCGGGCACGGCGGTGAACATCCCCGGCTCGACGAACGTGATCAAGGTCGACGAGGCGTAGACAGGGGCGCGACGGCGCGCGTCGAAAACCGTCGCGTGCCGAAGAGGGGACAGGCCGCAGAACGACGCCGACGGAGGCAGCGGGCTTCGTCGCGCCGCCACATGCGCCGCCCACACCTCCCGCGCTGGGTCCTCCCTCTCGTCGTGCTCGCGGCGGTGGGCTTTCTCTACGTCAGGCCGATCGACTCGTACCTCGAGACGCGTAACCAGCTCGACGAGCGTCGCGCGGAGGTCGCGACGTTGCGCGCGGAGCGCGCGCGGCTGAGCACGCGCCTCGAGCAGGAGACGAGCGTCGACGGCCTCGCGCGCCAGGCGAGGCGGATCGGGTACGTCCGACCCGGAGAGCACCTCTTCATCGTCGAGGGCACCGCGGCCTGGTCTAAAGCACACGGCGGCCGCTAAGCGTTCGTCTGGCCGCCGCTACCGTCCCGGGCGTGGACGATCGGGCCGTCGTCGCCGCACAGCTGGGTCGTGAGCCGCGCGCGTTCAGGCGCGTCGTCGTCCGCTGCCCGTTCGACCGGCCCGCGGTGACAGAGCAGACGCCCTACACCCCCGAGGGGGAGCCCTTCCCGACGACGTACTGGCTCACGTGTCGCCATCTCGTCGCCGCGGTCTCGCGCCTCGAGGCCGCCGGTGGGGTGGAGCGGTGGAGCGCCGCGGTCGAGGCCGACGAAGCACTCCGCGCCGATCTCGGACGAGCCTCCGCAGAGCAGCGCGCGATCCGACGCGAGCTCGCCGGCGGCGAGGGGCCGGACGGCGGCGCGGCGCTCGAGCTCGGCATCGGTGGCTCCCGGAACCCCGAGGCGCTCAAGTGCCTCCACGCCCACGTCGCGTTCGCCCTCGCGCGACCCGGGTATCGCCTCGGCGAGGCGATCCTCGCCGAAGTGCCGGAGCAGTGGCCCGCGAAGTGCTGCAGCGCCTCTCGTTAGCATCGCCCCGATGACGACCGTCGAGGGCGCCAGGCGGGAATGGGCGGAAGGGGACCGGCGGTTCGTCCAGGAGGCGTCGGACCCTGCTCGCGCAGACGTGCTGCACCAGCAGCTCGACGTCGTCACCGACGAGCTTCGCCGCCGCGTCGGCGGGACGTTCACGCTCGCGGAGCTCGCCGACGTCTACGGCGAGGCGGAGGGCTGGCTGCTGACGGTCGTCGGGGAGCGCGCGCCGTCGAAGGGCTGGGCGCGCACCGCGAGCCTCGCCGCCGACGCGGCGTTTCATGCCTACAGCCGCGGCGCGCAGGACTACGACCCGTGACTGTGTTCTTGGAGGAGGGGGCTCGTGGGGGAACCATGGGTTCCCCCACGTTGAGGCGCGGCGCGCAGGACTACGACCCTTGAGCGGCCTGGACACCGACGCTCGCGTCGCGCGCCGCGCGGCGCGAAAACGCCGTACGTGGCCCAGGGTGCTCGCGGCGGTCGTCGCCGCCGTCGTCCTGTTCGCCCTGGGCGTGGCCCTCGGGCTCGCCCTGGACGACCGCCCGGTCCCCGGAGGCACGCAGACCTCGATCCGGACCTTGGAGCCGTTGCCGCAGACCTCGCCGTAGCCGGGTCGAGATCCTTCAGAAGGAGCGTCGGATCGCGGCCGAAGGGCGATTCATTCGCCCGAGAGGCCACGGGCCCGAGGCGGGACCTCGCGCCGGAGGAGGGGGCTCGTAGGGGAACCAGGGGTTCCCCTACGTTTTCAGAGTTCTTCCGATGCCTGGAGGAGCCCTGCGGCGATCACTGCGAGCGCCGCGACGAGGCTGATCCAGATCCCGATCCCGCGGTGCGCGAAGAAGAAGTCGTCGGGGATCGAGATCACGCGCACGAGGACGAAGATCGTCGCGAGCGCACCGAGGGTCACCGTGACGAGGCTCTGGGGCAGCGTGGCGGGCGGCTCGATCCCGAGCTCCCGGAGGACGACGACGAGCACGACGGCGAGACCGACGAAGAGCACGAGCTTGCCGAGCACGCCGGTGTTCCAGCCGAGCACCGAGATCGTCACGCCCTGGCCCTCGCCCGTGTACCAGCCGGTGAACGAGGACACCGCCAGCACGATGCCGGCGACGAGCCCGAGCCCGTCTCCGAGGCCGTAGAGGCCCGGGTCGAAGCGCCGTTCCCGGATCATCGCGGCACAGTATCCCCGAACCGGTCCGTACCGGTGCGGCGAGCGTGCGCGGTCGTATGCTTCCCCGGTGGGAGACGAGGGACTCGAGGGGGCTCGAGGAGGAGCCGCCCGCACGATCGAGCACGAGCCACCGGAGCTCGACCCGGACGCGGTCCGGCGCTCGTACCGCGTCCATCGCGCACGCCGGGCAGCCCGCATCGCTCACCGGCGCCGCACCCGGATGGCGGGCGCCCGCTTCTGGATCGTCCTCCTGCTCCTCCTCGTGGCGTTCGTGGTGCTCGCAACGACGACGTGGCGCGAGATCGGCCGGCTGTTCGGGCTGTAGTGCCACTCGCGCTCCCCCGCGCACCGGCCTGGGCGCGGATCGCGACGTGGACGATCGCGGTCCTGATCGCGCTCGCCGTCCCTGCGATCCTCGTCGTGGACGGCTTCCGGGTGCTCGCCACCGACACCTTCGTCGAGTGGGAGCTCGGCCGTGACGGCTTCCCCCCCGACCTCTACGGCTTCACCACGGAGCAGCGGACGGCCCTTGCGAAGCTCGGCCTTCGCTCGATCCAGCCCGGCTCCGAAGGGATCGTGCTGCTGGAGCGGGCGAGGCTCTCGAACGGCACACCCGCGTTCGAGGACCGCGAGCTCTCGCACATGCGGGACGTTCGCTCGCTGTTCGGGGCGGCGCTTCGTGCACAGCTCGTCGCGCTGATCGCGATCGCCCTGCTCGGGCTCGCGCTCTGGCGGACGCGCCTCCGCAGTGCCGTCCCCGCGGGCCTCCTCGGCGGCGCGCTCGTGACGGTCGGAATCGCGGTGCTCGCGGTGCCGCTGATCCTCCTCGGGTTCGACGAGTTCTTCACGCGCTTCCACGAGATCTTCTTCTCGGGCGACTCGTGGCGGTTCTCGTCCGCGGACACGCTGATCCGGATCTATCCCGAGCAGTTCTGGATCGACGTTTCGCGTATCGCCGCCGGGCTGGCGGTCGCGCAGGCGATGATCCTCGGAGGGCTCTCGTGGTGGTGGCTGCGGAGCGCGCGTCGGAGAGACGCCGCGTGATCGACCTGCTCCGCCGCGACGGCGGCCCCGTCCTGCGGATCGGCCACCGGGGTGCAGCGAGCCTCGCGCCGGAGAACACGTTGCCCTCGCTCCGCGCGGCGGTCGATCTCGGCGTCGACCTCGTCGAGTTCGACGTGCTCGACCTCCTGCGCGGCCCGCTCGTCCTCGCGCACTCGGACCACCTCGAGGAGGTCAGCCACGGCGCCGCGACAGGCTCGGTCCGTGCGCGATCGCTCGACGAGCTGCGTGAGGTCGCGCCCGAGCTGCCGACCCTCGACGAGGCACTCGCCTTCTTCGTCGACGAGGCGCCCGACGTGGGCCTCCACGTCGATCTCAAGCTGACGACCCGTCTCGACGAGCTGTCCGCGGCGCTCCGGCGCTTCGGCCTGCTCGAGCGCACCGTGGTCTCCTCGACCCATGTCGCCAGCCTCCGCGACGTCGCTCGGCATGCGCCGTCCGTGCGGATCGGCTTCACGTTCCCCGAGGATCGCCTCGGCGTCTCGCGCCGGCCCCGGCTGCAGCCGCTCGCCGGCGGAGGGCTCGCGGTTGCGCGCGCCCTCGTCCCGCGGCTCCTGCCGCGGATGGTGGCGAGGTCGGGCGCGAGCGTGCTGATGCTCCAGCATCTGCTCGCGTCTCGCGCGGCAATCGCCCGCATGCACTCGCTCGGCGTCCCCGTCCTGGCCTGGACCGTCGACGACCCGGCCGAGCTCGAGCGGGTCGTCGGCGCGGGGGCGGACGGCGTGATCACGAACGACCCGCGGCTCTTCGCTTGACGGCGCCTCCGCCCGGGACTCCGTCGAGGCTCCCGCTACACTCCCGGCGCATGCGCCGCCTGGCAACGCTCGCGATTCTTCCCTGCTCAGTTGTGCTTTTTGTCGCATTCGCGGCGACCGCGGGCGCCGACGACACGATCCCGACGACGCCCGAGGTGCCGCCGCCGATCGACGAGCCGACCACGCCGTTGCCGTCCACGACGCCGCGCACGAAGCTGATCCAGCCGGGCGTGACGATCGGCGGCGTGCTCGTGGGCGGGTTCACGAAGGCAGAGGCGCGCGACCTCGTGCTCGAGCGCTTCAACCGTCCCGTGACGCTGGTCGTCTCGCCGACGCGCAAGCTCCGGGTGGCGGCGAAGCAGCTCGGGGCGGCGCTCAACCTCGACAAGGCCGTCGGGCTCGCCGTTCGCGTGCGTCAGCAGGGCTACAGGGTTCCGCTCGACGTGGCCGTGACACGCGGGAAGCTCGACCGCTTCCTGAGCGGGATCGCCACCACGACGGACCGTGAGCCGGTCGACGCGGCGCTCGTGCTCAAGGGCGTTCACCCGGTGGCGCGGAAGTCGGTGGAGGGCCGCCGCCTGAAGCAGGTCGTCGCCGGCCGCGAGATCTCCCTCGCGCTGCGCAAGCACCTGCGCGACCCGATCCCGCTCCCGTACCAGGACCTGAAGCCGCAGGTGACGGAGCATGACCTCGACACCGCGATCGTGATCGAGCGCGGGTCGAACCGGCTGCTCTTCTACAAGAACCTGAAGCTCAAGCGGGCGTTCCACGTCGCGACGGGACAGTCCGCGTATCCGACGCCGATCGGCAACTTCGAGATCGTGAACATGCAGCGGAACCCGTGGTGGTACCCGCCGCAGGGCTCGGCCTGGGCCGAGGGCGAGCAGCCGGTGCCGCCGGGACCGGGCAACCCGCTCGGGACGCGCTGGATGGGCATCTCGTCGCCGTACGTCGGCATCCACGGCACGCCTGACGCGGCGTCGGTCGGCTACTCCGCATCGCACGGGTGCATCCGGATGCTGATCCCCGAGGCCGAGTGGTTGTTCAACCACGTCGACCTCGGGACGCCCGTGTTCATCGTCCGTGCCTGACCCGCTCGCGTCTGGCACCCTCGCCCGCGCGTTCCTGGGGCGTCGCTCGCGGCGCGTGGCCGGAGGGCACAGTACGAGAGGTACGGGCCCGGGAGGCACCGTGCCGCGAGCGGCGTCAGGCGGCGGAGCCCGGCTTCGCCGGGCGGGAGCCGACGCCGGCCGGGGGCGCGCGTGACCGCCGGGGTCCAGCGCGTCGGCCAGGTGATCGCGATCGCCGGTGTCGCAACGCTGCTCGGGCTCCTCGTCTGGAAGGTCGCGTTCGACAACGAGCAGGGCGCCGCGGACAAGCTCGCAAAGGGCGAGCTTGTGCATGCGCCGGCGTTCTCGCTCGACCGCCTCGACCGCGACGGGACGCTCTCGCTCGCGTCGCTCAAGGGAAAGCCGCTCGTCGTGAACTTCTGGGCTTCTTGGTGCGGTCCGTGCAAGGAC
>Ga0164241_10006457_pt1 | contig 10711 bp, 9 predicted proteins | sample OricomyardsoilBY_FD_108780 | JGI IMG/M metagenome (GOLD analysis project Ga0164241, IMG submission 108780) | Backyard soil microbial communities from Emeryville, California, USA - Original compost - Back yard soil (BY) | ecosystem: Environmental > Terrestrial > Soil > Unclassified | place: USA... | reverse complement strand
TAGAAGAGGGGATAAATGCTTCCGGCTGATAGTAATCGTAATAGGAGATAAAATATTCTACTGCGTTTTCAGGAAAGAATTGCTTGAACTCTCCATAAAGTTGAGCCGCCAGCGTTTTGTTATGACACAATACAATTGTAGGGCGATTGACCTTGGCTACTACATTGGCCATGGTAAACGTCTTGCCTGAGCCTGTTACTCCCAATAAAGTCTGATGTGCTTCTCCTGCTTCCAGTCCGCTTACCAATTGTGCAATGGCTCTGGGTTGATCGCCAGTGGGTTCGAATTCACTTGTTATTTTGAAATCCATTTTCAAATAAAGCGAATAAATCCTAAAAGAGTTCACAAAAAAAGAGGCCTGTTTAGGACCTCCTTTGAAGTTTGTTTAAAATCTTTTAATTGTTCCAGATCGCCCAGGCCTTTTCAGCTTGCACCTGTAGCATCTCCAGGCCATTTTTGATTTTACATCCTCTCATTTCTGCTTTTTGCAGAAACTGTGTACGTGCTGGATTATAGATCAAATCATAAACATAATGTTCCGATGTCAATAGCTCATAATCAATAGGAGGAGCGGCTGAAGTATTTGGGCTCATTCCAAGTGGGGTAGTATTGATGATCAGGTTAGTTGAGGAGATGATGGATGGATTTTTTTCCAGTGTTTCGTACGTGTACGTTGCCTTTCCCTCTTCCCTTGATACAGTTTCAAAAGTGATATTTAATTTCTTTAAGGCTTCTCTTACTGCTTTAGATGATCCGCCTGTTCCAAGAATTAATGCTTTCGAATCCTCCTTTACAGGAAACCATTTACGAACGGTCTCTAAAAAAGCATCGCTATCGGTATTAAAACCTTTTAGTTTTCCGTCTTTGATACTGATCACATTCACTGCTCCGATGCGTGTTGCATCTGAATCCACTTCACTTAAAAATTTAATAACTTTTTCTTTATAAGGAATGGTTACGTTAAGGCCACATAGTTCCGGATTTTCTTCCAGCAACTTTTTGAGATCGTCTATTGTATTTAACGGATAAAGATCATAATGATAGTCGCGTAAACCCTCTCTGAAGAATTTTTCATCGAAATAGACTTTTGAGAAAGAGTGACTAACAGTAAGACCGATTAAGCCGAATTTTTTTTCCATGAGTTAGTTGATAGTTTTTATTACCTCGGCTATTAAGCAAGTAATGCATGCTTCTGTCGTGTAATTTGAATTAATTTGAAAAACTTTTTTCATCTTTTAATTCGAACAGCATTATTCTATTCGCTGCAAGATTTTAAAATCCTGTGAAGGACCTAAAAAAAAGGCGAACGTTTCTCCTAATGTAAGATTTTAGATCAAAAGAAAGGAATCGAATTAATCTGCCTGAAATGGCGGAGTATTGTTATCTTTCTTTCTTTCCAAACCAAGGAAATGTAAGAAGGTATCTCCGCGTAAGCCAAGTCGAATGGTTTCTAATGGTATCATTTCCTCTGGAGCAATGTTACCCAAATTCACATTGGCACCGAGCAATTTTATAAACCAAACCTGTTGTGCTTTTTGAGGTGCTTCCCAAATAATTTTCTCAAAAGGAATTTTGGTAAGAATCTCCTGCACTAATCCTGAACGAACTTCACCGGTGGAGCGGAACAACCCAACGTTACCTCCTTCTCTGGCTTCACCAATTACCTTCCAGGCACCTGCGTCTAATTCTTTTTGCATCAAATCAATCCATTGGTAAGGTGGAATAATTTTATCCGCATCCTTAGAGCCTACTTCAGACAATACTGTTACTTGTTCGGAAAGTTTCTTGATGTAGTCACATTTTTTATCGTGATCCAGATCAATTGATCCGTCAGAAACTTCCGCGAAAGAAAGATCAAATTTATCCAACACCTTGCGGTAATCCTCAAACTGATCACGAATGATGAATGCCTCAAATAGTGTTCCGCCCAGATAGCAAGGAACTCCCGCATCTTTATAAACTTTGATTTTTTCCTTCAGGTGAGGCGTGACATAGGAGGTGGCCCATCCGATTTTCACTATATCTACGTGATCCGCAGCGATACTCATAAAATCTTCGGCCTGACGAACACTGAGGCCCTTATCCATGGCCATAGTAAAACCGAGTTGCCTGGGCTTCGTAGTGCGCTCAGGTAAGTTCTTTAAATTGTAATTCATTAGTTAGCGATTGTCTTTTCTAAACTGATCAATAATCTTGTATAAGGCCTTTTGGGTTTCTGCTTTCGGAAAGAAATCGAATAAAACCGTGTGGCCATCAAAGTCCAAAATTAAAGCATTTTCCAGATAATTAAAGGCTTCTTTGAACTTCCCTGCTTCGATCAGATATACAGTAAGACGATAAAAGAATTCAGCTTCATCAGGAATCTCTTCCATGCCCTGCAATAATACTTCCACCGCTTTCATCGGCTCGCCTTGCTCATAGTAGATAAACGACCAATTCAGCCAGATTTCCTTGTCATCGGGACCCAGGTGACTAGCTTCTTCGTATGCGCTGATACTCGAAACGGTATTTCCTATTTTAAATTCAGCGTGAGCGGCAGCTTTCCAATAATCAGCATTATGGCTGTTTATTTTTATTGCTTTATTGAAAAAGTGCAATGCCTGAAACCATTGTTCCTGTTTTTCCAGGCAACTGCCCGCTCCAAACCAGGCTTCGTCATAAAGTGTATCAAGCTTTGTTGCCTTTTGAAAAAACTTCAAACCAAGATCATATTGTTCCAGGTTTTCGTAAGCCGCACCCATACAACAATATACTTCGGGACTTGGGCCTTCAATGTCAATCGTCTTCTTAAATGATTCCAATGCTTTTGCATATTCCTCTGCATTCATATAGGTATTACCCATATTGAAATGCGCGGATGCGAAATTTTCATCGATGGCAATAGCAAACTCATAGGCTTCTATCGCTTCCTCGAATTTTTCAAGCTTGTTACAAACTATTCCCAGGTTGTACCACGCAGCGGTAGAATAAGGATCTTCGTCAATAAATTTTTTGTAGTAGGAGAGACTGCCTTCCAATTGACCAACTACATCCAGGCAAAAAGCCAGCTCATACAAAGCGCCATCGTGACTGATATTAATCTCAATGCACTTTTTATAAGCCTCTACTGCTTCGGTGTATTTTTCTAAGCTTTGATAAGCCAGGCCAATATTATAGAAAAGTTCATCGTGGTCATCTTCGGTATAAGTAAAAGCACTCTCATAAAGAGCAATGGCTTCTTCATGTTTTCCCTGGAGAGACAACACTGACCCAATGGAAAGACAAATTTCAATATCAACCGGATTGAGATTACGTGCGCGTTCTAAAAGTTCAAGCGCCTGATCATACTCTTCCAGGTTGGTAAGTATCTGAGCTTTGGTAGTAAATAATTCTGTTGAGAAGGGATATTGATCCATTGCCTGATTGACAGCGGCAAGGGCTTTCTTTGGTTTGCTATTATCCAGGTAGTAGTGGATGATGGTTTCGTAATCCTCCACGTCAAAAAAATCAAACGAATTGTTCTTGAGATTTTCTTCGAAACGTCTGATCAACTCCTCTTCTTCTCTCTTTCTAAAATCGTGAGCCATCCGTAAAAAGGTTTGCCTAAAATAAGCAAAAATGTTAAGCTGTTAAATAACTCAAACTTAAATTTTCGGGCCAAAGTTCGCTCAATAATTATAAGCGAGTCAACTTGTAGTTTTTATTTGTTTGTTGTAATCTTTTGCAGGTATTCCGAGCAGCACCAGTCTAGTGTTTCTTCCAATGGCCGAAAGGTCACTTTTAGTTCATTCCGGGCTTTTTCATTAGAATACTGGAAAAATTCGCGGTTATTTTTCAATGCCTTGCTATCCACCATTGGCTCTGCTCCGGTAATTCTGCACCGGATCGACTCAAGAAAGGCAAACACCTGGATTAGAAAAGGATTAATGTTTATTGAAGGAGCTTTTTTATTAAATCGCTGAGCCACTTTTTTGAAAAAATCAATAAAAGACACGCTGCCCGAACTGGCGATGTATTTTTGTCCGCTGCTGTTATTTTGATAGAGTTGAACTATTAATTCAGAAACATCACGGGCATCCACATAGTTAAATTGCCCTTCTGTATAAAACGGTTTCTCATCCCACACAAACTTAAAAAGTCTGGCACTGCTTCGGTTCCAGTCTGCAGGGGCAAGAATAACTGAAGGATTGACAATTGATACAGAAAGCCCTTCCTCCAATCCCCGATAAACTTCCAGCTCTGCCATGTATTTCGATTCAGCATAATCGGTATTAAACTCACTGGCAATCCATTTGCTTTCTTCTGTGATGGTGCCGATGCCCTTTTGCTTGCCAAGAGCGGCTACAGAACTGATATGAATAAGTCTGGGAATATTTAATTGCAAACAGATGTCTACGACATTGGCAGTTCCGTTTACATTAACCTCAATCATTTTTTTTGAGGCATTGGGATTAAGTGAGACATAGGCGGCAGTATGAATCACACATGAGGCCCCATGCAATGCCTCTGTAAGGGTTACCGGATCTGTAATGTCTGCATATCTTTCTGAGATTAAATCAGAGTTGAATATTTTCTTTTCATTTCCTGATTGTCTGGTAATTGCGATAACACGCAGTTTTTCCTGTAATAATCTTTCAATAATATATTTACCCAACAGGCCATTAGCACCGGTTACTGCAATCATGTCAGATCATGCGATTTAGCAGAGGTAAATCTAAAGCTTTTTTGAAGTATTTATTTTTTCTGGCTTCACTCAATAGTTTTATATGCATTTGATTATGGCAATCACTTCCTAAAAAATCGATCCATCCGCGATCAATAAATTTGTAGGCCATGGATTGAATTGGCTTGGAGTAATGACCGATCAATGACAAAATATTGATTTGAAACAGCACCCCCCGATTTCTTAAATCCTCTGCCTTCTCCAGCGACATATATTGATACCGTTCGGGATGAGCTAAAACGGGTTTATAACCTTGTGTAGTTATTTTAAAAAGAAAATCTTTTAGTTGATAGGGCTCGGAAAGAAAATTGGTTTCAAATAGCAGGTAGCTGGAACCAAATGTTAATAATTTTTGATTTTCGTCCACCTGTTTAAAAAGAATTTCATCCAGGTAGTATTCCGCAGCGGCTTCAATTTTGATTTCGATTTTTTTTTGGGCGAGATGTATATGAAGTTCCGCTAGTTTTTTTTTGATTCCATCAGGATCATTTCGATAATGATCACTCATGATGTGAGGAGTGGTGATCAATTTCGTGTATCCCTGATTTTGAAATTCACGAATGATCATTTCGGCTTCTTCCATGGATTTAACCCCATCATCCAAACCGGCAAGCAAATGAGAGTGCATGTCCGCATTCAGCGGCAGAGAATCAGAGGGTGATGTTCGATTGAAAAAAGAAAACACTTATGAGCGGAATAATTTTGACCAACTTTTTTTGATTACTGTGTTGTCTTCATAATAGCCATAGCCATAGGTCTTTCTGGAAGACGGCAACGCATTAAGAACAACTGCAATGCGATCAAGTTTATTGATACTAACAATTCGTTGCAGGTTATTGAGAAAGTCTTTCCTGGAATAATTTGCCCTGAAAACATAAATCGACAGATCTGATTTTTTCATGGCCATAATTCCGTCCGTTACGAGCCCTACAGGCGGAGTATCGATAACGATATAGTCATAGACTTCTTTTAGTTCTTTAAGCATTTCAGAAAACTCTCCATTCAATAAAAGTTCGGAAGGATTAGGTGGATGTGGACCGGAAGGTAAGTAATCAAAATTCTCAAGTGAAGTTGCAGCAAGGCAATCTCTCCATAGATCTTTCTTGATTAAGATGGTGCTTATTCCTTTGTCTGGCGAGTTAATTTTAAAAGGAAGTTTTACTTTATTTTTCCGCATGTCCAAATCAAGCAGGATGACCTTCTTTTTAGATAATGCCAGCACCCCACCAAGGTTTAATGCTAAAAATGATTTTCCCTCTCCTGAAATGGTAGACGAAATGGAAATGATTTTTTTATCACCGGTTGACGTGAAGAAATCAAGATTAGTTCGAAGTATTCGAATGGCTTCGCTAACCATCGATTTTGGATTGTCCAGAATGTGAAAGGGAGTAATTGTACTGTGATGAGAGATCGGAATAACACCAATCATTGGTACGGAGATAGATTTCTCCACTTCCTGTACGCTAGTAATCTTGTCATTGATAACATAAAGAAATCCAATAAAAAAGAAATTAAGAACGAGACCTGCCACGAAGCCGATGCCCATGATCATTGCTCGTTGGGGAGCTATGGGTTCTTTTGGAGTGGTAGCGGGAGACAAAATTTTAAAGTCAGGTGTGCTTCCTGCCTGTGCAATTTCAAATTCCGCTTTTGATTGCATCATGGAGAGATAAAATTCTTCGTAAAGTTTATAAAAGCGTTTGTTCTTGGTGAACTGAGTGTTTTTATCCGGCATCGCTGTGAACTCCTTTTCTAACCGTTCCTTTTTCTGACTGAATTCCAGGATTAGTGACATCCATTCTTTTTTTATTTCGGTCAATTGAGTAAATACTTGTGTTTTCAGATTCTCGAACTCTCTGTCTTTTTGACGATACGCAAACGTTTTTTCATTGTAGGAGAGCCCAAGCCTATCCCGATCTTGTGTCATTTGCTGAAGCTCGGCTAGTTCACGATTAAGATAATCCGGAAGAAATTGTTTTTGGGTGACCGATGTAATCGCTGTGCCGGACGATAAGCTATTTATTATGGTGGTTAGGTTAGCTAATCTTTTATTGAGGTCGTAGCGCTGTGAGTCAATCTTATTAATCAGCAGAATGGTTCTTTTCAAATCATCATCTAAGTTGCTACTCTTATTTTGTATGGTGAAATTTTCAAAGTAGTTTTCATAATCTCCCATTTTTCTCTCCACCTGGTTGAGCTCATTATTCAGCCATTCAATTTTCTGTTTATTTGCTACATTTTTTTGTTCATTACTATAATACAAATACAGTGAATCTATTTGATTTACGATGTCTTGTGCTTTTTGCGGATTGAAACCCTTAAATGAGACTTTAATGGTATTCGCGTTGAAGTTTAAGGGCACGACACTGATGTTTTGGAGGAAATAGCTTAGCAAAGCCGTTTTACTATTGATAACGAAATAGTAATCCTCATCATGATTTAGTTCAAAAACAGGAGTCTTTCTAATGATAATTTCCATGTCCTCCAAGCGGATAGGAGTATTAAACTTGCCGATTTTAGTTGCCCCGGTTTCTCCTACCCGAATTTTGAAATCTTCTTTTTCAAAATTGACGTAAACGGGTATGTCATTTAATGATCGATTGTTCGCTTGAAACTCAACGATAAAAGGAGAACGCTTATACATTTCATCATTAAGCACCTTGCCTTTTGTATAGTAGCTCACTTTTAAGGCAAGAGAATCGATCACTCTGCTTAAAAAAAACCGTGATTTGATTTGTTCAATTTCTCCGGCAATCAAATTTAAGTTTTCATCTTCCGCATACGAATTGATACGAAGTACGGACGCTTCCTCTTTAACATCCAGCTTAAGTTCTGATTCGGATTGATAAATTGATTTGGTATATCTTAAATAAAGATAAGAGATCGAGACGGCAACGACCAGAATCAAAATTGCACTCAATAGATTTTTCCTGAAAATGACCCTGAGTTTTTCAAGATCTATTCCATCAATAGAAGGAGAAGAATTAGTTGTGCTTTTCTCCATTGTTCTATTTGGTAAGTACAATAATCAATGAAGTAATGCTTATAAGAATTGTTGCTGCTGCTCCGTAATCACGGAAAGCTTCAGCAACTGGCCTGCGAACCGGCTCTACATAAATAATGTCTCCAGGTTCAATAATCAGATTCCCAGATTTAAACCCACTGATAGTACTGAAATTAATTAAAAAGACCCGGTCCCCTCTCAGTACACGAATGTTTTGTGCTTTAGCGTCATTAGAGAGACCCTTTGCTTGCGCGAGTATTTCTACCAAACTCACATTATCATTGACAAGCGGAATTACCTGTCCACCTACCGCTCCCAGAACGATGACTCTTTTATTAGCAAAGGTTAGTGAAACAAAACAATCTTTATAATATTGATTGTATAACTTTTGCAACACTTCTTCAGCTTGCCTAAGGGTAAGACTATCTATTTTTAATTTATCGATCATTGGGAATTTAACGATCCCTTTAGAATCCACCAGGTATTTTAATTCTGGTTTTTCAGTACTTTGGGTAGTACTTCCGGATTGCTTCAATAATTCATCGTCCGGATCAATGATGCGTTCCCCTTTGTTGGAATACACGTCTAAGTTAAGGTAATCACTTTTTTGTATCACATAGTTTTTTTCAGCAGTCAGCGCTTCCTTTTTGATCGGATCAGGGATGAAATTTTCTCCTGGCTTAAACATGATATTTTGCTTATAGGAAGCGCATCCTGAAAGAAAGAAACCAATCGAAAAAAGAGCTATACCTGTCCTAAAGAAACATAAAACTACCCTGGTCATTTCGTGAAATTACAGATTATTAACTATTCAGGAAAATGTGACACTATTGACTTAGGTTCACCAGGAAAATCAATACTGATCTGAACTTTTAAACCAGGTTATTGATGGTCGTCACGTATTTATCGATGACCAGAGATTCGTCATATTCCCTTTCCATTTTCGTTCGCCCATTCCTTCCGAATCTCTTTAGTGTATCATCGTCCAATTGTGTCATGGTATGCATTTTTTCAGCCAGATCATTCTCATCTTTTGACTTACAAAGCAATCCATTAAAATTGTGATGTACTACCTGGTGGCATCCGGGCACATCCGTAGCGATGATTGGTTTCCCTGAACTGGCAGCCTCAAGTAGTGTGCGAGGAGTACCTTCGCGATAGGAAGGCAAAACAACACAGTCTGCTTTTTCAATAAATTTCCTCACATCGTCTGTAGTTCCCAAGTACTCTACAGTGTTTGATTGAATCCATTCCTCGATAACAGGAAGCTTGATACCGCGTTTATGCTGGGGATCTTTGGCTCCCAACAACTGAAACCGCGCGTCTATACCATTCGCCTTCAATCGTTTAATAGCTGAAATATATTCCAGAATTCCCTTATCGGTAATCAATCGTGAAATCAGCAGAAAAGTAAACTTGTCGTTTCTCTTAAAAACTTGTGGCTTGAATTTTTCAAGATCAATTCCAGAACCAGGAAGCAGGTCAGCTGTACTTGCAGGGCATAATCCCCTTTCGATGAACAGATTGAGATCCTCTGAATTTTGAAAGAATATCTTTTTAGGAAAGCGAAAAGCTATTTTATACAACCAGATAGCCACTGCTGAGACCAGGTTTTTCTTCAGGAAAATGGTACCCAGTCCACACACATTATTAACTACCGGAATCTTTAACAGTGTTGCTGCAATCGTTCCGTAAACATTTGGTTTGATTGTGTAATGAAGGATGATATCTGGTTTTACCTTGCGATAAATAGACCAAAGTTCGAAGATTAGTGCAGAATCCTTAATCGGATTAGCACCACGGCTATCCATCCGTACCGGGTGGTGAATACAACCTGCTTCAATCAAATGTATAGTATGGTCATCGTTTGGAGCAATGGTATGAATTTCATGGCCTTGTGCTTGCAGGGCTCTAATAAAATTCATCCTGAAATTAAAGATGTTCCAGGAGGTGTTTAAGACAATCGCAACTTTCATTCAGCCAACAAATAAACCTCCCTTGCCTGGAGTAGATTAAACTATATCGTAGTAGTCAAAAACAGATGAAAATCACCGTTTTTGCTTTAATACATCTACAAAACTACAAAAAAGTAACCCGATTGGAAATGAACTTACATAATATGATGTAATATCCTCTTAAGTTTGTGCATAATTTGAATCGACTTTGGGTAAAGCAGTTTTAATTTCAGTCAATACGGGTAAAGAGCGGCCAGAAGAAATTGAGGAACACCTTGATGAACTCGCTTTCCTTGCCGAAACAGCAAAAATCGATGCGGTAAAGAGGTTTACGCAAAAATTGACCCATCCGGATGTACGAACCTTTGTGGGTAAGGGAAAACTAGAAGAGATCAAGCAATTTGTGATTTCTAAGAATGTGGATAACCTCCTTTTTGATGATGATCTAAGCCCTTCTCAATTAAGAAATCTGGAAAAAGAATTTAATTCAGGTGATCGGGAAATCAAAGTGAGGGTTTACGATAGAAGTCTGCTTATACTCGATATTTTTCTTATGCGTGCGCAAACCGCCCAGGCACGTACGCAGGTAGAGTTGGCGATGAATCAATATCTCCTTCCTCGACTTACCCGTATGTGGACTCACCTGGAAAGACAACGGGGTGGCACCGGTACTCGGGGTGGTTCGGGTGAGCGGGAAATTGAAACTGACCGGAGAATAGTGCGAAACCAGATTACCTTACTTAAGGAAGAGCTGGAGAAAATAGATAAGCAAAGACAAACGCAGCGCAAATCCAGAAGTAATATAGTGCGCGTTGCCCTTGTTGGGTACACTAATGTTGGAAAGTCAACGCTGATGAATTTGCTTTCCAAAGCAGAGGTAAAGGCAGAGAATAAACTTTTTGCCACGGTAGATTCTACAGTCCGGAAAGTGGTGCGGGAGGGAATGCCTTTTTGATTATCAGATACGGTTGGGTTTATGCGAAGGCTGCCGCACCATATGATGGAATCGTTCAAATCTACTTTGGATGAAGTACGCGAAGCAGACCGGCT
>Ga0164241_10006456_pt1 | contig 10712 bp, 9 predicted proteins | sample OricomyardsoilBY_FD_108780 | JGI IMG/M metagenome (GOLD analysis project Ga0164241, IMG submission 108780) | Backyard soil microbial communities from Emeryville, California, USA - Original compost - Back yard soil (BY) | ecosystem: Environmental > Terrestrial > Soil > Unclassified | place: USA... | reverse complement strand
GCCCATCTGCCCGTCTGGCAAGCCAACGGCTTCGCCGCAGGTTATCAATGTAGTATTAGGATACTTGCTGTAAAGGCTGCTAACAAACGGAGTTTTTGCATGTTGAATGGCATCAGACGTATAAATTTTTCCAAGTCCCCAGCCATCCATAATTATTAAGATTGCTTTTTTGCTCATGGCGTAAAGCTAATAGATTTCAGGTTTTTGTAAAATTGATTTCTGCCAGTGATTTAAATAAGAAAAACAGTAATTGTTAAATAATCAAAACCTAAAATGCTATTTCACAATTACATAACTATGGTGCTTAAACAATTAGGTGTACCTTGAGCCGGATTTACACTTGAAATTATTAAATGAAAAAGGGTTTACTTATCATAGGCATTTTATTTAACATTGGCTCATTTGCACAAACGGGCGATGCTGTAACCAATGCATTAAAAGCAGGGGATGCAGCAAGGTTTACCAGTTATTTCAGCAATGCGGTGGATATTAAACTGCCTCAAAAAGATGAAATGAAAAATGTAAACAAAAGCGATGCATCATCTGTTATCGCCGGATTTTTTTCATCTAACAATATCAAAGGTTTTGATGTAATATCTCAACGTGAAATGAGCGGCACCATGTATATAACCGGTAAATTAAAAGGTGCTAAAAATTATAATATCACTGTTATGCTGATGGAAACCGGTAGTAACAAAGGCGTAATAACCGTGAGGATACTTTAGTTTTTGGGTGATGTAATTTTTATAAAGGGAATGAATCTTCATTCCCTTTTTTGTTGATTGCTGTAGCAAAAACCTGGCTTGCAAAATATATTAATACTCCATTGGCATCAAGAATTAACGATTAAAATAAACGATTACATTTGTTTATGCCTCCTCAATCGTACAACCAACTGCGTGCGGCCTTTGCCCTGGCAAAAGCAAGTTTGATCGCTATGATGCGCAGCCCTACATCTGTTGTGTTCTCGTTATTGTTCCCCATTATATTTATTGTTGTGTTTGGAAGCATGGTAAACAACAAGATCGTGCAGTTAAAAATTGTTTTGGCGCCGGGTTGTGATACTGCCAACGCTATTTATAAAGCAATATCCGGTACCGGTAATATTACTATTGATACAACATTAAATATGAATGATGCTGAAACTGCATTACAAAAAGGCAGGCTTACTGCTATACTTGCTATCAGAAAAACTACGGGCACACCCATTCCGCAGTATGATGTGTCTGTTACTTCCAGCGCATCATCCGCAGGGCAAAGTGTTTTGTTGGAAACTATATTAAAAAACACCATAGCCTCTGTTAATGAAAAAATTTTTCCGGCCAATCCATCTGTGGCGGCATTACGCATCAATCAACTGCCGGGGCGTGTTTACAGGCAGATCGATTTTATCCTTCCCGGCCAACTTGGATTTTCTTTATTAATGGCTGGTGTTTTTGGCTCTTCTTTCCTGCTGTTCAATTTAAGGTAAAGCCTTGTTTTAAAAAGATTATCTGCCACACCCATTAACCGTGGCCATCTTATACTGGGCGAAATGCTCAGCAGGCTTTTCTTTCATGTTATCAGTTTTATAATAATGATCGCCCTTGGCTATTTTGCATTTCAGTTTACACTGGTTAATGGTATAACTACCTTTCTTGAAATGTTATGTTTCTCCCTTTCCGGGCTTATTATATTTATGGGCATTGGGTTTATTATAAGTGGCATGATACAAAATGAAAGTTCAATAGCGCCGGTGGCCAATACATTTACGCTTCCCCAGATATTGTTATGCGGGCTTTTTTTTCCTGTTGAAAATTTCCCGCACTGGTTGCAGTCGTTCTGCAACATGCTCCCGCTTACATTTTTTGTGGAGGGTTTAAGAAAGATAGCATTTGAAGGCATGCATATCTGGCAAATGCCTGTACAGCTTACCGGTTTAACTATATGGGGGGTGGTGATAAGCTTATTCAGTATTAAAGCGTTTAAATGGGAGTAGGGAATTCAAACGGGTATCATGCTACGGACAAAGCCATTGCCTAATAGAAGAATTTTAAAGTCAGGAACACGCTATAGCGAGGTTAAATTTATATAGTTATAATGAGCGCTTTTGGAATTTATACCATCGTTACTTAATTTGATGCTTTACCTTACCGATGCTAACTTAAAATCTTTATAATGAAAATACGCATAACTTATTTGCTGTTTGTTTTTGTGAGTGGATTGCTTATATCATGCAATTCATTCAGCAATAAAAAGCAGCAGGCAGATTCAATTCCAAAAACAATTGAAGCTTCCGCAATGCCGGGCAGTTTCAATGCCAATTCCGGCATTAAAATGGATAGCGCATTTATCGGTAAATTTCTTTTTGAAAACCCGTTGTTCCGGGAATTTGAAAAAGACTTCGACACTTTTTACCGTGCCAATAACTACAATTATGTCTGGTATAATAAAGAGGGATTAATAGAAATTTCCAGTGCACTTATTTCAGAACTTAATGATATGGAGCAACAGGGTGTAACGGCCAGTATACCTTATAAAGACAGCCTTGAACAATTACTGCACAGCGCAACAGATACAAAGCATATTACTGCACCGGACATAACTATAGAACTGATGCTTACCGGTGAATATTTTTTTTATGCTAAAAAGATATGGGAAGGCGCACTGAACCATAAAGCAGATTCGATCAATTGGTATCTTCCAAGAAAAAAACTTTCTTATCCGGCATTGCTTGAAAGTAATTTAAAAGAAGGCAAAATTGCAGATATTGACGGTCCTGTTGCAGCAAAGGCTCAATATGAAGGCTTAAAAAAAGCACTGGTGCAGTACAGGGAAATTGAAAAAGACAGTAATGAAACAGTTGTTCCATCGCTGAAAGGTTCTGCTGTTATAAAAGTGAATGATGCTTCAACCATTGTTGCTGCAGTGCGTAAGCGGTTATACCAGCTCGGTGATGCTGCTACTGCAGATTCAGGCAGCATATACGATACTGCGTTGGCGGCTATTATAAGCAAGGTTAAACCGCGATACGGGTTAAAGGCCAATTCCGCAATAGATAATTCTTTTATCAGTGCTATCAATGTGCCTGCAAAAAAACGTGCAGAGCAAATAATGGTTAATATGGAACGTTTGCGCTGGATACCCGGAGATACCTCAAAAGAGTTTATTCTTGTAAACATTCCTGAATACACGCTGATCTATTATGAAAATGCCAAACCTGTTTGGCGTTGCGGCGTAGTGGTAGGCAGGCCCATGACAAAAACCGTGATCTTCAGCGGCGATATGCGCTACGTGGTTTTTAGCCCTTACTGGAATGTTCCCACCAGCATTATTAATAAAGAGATAAAGCCTGGTATGGCGCGTAATAAAAATTACCTGACCCGGCATAATATGGAATGGAATGGAGGACGGGTAAGACAAAAACCCGGACCCTCCAATTCTCTCGGCCTTGTTAAATTTCTTTTCCCGAACTCCAATAATATTTATTTGCACGATACGCCATCCAAATCCTTATTTAGTGAAACGGACAGGGCCTTTAGCCATGGTTGTATACGCGTTTCACGGCCCAAAGAACTTGCCATAAGAGTGCTGCGGCAAGATCCTGCATGGACGCCGGAAAAAATTGATGCCGCCATGCATGCAGGCCGGGAGCAATATGTAACATTAAAAAGAACCATACCGGTGTATATAGGATATTTTACAGCATTTATGGGCGATGGCTGGGAGATCAATTTTCGCCCGGATATTTATAAAAGAGATGATATACTGCTAAGCATGTTGATGCAGCAGTAAACGAATAACCATAAGCCTTATGATGGCTGGAATGAATGAAATCACATGGCATACCCACCAATGATTCAAGTGTCAATACTGTTTTTTATAACCGGGTAGTTTGTATATTTAAATGCTATTGCTGGTGCATGAATCAATTTTTTTTACAACAAGGCCTTTCCAAAGAGCTGGAGTTATTTCCGCATATAGTTGAAATTGCTTTAAAGAAAAATAATGCCATCCGGTTAGATTCATTACACGCTACATCAACAAACAGCCTGCGTATTTATTATGTGATCGATGGCAAGTTTGAATGGATCCTGCATGATCAACAGTATATTTTATATCCAGGTGATATCGCCATTATATTGCCGGGGCAAAAATTTGGCAGCGGAAAAGGCTTTCTCGATATAGGCACCGTTGCATGGATAAATATCAAAATAGAAAAATTAGAATCCGGCGGCAATATGATACCGGGAAAATGGAGTGGCCTTTCAAAAAATGAAAGCCAGACCATCGGTAAAATATTAATGATGAATTGCAGCATGCTTCATATTAAATTAAAAGAGGCCGGCGCCATCATAGAAACCATAAAAGCAGAATTGCTGAACCAGCATATCGGTTTTACTGCAAGGGTTAACCAATTGATCGATGAATTATTTATTTTGATTACCCGCAGGCTTACACAACAAAATAATTCGCGCCGCGATTTTCCGCAAACTTTTTTACAACTGGAACAAACACTGAGGCAACGTTTATATTATCAATGGACGGTGGATGAAATGGCAGCACTGGTAGGCCTTGGCTCAACGGCATTTAGTGAAAAAGTAAAAAACTTTACCGGCTTTTCACCACTCAATTATCTTATTAATATCCGTATTTCTGAAGCCATTAAATTATTGAAACGGCATGAGACGTCCGTAACAGATATAGCACTGGAAACCGGCTTTTATTCATCGCAGCATTTTTCAACAACATTCAGAAAGTTAACGGGCTTTACGCCAAGTGAATTCAGGAAGAATAACCTGGCAAAAAAAGAAATATAAAATAAACAACATGGAATGTGTTATCACTATTGAACTGGGAACAAATGCTGTAAGGGCATTTGCATTTGACCTTACCGGTAACCCGATAGCGTCTATGAAGGGATCGTACCCAACATTTCATGTAGAGCCCGATTACAGCGAGCAAGACCCTGAACAAATTTTTATTACTATGCTGTATGTTTTAAAAAACCTGCTGAATGAAAAAATTCGTCCGCAAAAACATAAAGTAATATCCATTTGCTTCAGTGCATCCATGCACAGCGTTTTGGCTGTTGATAAAAATGGTGTACCAATGGGTAATGTTATTACCTGGTCTGATAACCGTGGTAAAAAAGAAGCGGCGGCATTGAATGCTTCTTCATCAGCAAAAAAAATTTATACAGCTACCGGCACGCCCATACACCCCATGTCGCCATTGATAAAAATTGCATGGATAAAAAATAACGACAAGGAAAAATTTAAGAAAGCTTCTAAATTTTTGTCATTAAAAACATACATCATACAACAATTGACCGGGAGATATTTTATTGATTACAGCCTGGCTTCCGCTACCGGCCTGCTGAATATAAAAACCGTGAACTGGGAGCCTGACGCGTTGGATTATGCCGGTATTGATGCGGCTAAGCTGCCGGAACTTGTTCCGGTATTTCATTCACCCGGAAAATTGCTGAAAGCGTATCAAACCTCGCTGGGTTTACCGGCCGGTGTGAAAATTATAATTGGGTCAAGTGATGGCTGCCTCGCCACGCTTGGTGCCGGTGTATGGGAAGAAGGAAAGGCTACCATCACCATTGAAGACAGCGGCGCTGTGCGGATCGTCGGTAAAAAAGTACTGCAGGACGAAAAACAACGATTCTTCAATTACCTGCTTACAAAGAACTGTTATATATCCGGCGGCCCCACCAATAACGGTGGTGTAATATTTGACTGGTTCGCCAAACAATTCGGCGAATTTAAAAATGCTTTTGATATAGAACACAGTATGGAGTTACTGATAAACGAAGCCTGTAAAGTAGATGTTGGGTCAGAAGGGTTATTGTTCCTGCCTTACTTATTAGGCGAAAGGGCGCCGATATGGAATGCCAACGCAAGAGGCTGCTATTTTGGTTTGAATATTAATCATAACCGGTCTCATTTTATACGCGCCACCATTGAAGGCATATTGTATGAGATATACAGCATTGGTAAAACCTTACAGGAACACCGCAGCATTAAAAGCTTGTCTGTGAATGGCAGTTTTGCTTCCATACCTTTTTGTGCACAGATCATAGCCGATATGTTTAATAAACCCTTGTATGTAAGTAAGAGCGACAGCATAGGGCTTGGTGCTTTCTTATTAAGCGCCATTGAAATGGGTATATATAAAGACCTGGATGAAGCAGCACAAACGGTTGTACTTCCGGACAATTATAAACCCGACAGGCAAAACCATTCGGTTTACAATAACTATTTTAAAATATTTGAAAGCTTAAGTGTGAAGCTGTTTGATGAGTTTGAAAATATATCAAACCTGCAGCACAAAAAAGGGTGATATAAATGCCGCTTCCTTTCTTATTAATGTTGCACGATGCCATTAATTATAAAGAAAAAATTTAACCTGCTGCAGGTTAACATAACCTTTTGCGTGAAGTAATTATTTAGCCGATACTTTTACATTCATAATCTTTAGCACATGGAATTTGGCATTAGCACATTTGGAGAAATTGTTCCCGATCATAAAGCAGGCAATGCATTGAATGCACATAAACGCGTACAGGAATTATTACAGGAAGCAAAACTGGCCGATGAAATTGGCCTGGATGTTTTTGCATTAGGCGAACATCACCGCTCTGATTACGTAATATCATCACCTGAAATGATATTGGCTGCAGCAGCATCTATCACAAAAAATATCCGGTTTATCAGTGCTGTAACGGTATTAAGTTCATCCGACCCGGTGCGTGTATTTCAGAATTTTGCAACACTTGATCTTATCTCGAACGGGCGCGCAGAAATAATGGCCGGCCGTGGTTCATTCATCGAATCATTTCCTTTGTTTGGTTATGACCTGAACGATTATGATGAGCTGTTTATTGAAAAGCTCGATCTTTTATTAAACATCAATCAACACGAAAGAGTTAACTGGAAAGGAACACATCGCGCAGCGATCAATAACCTTGGTGTTTATCCACGTCCTTACCAGCAACAATTGCCAATATGGATCGCTGTTGGCGGAACACCATCGTCTGTTGTTCGTGCAGGCAGTTTGAATCTGCCGTTAACCATTGCCATACTTGGCGGCAGCCCGGCGCAGTTCACACAGCTTACCAGTTTGTATCGTAATGCTGCAAAGAAAGCCGGGCATGATGAAAACAAATTGCAGTTGTGCATCAACGAACATTTATACATAGCCGATTCAGCCGAACAGGCAAGAGATGAGTTCTGGGTTATTTATGGAAGGATAATGAATAAGATCGGTAAGGAAAGGGGTTGGGGCCCGATGACCAAACAACAGTATGAATATTTATGCCAGCCCGAAGGGCCGCTACTTGTTGGCAATGCGAAAGAAGTAGCAGATAAATTGATCTATCAATTCGGCTTGTTCAATAACACCCGTTTTCTTGCACAAATAATTTCAGGGGATATAGCGCATGAAAAGATCATGCATTCCATTGAGTTGTTTGGTAAAGAAGTGGTACCTGCTGTAAAAGCGGCAATTCAATAAACGCAGTTCATGCTTACTTAATAGCTGTTGATACACTGCGGCGTTTATGGGCTGTGTACTGCATAATAGTTTTATCTGAAATAAAATTATTATGCAAAAGAAATTAATGAATGTGGTTGTGTTGATTGTTGTTCTGATATCCTGCAGTAAATCGGTAACTAACAATTCGGGAAATGACAATGACGATCCTGGACCACTGGCAGAACAATCATCAATGAATGGTTATGGCGCATCTGCCAAACCGTTTGATGCAGTTTCGTGGAATTTGCCGGCAAATGTTGAACTACAAGATTCAATACATGAATATTCTTATTGCTGGGCATTTGATCCATATACACAGGTTCCTGAAAAAGATTGGAAAGGTGCACCCATTGGTTTCCCTTTTTGCATCACATTAAAAAATAAAACGTCAAAACCGGTAATCATTCAATTCCCGCCTGAACTTATTTTCGTAAGCGCTTCCGTTCTGCATCAGAATACAATAGTGATCGATCCCGGAACTATAGAAATACCCGCATCTGGTGAAACAACCATTGTTGCACAGGGTTTTTGTTTGAATAAAGGCAGGTCAATTCCTGAAACATTCGTGGATGGAACTGAAAATTTTCTTAGTTATTCGCTTGGACCATCTCAAATTCCTTCAGCATTAAAAGAAGTAACAAGCATTGTTGAATCAAAACATATAACAATGGCAAATGTGCTTGATGAAAATGGACATGTTGATAACAGTAAAATGGAAAAATACTCCGTTATACAACTTGCAATATGGGAAGTAACAGATGAAGGCGGATTATCTGAAGCAACAAGAAAAAAATTAGAAGCACTATAATAAAATTACAAGGCTTAATAGCACAGCCTCGCAAAAGATTTATATTTATCCGCTTTAAAATTACTGGCTGAATTTTTGACGCCTCTCATGGTTTTAAAGCATAAATCAATAAATAAAAATTTTATGAATGAGCTTGCAAATAAAGTTGCCTACATAACCGGTGGCAGCAAAGGCATTGGATATGGCATTGCTGAAACATTATTAAAGGCTGGAATGAAAGTGGCTATCACCAGCCGTAGTTTGAATGCTGCAAAAGCAGCTGCAAAAAAGTTAAGCGGGGATGAATCAAAAGTATTGGCTTTGGTATCTGATGTAAGCGATGCTGCTTCGGAGACAAAAGCCATTGAGCAGGTTATTTCAATATTCGGTCAGTTAGATGTGTTGGTTGCTAATGCCGGCATTGGCCATTTTGCATCTATTGAAGATCTGACAACAGATCAATGGAGTGAAACAATTGATACTAATTTAACGGGCGTTTTCAACAGTGTTAAAGCAAGCATTGATGCATTGAAGAAAACAAAAGGGTATATTATTACAATAGCAAGCCTTGCAGGAACAAACTTTTTTAAGGATGGTGCTGCTTATAATGCAAGCAAGTTTGGTCTGGTAGGATTTTCACAGGCCATCATGCTGGATCTTCGTCAGTATGGTATTAAGGTTACTACCATAATGCCCGGCTCTGTAGCTTCGCATTTTAACGATCATTCACCTTCTGATGCTGATGCATGGAAAATACAACCGGAAGATATAGGGCAATTGGTGGTTGATCTTTTAAATATGAATCCACGTGCATTGCCAAGCAAGGTGGAAATAAGGCCGACTATACCGGGTAAATAATAAGAACAGAATAGCAAGTAGTATCGCACCTGTTTGACTTAACACTAAACTAACACGAGTTCAGGATAAGATTTGTCTCTAACCTTGGTAGCAAATAATTTCAATTATTAGTTCTACCTTATTGCCTTGTTGAAATAAAGTGTTCAGAAAATAAGGTAATAAGGCTTGATTTTTCTTTGATGTCTTCTACTAAGGTTATGATCAATCATACATAAAGTCTGCACCTCATTCTTATAGCATGATTTATTTCATTATTCCAAACTCACATTAAACTATATTTTTAATAATCGGTAATCTTACTGCAAGCGAACCGAGCAGGAAAGACATCATCACAACAACCGGTGCTGCAATTAAAAACTTTAACGCCGGTTCAATTTGCCAGTTTTTAAGCAGCAATGCAATTGACACCACTGCAAGCGGATGAAGAATATAAGTGGCAAAGGCTGCCCTTGACATATTCTTTAATAATGATGTTGTATAATTCCATTTGTATTTGGATGCTACCAGCAAAGCCATTATGATCGATATGCCTGAAAGCTGTTCCCATACAGCCGCAAGAATGGATTGTGAAGAACCGCCACCCTGGAAGGTTTCAAGCGGGCTATTGGTAAGTGTTTTATAAACATACAATAGGGGAAATACAGCCACCATAGTTACAGCAAGCCTGGTCCACCGTTTGCCGCGTTTGCGATCAATATCATTCAGCCATTGATAACGGCTTGCTGCAATGCCGGCAATAAACAAAGCAATGTATTGGGTGAAATGTGCAAACTGGAAACCCAGTGGGTCCAGCGCCCAGCCCACAGGGAAAAATATTCTTACCATATAACTGATCATGCCTATCGCCAATGCAAACAATAATATTTTATTGTTGCCTGGTAAAGCATAATGATGGCTTTCTTTTTTATTGAATACCTGCATGTAAACAACATACAATAAAGTAAAAATAAGTAAGGCAGCCACAAACCACATAACACCCGGATCGATCCAGTTATCATATCCTTTAAGATATTGTATGAAGGTTGCCTGCTTATGATAGCCGAACCTGTAAATAAGAAAATTAAGTACCGGTGAAAAGATAAAGGAATAAAACAGCAATGGCAGGCCAAGCCGCTTTAAACGGTCAAGTGTAAATTGTTTCGCACCTTTTTTTATATAAGAGGATTCCGTAAATAACGCGGCCAAAAAAAAGAAGAAACCCATAAAGAACGATTGGTTGGTAGCAACAAACCAGGTCATTGCGATCAGCGCGGTTTCGTTTGAACTTTTATCATAAAAATACCAGCCGCCCGGCGCTCCATAGGTAATGCAAGTGTGATGTAATATTACCAGTACAGTTAGTAAAACACGAAGGTTATCAATGTAATTAATTTTGGTGGATGGCGTTGCAGCCTGCATGCTGAAAGGTTTTGCTTTAAACGAAGTTCTTTAAATTATGTTACAGGGGAAAGAGGCTATTTAAAAATTGGTATTCGTTATAATATATTCCCGCAGATTGCGCAGACAAACGCGAATTAAAACCATTCTTTGTTAGTATCAGCGT
>Ga0164241_10006455_pt1 | contig 10712 bp, 8 predicted proteins | sample OricomyardsoilBY_FD_108780 | JGI IMG/M metagenome (GOLD analysis project Ga0164241, IMG submission 108780) | Backyard soil microbial communities from Emeryville, California, USA - Original compost - Back yard soil (BY) | ecosystem: Environmental > Terrestrial > Soil > Unclassified | place: USA... | reverse complement strand
TTTCAATTATCAATTCCGTGACTTTGCTGTCTTGTATCGCGGCAATCATCAATCGCGATTATTGGAAATGAAATTACAACAACATCAAATTAATTACAAAATCAGCGGTGGTTCATCTTTCTTCTCAAAAACCGAAATTAAAGATGTGATGGCTTATTTGCGTTTGCTGATCAATCCCGATGATGACAACGCTTTCTTACGCATCATCAATACACCGCGCCGCCAAATCGGCACCAGCACCCTGGAAGCGCTTGGGCAATATGCCGGCGAAAGGCATATCAGCTTATTCACAGCGATTAATGAATTGGGATTTCAATCGCGAGTTGCCGAAAAAAATCTCGAACGATTACAACAGTTTTCCCACTGGATTAAGCATGTTACTCGTCGCTGTTTTGAAAGCGATGCCATAGCCAGCATTCGTGAAATGATCAACGATATGGATTACGAAGGCTGGTTACACCAAAATGCCAGCAGCAGCAAAGCCGCTGAAAAGCGCATGGACAATGTTATTTATTTAGTAGAATCCCTCTCAAAAACGTTGCAGCGACAGGAAGAACAAGATGAAGATATTTCCATCGAATCTGCCATCGGCAAATTAGTCCTGCGCGATCTACTCGAACAACAAGCCGAAGAAGATGATAGTGATGTTGTTCAATTGATGACACTGCACGCATCAAAAGGCCTGGAATTTCCACACGTATTTATGATCGGCATGGAAGAGGATTTACTGCCACACCGCAACAGCATCGACGACAATAATATCGAAGAAGAAAGAAGGCTCGCCTACGTTGGCATCACTCGCGCCCAACGCACACTGACGATGACCTACGCCGCCAAACGCAAACAATTCGGCGAAAGCTCCGACACCACCTCCAGTCGATTTTTAGATGAATTACCCCAGGAAGATATAGAACGTGAAGGTATAGGTGAAATGTCACCCGAAAAAAATACCGCAAAAGGTGCGGAAACTATTTCAAGTTTGTTGAATTTGTTTGATTGATTTTTGTAAATAAATTATCAGCAAAAAAACGGTGCTAAAAAGCACCGTTTTTTATTCACCGTTTTATTCACAGAAACTTACTTGCTGTTGTCAGCCATGTAATCAACAGCCGCTTTGATTTCATCGTCAGTACAAGCGGCGCACATACCTTTCGCGGGCATGCTGTTAAAACCGCCTAGCGCGTGGGTATAAAGAGTGTCTTTACCTTTTGCAATACGGGGAGCCCAATCGGCAGCATTGCCAAATTTGGGAGCACTCATCACACCAGCGGCGTGGCAGGTGGTGCAGAAGCCGTCATACACATCTTTGCCTGATTTGGGACCGGTTACTGGTGCAACTGGCGCAGCGGCGCAATCATCACCTGACATACAGGTTTTACCTACGGGCTCAATACGCGTTTTAATAGCCTCTGATTGATCGGCCGCGAGTGCACTCCCCGCAAAAATGCCAACCAATAAAACGGACTGGGCCACTATTTTCATTACTTTCACGGAAATTTCCTCTCTAAAGATTTTAGCCTGATCGTCAAACGGCGCATTATAACGACTTTAGCCGTGGAGGTGATCACTGGCAGTATAGAGTTTTCGTAAAACCTGAATTTGATCTAACACAATCTGCTGATATTCTAGCCGCCAAAATGACAAGCGAGAGGCTTCATGGAATACCAAAGTGTTACCTTCACCGCCTACCTTGGGGCATCAATTGTTGCGCTTTTGCTGACGATCACTTACTGCTTTCAGTATGTTTCCAAACAACGAACCTGGTTATTGGTCGGTGCTGCTGCTGTCCATACCCTGCACCTGGGTTTGATTGCGTTCGATTATAGCGACAATCACATCCCGCCATTTTTACTGACGGCTATTGAATACTTGCATTACAACGTGTGGATTTTCTTTATCGGTCTATTTATTCGCCGTGATATATCCGAACGCAATTTCCCTAAAAGCCTCAATCTTTTATTTTCCGTCGGCTGGTTAATCAGTACCCTGGGGATTTCATTAGCCCTTTATGACAATATCAACACGGCTGAAATTCGTGTCTGGTTTTCACTGGCCCTGGCGATCAATGCGTTAGTATCTGTTGAACAACTTTATCGTTATGCCGCTGCCAATGATCGTCAAATAAAATTGCTCTGCATGAATTTATTGGCGATTTTTTTGTTTGATATTTATCTCTTCACGCATGGATTAATTTTTAACGGCATTGACCCGCTGTTATGGCAATCGCGCGCTGCCGTCTCCATCGCCACTTGTTTATTTATGACACTGGGCGGCTTACTCCTCTTTCAAAATAAAGATCGTCCTGCACGGCTCACCGTCTCGCGACCTATTGCGCTTTACACCACATCACTCATATTCGTCGGTTTTATTGTCACGCTGTTATCGCTGGGTGGTTATTACATCAAACTCTATGGCGGCAATTGGGGTACAGTTTTTTATACACTGATATTGGCTGCCGCTGTAGCCTTGATTGCCACTATCTTTTTTTCCAGTCAAATTCGCGGACAATTATCCGTACTTATTAATAAACATTTGTTTCGCTACAAGTACGATTATCGCAGTGAATGGTTGCGATTGATCAATTACCTCGCCGAACCCGCCAATGCGGATGATATCAATCAGCGGGCCTTTTTTGCTGTTGCCTCGGTAACCAAAGCGCCCAGTGGAGCCATCTGGTTATTAAAGCAGGGATATTACGAACCCGTGTATCGCGCCAATCTTCCCAATTTTATTGAACTGCAAGAAGAACCTGTCAATAGCCCATTTTGCCGCGCCTTTATTGAATCGGATTGGGTATTTATTCCTGATAGCAGTACCGATCATGCCCACAGTCAACACAATGAAGTCTTACCTCATTGGACCAAAAATATTCCTGATCTCTGGTTAATTTTTCCATTAATTGTTGCTGAGGAGTTAATCGGTTTTATTGCACTCACAAAACCTTCCAATGATGAAACCTTAACCTGGGAGGATCTGGATTTATTAAAAACGATTGGCCGCCAGATTGCGAGTTACTTAAAGCGCCTTCACCAGGAAGAACAGCTGGCTGAACATAAACAATTTGATGCTTACAACAAGTTAGTGGCTTTTATTGTGCATGATTTAAATAATTTAATTGCACAGCAAGCACTACTCGTCAGGAATGCAGAAAAACATAAAGATAACCCCGCATTTGTTGACGATGTGATTAATACTATTAGCTTTTCCGTTACACGGATGAGTAATTTATTGAAAAAGTTGCGACGCGATGAAACTGAATCAATTACATTGGTGCCGATTGATGAAGTCATGTCACAAGCGCTCAGTGAATGTTCACAGGGAAGACCCATGGTCACCGCCGATATTGAAGATACATCACGCATTGTGATTGGTGATCCCGTCAGACTGGTGATGACCATTACTCACTTCATTAAAAACGCGCAAGAAGCTACGACAGAAAATGGTAAAGTTCATGTTACACTTCGCATCAATGAAGATCGCGTTCTAATCACGGTTGAAGATGATGGATCAGGAATGGATTGGGATTTTATTCATAATCGTTTATTTAAACCTTTTGAAACCACCAAATCCGGCAAAGGAATGGGCATAGGCGCTTATCTTTCCAAAGAATATATCAGCGAATTGGGTGGCAGCTTGAATGTTGTCAGCGAACCGACTGAAGGGACAATTGTCACACTTAGCCTTCCATTGCTTCAGGAATAATGATTAATGCAAAATCAAAAACCCAAATTATTAATTATTGAAGATGATCAAGGATTGCAAAGCCAATTGCGTTGGCATTTTGATCAATACGAAACTATTTTTGCAGAAAATCGTCAGGATGGTATAGCCGCTTTACGCCTGCACGAACCTGAAGTCGTTATTCAGGATTTGGGTTTGCCACCCGATGCTGATGGTGTTGACGAAGGATTTAAATGTATTCAGGAAATTTTGCGCATTGCACCCAACAGTAAAATTATTGTAATGACAGGCAAAACCGATCAGGAAAATGCGATTCGTGCAGTGGCTATGGGCGCGTACGATTTTTATCAAAAACCGGTTGATCCCACCACATTGGATTTAATTGTCCAACGTGCATTTCATATTTTCGAATTGGAAGACGTTAATCGCCGCTTGAAATTTGCCCAGCAGGAACCTCTGGAAGGACTGATCACCAACGATTCCATTATGTTGAAAATTTGCCGCCAACTGGAAAAGATTTCACCCACTAACGTCACTTGTACTTTGTTAGGGGAAAGCGGCACCGGCAAAGAAGTGCTGGCACGCGCGATTCACAATTTAAGTCCACGTAAAAACAAACGTTTTATTGCTATAAACTGCGCCGCCGTGCCCGAAAATTTAATTGAAAGCGAATTATTCGGTTATGAAAAAGGCGCCTTCACCGGCGCGAATAAAACTACTCTCGGCAAAGTAGAAACGGCTAACGAAGGCACTTTATTTCTTGATGAAATTGGTGATATGCCGCTCAATCTCCAAGCCAAACTCTTACGTTTTTTACAACAGCGTGTGATAGAACGTGTTGGTGGTCGACAGGAGATACCCGTCGATGTACGCGTGATTTGTGCCACCAATAAAAATTTGGAATCCATGGTTAAAGATGGGCAATTTCGTGAAGATCTGTTCTACCGCATTTGTGAAATGACCATTAACATTCCCCCACTACGCAACCGCATTGGTGACAAGGTTTTACTGGCCCGTCACTTTAAATTGCGCTTTGCCAGGGAATACAGCCAGCAAGTCACGGGGTTTACGCCTGACGCCATAGCCGCGATTGAGAGCCATGATTGGCCTGGCAACATCCGCGAAATGGAAAACAAAATCAAACGCGCTGTCATTATGGTGGACGGCAAATACATCACCCGTGACGATCTGGGCTTGGCAGAAGCTGGCGACCTGTCACTGAATTTACGTCACGTGCGCCAGGAAGCCGAACGCACCGCTTTATTACGCGCCCTTAGCATGACCGATAATAACTTTTCAGCCGCTGCAAAACTCCTCGGAATCACCCGCCCGACGCTTTATGACTTATTGAAAAAATTCGATATGCCTTTAGCCGGTGCAATCAGCGAAAATGACGCTAAAGACAGTCTCAACCCCTGACGCATGAACCCTCATAACCAAAATGCATATGATTTCAGCAAAGTTTGAGGAATACCTATCACATTTGTGATGAACCAATCGAAAAATATAAAAGAAATACGGCAAAATCCCTTCAAGTGCTTTTATAACCTGCTAAAACATACACAGGTGCTCATAGGTTGTTAAGGAGTAACGGTCGTACCCATGTAGTTTTGTTTTTCAACACTCGCAGATGTATCACGGTGTCCATATGTTTAGTAAATTCATCACAATCATTTTCGTAACCGGTTTTTTAACCGCTTGCGGCGCATCCGGTGGCGGTCAACCCGATCCTGATCCCATATCAAACGGTCCTTCCAGTAGCATCACCATTAGCAGCACACCAACTTCAGTAGCGGCAAATTCCTCAATAACATCACCAGTGAGTAGTGCTGTTACTTTGTCTTCCAGATCCAGTTCAATCGTAACATCCAGCTCCAGAATGTCATCCGTAGCAAGCTCCAGTTCTCGTTCAAGCTCTCGATCCAGCTCACGTTCATCCAGTTCGATAGCAACCCAATCCGTCACCATTCAATGGTCACATCCCACACAAAGGGAAAATGGAGAGTATCTTGAGTTAAACGAAATTGGCGGTTATGAAATTCGTGTACGCCCTGCGAATAGCTCTACTTTTTCTTCGTACCCTATATCAGGTAATCAAACAACCACCTACGTGTTAAGTAACTATATTAATACCATGACCATTGAAATTGCGGTTTATGATGCCCAAGGTTTATACAGCGAATTTGTTACAGTCAGTAACTGATTATCTAAACCATCATTTTTCTTAAAACCTTGTGTTAAAGTTGCAAAACTGAAATACAAGGTTTTTTATTAATAATAGATAAATGATGGGTGCATATGAAAATCTGGATTTTTATTACAAGCTGTTTGTTATTCATTAATTATTCTTTTGCACAAACACGCCAAGCAGGTGAATATCCTTTCACTCAGGATTCTTTAGTGCAGCAAGATACCCGAAAGGGAAAGCTGCAAGGTCCTTTCGAATTTCATAGCAAGATTTTTGCTGGCACCGTTCGTCAATACTGGATTTATATTCCGGCGGATTACAATCCAAAACAACCCCCTAATTTATTAGTGTTTCAGGACGGGCAACGTGCAACCAATCCCAATGGTTCATTGCGCATTCCGGTTGTGTTGGATAATTTAATTCACAAAAAAGAAATTCCCTCAACGCTGGGTATTTTTATCACCCCTGGCAATTTAAGTGAGCACTATCCAGATAATCTGGGCATGTCGAATCCCAATCATCGTGCTGAAGAATACGATGCATTGAATGATAATTATGCTCGATTGTTAACTGAAGAACTTCTGCCAGAAGTTTCCAAACATTACGTATTTACTCAAGATCCACAAAAAAGAATTATTGGTGGTACCAGTAGCGGCGCCATATGTGCATGGACTGTGGCCTGGCATAATCCCGATGCATTTCGCAATGTAATCAGTTTAATTGGCAGCTATACATCTATAGGCTTTAAATCTGCAACGGCGAGCAGCCCCCTCATTCCAGGTGGCGATTTGTATCCAGGATTAATTCGAAAAAGTCCTATTCGTCCAATAAAAATATTTTTACAAGATGGCAGTAACGATTTGAGTAATGAACACGGTAATTGGTTTTTAGCTAATCAACAAATGTTGTCATCTTTGGAATGGGCCAATGCCAATGCAGATGCCGCAAAGTCTAAAGGTCCACGCTATCAATTTACTCACGTATGGGGCGATGGTGGACATAGCGATCAGCATGGTGGCGCTTTGATGCCGGATATTTTGCGATGGTTTTGGCAATCCCAAAAATAACGCTCATGTCTTTCATAAGGTTGCAAAAAATATATAGCGAAAAAAAAACGAATTTACAGATTCTTTTTTTATTAGGTATTTGCCTTGCGGCAACCTATCCTGGGTCATCGCTATTGATAAACGAATGGCTGAAATGGGATCAGGCATTAAGCCATGGATTTGCTTGTCTTATACTCTATGCTTTTTTTATTTGGCGGCAACCTTTTGTTAGCCAACAAGTTGTAAAACCTTCCGCCTGGACAATTCTTTTGCTGGGTATTAATTCCCTCTGTTGGTGTTTTTCCCAATTAGCCAATTTACAATTGCCCAGTTATGTTTTTATGTTTGCGGGCTATTGGTTTTTATTAATTAATATTTTCAACTGGCAATTGGCTATAAAACTCTTGCCACTATTTGGATTGTTTGTATTTGCCATTCCTGTGTGGTCAGTTTTTAATGATCACTTGATTCAATTGAGCAGTAGTGTCGTTAATTGGGCGCTACAATATCCCAACCTGACGCTACACATACAAGATAATCACATCATGACCCCTTGGGGCACTATCGTTATAGCAGATGGCTGCTCAGGTTTACGGTATCTGGTCATTGCGCTGTTAATGGCATATCTTCTTTGTTTACTCAATCGTTACAAATTAAAAACAGCGGTGACTGTTTTTGTGGTTGCTACGTTACTTGGCTTGATTACCAATTGGATTCGCATATTGGTGATAGTACTGGTGGGTTATTACACTGAGCTGCAACATGACCTTGTACGGGATCATGAATTTTTTGGATGGATTTTATTTGCCAGTATTTTATTTCCGGCTTTATATTTTTCCCCGCAATATCAAACCCACTTGAATCCCATTATAGGGAAAGTGCGTTTTTCCTGGGTAGTGACACTGGCTGGATTAATCGGTCCATTTATTTATTTATCCATTCCCTTTAATAACAATATGAATCCCATTCAGTTATCGACATTGGATCAACAATATGAATATTCCAATACTGAACCCACATTGGAAATTCAACATCTACCCATGACTCATGTGAAAAAAAGTTCAATTATTCTGGATAAAGTGACAGTACATCTAACCCTGATCACGTCAGCACCTACCAACAAAAATGAGAAGATAGTGCCTTACATTAACCGACTCTATGACAATTTTTATTGGAGACCTGTTCAACAGATAAGATTAAAAAATAGCAATCTGGAAATATTGGAAAATCGAAGCCATCAACGAAAAATTATATTAATGCATAAATTTCAAGTGGGTTCATTTATCACTGGCGATTATTATCAAGCGAAATTTTTGCAAATTCCCGCCAAGCTACTGAATCAATCTTATTTTGGTCTTTGGGTAGCACAAGCCAATTGCCAGTCCGATTGCACTCAGGAATTAGCAGCCATAGAAAAACTGAGTGAGCACTGGTAATTAACAATTATTACAAACAATTTCTCGGATTTGTTGAAGATGTGTCGGGTGCACATGCGCATGAACTGGTAAAGTCAATAATCTATGCGCAAAAGATTGTGCATTTACTAGTGGTGACAATAAAGTCACCTTATTCGCAACGCCATCTACTTTACTCAGCTCTTGTTGATACATCAAAGAAACTCCAAGACCTTTTGCGTGGAGTTGTTTGAAAATTTTATCGCGCTGTGTTTGATTACTGAACAACAATGGGAAGCGCAACAATCTTCCTTTACGTTCAGAGCCAATTCCTTTAAGCAATTGTATGTCTGAAAACCATTGCTGATAGATATCCGCCACACGGGTTGTGCGCTGACAATAAAGATTTCTATTGCTACTGAATAAGGTTCTTGCATTTGACGGCATTGCAGTAATTTTTTCCAACGGATGAAATCGCGTTTCTCCCAAATTGATAAAAGGTGCACGATTCAAAAAACAATAAGCATGAGGATGCAACAGTATATTATAGGCATGGATTTTTAATTGATAAGTATGCGATCCGGAATTTTCAGATTCAACCACTGAATCTACCAAAGGTTCTTTAGATAAAAGCAGTCCGCCACCCAATAAGCTCAGAGGCTTGCCTCGCCCAAAAGAAAAGACAACATAATCAGAAAAAAAATCCTGATCCTGTTCAGAGGCAGGAAACCACTGTGCATTATCTTCAATCAGTTTTATTTTTCGATCGATAATGAGAGTGCGAATTTGCGAAAGGTTTTCTTTAATACCTAAAAAATTTACCGCAATTATGGCAATAACATTTTTATTCTCGTTAAGGGTTTTTTCCAACCGCTGCAAATCATAACAAGCATCATTTACTTCGATATCAATAACCAATACTTCAACACCCGCATAAACTGCAGCAGCGACCAAATCAGGGCAACAATAGCCGGGAATAATCACCCGGGGGTTTTGTATATGGGCGAATTGTAATTTGCAATTGATTAAAACCAATGCCAATGCGGATGTGCCTGAATCCAACCAGTGATGCAAATAATGTCCAGTGATTACCTTATCTTCAACGACGGAAGACAAGGTGGAAATGGGATAACCTGCGGGCGATAAATCACCGCGAATTAACGCGCGGAGGGTTTCCATGTTGTCATTCTCTGGCCGGATAAAAATTTCAAGGCTGCATCAAATAAAGCAACATGGACTTGTACGAAAAAATAAATCAATTTAATCGGGGCCAACTTTCGCAGACCCGGCAAAAAATGTGCGACCAGCGCTATGCCATAGAAAGCCAATTGACCAATAAATATCAACGCATAGAAGAATCCATTATCAGCAAGAATGGCTGATACTAAAAAGAACATGATAAAAAACACAGGGGATAACCAACGCATTAATTTATGTGAAATCACTTGTATCGCAAAAAATCCAAAACGGGAAAGGCTCATCACTTCCATATGTCGCGACAATCCTGTCATACCACGTATAACAGTACGAATTTTTCGCTGATATTCTTTTGCGGGATCTTGCAGGTCTGTATAAAAACCCAACACATCATCAGCGCTGACTGCACGCAAACCTGCCTTTGCTGCGTTTAACGCGGTATTAAAATCGCTGGGCGAATGAATATCCCATTCATGGCAAATTGTTTTTCGTGCCGCAAAAAAAGAACCACTCAAGCCCACTAATCCAGATAGCTGTGACTCTTGTTGGCGTAGCCACATTTCATATTTAACGTAAGCACCTTCGCCTGCAACGGTACCATCTTTACTGATAAATCTATCCTCGCTGGATACAGCACCAATAGTGGCATCAGTGAAGTAAGCGACTAATTTCCAAAGCGCATCTTCGGGAATTTGTGTTGCCGTATCAGAAAAAACCAATATGTCGCCAACGGCTTCTTTAATTGCAGCAAGTTGCGCATTTTCTTTACCCAGACGTTCTTCTGCACGCACCAGCCGCACGCCGCGATCTTCATACTCTCTCACTATGTCATCCGTTAAATCATCAGAACAGTCAGAAGCGACAATGATTTCCAACTTACGCTTGTCATAATCCAGAGACAGACTATTTTCAATTTTTTCGCGAATGCGGCGCTCCTCGTTATAGGCAGTGATGATCAACGAAACGCTCGGCGCTTTTTCAGGATCTAATTCCGTTCGTAGGGTATTTTGACCACCACGATATTTTTTCATCGCAACCAAAATCAAGGGGTACAGGAAATAGCTATAGACTGACGCAATCGCCAAAAACCAAAACAAAAAAAGCAGCATTTTATTCTCCAAGCCTTTCCCTTGGGCAACCCAACCGCTAATATCGCAGCGCTTGAACCTTCAGGACTAAAAAGTGCCAATTTTAAACCGACCGCTA
>Ga0164241_10006454_pt1 | contig 10712 bp, 12 predicted proteins | sample OricomyardsoilBY_FD_108780 | JGI IMG/M metagenome (GOLD analysis project Ga0164241, IMG submission 108780) | Backyard soil microbial communities from Emeryville, California, USA - Original compost - Back yard soil (BY) | ecosystem: Environmental > Terrestrial > Soil > Unclassified | place: USA... | reverse complement strand
TTGGTAATGGAAAGTAATTCCTCTCTTTCTTTTTTAGCTAAGGTAACCTTGTACTTTATCATGGCTTTTTGTACAAAGTTATAAAAATTATACGTCATAGTATATATGACATGACACTAGTAAGTTACTGTCAGACACGGTAATTGACATTATGGTTGAAGAATATGATTTTACAAACAGGGCCGATAAACTTTTACCCGCAAGCGAAGAAGTATTTTTATTAGCGACAACATAGAGGAAATAAATTTGGGACTACTTCCGGAAAGCTTAGCCTCATGCGGTCTATGGCAATCAATCGGAATTGGGTAAATTTGCGGTAAACCTAAACACAATTAAAGATGGAAGAAAAAGACTTGTTAAGTCGAATCACAATCAATCCCGATGTTTCCTTTGGAAAACCCACCATAAGAAATATGAGGTATCCGGTGGAGATCATTCTGGATCTTTTGTCGGCTGGGATGACGACCCAGGAACTGCTCGAAGATTATCCCGATCTTGATGAGAACGATATCAGGGCTTGTTTGGCCTTTGCCGCCAAACTGCTAAAAGTGAAAAGTATAATGCAAGTAACAGCAGCATAATCATGAAATTTATCATTGATGCTCATTTGCCGATAGTTCTGAAAAAGTGGCTTATAGACCTTGGCCATAATGTTATTCACACCAGAGATCTGCCGAAAAAAAATTTGACCGGCGATGTCGAAATTATTAGAATTGCTGATAGCGAAGATCGGATTGTAATTTCCAAAGATAGTGATTTTCAAAAGCATCGGGTCCTATTTGGAAGTCCTAAAAGAATACTCATGATCACTACAGGCAATATTGCGAATGATGTATTACTAAATCTTTTCCAAAACAATTTTAGCCTGATAATAGAAGGATTTGAGAAAGGCAATCAATTGATTGAGTTAAGTAATGATGCGATCGTTATACACGAATAATAGATATCAGAAGAGCTTGTGCATAAAGAATAATAATCGGCCGTAACAAAACAGATATAAAAAAAGCAACCTCAAAGAAATGTATCAAAAAAACTTTGATAACAAATGAACAAACAGCCTCTAAAAGATTTTTTTAAAACCAGTAAGTTACTGTCAGACGCGGCCATAGACATTATGGTTGATGAGTATGAAGAAAGGCGCTTTGATAAAGGCGAATTTTTTCTAAAGCAAGGCAAAGTAAGCGACTCTCTCGTTTTGATTGAAGGCCTTATGAGAGCATACACTTTTGACCGGGAAGGGCATGAAGTAACCACTAATTTTTTTTCAAATCCACGGGCGGTTTATGACCCCGCCTCTTTCTTCCGCCAAACTGCCTCGGCGGAAAACATTCAGGCTGTTACAAAATGTTTCACGTATTCCATTTCTTTTGAAGGGATCAATAAACTTTTTCATTCAGTGCCCGAGTTCAGAGAATTTGGCAGACTCAGGCTTGTAGAAGAACTTGTCATGTTCAAAGAACGAATGTTGGCAATGATCAATCGGAGCGCAGAAGAAAGATATGCAGATTTAATAAGGGATAATTACGATATTATTCAAAATGCCCCGCTAAAGTATATTGCTTCTTATCTTGGTATTACCGATACTTCGCTTAGCCGCATAAGGCGGGATTTTTCAAAACGATAGACTCAATTCATTACTTGCCATAAGACAAGTTGGTTCTTGTCATACGGCAAGCTCTTTTTGTTCAATCCTTGCTTCCTTTGCATTAAAAATTTAATGCAATGGCACACTTACCATTTTATATTTATTTAATTTTTGCACTTTCGGTTTTATTAGCTTCTGTAATCTTTTTTAAGGCCAGTCATAACTCTAAATTCTTTTTAATCCTGGCATTGGTATGGATGCTTATTCTGAGTTTTTTATCCGTCTCTGAACATTCTACTTTTACTAAATCACTACTTCCAATTTTTCCCGCGCTGACCATTCCGCCTGTACTCCTGGTGATGGCGCTTTTTTTTACAAAAAAAGGAAAGGAGTTTATAAAGAGATTAAATATTAAAACCTTAACGATTCTTCATTGTGATAGAATATTTGTTGAGTTAGGATTGATTGGGTTGGCGGCATATCATGTCATTCCGAAATCTTTAACCTTTGAAGGAAAAAATTTTGATATACTTATTGGCCTTACTGCTCCTGCTATTTACTATTTTGGTTTTGTAAAGGTCAGGTTAAGCAAGTCTATCATTATTCTTTGGAATATAGTTGGCCTCACCTTTCTTTTTAATGTGATTTTTAGAACGGTGTACACTGTTCTTGTATTAAAACAACCCAATTTTGCTCTTGGATATTTCCCGTTTTATTTACTACCGGCGCTTATAGTGCCGCTGGTAATGCTCTCTCATTTAGCCTCAATAAGGCAACTACTTTTAAAAAATTAATCTTGTAAATAATAGAAAATGATAGAAAATAATTTAGTGATTTCAAAAGTTATAAACACAAGTGATGGAAGAACTGCAAGATCATGGTTTAATTCCGGAGTTAGGTTAGCGTATGATTTAAGCGCTAAGCAAATCACAGATAAAAAATTTGCAGTACGGACAAACCACTTGTATGTTTTTAATAAATATGCCATGTATCCCGAACAAAATAATGAGCACGTAGTTACATTTTTACCGGGATTTCCAAATGGTTCAATTGATTGGATGAAAATTGATAAACTCATTGAGGAGCAGAATCCAATTAACAGAATTTTTATAGAGTACGTCGGACAAGGCGACTCTGACAAGCCCAAAGATTATACTTACTCGACATTTGAGAGAGCCGACTTAGTAGAGGCTATCTGGAAAGAATACGGTATTAAATCAACATTTGCAGTAACTTTTGATTATTCATCACTCGTAGTAATGGAGCTTTTAAGAAGACAACAAGAGCAGATTGAAAAAGGGATAAAGCCTGAAACATTTATTACTAAAGTACTGCTTGTGAATGGCGGTTATTTTATTGACGGACATTCGCACCCGATAATGACAACACCTATATTAAAAACATGGTTTGGGAGGATGAGTACGAAAAGGGCGCAAAATTCGCTATCGGTATTTAGCAGCATGATAAAAGGAATGTGGAGCAAAGAATATAAAGTGACAAACGAAGAATTAGGGGAAGTGTTTGACGCTGTTACGAGAAAGGATGGTGCAATTTTTATGCATAATGCAGCCGGATTTGTTGATGAACACAAGGCAAACGGCAAGCGCTTAGACCTCCTTTCCATATACCGGGAGATGAAAGATAGGGTAGAGTTTCATATTGTGGGAAGTGAGAAAGATCAATTTGAACCCCGGCAAGTAAAATTAGCAAAAGAACGACTTGGAAATTACGGAGTTGATATTCGCCTAATTCAGGGTGGCCACATGGTAATATCTGAACAACCACAATTAGTAACAAACATCATTCTTGAATTAGCAGACTAATTTTCATTTATTAAATTCATGCATATTTGAGCAATGGATGTTGCACATTCTATAATTAACAATATCATTAACTAAGCTACATTTAGAACCGCATTTAAAAAATAGAAAATGGCTTTATTTATTGGTTTACTGGTAATTTCGTTGCTTTTCTTTAAGCTATTGATTTCAGGAACAATGTCGTTTCCAACATAAGTAGTTTTTGAGGCCTTTTTCTATCGCGGAAATGGCCTTGTCGTGTTCGCTTGATTAATTTTGAAAGAATGGCATGATTCACCATTAAGTTTGTCTCTTTTACCCATTTATTGTATCTCAACCGAATTTTACCTTTGCATTGTAAAAGTGATTAACTATGGAATTTGATATATCCGTAATAGAAACAAAAAAGTCCCGGGCATCGTTCCGCTCAAATATTGAGTATGTGCGGAATCAAACATTGGCTTACAATGAATCATCAATAAATAAAATGGCCCTGATTCTTTGGTGGAGTCTGCATATTCAGTTTCTACCCGGTATTTCTATAGGAATAACAAGAAAAATGAAAAAAAATATCCGGATAATAAATGCAAAAAAACAGAGGCCTGGAAAGTTTCGCCACCATATTTTATTCACACTAATACCCGGAACTTTCATTAGTCTGTATCAGGTAAAAGGATAAAAGATCTTTCTGGAAATGTTTATTATTTCGTGGCATTAAAAAAAGAAATTGTAGAAATATCAAGCCACAACCAGAAGATATGGCGTTCTTATTCACAAAGCAGTGGGCTTTGTTGATGAACACAAAGCAAATCTCATACGTTTAGACCTTAATTATTAATAAAGATCATTTTTGAATTAGCAAAATAATTTTAAATAAATTCATGCAAAGCGAAAGCGCAAAAGATGCGACAGCAGACATTTTACAATCAAAATATGGCAATACTAATATTGAAAACGATATTTCGATAACGGCTATTTCCGAAATTCAATCTGGCATGGTTGCCATTGAAGTAGATAAGGCGATTTATAAGGACACAAATTTTAATGAAAGGGCTGAAGCATTAGATTTTATAGAATTTCGGATAATTGATAGAATTGACGGTTTAGTACAAAAAGAACAACTAACGAAGGAACTGGATTTATTAAGAACACATGTTAAAAATTTAAAGTTTAAACTGGAAAACATTGACGTTAATTTGTTTTTACAACTTCGGAAACAAATAAAATCGGCAACCAACAAAGGATTACTTTTCAAGGAAATTATTTTTGAATATCCCGGAATTTCAATTAATGGCATTGCTCAATCTTATGAGATAGGCTATGACAATCTTGATATTTTTATTAACGGATTGTTATCTGATAGCATACTTCCCGAACCAACTAAAGCGAGGGAAGCTGAGATGATATTTTATCAGAAAACACCCGCCAGAATAATATTTGAGCTAATAGCAACAGCAAAAATAAAACACGATGATGTTTTTTTTGATATAGGATCCGGACTGGGCCAGGTGGCAATTCTTGTAAATATGATTACCGGCGTTTCTGCAATAGGCATTGAATACGAACCCGCTTATTGTGAATACGCAAACGAATGTACTGCACAGCTAGATTTATCAGGCGTTAGATTTATAAACACAGATGCAAGAAAGGCGGATTATTCACAAGGAACCATATTCTTCCTATACTCGCCATTTGAAGGAAAAATGCTTGATACTATCATGAGTATCCTGCAAAAAGTTGCACAGAAAAGAGTAATCCGCATTTTTAGTTATGGCCCCTGTTCCATTCCCGTAGCTCAACTAAATTGGTTGAATTGTATAACAGGAAAAGTGGATAATATTTATAAACTTTATGAGTTTAGAAGCTTGCTATAAACGAATGTGTCATTTATTTTTTTCAGCGGGTATAGCTGGTAGATATAGCAATAAGACACATTCGGAAAATAAGCTAACGGAAGATGTGGAAATAGAAAAATTATTGAATGAACAATGGGACTTTATTCCAGTTTTCTTTTTTCAAATGATTGGAACTAATATCATTTTAACGACTTATCAAAAAAATCACTTACCAAACTATCAACCTTTGCATGAACATCATGGCGGTTTACACCGGGGGTGTCTGTAAAATAAAGAGGATCGGATTTTTTTATTTCATCGTCGGCTTCACCCAACATTACGTAGTGGCCTGTCTTTCCAGGAAATTCATAATAATCAGAGCCTGCAATAAAAGAATGATAATGCCGGGCATTTTGAATTGACGGCGCCATGCTATCACTTTTGGCTCCTATAATAAACACCGGCCGGGTAATTTTCTCAAATTGTTTTTTTGCGGAAAAGCCGGCCCGGTACCCGGGCAAATGGCAAAGAATGCTTTAATCCGACTATCTTTTAAATCAGGAATAAAAAGCTGAAACTATTTGCCATGCTATGTTTTGACAATTTGGTTCGGGCTTTACCTACCTGACAAAAAATGAACTCTTAATAGAAAAAGCTCGTGAACATCGGCATTTACAAGTTTTTTATTTTATTTAGAAAACGGAAATAGAAATGTTTCAAAAAAATTCGTTTACTGTAAGGCCAAACGAAAAAATCTCCAATGCCAATGCGGGATTATAATTTTAATTCCATCACATAATCATTCATATAATACCCGGAGCCAATATCAATATCTTCCTGGCGGATGATTTTGAATCCTTGCTTTTCATAAAAATACAGAGCTTTATTATGGCGGTTTACATTTAGTTGAAGCGCGGTTGCCCCGGCTTTCTTTATTTCTTCAATAATATAACCGAGCATTTTGTTGCCCAGGTTTTTTCCCTGTTGTGAAGGGTGAACGTATATTTTGTGCAAATGATAACCGGACGAATCTTTAGAATGCGGAGAAAAAGAAGCAAAGCCAACAGGGGTTTCATCTTGGAAGATTAGAATGAAATGATGCTTTAAAACTTTATACTGATGTTCGAGCGAATGGAGTGAATAGATTTTATCAAGCATATAGTCTAATTGAGCCTGTCCTAAAATTTCAAGATAGGCATCAGGCCAGATCTCATGAGCAAGATCACGAATGGTAAACAAATCTGCAAGCTCCGCTTTCCTGATGCTGATCATTTATTTAATACTGATTTTTAATTCAGGCGCAAAAAAACGTCGTCCCTCTTTGTCTTTTACGACAATGTCGAAAAAATAAAGTTGCTCATCGGGCTGTAACCGCCCGGCAATATTATCAATCCAAACTTTAGGCAGCGGAGTAGAATCGAACCTGTCTGCTACCTGGGTAAAAGTTGTTTCCTGTTTGCCGGTTTCGTCGTCCAGCATAAAGCTTTTCTGTTTATAAAGGAACTGGTAAGAATCAATAGGATAGGTGTTGTTCTTGCCATCCACTATTTTCAAAGGTAACCCCACCAATTGATTTCCCTCTTCTACGGTTACCTGCGCGCCATTTTGATTTACTCCAAGAAATGTTTTTACTACCGGAGGTTTGAATTTGGGGATCTTGGTAATGATTGTTGAGTCTTGCGCAAAAGAACTTGCCGCGATAGAAAATAATAGAAAAAAGCAAAAGGTATATCTAAAATTAATTTTCAAAGTTGAATTTATATTTTACCAATGCACCGTCATAATATGGCCAAAGTCTCTTCGATCACTTTAATTTTTTCTTCTGCATCCTGTTTCTTTTTTCGTTCCAGGGCGATCACTTCGGGTTTGGCGTTCTGAACAAATTTATCATTACTTAACTTCTTATCTATGCTAATTAGGAAACCTTTAAGATAGTTCAAATCTTTATTCAGTTGCTCCTTTTGAACCGATGTATCAACTGCTGTATCCGACTGAATATAAATTTTTTCATTGCCCGCTACAATCATGATGGAAGACGTGCCGGGTGTTTCGTTAAATATTATTTTATCGGCATTAATTTGTTTCGAAAATATTTCTTTGATCGGTTCATAAGAAGCTGCATCGTTGGTTTCAATAAATAAGGAAATAGCTTCTTTGGGCTTTATTTTATTTTTATTTTTTGCATCACGAATGGCGCTGATAACTGCTTTTAATTTTTCGCCCGACACTAAAATTTCGAGGTTGCTATTTGCTACCGGTGCAAATTGTTTTATCGTTAGGTCATCTTCCTGTTGTTTCAGCAGGTGATAAATCTCTTCTGTGATAAAAGGCATGAAAGGATGCAGTAAATGAAGTAATTCTTCAAAAAATAAAACAGCATTTTTATACACTTCGTGTTCAATTGCTTTACCATATTCCGGTTTTATCCATTCTAAAAACCAACTGCAGAAGTCATCCCATATTAAAGAGTAAATAGTTTTCAACGCTTCGCTCAGGCGAAATTGTTTCATTAATATTTCTACTTCATGGCGCACTTCATTGAGCCTGCTTTGAAACCATTGAATGGCGAAGCGACCACCGTCCTCAGCAGTCAGCGTTGAGCCTTTAGCGTCTTGTGTTCCGCCTTCTTCCCACATCTTCAACAGCTTCATCGCATTCCACAATTTATTATTGAAAAACTTTCCCTGTTCGAGGCTACTTTCATCAAACAACAAATCATTTCCTGCAGGCGACGAAATCATAATTCCAAAGCGAACTGCATCCGCGCCGTATTCATGAATGAGCGTTAACAGGTCAGGGCTATTACCCAAACTCTTACTCATTTTCCTTCCCAGCTTATCGCGTACCATCCCGGTGAAATACACATCGCTAAAAGGTTTTTCGTTCATGTATTCCATTCCGGCCATGATCATGCGCGCCACCCAAAAGAAAATAATATCCTGCCCTGTAACCAAAACAGACGTGGGATAATAATAATTGATGTCTTTATTATTGGGCTCTGTAATTCCTTTAAAAACTTCTATCGGCCAAAGCCATGAAGAAAACCACGTATCGAGTACGTCCTCATCCTGCTTTAATTGAGCATTGATTATTGAATATTGATTATTGAATATTTCCTTTGCCTGTTCTTCGCTTTCTGCAACTACAAATCTGCCATCTTCATCATACCACGCAGGAATCTGCTGTCCCCACCAAAGTTGTCTGCTGATGCACCAATCCTTTACATTCTCCAGCCAATATTTATAGGTAGCATTAAATTTTTCACCAGGATGAATATTGATATTCCCGGACGTAACGGCTTTCAATGCCGGCTGCGCCAGTTCTTTCATCTTTACAAACCATTGCGTAGATATTTTTGGCTCTACTACTGCACCTGAGCGCTGGCTGTATCCCATTCTTGTTTGGTATTCTTCTTCTTTTACCAGCAAACCTTTTTCTCTCAATTCATCCACTATTTTTTTACGCGCAATAAAGCGATCTTCACCAATGAAAATTTGCGCGGATTCGCTTAATGTGCCGTCAGCGTTTAGCGTATCTACTACCGGGAGATTGTACTTCAAACCGATATTGAAATCGTTGATGTCATGCGCCGGCGTAATCTTTAAAATGCCTGTTCCAAAATCTTTATCTACATATTCATCAAAAATTACCGGTACTTCTTTATTAATCAGCGGAACAATTACTTTCTTCCCTTTTAAATGCACATATCGTTCATCATCCGGACTAGCGCAAACCGCCACATCGCCCATAATCGTTTCCGGCCGTTGCGTCGCAATGATAATGAACTCTTCTTGCTCCGCTCCACTGGAGGGGTTGGGGGCGGCTTTGTACTTTATATAAAACAACTTTCCCGTTACATCTTTATATTCCACCTCTTCATCACTTAGTGCGGTCTTTGCTGCAGGATCCCAGTTAATCATTCTTGCTCCACGATAGATTAGCCCTTTTTCATAGAGATCTACGAAAACTTTTATCACTGCTTTATAATAATGATCATCCATGGTGAATGAAACCCTGTCCCAGTCAACACTACAGCCTAATTTTTCTATCTGGCCGTAAATGATATTGCCATATTTCTCTTTCCATTCAAAAGCGTATTTCAAAAATTCTTCGCGGGACAAATCTTTTTTATCAATTCCTTTTTCTTTCTTTAGCATATCCACTACTTTGGCTTCCGTAGCGATAGATGCATGATCGCTGCCTGGTACCCAGCAAGCATTGAAACCACTCATACGCGCTTTTCTCACTAAAATATCCTGGACTGTTTCGTTCAATGTATGCCCCATGTGCAGCACACCTGTTACGTTTGGCGGTGGTATCACTACGGTAAATGGAGGCCGGTTGTCAGTAGAGGAATCTCCCTTTTCGGGAGGTAAACTTTTAAAATATTTTTTTGTTTTCCAGTGTTCGTTCCACTTTTCTTCTACCGGGCCGGGGATATAATTCTTGCTTAATTCCATATTTTTTCAAAAAAAAATTGTGCCTGCAAATGTAATACAAACATGCTTTCGTAACTTGCCTTATATCCCACAAAGACACAAAGCCCACTAAGTATTTTTCTTTGCCTTCTTCGTTTGGAGTAGCAAAAACTGCGTTAGTACCTGGCGCTACTTAAACCCATTTTTGTCGGGAAAGAATACTGCGTATACCAGGTATTCCTTTGTGTTCTCCATGTCTTTGTGAGAAAAAATTTTCCAAATGTTATATGCCATTGTTGATATTGAAACCACCGGCGGATATGCTGCTTCGAATGGAATTACAGAAATTGCTGTTTTTGTATCGGATGGAAAGCACGTGCTTAGCGAATTTCATACACTTGTTAATCCTTATCATACCATTCCGCGATTTGTAGAATCGTTAACCGGAATTACCAACGCCATGGTGGAAGGCGAAAGAGATTTTAAAGGAATTGCTGATGAACTTTATGAGATATTACACGATAAAGTTTTCGTCGCGCACAATGTAAATTTTGATTACTCTTTTGTAAAGCATCATTTTCAGCAGGCAGGCTATGAACTGGATTGTAAGAAATTATGCACGATAAGACTTGGCAGAAAAATAATTCCCGGATTGAGAGGTTACGGGCTGGAAAAGTTTTGCCGCCATCTTGGGATAGAAATCGAAGACAGGCACCGTGCCAAAGGCGACGCGGAGGCTACCGTAAAACTATTTCATTATCTGCTGAAAAATGATAGAGACAGTCATGCACAGACGATGCTGAAGGGAAACAGCAAAGAACAATTTCTGCCACCCAATATTTCTTCTGACGAAATAAAAAAATTACCTACGCATCCCGGGGTATATTATTTTCATGATAAAAAAGGAAAAGTAATTTATGTAGGCAAAGCAAAGAACATTTGTAAAAGGGTGAATAGCCATTTTTCAAACAACAAACCTAACAAACAAAAGCAGGAATTCTTAAAAAAAATATACCGTGTAAGCTACCGTGAAACGGCTACTGAATTAATGGCTTTTATTTTGGAAAGTACCGAG
>Ga0164241_10006453_pt1 | contig 10712 bp, 10 predicted proteins | sample OricomyardsoilBY_FD_108780 | JGI IMG/M metagenome (GOLD analysis project Ga0164241, IMG submission 108780) | Backyard soil microbial communities from Emeryville, California, USA - Original compost - Back yard soil (BY) | ecosystem: Environmental > Terrestrial > Soil > Unclassified | place: USA... | reverse complement strand
TGGGTGGGTTGGTTTGGTTTTAATGCGGGTAGTGCGCTTGCTGCTAATGGCAATGCTGCTATGGCGATGCTGGTCACTCATTTGTCTGCCGCTGCAGGCGCACTGGCGTGGATGACAATTGAATGGATGAAGTTTAGAAAGCCAAGTGTGCTAGGTATAGTGACGGGTATGGTTGCAGGCCTGGGTACTATTACTCCAGCATCCGGTTATGTTGGTCCCGGTGGTGCAATTGTGATTGGCTTGGTTGCAGGGGTGATTTGTTTCTATATGACGCAATTAGTAAAGCGCGTGTGGAAGATCGATGACTCACTTGATGTGTTCCCTGTACATGGAGTAGGGGGAATTATTGGAACTTTTATGGCCGGTATTTTTGCATCCACACAATTAGGTGCATTTAGTGGATTAGGTTTTGCTGCGGGCATCGAAACTATTGGGCAACAATTGCAAGTACAACTGATTGGTATCATTTCAACCCTGATATTCAGTGCTGCGGTCACTTATTTATTATTGAAATTTACCAGCCTGTTAACGAGCGGTCTACGTGTTTCGAAAGATGAGGAATCCCTTGGCCTGGATTTAAGTTTGCACGAAGAAGATGGTTACAAGCTTTAAATATTTCGTAATTGCGTAATGAAAGAAGAGACGCAATTGCGTCTCTTTTTTTTAAAAACTTCTTAATTTATCCGTCGTCATCCTCGTGCAGCGGGGACCCAGCTGTTGCTGTTAATTTAAGAGCTAGGTCCCCTGCTGCACGAGGACGACTACTCCCTTCTGAATACGTTAATCAAGTGTTTGTACTTTGCAGTTAAATTTGAATGTGTTAGTGGAACGCAATCAACGCTGCAGTCACTGCAACATTTAAACTCTCCACTCCATTATTCATTGGAATTCGCACGCTCTCATTGCATAGTTGCGAGACCTCTTTTGATACGCCCTCTGTCTCATTTCCCAAAACATAGATGCAAGAGTGCGCAGGCGTAAATTCTTTGAGGGTAGATTTTGCATGAGATGACAACGAACAAATAACACTTCCTTCTGCTTTGAATTCTTTCAACGCATCTGCAAGATTTTTGCAACGTAAAATAGGTGCGCGAAAAACTGTACCGGCACTGGCTTTAATAACAAGCGGATCAATTTGTGCTGAACCTTGTTGCGGTAATAAAATTCCATCGATATTACCTGCACAAGCAGAGCGAATAATCATGCCAAGATTTTGCGGATTGCTAACGCCATCCAGGGCCAGTAGCGTAAATTTTTTACCAGTATTTTGTTTTAGAAAGCTATCGTATGTTTGAAATCCACGACAAATTAAATCTGCGGCTACACCTTGATCCTGGCTGGAATTTTTTGAAATTCGCGAAAGGACAGAGCGGTTGTGATAAAGAATTTCAGCACCCTTTGCTTTGGCGAGTTTAATAATATCATCCAAAATGTCTGCTGATTTATTACTCTCTGCCAAATGTAAGCGATGTATGTTAGTAGCTCTATCTTGCAGTGCTTCAAGTACTGGCTTGCGGCCATACACGGTTAGCATTCCATCAAAGAATTTTTTCTTATCCAGATAAGCCTGGCTATCGCCGCGCTCACTATTTATATCAGATTTTTTTGTCATTAGAGGTTCTTGTGTTAGGCGGTGCAAAGTTTTTTATAAGCGCGTACGGCGTTATCCAGACCCATTGCGATAGCATCTACAGTCAATGCATGGCCAATAGAAACCTCAAGCAGTTCTGGTACTTTTCTAAAGTGTGCAAGGTTATCCAAATTCAAATCGTGTCCAGCATTTAATCCTATGCCAATTTTCGCGGCATGTTCGGCAGCTGCATAGTATTGTTTGAATAATCGTTCGAAGTTTGCATCTTGATGTTTGAAGGCTTCTGCATAGGGACCGGTGTAAAGTTCAATACGATCTGCACCTAATTGCTGCGCTAATTCAATTTGTTCTACATCCGGATCCATAAATAAACTGACGCGCACGCCAGCGGTTTTTAGCTGATCCAGAATAGGCTTTAAGGTTTCACCCGATTTTCTTAAATCGAAACCATGATCTGATGTAAGTTGATCATTGCTGTCAGGTACAAGCGTACATTGCTCTGGTTTGGTGTCCAAAACAAGCTTAATAAAACCGGGGAAGTCACCAATTTTTTCCGCGAAGGGATTTCCCTCAATATTAAATTCTGCGCTGTGATTATCTTTCAGTAATTCTGCCAGATCATAAACATCATGTGGACGAATGTGGCGTTGATCAGGACGCGGATGAACCGTAAGCCCATCTGCACCGGCAGCCAAACATATTTTTCCATGGGCAACCACGTCTGGATAATTACCTTCGCGGGAGTTGCGAATTAATGCGATTTTATTAAGGTTTACACTAAGCGCTGTGTTCATGCTTGCCTTTAGTTCCACTCAGACCTACGTTTGCGTTTTCCAAATAGTTGGAGCACAAAAGATAAAACAACGCCGGCAAAAATAAGGCCGCCACCATAAATACGTTGCTTGTAATTGTCTGAACTTTTGAGTTGATCGTTTTCTGCTTTTAGCAAATCCCGTTCTGTTTGTAGCATCTGGTTTTCGCGGTGCATGTTTTGATTTTCTTGCTCCATATTGATGTCAGATGTCGGCGAACGTTTAATTTCTTCCATTTCTTTCGAAAGACTTTGATAGGTCGCTTTCACACTATCCAATTCATTTTTCAATGCAATATTTTGTTTCTGCAACTCAACCATATCGGTTGGGCCAGAGGTTAAGGCTGCAAGTTTCATGGAGGCAGTTGGTTCGGCGATCAAGTTTTGGCTGCGAACCCAGCCTTCAATACCTTCGTTCGTAATAACTTGCGACCATTTATTTTTGTTGGAATCTTCTTCTTCACGAATCAGTTTTAAACGCGTTCCTGTTGCCAATCCATTTTTAATAATGGTGGCCTGGTTGTCTTTGTCTGAGCGCAGTGGGATATAAATTACATCGGTAACATATCTGTCTTCGGCAAAGCAGGAAGACGAAAATCCTGTGCTTAATGCAGCACAGCTAATTAAGCTGGCAATGGCTAATTTTTTCATGCGAAATCCTTGGGAGAATTAGGGCAACACTTTCTTAAAAGGTTTGACGGTAACTTTGGCGTATACACCAGCCGCGATATAGGGGTCCATAGCGGCCCATGCTTCTGCATCCGCTAACGAAGTAAATTCTGCTATTACCAGGCTGCCAGTAAAACCGGTATCACCGGGATTATCATTGTCAATTTTGGGATGTGGCCCTGCTAATATCAGGCGGCCTTCATCCTTTAATAATTGTAATCGTGCTAAATGATCTGGTCGTGCGAGTTTGCGTTTTTCTAAACTGTTTTCAACATCTTCACTAATGATGGCGTAAAGCATACAAAGTATCTCTAAATAGCATTTTTAAAAATATGTCTAATTATTTAGCGCTTGTATCGTGCAAAACTTCTTCAAACGTTAGCCCCGTTAACAAGCGAATACTGCGAAAAATATACATAAGTGCTGCAACCATGATGATCATGGATGGCAATGCAATAATAGGCAGGCTATAAGCGTGCATAGTGCCTACTTCAATATTAAACGCTTCTGTGCCGGCTGGACTCTTAACAATCCTTTCGGCAAGAATGTAATTTAAAGCTGATGATAAGAAAAATGAGCCTGCTAACAAGTAAGAGCCAAGCCGCAAGGTTTTTTCAAATGCCTCTTCTTTGTTGTGTTCTTTCAATGCAGCTGAAATTTTTTCCACGTTCAAAACTGTATCGTTGTAGATAAATGTTTTTACCAATGGAAAGCGAGTCCTGGTCGAAATTAATACGGTCAAACCAATGAGTGCTGGAATCGTAGCTTCTTTAATCGCGTAATATTCAGTGGGCAATTTCAGTATACCAATCCCGCCGGTGAGCAATACGCTTACAATCCCCAATCCTGAGAAAAAATTAATTTTTCGGTTAGCAATAAAATCTTTTAGACCATAAACAACAGGAAATGTTAGTGCAACAACCAGAGCCCAAACAGGTCCCAAATAATGCGCATTACTCAACTTGGTTAAAATAAGCGTAGGTATAACAATATTCATTAAAATATTGATTAGCATGTTTTCTTTTTTGGGTGCGGCTTTTGGCGTCGGGGTAGACGTGCTTTCCTGAGTATTTGCTGGTTCTTTATTAGAATTATCAGCAGAAAGATTATCGGTCATCATCAGTCTCGGTCATAATGGGCGAGCTAGCCCAGTCCAACTGTTATTCGTATAGGCCACGTGAGATGACCCTGTGAAATTTGATTTGCATTGCCATAGCTATTTTTCAGATGGCATTTTAAGCCCAGAAATGCTGGTTGCGCGAGCGAAAGAACGCGAAGTCGACGTTTTAGCGTTAACCGACCACGATACCATAGCAGGGCTGTTTTTGGCACAAAAAGCCGCTGTAGAATGCGGTATCACCTTGATTAATGGCATCGAATTCTCCAGTCAATGGGGCAAGGGTGGTGTGCATATTGTAGGCTTGGGTTTTAAGACTGATTCACCAGAATTAAATTCAGCGATTGGAGCACAAAATCAAGCGCGTGCAGGTCGTGCAGAGCAAATTGCGGCGCGCTTGGCGAGAGCCGGAATCACCGGCACGCTTGAGGGCGCGCAAGCCTTGGCAGGCAGTGCTTATGTAGGTCGCCCGCATTTTGCCCAGCATTTGGTAAATGTAGGCGCGGTAGCCAATATCAATGCAGCTTTTAAGAAATATTTGGGTACAGGTAAGTCTGCGGACGTGAAATATCAGTGGCCTGGGATGGCTGTCATCATTGAATGGATTCACGCAGCTGGCGGTGTGGCAGTTTTGGCGCATCCCTGTAAGTACGATTTAACCCGAACCAAAATGTGCGCGTTAATCAAGGATTTTGCTGCTGCAGGTGGCGATGCACTAGAAGTCGTCAGCGGTATGCAGGCGCATCCAGTGACTGAAGATTTAGCAAAAATCGCTACGGCTAATAATTTGGCGGCCTCATGTGGCAGTGACTTCCACATTCCGGGCCATGCATGGCAGGAGCTGGGATGTTTCCCTAAATTACCGGAGACCTGTCGTCCGGTATGGGAGTTACTGGGTTTTGCGGCATAAATGACTTAATAAATACAGTTTTAAATAATACGGATGATAGCGAATGGCTCAGTTTTTTCAGATTCACCCGGACAATCCCCAGCACCGTTTGATTGTGCAGGCGGCTGATATTATTCGCAGGGGCGGAATAGTTGTATATCCAACTGATTCTGCCTATGCCCTGGGTTGTCATATTGGCGACAAGGATGCGCTTGACCGTATCCGAACAATGCGCAAACTTGATAAAAACCACAACTTTACTCTCATGTGCCGTGATCTTTCTGAGCTTGCGACCTATGCGCGGGTTGATAATTCGGTCTATCGCTTAATCAAAAATCACACGCCAGGTTGTTACACGTTTATTCTGGAAGCTACCGCTGAAGTTCCGCGCCGCCTAATGCATCCGAAACGCAAAACCATTGGATTGCGTGTACCGGATAATGCAATTGCCTTGGCATTGCTAGCAGAATTGGGAGAGCCCATTATGACAAGCAGCTTGTTGATGCCGGGCGAGGAGTACCCAATGACAGATCCCTATGATATGCGTGCACCGCTTGAGCATCATGTGGATTTGATTATTGATGGAGGCTACTGCGGTTTAGAGCCGACGACGGTGATTGATTTAACCGGCGATTCACCTGAATTGATTCGTCAAGGAAGAGGCGATTTTTCACCTTTTGCATAACCTGACTCATGTTTCTTGATGGAATGCGTGCCAGAGGCTATACCTTAATGCAATCACACTCCATTACGGTAAGGCATTGGCATGCTACATAACATTAAAAACGAAATGCCGGTTCGTTCTTTCTGGCGCAGCTATTTGGCCTCTTCATATCTAGCTTTTTGCTGTATCGCACTGAGTTTGTCCGCCAGCGCCGAAATTGAAGGTGTAGATCCACTGCTTTCAATGTCACTTGAAGAGCTGATGAATGTTCAAATTCAGGTTGGCACGCGCACGGGTGACAATCGTTTAGGCCGCCACAAAGTTCCGGTTGATGTTATTACAGCCGATGAGTTGCGCCGTTCAGGTTATGGCGAACTACCCAAGGCACTCAATCATCTCGTTTCATCTTTCACTTACGATTTTTCAACCCTCGATGATTTAACAGATCATGCTCGCCCGTTTTCTTTGAATGGATTGAAGGCTGATCAAGTGCTTGTGTTAATCAACGGCAAACGTGTTCATCAAAGCGCTATCATTGACGTAAATGATTCACAAAATCGCGGCAGTACATCGGTTGACCTCAATTTAATTCCTATCGAATCTGTTGCCCGTGTAGAAATCCTGAGAGATGACGCATCGTCGCAATATGGTTCTGATGCAATTGCCGGTGTAATCAATATTGTTTTGAAAAGTGGCTCGGTAAATGAATGGGTCAGCACACTCGGGCAAGGTGACGCAGGTGGTGGATTGGCCACTAGCAGTTATAACTACGGCTCGGATTCCTTATTTGTTTCGCTCGAATACAAACATAAAAATTATTCGAATACATCTGGTTTAGATCGTCGTGATTATTATTTTCCAGGCGATTCGCGCAATGGTGATTATCGTGTGACACATCGTTATGGCGACCCGGCCATGGAAAGTTTAAGTCTCACTTTCAATAGCCAAAACCTGTTTGGCAATGAACATATTTATGCGCTGGGTAAACTGGTTTACAAAGAGAGTGATGCCAGTGGATTTTTCCGTCAGCCGAACGATGATAGAAATGTAAGGGCTATTTATCCTGATGGTTTTTTACCTGAATTAGCCCCTAAGCAACAAGATATTTTTTCGACAGTGGGTTATCGCGACCAAGGCGAAGGTTACACTTATGACTTATCTAATACACTCGGTTACAACCGCGTAAAAATAGATGTAGAAAATAGTTTGAATGCTTCGCTCGGTTTGGATTCGCCCACCCGTTTTGATGCGGGCACTTTAAGCTTTTGGCACGACAGCATTAATTTTGATGCAACTAAAGTGTTGTCCTGGCCGAGATCGTCGCCGCTAAATTTAGCATACGGTGCTGAACTTCGACACGAGGAAAATCGTATCCAGGCTGGTGAATGGGCTTCCTGGGTGGATGGATTGGTTCCTGTTTTGGATGGTCCTCATACCGGTGCAGATACAGTCGCAGGGGCTCAAATGTATCCGGGGTTTTCTCCCCAAAGCGCTAAAGAACTAAGCCGGAATATCTCAGCTGTCTATGCAGAAGCGGGACATTATTTTATGGAAAATGCTGAGGCGAGGTTATCGCTGCGCGATGAACATTATTCCGATTTCGGCAGCACGCTTAATGGCAAATTATTGGTTCACTATGAGCCCAATACCACGCTCAGTTTTCGCACTTCTTTATCAAGTGGTTACCGCGCACCATCACTGCAACAAATGGGTTATTCCCGTACATCTACGTCATTTGGAACAAGGCCGGATGGCAGTGTAGTGGCAAGTGAAAATGGTACTTTTCCGGTGGATAATGAAGTGGCAAAATTATTAGGGGCGACAGATCTTAAGCCCGAAAAATCAGTGCGATCCAATCTCGGATTTACCTGGCAAGTGACACCATTAGTGCAGTTTGATTTGGATTATTTTCATATCAAAATTGCAAATCGCATTATTTTGTCAGGTGATATTGATAATAGTGCAAAGCTTCCCATTGAAGCGCAAACTTATATGACGACTAATCAAATTACGTTTGCGCGTTATTTTCTAAACGCGGTAGATACAAATACCTCAGGTTTTGATGCTTCTATCAATTACTACACCAATTTTGCTGGCGGTGATCTAACACTGAATGCGCAATATCATCATCATTCTACTGACATTGATGCATTGCAAATCCCAACTCAATTAGCCGTTTTATCCAATCAGGTTTTTGAGCGCACTGAGCGTGAGCGGTTAATTCATTATCTTCCGGAAGATAAAGCGCTTTTGTCCATGACTTATAAAATTTATGACTGGACTATTTTTGCAAAAGCCAATTATTTCGGAAAAGTGCTTTATGTCGCCTCATCAGATGAACCGAAGCTGGATCAATGGTTTGATGCGCGTACCACCTTTGATTTGGATATCAGCAACCAAATATCTTCTCGCATCGTTCTCGCGATGGGAGCACATAACATGTTTGATGTTCGTCCGGAATATCGCCGTAGCAATCCACCATTCAATGGGAAAGGAAATATTTTGCAATACCGTGGAATAAGCCCCTTTGATTACACAGGAGCGTTTTATTATGCGCGTGCGCAGATTAGCTTTTAATTATTGTTAGTGATCAAACTCAGACTAAAAAACCAGCATTTACGCTGTTTTTTTTGCATTTTAGGCGCGCAATTATACTTTTTTTACAAACTCCGATTTCAGCTTCATTGCACCAAAACCCTCGATCTTGCAGTCGATATCATGGTCACCTTCAACCAGACGGATATTTTTCACTTTAGTGCCAACCTTCACCGAAGATGATGTCCCTTTTACCTTTAAATCTTTAATGACGGTTACCGTGTCGCCATCTTGAAGAATATTCCCATTGGCATCCTTAAAGACTTTAATCGTTTCAGCACTGGCTGCTTCACTAGCATTCCATTCGTGGGCGCATTCCGGGCAGATTAACAGACTGCCGTCTTTATAGGTAAATTCTGATTGGCATTTAGGGCAGGGTGGTAAAGCGCTCATGAGGGTTCCTAATGTACATGTTGAGGGATGTCGTTTGATATCCCTGATAAAAGTAAGGGCATTCTACCTAAACCTTCTAAACTCTGCCGCTTCTTTTGGTTGCAAGGCCAATGAGCGATTGTTAATGGCTCTGTCCTGCGCTTATGGCTATAATGCCCGACTCATTTGCGGGCAGTGCTCGCCAGAATTTTGAAGATCGGGTTGTGTAGTGAATTCATCCAGTGAAGAAAACAGCGATTTTGCCTTGGTTGCCGAGCCTTTAGAGCCAGCAGCGACCGATGCAATGCCCACTGAGGCGGCGGCTGAAAAAGCAGATGCTGCGCCTGTGGCTGATACCCCTTCACGTCCCACACAAGGTGAAATGCCGTTTGCGATGGTTCACGGCAAAGCTTACACCCAGTTGCCGCAGGATTTATATATCCCGCCGGACGCGTTGGAAGTCTTTTTGGAGGCGTTCGAGGGTCCGTTAGATTTATTGCTTTACCTGATTCGCCGCCAGAATATCGATATTTTGGATATCAACGTTTCTGAGATCACCACTCAATATATGGCTTATGTCGACTTGATGGATTCGAGTCAATTTGAGTTGGCGGCTGAATATTTGGTGATGGCGGCTATGCTGGCCGAAATTAAATCGCGCATGTTATTGCCGCGCTCCAGCGAAGAAGCTGAGGAAGAAGATGATCCGCGTGCATCACTCATTCGTCGCTTGCAAGAATACGAACGCTTTAAACAAGCCGCGGAAGATATCAATGCGCTTCCACGCGTTGGTCGCGATATTTACCAGGCATCGGCGCAAGCGCCAGATCGCAGTTTGACGCGGCTTGACCCGGATGTTGAGTTACAAGAGTTGCTGCTGGCACTGTCAGAAGTTTTACGCCGTGCCGATATGTTTGAAAGTCACCATGTGTCAAAAGAAAAACTCTCTACCCGCGAACGTATGGCGCAAGTGTTGGATACCCTGGCGCACAATCACTTCGTTCCTTTTGTGAGTTTATTTAAAGTGGAAGAAGGGCGTTTGGGTGTAGTAGTAACCTTCCTGGCAGTTATGGAATTGATTAAAGAATCGCTGGTTGAAATTGTGCAAAGCGAATCCTTTGGCCCCATTCACGTAAAAGCAAGAATGCAATGACAGACGAAATCCTAAATAAAGAAGATCAAGAGCCAGAAGAAAATCTTGAGCCAGAAGAACTCGGTGCGGAGGATGCAGCGAGTGCGGCTGATGTTCGTGAAGAGGCCGGTGAACCTGCAACCGTTGCTATCACTCAGCAACCCGTTGATAAAGCCATGCTGCGCAAAATTGTGGAAGGCGCAATTTTAGCGGCGGCTCAACCCATGGCTATCGCGCGTATTCTGGAATTATTTGATGAAGAAGTTGCGCCAGCAAAAGATGAAGTACTTGCAGCCTTGCAGGATATTCAGGCGGATAACATTGAGCGCGGTTTTGAATTAAAAGAAGTTGCCTCTGGCTGGCGTTTTCAAGTGCGCGAAGAAACAGCGCCCTGGGTAAATCGTTTGTGGGATGAAAAGCCACAAAAATATTCGCGCGCATTGTTAGAGACGCTTGCATTAATCGCCTATCGCCAACCAATCACTCGCGGTGATATTGAAGAAATTCGCGGTGTAGCCGTAAGTTCGCACATCATGAAAACCTTGATGGAGCGCGATTGGGTAAAGGTTGTTGGTCATCGTGATGTTCCAGGTCGCCCGTCGCTCTATGCAACAACGCGTCAATTTTTGGATTATTTCAACTTAAAAAATCTGGAAGATTTGCCATCGCTTAGTGAGATCCGCGATTTGGATGAGTTGAACAACGTGCTCAATTTAGGCGATGAAGAAGGCCTTGGCGAAAAAGACGATGAGGTTATTGCCGATGCGCCCGCTGAAATTATTTCAGACGAAGCAGTCGTGGGCGAGCTAGAAGAATTTGTGGATGGTGAAGAAGCTTTTGTTGATATTGATGACGACACTGTTGCTGAAGTT
>Ga0164241_10006452_pt1 | contig 10713 bp, 3 predicted proteins | sample OricomyardsoilBY_FD_108780 | JGI IMG/M metagenome (GOLD analysis project Ga0164241, IMG submission 108780) | Backyard soil microbial communities from Emeryville, California, USA - Original compost - Back yard soil (BY) | ecosystem: Environmental > Terrestrial > Soil > Unclassified | place: USA... | reverse complement strand
CTCGGGTTGTGGATGGCCACCGCGCTGGTGGTGGGCAGCATGATCGGCAGCGGCGTGTTCCTGCTGCCCGCGACGCTCGCGCCGTATGGCGCGGCCAGCCTGGTCGGCTGGGCCATCGCGCTGTGCGGCGCGCTGTTGCTGGCCGCGACGTTCGCGAAACTCGCGGTGCACTGGCCCTGCACCGGCGGTCCGTATGCCTACGTGCGACGCTCGTTCGGCGACGCCGCCGGTTTCGGCATCGCGTGGAGCTACTGGATCTCGATCTGGTCCGGCATGGCGGCGATCGCGGTGGCTTTCGCCGGCAGCATGGGCGCGATCTTCCCGGCATTCACCGCCACGCCGGTGCGCGCGGCGACCTGCGCACTGGTCGCGTTGTGGGCCTGCACCATCGTCAACCTGGTCGGGCTGCGCCAGGCCGGGCGCCTGCAGGTGCTGGTCACCGCGTTGAAGTTGCTGCCGTTGCTGCTGTTCGGCGTGGTCGCGCTGTGGTACGTCGATGCCGGCAACTACGTGCCGTTCAATCCCAGCGGCGAATCGCTCCCGCACGTCGCGCAGGCCACCGTGATCCTGACCATGTGGGCGCTGTGCGGGCTCGAGGCCGCCACCGTGCCCGCGGGTGCGATCCGCGACCCGGAGCGCACCATCCCGCGCGCCACGGTGCTCGGCACGCTGCTCGCAGGCATCGCCACCATCCTCGCCTGCACCGCGGTGATCGGCCTGGTGCCGACCGAGATCCTCAAGGATTCCGGCGCCCCGATGGCCGAAGCCGCCGGCCGCGTGTGGGGGTCCGGCGCGGCGCTGGGCATCGCGATCCTGGCCGCCGTCTCCACCTTCGGCGCGATCAACGGCTGGGTGATGATCTGCGCGCAGGTGTCGCTGGCCGCCGCCAGCGACGGCCTGTTCCCGCGCGCATTCGCGCGGCTGGACCGCAACGGCACGCCGGCGTTCGGCGTCCTCGTCGGCAGCGTGCTCGCCACGTTCCTCGTGATCGCCAGCTACAGCCGTTCGCTGGTCGAGTTGTTCACCTTCATCCTGCTGATCTCGACCTCGGCGATCCTGCTGCCCTATGCGGCGAGCAGCGCGGCTTGGCTGCGCAGCGGCGGCGGCAACGGCGGCCGCGCGGTCGCGTTCCTCGCCCTGCTGTACAGCCTCTACGCCTTGTCCGGCGCCGGCGCCGAGGCGCTGGGCTGGGGCGCGGTGCTGTTGCTGGCGGGCGCGCCCATCTACCTGTGGATGAAGCGGCGCCCGGCAGCGGCCGCCGGGGTATAATTCCGAGGCACGGTGGGAGAAGCGCGCAGGCCTTGGCCACGCCGCGCTGCCGAAGGCGCAACCGCCCGGAATCGCTCAGGCCGAAGACCGCCGTGTGACCACACTCTGGAGAGATCGGCACCGCTTCGCATGAAGCACCGCCGGCGCCGAAGGGGCAAGAAGCCGCAGGGTTCCCTCCCCTGCCTGCGCGCTTCCAAACTCTCAGGCAAAAGGACAGAGCGGGCATCCCCCTCACGCGCACACCGCGCCTCCGGATGCCGCCATGACCCAGCCTTCCCTGCGCTCGCTCGAGCACCACGACGCCTTCATCGAACGCCACATCGGCCCGAACGACGGCGAGATCGCCGCGATGCTGGAGGTGGTCGGCCACGATTCGCTGGATGCGTTCACCGACGCCATCGTCCCGACCTCGATCAAGTCCGCCTCGCCCCTGGCCCTGCCCGGCTCGATCACCGAGGTGGAAGCGCTGGCGAAGATCCGCGCGATCGCGGCGAAGAACAAGGTCTTTCGCAGCTTCATCGGCCAGGGCTATTACGGCACGCACACGCCGAACGTCATCCTGCGCAACATCCTCGAGAACCCGGCGTGGTACACGGCCTACACGCCGTACCAGGCCGAGATCTCGCAGGGCCGCATGGAAGCGCTGATCAACTTCCAGCAGATGGTCGCCGACCTCACCGGCATGGAGATCGCCAACGCCTCGCTGCTGGACGAGGCCACCGCCGCCGCGGAAGCGATGACGCTGGCGAAGCGTTCGGCCAAGTCGAAGTCGAACACCTTCCTGGTCTCCGGCGACACCCATCCGCAGACCATCGAGCTGCTGCGCACCCGCGCCGAACCGCTGGGCATCGCCATCGAACTGGCGAACTCCGAAGACGAGTGGACCGCTGCGATGGAACGCGGCGATTTCTTCGGCGTGCTGATCCAGTACCCCGCCTCCAGCGGCTGGCTGCACGACTGGGGCAAGGATGCCGACGCCATCCACGCGCGCGGCGCGCTGGTGGTATTCGCCACCGACTTGCTGGCGCTGACCCTGCTCAAGCCGCCGGGCGAGATGGGCGCGGACATCGTGATCGGCAATTCGCAGCGCTTCGGCGTGCCGTTCGGCTTCGGCGGCCCGCATGCGGCGTTCATGGCCTGCCGCGATGCGTACAAGCGCTCGATGCCCGGGCGCCTGATCGGCGTGTCGATCGACGCCGAAGGCAAGCCGGCCTACCGCCTCACCCTGCAGACCCGCGAACAGCACATCCGCCGCGAGAAGGCGACCTCCAACATCTGCACAGCGCAGGTGTTGCTGGCGGTGATGGCCTCGATGTACGCCGTGTACCACGGTCCGGGCGGACTGACCCGGATCGCCAATCGCGTGCATCGCCTGGCCTCGATCCTGCGCGCCGGCCTGCGCGAGCTCGGCTACGCGCAGGACCACCACGCGACCGCGTTCGACACCATTTCGCTCAAGACCGGCGACAGGACCGACGCGCTGGTCGCGCGCGCGCAGTCGATGGGCGTCAACCTGCGCAAGGCGTGGGGCGAATACATCTGCATCTCGCTGGACGAAACCACGACCCGCGCCGACGTCGAACTGTTGTGGTCCATCTTCGCCGCGGACGGCGCCGCGCTGCCGTCGGTCGAGGCGCTGGACGCTTCCGCGCCGTCGCTGATCCCGGACGCGCTGCGCCGCAGCTCGAAGTTCCTGACCCACCCGGTGTTCAACACCCACCACAGCGAGCACGAGATGCTGCGCTACATGCGCCAGCTTTCGGACAAGGACCTGGCGATGGATCGCACCATGATCCCGCTGGGCAGCTGCACGATGAAGCTCAACGCCACCGCGGAGATGATCCCGGTGACCTGGCCGGAATTCGGGCAACTGCATCCGTTCGCGCCGGCCGAGCAGGCGCAGGGCTACCAGGAACTGATCGCCGGCCTCGAGGCGATGCTGGTGGAATGCACCGGCTACGACGCGGTCAGCCTGCAGCCCAACTCCGGGGCGCAGGGCGAATACGCCGGCCTGCTGGCGATCCGCGCCTGGCACGCCTCGCGCGGCGAACCGGAGCGCGACATCTGCCTGATCCCGGAATCCGCGCACGGCACCAACCCGGCTTCCGCGCAGATGTGCGGCATGCAGGTGATGGTGACCAAGTGCGACGTCAACGGCAACGTCGATGTCGGGGACATCCGCCGCAACGCCGAGAAATATTCCGATCGCCTCGCCGCGATCATGATGACCTACCCGTCCACCCATGGCGTGTTCGAGGAGGACGTGGTCGAAATCTGCGAGATCGTGCACCGGCACGGCGGGCAGGTGTACACCGACGGCGCCAACATGAACGCGCTGGTCGGAGTCGCCAAGCCCGGCAAGTGGGGCTCGGACGTCTCGCACCTCAACCTGCACAAGACCTTCTGCATCCCGCATGGCGGCGGCGGCCCGGGCGTCGGCCCGTGCGCGGTGAAGTCGCATCTCGCCCCGTTCCTGCCGAAGGCGCTGTCGGGCGACGGCGTGCGTACCGAAGGCGTCGGCGGAGGCGCGATGGTGAGCGCGGCCAGCTTCGGTTCGGCCTCGATCCTGCCGATCAGCTGGATGTACATCGCGATGATGGGCGCCGATGGCCTGCGCAAGGCGACCCAGGTGGCGATGCTCAACGCCAACTACCTCGCGAAGCGCCTCGCCGCGCACTACCCCACGCTGTACACCGGCCGCAACGGCCTGGTCGCGCACGAATGCATCCTCGACCTGCGCCCGCTCAAGGACGCCACCGGCATCAGCGCGGAGGACGTCGCCAAGCGCCTGATCGACTTCGGCTTCCACGCGCCGACCCTGAGCTTCCCGGTCGCCGGCACGCTGATGGTGGAACCCACCGAATCCGAATCGCTGCACGAACTCGACCGCTTCATCGACGCGATGATCCAGATCCGCGAGGAGATCCGCATGGTCGAGCGCGGCGAACTGGACCGCGAGGACAACCCGCTCAAGCACGCCCCGCATACCGCGACCCAGGCCGCGGCGGCCGAATGGAAGCACGGCTACAGCCGCGAACTGGCGGTGTTCCCGCTGGCCACCTTGCGCCAGCAGAAGTACTGGCCGCCGGTGGCGCGCGTGGACAACGTCTATGGCGACAAGAACGTGTTCTGCGCCTGCGTGCCGATCAACCAGTACGAAGGCGACTTCAAGGACGAGCCGGAAGCCTTCAGCGAGCCCATGGCGGTCTGAACCGGGCACAGGAGACACCGCGCGCCGGACTGGTTACAGTCCGGTTACGCGGTGACCCTGCAGGGCGGTCCCGGGAGGGGCCCGCCCACCACAACTGAAGCATGGCGAACATGCCCGGCAGGGGCACCCGGTCCAGACCACTACCGGGGAGAAGCCTGATGCGTGTGCGTGCCGTTCCCAATCTTCACCGTCTTGCCCTTGCCCTGCTCGCCGCACTCGCGTTGCCTGCAGCCGCCCAGGAATCGGCCCCGCAATCCGCGTCCCAGGACGGTACGGTCAAGACCCTAGACCAGGTCACGGTCACCGGCTCGCGCATCAAGCGCACCGACGTGGAAGCGGCATTGCCGGTCACCATCATCCAGAAAGCCGAGATCGACGCGCAGGGCATCACCTCGGCGGAACAGTTGCTGCAGCAATTGAACGTCGCCAGCAACGGCCCGGACAGCCTTGCGGCCAACAGCGGCATCGCACCGCCCGGTACCCGCGGCAACAATGGCGTGTCCGGCGCCAACCTGCGCGGACAAGGCGCCGACGCCACCCTGGTCCTGCTCAATGGCCGCCGCGTCGCCACCCACGGCCTGGCGGGCCAGGTTGTCGACCTGAATTCGATCCCGTTCGCCGCGATCGAACGCGTCGAGGTTCTGCGCGATGGCGCTTCGGCGGTGTACGGCACCGATGCCATCGGCGGCGTGATCAACTTCATCACCCGCAACGACTACCAGGGCCTGTCGGTCACCGTGGGCGCCGACGTGACCCAGGAAGGCGGCGGCGACATCTACCAGGCCAGCCTGCTGGGCGGCTTCGGCGACCTGGACACCGACCGCTGGAATGTCTGGGGTGCGGTCAACGTGAAGAAGAACACCGTCCTGCGCGGCGACCAGCGCGACTTCGTCAACAGCTTCCAGCCGGATCGCGGCCTCGCCCCGGACACGCGCGGCACGCCCTTCGCCACCATCGTCACCGGCACCAACAGCCTGATCGGCGGCGGCCTGAGGGATCCGAACACCACCCTCACCAAGACCTCGATCAACACCCTCGACCTGCCCGGCGGCGCCGGCTGCGAGAACGGCGGCGACATGATGGGTCCGTATGGCGACCAGATCTGGGCGAGCCCGGGCGCGAGTTTCGCCTGCGCCTGGGACTACGGCCGCGCGCGCACCATCCAGCAGCCGGTGCAGACCCTGCAGGCCATCGGTCGCGCCACCTTCAAGATCGGCGACGGCCACGAGTTCTTCGCGGAGCTCATGGCATCGAAGGTCACCTCGAAACGGCAGTTCGAGGCGCAGCAGCTCACCACCAGCATCAACGCCGGCGCGACGGCGCTCGATGCCTACGAATTGAACGCCAACACCCAGGCGACCTACGACGCGGTCTACAACGACCTGCTCGATTATTTCGGCCCGCAGGCCAACCTCGTCTACGGCCGGCCGATCGCCTACCGCTGGCGCTGCGAAATCTGCGGCCCGCGCCAGTTGGAAACCACCACCCGCGCCTATCGCCTGCTGTTCGGCATGACCGGCGCCCTCGGCGACTGGGACTACGACGTCGGCCTGTCGCGCGCCGAGAGCCGCGCGGAATCGGTGCTCGCCGGCGGCTACTACTACACGCCGGAACTGAAGGCCGCGCTGAAGAACGGCGTGCTCAATCCCTTCCTGATGCCCGGGCAGGACCAATCGCAGGCGGCCTACGACGCGCTCGCCGCGGCAGACGCGACCGGATTGCAGCTGTACGAAGGCACGTCCACCACGACCACCTTCGACGCGAGCTTCAGCGGCAGCCTGGGCTTCAAGTTGTGGGGCAAGCAGGACGTGCAGGCCGCGTTCGGCGTGGACGTGCGTCGCGAGGAATACGAATTCGGCGGCCCGGCCGAATGGACGGCCGGCAACGCCTTCGTCTTCGGCCCCCCCGGCGACGCGGCGAACTACATGTCGCCGAAGCGCCGCGACATCAAGGCCGCTTTCGCCGAATTCAACGTGCCGGTGGTCGACAGCCTCGAGTTGAACCTCGCCGTGCGCCACGACGACTACGACGGCTTCGGCGGCACCACCAACCCGAAATATTCGTTCAAGTGGCAACCGATCGACTGGCTGGCCTTCCGCGGCTCGTACAGCACCGGCTTCAAGGTGCCGGATTTCGCCAAGCTGTTCCGCGGCATCACCGAAAGCCAGTACACCGGCCTCGACCTCGCCGATCCCGCGATCTGTCCGAACGGGCAATACAACCCGGACGTGGCGAACTGCGACGTGCAGATCCGCCCCGACATCATCACCGGCGGCAATCCGAACCTGGAACCGGAAGAAGCGAAGCAGAAGAACATCGGGTTCGTGCTGGCGCCGACGCGGAGGATCAACGTCAGCGTCGACTGGTGGGAAATCGAGCGGTTCAACACCATCCGCAGCGGCTTCAACCTGGCCACGATGAAGGCCAACTACGCCCTGTACGCATCGAACTTCATCCGCGATTCCAGCGGCGAGATCGTCGCCATCGACCAGCGCTACATCAACACCGGCGGCACCCTGACCCGCGGCATCGAACTGGACGCCAACGTGGGCGGCGAACTCGCCGGCGGCAACTGGAACATCCACCTCAACGGCAACTACCTGCAAACCTTCAGGATCAAGAATTTCGACGACCTGCCCTACACCGGCAACCTGGTCGGCGAGTACGAGCGCTACTTCAACCTGCCGATCAAGTGGAAGCACACCCTGGGCCTTGCCTGGAACCGGGGCGACTGGGCGCATACCCTCACCCAGGTCTATCGCGGCGGCTACAAGGACTATCGGCCGGGCGGCATCGTCAACGGCTACACGCCGCCGAACTGGGATCCGAACGTCGACGAGTACATCACCTACAACTACAGCGTCAGCTGGACGGGGTTCGACAAGCTGAAGCTGACCTTCGGCATCCGCAACCTGCTGAACACCGACCCGCCGTTCACCGTCCGCTACCTGGACGACGGCGACGGCGCGGGCTGGGAAGCGCGCGTGGCGGATCCGCGCGGGCGCGCGTTCAACCTGCTGGCTGAATACAGTTTCTGACGTTGCCGCCGGATTCCGCGCAAGAAAGAAGGCCCCGCATTTGCGGGGCCTTCCGTTTCAGTGCGACATCGAACGATCAGCCGCCGTGCTTCTTCAACCAGGCATCGATCGACGGCATGCGCTGCTCGCGCACCTTCAGCCGGTACTCGATGTTGGCGATCGCGGTCTCGGTCGCATTGCGCGAGCTCGGCGCGATGTACTTGTCGGCATAGGCGCGCAGCTTGCCGATCATCGCCCTGTCCGACGAGCCGCCGCCGATGCCCGGGTAGTAGCGCGCCTGCGAGGTGGAATCGACCAGCTTGTCGACCTGCTCGCGGTGCGCCAGCGCGAAGTCGAAGGCCATGTCCGGATGCGAGCCGGACACCGCGCCGATCATGCCCGAACTGTTGGTGGCGCCGGGTTCGTCGGTGAGGGCGAGGTCCAGCGCGCGCTGCGCCAGCGCCTTGTCCTTGGCGATCGACAGCATGGTGTACAGCTGGTCCTTGATCAGCGGGGTCTTCTCCGCCTTCGCCATCGCGTGCAGCTTGTCCCAGGTGGCGGCGTCGGCGTTGTGGGCCACGATGCCGGTGATGGTGCTGCGCAATGCCGCCGGCATCGCGTTGGCGTCGTCCGGACCGGCGGCGAAGCGGCGGCGCGCCTCGGCGATCACCGCTTCGTCGTCGAGGCCGGCGAGCGTGCCGATCAGTTGGGTGCGCAGCAATTGCACCGGCGCGGAGTCGTCCGCCTTCGCGTTCCAGCCGATCTTCGCGAACGCCGGGCGCAGCACCGACAGCGCGAACTTGCGGAAGCGCGCCTGGCGCGCGTCGTCGCCGTCGTAGTAGTTGTCCAGGCTGGACAGGCTGCCGGCGATGTCCGCCCACAGCGCGGGATCGGCGTCGGCCGGCACGTTGCGGGCGAGGTCGAGGTAATCCGACGCGGAGCGCAGCCCGCCCATGCCCAGCGCCCAGGTGTCGTTCATGATGCCGAGCTGGTCCATCGTCGACAGCGTGGCGAAACCCTCGCTGATCGCCGCGAACTGCTCGGCGCCGTACAGCGTGCGGTAGTAACCGGTCTGGCCGGCGTTCACCACCACCGCGCCGCAGCCCGGCACCACCAGCGAACCCTTGCCGCCTTCGACCACGGTATCGACGCGCGCGCCGCCCACGGCCTGCGCCACCACCGGCACGCGCCAGCGCAGCGGGGTCTTGCCCGGGCGGTCCTTGGTGAACTCGCCCTGGGTGAATCGCAGGGTGGTCTTGCCATCGGTGCAGGTGGCCGAATCGACCGCGATCAGCGGTACGCCCGGCTGCAACGTGAAGTCGTGCGCGATGTCCAGGATCGGCTTGCCCGCCGCCTGCTGCACCGCGCCCCACAGGTCGTCGGACACGGTGTTGCCGTAGGCGTGCTTCTGCATGTACGCGCGCACGCCTTCGCGCCATGCGTTCTCGCCCACGTAGCCTTCCAGCATGCGGATCACCGCGCCGCCCTTGGAATAGGTGATGGCGTCGAAGGCCTGGCTGGCCTGCTCGACGGTCTGGATCTTCTGCACCACCGGATGAGTGGTGGCGACCGCATCGCGGCTCATCGCCGCCTCGCGGCCGCCGACCGCGTTCAGTTCGGTCTTCCATTCCGGATGGAACTTGGCGGTGGTGCGCGCGGCCATCCACGTCGCAAAGCCTTCGTTGAGCCAGAGGTCGTCCCACCAGCTCATCGTCACCAGGTCGCCGAACCACTGGTGGGCGATCTCGTGCGCGGCGATCGAGAAGATGCTCTGCACGTTGCCGATGGTGGAGATCTTGGGGTCGACCAGCAGCGCGTACTCGAAGGTGAAGATCGCGCCCCAGTTCTCCATCGCGCTGAAGAACTGGCTGCGGCCCGGCGCCGCGACGTTGTCCAGCTTCGGCAGCGGATACTTCACCCCGAAGTAGTCGTTGTATTCCTTCAGCACCAGCTTGGAGGCTTCCAGCGCGCCGGCGGCCTGCGCCACCTTGCCCTTCGGCGTGACCACGCCGACCTCGGTGCCGTCCACGCTGTCGGTGGCGCGGTCGAACTGGCCGACGCCGAGGAACAGCAGGTAGGTCGACATCCTCGGCGAAGTCTGGAACACGACCTGCTTCATGCCATTGCCGATGTCCTTGCTGCTGGTCGCCGGCATGTTGCTCACCACCATGTCGGCGGCCGGCGCATTGACCGTCAGGTCGAAGGTCGCCTTGAAGTTCGGCTCGTCCCACGACGGCACGAACTTGCGCGCGTCGGAGTTCTCGAACTGGGTGTACAGCGCGCGCTGCTTGCCGGCGTCGGTGTCGTAGTCGATCGCGAACAGGCCGTTGGCCTGGGTGTTGATCATGCCGGTGTAGTCGGTGGCGAGCACGTAGCTGCCGGCCGCCAGCGGCTTGTCGAAGGCGAAGGTGGCGGTCTGGCTGGCCTCGTCGATGCTGACCCTGGCCGGCATCGGCTTGCCGCCCTTCGCGCTCAGCGTGCTGTTGGCGAACGTCATGTTCACCGCCTGCAGCACGATGGTGGAGGTCGGCTCCAGCACGTCCACGCCGATCTTCACCTTGCCGTCGAACGCCATCCTGTCCGCGTGCGGGGTGACCTCGATCGCGTAGTGCGTGGGCCTCGCGTTGTGCGGCAACTGGGTGGTGGCCTTTACCGCGGGCGGATTGGCCGCGCGCGAGATTTCGGCCGGCGTTTGCGCGGATGCGATGGATGCGGCCCCGCACAGCGCGAGCGTGATTGCAGCGGTCACCAGGTTGCGACGCATGGGATGTCCTCGATCGTGGGGGTGCGCGGGCACGAACGGCCCGCATGACCTGCGATCTTCGCGGGCGCACCGAGCGCGCAACACCGCCGGAAGTCACGGCATGGCCACGAAAACGAGGAAGCCCCGCGACGCGAGGCTTCCTGAACGCGCTAACCCATGACCAAAGTCATGCAAACGGATCGCGCAGCACGATGTTCGCATCGCGGTCCGGGCCGGTACTGACGATTGCCAGCGGGCAGCCTGCCAGTTCCTCCAGCGCACGCAGGTAGGCACGCGCGGCGGCGGGCAGCTTGTCCCACTCGGTGATGCCGGCAGTGGATTCCTGCCAACCCGGGAATTCCAGGTACACCGGCGTGCACTCGTCCCAGCCCTGCGCGTCCAGCGGCGCATACTCGCTGCGCTTGCCGTGGTACTCGTAGGCGATGCAGATCTTCAGCGACTCCATTCCGTCG
>Ga0164241_10006451_pt1 | contig 10713 bp, 11 predicted proteins | sample OricomyardsoilBY_FD_108780 | JGI IMG/M metagenome (GOLD analysis project Ga0164241, IMG submission 108780) | Backyard soil microbial communities from Emeryville, California, USA - Original compost - Back yard soil (BY) | ecosystem: Environmental > Terrestrial > Soil > Unclassified | place: USA... | reverse complement strand
CCGCGCAGGCGCTGTCGGTCGGCAAGGAACTCGGCCTCGACGCCGCCAAGGTCAACGTCAACGGCGGCGCGATCGCGATCGGCCATCCGATCGGCGCGAGCGGCGCGCGCGTGCTGACCACGCTCATCTACGAGATGCAGAAGCGCGGTGCGAAGAAGGGCCTCGCGACCTTGTGCATCGGCGGCGGCATGGGCATCGCGATGTGCCTGGAGCGGGACTGAGGGCCAGTTTGCGCCTCAGTTGCTGCCACTAACCCTCTCCCGCTTTCGCGGGAGAGGGAGGGACCCGCGAAGCGGGAGGGTGAGGGTCTTCTTCCTTCTTCACCGTGAGGAAGGAAGAAGAAGACCCTCACCCAACCCTCTCCCATGAAGATGGTAGAGGGCTAAGATCTGCGACCGCTCTCCACCTTATTCTGTTGAAAAACTCCCGCTTGCGGTGGCGATGAAGTCCTGATTCAGTTTTCCGCAGGCGAGCGGAGACGTTGCGATGATGGGCGAGCGGACGGTGATGCAGGAGGCGCTGTTCTACAGCTTCCGTATCGAGGATCACGTGCCAGCGGATCACCTGCTGCGCTCGATCGATCGGTTCGTCGATCTGTCCGGTATCCGCGAACACCTGAAGCCATTCTACAGCGCGACGGGGCGACCCTCGATCGATCCCGAGCTGATGATCCGGATGCTGATCGTCGGCTATTGCATGGGCATCCGCTCGGAGCGGCGACTGTGCGAGGAGGTGCATCTCAACCTCGCCTATCGCTGGTTCTGCCGGCTCGATCTCGACGGCGCCATCCCCGATCACTCGACCTTCTCGAAGAACCGGCACGGTCGGTTCCGCGACAGCGACCTGTTGCGCAAGCTGTTCGAGCTGACCGTCGAGCGCTGCATGGCCGAGGGACTGGTGGGCGCCGAGGGGTTCGCGGTCGATGCCAATCTGATCCGTGCCGACGTGCATCGCCAGCGATCGGTGCCGGGTGAGGAAGGTCTGCCGCCCGAAGCGGCAGGTCGCGCCGTTGCCGAGTATCTCGACCTTCTCGACGATGCCGCGTTCGGCGGATCGACGCCGGTGACACCCAAGCGCATCAACCTGACCGATCCCGCCTCGCGCTGGACCGCGGCGACACGCGGATCGGCCTTCTACGCCTACTCGACCAACTACCTGATCGATCTCGATCATGCGGTAATCGTCGATGTCGAGGCGACAACGGCGATCCGTCAGGCTGAAGTGACCGCCCAGCGCCGGATGATCGAGCGCACACAGAAGCGCTTCGGCCTGTGGCCCGCGAAGCTCGTGGCCGATACCGCATATGGCTCCGCGCCGAACCTTGCCTGGCTGGTCGAGGATCGGGGCATCGAGCCGCACATCCCGGTGTTCGACAAGTCTGCCCGCAGTGACGAGACCTTCGAGCGATCGGCCTTCACCTTCGACCATGAGGACGACAGCTACGTCTGCCCTGGCGGCAGCCGCCTGCGCCCATCGAACCGCAACTTCAGCACGCCGCGTCCGCTCGCCAATGCCGATGGCTTCATCCGCTATCGTGCCCGTGAGAAGGACTGCGCAGCCTGCGGGCTCAAGCAGCGGTGCACCCCGAAGATGGCCGCGCGTAAGATTATGCGCTCGGTCCATGAAGGCGCGCGCGACATGGCCCGCGATATCGCCACCAACGACGCCTACCTCGTCTCACGTCGCCAGCGGAAGAAGGTCGAGATGCTGTTCGCCCACCTCAAGCGCATCCTGAAGCTAGACCGCTTGCGCCTGCGCGGTCCGAATGGAGCAAAAGACGAGTTCCACCTCGCCGCCGCAGCCCAGAACCTCCGGAAGCTGGCAAAGATGCAACCGATGCCGGGGCTCGCAAACGCCTGAGCGGGAGCGGACCTCCGTTCGACCGCTATCAAAGCCTGCCAGCGCCCGCCGCCAGCGGCGACTTCTTCAACAGAATACACCCAATAGCCGACATGCTCCGGCGGCACTCCACTCTAACACCAAATTCGCTCGAACCGGTCGCCTAGGCCGGTGAGCAGTTCATATTGCGACAGGCCCGAGGCGGCGGAGGCTTCGGGCAAGCGATAATCGAGCGCCAGCCAGTCGCCTTCCGCGATCGGGGGGGCGGCGCTGACGTCGACGGCTGTCAGGTCCATCGAGATGCGGCCGATCACCGGCAGGCGCTTGCCATCCGCCAGCGCCGCGCCCGTGTTCGAGAAGCCGCAGAAATAGCCGTCGGCATAGCCGATGTTGAGGATCGCCGCCTCGATATCGCGCGTCGCGGTGTAGAGCGCGCTGTAACCGATCGTGTCGCCCGCGCGCAGCCGGCGGCGCTGCAGCACCTGCGCCTCGGGCGTGACGACCTGGCGGATCGCCCCCGCCAGCGCCGCGCAGGGTATCCCGCCATAGAGCGACAAGCCGGGGCGGGTGAGATCGAAATGATAGTCCGCGCCGAGCGCGATCCCGGCCGAATTGGCGAGGCTCATCCGCCGCGCCCGCGTCCGTCCGGCCAGCGCCGCGAAGGCATCGCGCTGGCGGCGGTTCATCGGCGACTCCTCCTCGGCGCAGGCGAGGTGGCTCATCAGCGTGTCGATCGTCAGGCCGTCGAGCAGCCCGTCGGCGATATCCTGCGCCGCGATGCCCAGCCGGTTCATGCCGGTATCGACCATCACGTCGCACCGGCCCCCGCCCGCCTCACGCCAGCGGCGCACCTGTTCGGGCGTGTTGAGCACCGGCCGCGCGATCCCGGCCAGCGCCGCCGCCCCATCCTCCTCGCGCACGCCGTGCAGCACGGCGAGCGGCAAGCGGAGATCGGCGAGCGCCTCGGCCTCGCGCCAGTTGGAGATGAAGAAATCGCGGCATCCCGCGGCGTGCAGCCGCTCCGCCACCGCGCGCGCGCCGAGCCCATAGCCGTCCGCCTTGATCGCCGCGCCGCACCCCGCACTGCCGCTCATCGCCGCCAGCGCGCGCCAGTTGGCGACGAGCGCAGCGCCGTCGAGACGGAGGCGGAGCGGAGCGAGGATCATCCGCGGCGCGTTAGCGGCGGCGCGGCGCCCGCGCCACCCCCGCTGCTCAATCGACGTGCGCCTTGCCCGGCTTGGTCTCGTGCAGCCCCACCACCGTCACCACCAGCGCCAGCGCCACGACACCCCAGGTATACCACAGGCCGGCATAGGGGTTGCCCGTCTTCGCCACGCTGAACTGGCTGATGAACGGCAGGAAGCCGCCGAAATAGCCGCAGCCGAAATGATAGGGGATCGACATCGAACTGTAGCGGATGCGCGGCGGGAACATTTCCGACAGCAGGGCGGCGATCGGGCCATAGGTCGCCCCTGAGAGCGCGGCGATCAGCAGGATCGCGACCAGGATCACCGCGATGCTGCCCGGCGTCGGCACCACCTTGTCGAGAGTGTAGCCGGCGTCGATCAGCGCCTGGTCGAGCGCGGCGGGGCTGGTGTCGGTGACCGGCCGGCCGCCGATGATGACCAACGTCACCGGCGTGCGCCCCTTGGTATAGGGCACGCCCTTCTTCGAGAAATAATCGAGCAATTTGCCGCATTCATCGGCCTGCTTGGCGGCGAAGGGCGAATAGGCGCAATGCGGGCCCGAGACGACCACCGGCGCGTGGCGCGCGGCGCTGACCCGCGCGGGATTGGCGGCGCTGCCGATCGCCCAGAAGATCGGGAACAGCAAGGCCAGCGTCAGCGCATAGCCGATCACGATCGGCTTCTTGCGGCCGACGCGATCGGAGAGCCGCCCGAAGAACACGAACCAGAACAGCCCGAACAGCGCGCCCACCCCGACGATGATCTGCGCCGCGGTCTCCTCGACGCGCATCGTCGTCTCGAGGAAAGTCAGCACCGAGAACAAGGCAGTGTACCAGATCACCGTCAGCCCGGCGGCGATGCCGATCATCGCGACGAACAGCCGCTTGAGATTGCCGGGATAAGTGAAGCTTTCGAGGAACGGGTTCTTCGCGGTCTCGCCGGCCTCCTTCATCGCGCGGAACACCGGGCTCTCGCTGAGCTTGAGGCGCATCCACAACGACACCGCGAGCAGCAGCAGCGAGACGACGAACGGCACGCGCCACGCCCAGGCATCCCATTGCGCATCGTCGGTCACCGCCTTGACCAGCAGCACGATGACGAGGCTGAGGATGAAGCCGCCCGCCACCGCGGCCTGGATATAGCTGGTGAAATAGCCGCTGCGCCCCGGAGGGGAATGCTCCGCGACATAGATCGCCGCGCCGCCATATTCGCCGCCCAGCGCCAGGCCTTGGGCCACGCGGAGCAGCAGCACGATCGCCGGCGCGGCATAGCCGATCGCGGCGAAGGACGGCACGAAGCCGACCCCAGCGGTGGCCAGGCCCATCACCGTGATGGTGACGAGGAAGGTATATTTGCGCCCCAGCTTGTCGCCGAGATAACCGAACAGCACCGCGCCCAGCGGCCGGAAGCCGAAGCCGACCGCGAAGCCGGCCCAGGCGAGCAGGGTCTGGATGACCGGGCTGCCGGCCGGGAAGAAGGTCCGGCCGATGATCCCCGAGGCGGCGAGCGTGCCGTAGATGAAGAAATCATACCATTCGAACGCGGTGCCCACCGCCGAGGCGGAGATGACCAGCCGCATGTCGCTGCGCCCCAGCCGCCGCGATGCCGCCCCCGCCTCGTCAAACGCCTGATCCGCCATCGCGCCCCTCCCCTGCCTAGGGCAGAGGTTTAGCGCGATCGCGGGCCGCGGCAAGCGGCGTCAGGCCGGCTCCTCGGCCGCGACGCGGTTCGCCGGCCCGGTCTGCGAGCGCAGCTCGCCGCGATCGGCGGCAAGCGTCGGGGCGGGGCCGGTGGCGGGGCGCAGGCCCTCACGCTCCGACGCCAGGACGGGCGCGGTGGGATCGGGACGGAACGCATCGGGGACGCGCGGGCCGGGCTCGGGCCGGGGCTGATCGAGCGCGAGATCGGGGGCGGAATGCTCGCCGTCGCGCGGCCGCGATCCGTCGCGGAAGAGGAACGCCGCGAGCCCACCCAGCACCGCCAGCGCCGCGCCGCCCGCCAGCCCGATCGCCAGCATGCTCGGCCCCCCGCTACGCCCGCGTCCCGCGCGCGCCCGGCCCGTTTTGGTCTTCGCCATGTCGCATGCTCCTCGTTTCGGTTCGCGGGAGAGAACGAGGCGGCCCGGGCCGGTGTTCCGAATCCCGCGGCGGCAAAGGTCACACAAAGGTCACACTGTCGCGGTGCGCCGCCGGTGCCGATGGCGGCACGGCGCGGGGCAAGCCTCCGCACGGCGACCGGCACCGGCGGCGAGCCTGGCAGAGGATTTCCAACATTGCCAGCCGGGACTTGGGCCGGCGGCAAATGCGCGCTAGATCAAGGCGATGGATAGCCCGAGCGGCGCGGGACGCGCTTTCCGGCATCGCGTGGATTATGAGGGACGCAGCCCGGCGCTGCGTCTGCCGCTGCGCCGCAGCCGCTGGGCGCCGCTGGCGACGCTTGCGGCGGCGGGCCTGGCCGCGCAGCATATGTGGCAATGGCGGGGCGATGCGGCGCATTGGCGCTGGGGCGCGGTGCCGCTCTTGATCGAAGCGGCGGCGCTCGTGCTGATCCTCTGCGGCATGCTGTCGCAAATCTTCTGCAGCGAGACGCTGCGCGTGTTCGATGGTCATCTCGAAATCGGCATGGGCGTGGGGCCGATCGTGCGGACGTGGCGCTATCGCGCCGACCGCATCTGCGAGCTGCACGCCGACGAGGAAGGCGACGCGCACAAGGGGCACGGGCGGATCTTCACCCAGCGGCCGGGCCACGGCGCGGTGGCGTTCCGCTATGCCGGCAAGACGATCCACGCCGCGCCGGGCGCCGGGCGCGAGGAGGGCGAAGCGATCGTCGCCTGGCTGGCGCAACGCCTGCCGCGCAGCGCGGTGGAGCTGGAATAGGGCGAGGCGGCTAGGGGTTGCTGAGCGGCCAGTGCGGCTAGCGGTCCCTTCGCGCGATCTTCTCGGCATCGTTGATCTCCAAGGATGCGCTGAAGTCGATCGCCATCTGCAAATGACAGGCAACGTTCGTGTGTCCGGCGCCCGCCTTGTCGAGGAGCGCTATGGCCATCTTCATGAGATGGATCGCGGTAGCGACTTCCCTTTCCACCATCCAAAACTCCTGCCACGCTCGCGCCGATCCACACCGCGTGTCTTGCGCGACCCATCGGCGGACGCCTTCGAGCGACCATTGCAGTCGGCCGGGCCTGCTTGTCGAAGCACGCACATGATACCCTTGTTGCTTGTCGCCAACGCCTACCTCTTTTCTGGGAGGCAGCACGCGAATAACTATTTTAGTCGTAGTTCTGGCATATCGGCGAAGCACGGTGGGAAGTGGCGCTATATGGTCACTTCACGACAGTCGCGGGCCGCGCGCGCGTTGCTGGGATGGACGCAGGAAACGCTCGCCGACAACGCGCGCATCTCCTTGACCGCGCTCAAACGTCTCGAGTCCGAGAACGGTCTCGATGTGCATGAAACGACACGCGACCAAGTCCGTCGCGCGCTCGAAGCGGCGGGAATCGTCCTCCCGTCGACCGACAAGGGCGAGGGCGTGCTGCGCCTCCGCGACGAATTCCGGCGGAATCCGTAGCCTTAGTCTCGCGCACCGCACGGCGCGCAAAGGCGCGGATTTTTGCTCCCGTGACGGCCTGCGACGTGTTCATGGCGTATCGCCAGGTCTCACCAAATTTCGCACCTTGCGAAACCGGAAGATTTGTCCTATTAGCCAATTTAGCTATATTAGCGATTATCGCTAGAAAAGAAGGCCTCGCGATGCCAGAACCCCTGCTCGAAGTCCCGGCGAAGGATGTCGCCAACCGTTTCGGCTTCTACACCGACGAGGCGATGCAGCGGCCGGTGGGAATCCAGCGGCACGGCACCACGCGCGTCGTGATGCTGTCGCTGCGGGAATATGAGCGGCTCAAGCGCCGGGACCGGGAAGTGATCCGGACGGAAGACCTGGACGAGGAAACGCTAGAGGCGCTGAGGCATGTCGAAATCCCCGCAGAAGCCTACGCACTCGATCACCTCCTGGACGATTCCCCAGCCGACTGACGTTCTGTCCTACGCTTATCTTTGGGATCACGAAGCGCGCCGTGGAATGGAAGAAGGGCTGAAGGATCGGCCCGTTGTCGTCGTGATCGCGCGCAAGGCGATCGGCGATCGCGTGGAATTGATGGTGGTGCCGGTGACGACGCAACCGCCCAAGAACCCATCCGATGGGTTCGAAATCCCGCCGCGCGTTAAGGCATATCTCGGGCTCGACGCCGAACGATGCTGGATCATGGTGACGGAACTCAACCGGTTTCTCTGGCCCGGGCCGGATATCCGTCCGATTGCGAAAGACGATACACTGACGCCGCTTTATGGCTCGCTCCCGGCCGGCTTGTTCGCACCCGTGCTGGCGGCTGTGATCGCGCGCGGCGAACGCGGCAAGCTCGCGATGACGAAACGGAGCGAATAGCCGATTTCCCGCTGCGCGTCCTCGTCGCGCCGGTGACGCACCGCGCGCCCGAAGGCGCGGGCGTGGCGATCGAGATGCCCGCCAATGTGAAGCGCGATCTCAGGCTCGACCGGGAGCGCAGCTGGATCGTGACGAGCGAGGTCAACAGCTTGCAATGGCCGGGGCCGGACGGGCGCGTGCTGGACGACGGCACGCCCTTTTACGGCGCGATCCCGGATTGGCTTTTCGTGCGGGTGCGGGAGAGTGTTGGGGCTTGGACTGGGCGCGGGAGCGTGCGCGTTACGCGGCGGACGGAGTGATAAGAGTCCTGGTGATCTGTCACACGATCTTTTAAAAATTCGATCTTGCCTCAGTGAATAAGACGGGCCAGCATTGTTCCGGGGAGAGGGGCAATGAACGAGGAACAACTTCACAATACGCTAGGCACGGACCGTATCACTTCGCGTCAGATCGATGAGCTTGTAGGCTTAGCACGCGGTATCGCGGCGGACGGGATTATCAATCAGTCGGAGATCGAATTTCTTCAGAAGTGGTTGGCCGCCAATATGGCAATCAGCGATCAGCCGATGATCCGTCGTCTCTATGATCGGGTGAACGACATATTGGCCGATGGCATTGTCGATGTCGACGAGGCGCGCGACCTGCTCGATACGCTCGACAGTTTTTCCAATCGCGATTTCGAACTCGGCGAGGTGATGAAATCAAGCTCGTTACCACTTTGCGATCCTGCTCCGATACTGACATTTCTTGGCCGTCGCTATTGTTTCACCGGTACATTCGCGTTCGGGCAACGCGGACAATGTGAGGCAGCGGTCGAAACACGAGGCGGGGCCTGCGGCTCTCTTACGCAAAAAACCAACGTCCTAGTCATCGGCGTATATGCGACTGAATCTTGGAAACACTCTGCGTTCGGCACGAAGATTATAAAGGCTGTAGATATGCGGGAGGATGGCATTCCCATCGCCATCGTCTCCGAGCAGCATTGGGCAAAATATCTTTGATCACAAGCGCTAAGCCCAAGAGAATGGAGGCAATAACTCTGGCTTATTTCCCTCAGAAAACACCTCGGGATACTCCGTTGTCACTCCACTAATCGCAAATCTATTTTGTAGGAGAATGAAAAACAGACCCGTCGCCTTATCCGGCACAGTATTCCACCGGACCATAAATTGATCATGCAAGGAAGACTTTTGTCGTATCGGCAAAACCGTGTTCTCAGCTAGTTTAATCAGCTCTTCCGGAAATCTTCCAGCAGCAAAATCAACATTCGAGTGCTGAAAAAACCACATGCCTCCAGCCGCTGAGAGCGGCTTTGCAAAAGCTTGATAATGAAGCGCGAGCAAGAGCTTTCTTGAGAATATATCGAAGTGTGGTGCCCAAAAATCTCGATCGAGCTTTACCAAAGGGAGTTCCGCGAAGGTGAAACCGATCGACTTGTTAATGTTCTTTTCTCGAAGAATCTGCCTTGCCTCGTTTGCTGAATTAACAAGCATTCCAGGAATAAGATTGGGATATTCGGCATTTATCGAATTCACTAAATTCTGAAAACTTGACCGATCCTCATTCTGCGATTCGCCATGGATCAAGAGCGCCATAACCTTCTCGGACTGGCGTGACACCGCGTTGCAAGGCTCACAGGCGGGAAAGACAAAACCTTCCGGCCAGCACCTATCCTTGAAAAACACGCGGCCCGGTTGATGATCTTCAGTTGTTGCTAGCTGGCTGCCGCCGCAAAAACAGCAAAACGGATGTGCCGCGAAAAACCTTTCGCGGCGCCTCTTGCGATCTCCCACTACTCCGCCGCCACCGCTTCCTTCTTCCCCGTCCTCGCCGTCTTCCCCTCCAGCAACGGCGCCAGATACCGCCCGGTGAAGCTCCCCTTCGCCTTCGCCACATCCTCGGGCGTACCCACCGCGACGATCTCGCCGCCCTTCACGCCGCCTTCCGGCCCCAGATCGATCACCCAGTCGGCGGTCTTGATCACATCCAGATTGTGTTCGATCACCACCACCGTATTGCCCTGCTCCACCAGCGCATGGAGCACTTCGAGCAGCTTGCGCACGTCCTCGAAATGCAGGCCCGTGGTGGGCTCGTCGAGGATGTAGAGCGTGTTGCCGGTGGCGCGGCGGCTGAGTTCCTTGGCCAGCTTCACGCGCTGCGCCTCGCCGCCCGACAGAGTGGTCGCCTGCTGGCCGACCTTGACGTAGCCGAGCCCCACCTCGACCAGCATCTCCATCTTGTCGCGGATCGGGGGCACCGCCTTGAAGAATTCGGCGGCGTCCTCCACCGTCATGTCGAGCACGTCGGCGATCGACCGGCCCTTGAACTTCACCTCCAGCGTCTCGCGATTGTAGCGCGCGCCGTGGCACACGTCGCACGTCACATAGACGTCGGGCAGGAAGTGCATCTCGATCTTGAGCACGCCGTCGCCCTGGCACGCCTCGCACCGGCCGCCCTTGACGTTGAAGCTGAACCGCCCGGGCTTGTAGCCGCGCGCCTGCGCCTCGGGCAGGCCGGCGAACCAGTCGCGGATCTGGGTGAAGGCGCCGGTATAGGTGGCGGGGTTGCTGCGCGGCGTGCGGCCGATCGGCGACTGATCGATGTCGATCACCTTGTCGAGATATTGGAGGCCGGTGATCTTCTCATGCCGGCCGGCCAGGATGCGCGCGCCGTTCAGCTGGCGCGCGGCGGCGGCGTAGAGCGTGTCGATCGTGAAGCTCGATTTGCCCGAGCCGGAGACGCCGGTGATGCAGGTGAAGGTGCCGAGCGGGATGCTCGCGCTCACGTCGCGCAGATTGTTCGCGGTGGCGCCGTGGACGGTCAATTTCTTGCCGGTGCCGCTGCGGCGGATGAGCGGCACGGGCACCTGGCGCGTGCCGTTGAGATAATCCGCGGTGATGCTGTCGGTGTGCGCGAGCAGTTCGGGCAGCGTGCCCTTGGCGACGATCTCGCCGCCGTGCACGCCCGCGCCAGGCCCCATGTCGATGATGTAATCGGCGGTGCGGATCGCATCCTCGTCATGCTCGACCACCAGCACGGTGTTGCCGAGATCGCGCAGGCGGCGGAGCGTGGCGAGCAGCATGTCGTTGTCGCGCTGGTGCAGGCCGATACTGGGCTCGTCGAGCACGTAGAGCACGCCCGAGAGACCGCTGCCGATCTGCGAGGCGAGGCGGATGCGCTGGCTCTCGCCGCCGCTGAGCGTGCCGCTGGTGCGATCGAGGTTGAGATAATCGAGGCCGACATTGTT
>Ga0164241_10006450_pt1 | contig 10714 bp, 15 predicted proteins | sample OricomyardsoilBY_FD_108780 | JGI IMG/M metagenome (GOLD analysis project Ga0164241, IMG submission 108780) | Backyard soil microbial communities from Emeryville, California, USA - Original compost - Back yard soil (BY) | ecosystem: Environmental > Terrestrial > Soil > Unclassified | place: USA... | reverse complement strand
GGTGGAGCGGGTCGCGAGGATGCGGGCGACCGCGATCTCGCCTACTACGGCATGGCCGTCGCTCGCCGCCATCTCCCGCGCGGATGCGAGCGCGTCGCGCTCGATCTCCCACACCCGCTCGGTGGTGAACCTCGGACCCTTGGCGCTCTCGCCGACCGCGACGATCGAATCGCGGGCGAGGAAGGCGTCGGCGTCGCCCTCGACCTCGGCGGCGGGCGCCCCGGCACGGAGCTGGTCGGCGACCGCCTGGATCACGTCGCGGCGGTCGAAGTGGGAGGCCCGCGCGGTGAGCGCCGTCTCGACGGCGCCGGCGTCGACCGCCTCCCGGCTCGCCTCCCGCCCGTCGCCGAAGGTGCGGCGGACGGTGTCGCGGTCGAGCCCGATCTCCTCGGCGGTCGAGCGCCACCGCTCGCGCAGGCTCTCCTCGGTCAGGTCGCGGTCCTTGGCCTTCCGCGTCCCAAGGGTGGCGACCTGGCGGGCGCGGGCGGAGGCGTCGAGCGCGGTGGCGGCGAGGATCTCCGCGCGGCGGGTCGAGAAGGCGCGCAGGTGCTCGGGGTCGAAGCCCTCGATCTCCGCGATGCCGTTGGCGACCTCCTGCCAGCGGACGCCGAGGCGGCGGGTCAGCTCGTGGCGAAGGTTCGCCTCGTAGATGTAGCCGGCGGTCTTCGCGTGGTCGTAGATCGCCGGGTGGTAGAGCCGGGTCCAGCGGCCGTCAGGACCTCGGGTCGCGTTGGCGACGAGGACGTGGGTGTGGAGCTGGGGATCGCCGGCGCGCGAGGAGCGGTGGCGGTATGCGGCAGCGATGAAACCGTTGCCGCGGACGAACTCGCGCCCGCCGTGGCCGCGCCGGGTCCAGCATGCCTCGCGCTCCATGTAGTCGAGCGCGGCGGCGACCGATTCGCGGTGGGCCTCGACGACCTCCGCGCCCGCACCCTCACCGCCGAACGCCCAGGCAAGCGAGACGGACTTCGGCGCCGAGAAGGTGAGGTCGAAGCCGGGGACCGGGCCGCGCCCGGCGACTTGGCGGAGGCCGAGCGGATCCCCGGTCGCCGGGTGGCGGCCGGTCAGCATCGCGGTCAGCGCGTCGGCGTCGACCCTGCCGTCGAGCCCCAGGTCGACGGCGGCGGAGCCGAGCCAATGGCCCTCCGCCTCACCGCGACCGGCGTAGTAGTCCTCGGCGCCTTCGGCGACCTTCGCGGTGTAGTACGCCTCTTGCCCGGCGCCGAGCTTCCCGATCGAGAGCATCAACGGGGATGTCCGGGGCGCGGGGTCGATCCGTCGCGGGTCGGGGCCATACCCCATACGGCGAGATCGAGGGGCGTTTGTGTCGCGTCACGGCGGAAGGCCATGACGGGGTTGTCCAGCGGGACGGACCTTTGTATCTGAGAATCAGAGCCAATTCGCGGTGCCCAGAACTAAGCCCGCCTATGCACCGAACGCGCTACCGGAAATCGACGCTACCGGCAAATCCAACAGAGATTTCGACCTCAGCCAAACCGACCATCGAAGGATTCGCCCAGCCGCCATACGGCGGCGTGCTCCAAACGAGGATCACGGTCGGGGTCCGCATAATCGCCGTGACGACAGTGCCAGTCGGCGAAGCCCACCCACGGTAACCGGCGTTAGGTCGATACCCCCCGCGAGGACCGGTCTTTCGGGGGAAGACCTTTCGAGGGTCGCCGACCCGGACCTCATATCGGTCCCCCTCATGGATATAGGCGATTCTCCACAGGGCTTTGACTTCGTCTTCTTTCAGCCTTTCCTCGTCCAGGTATGCGCGCCAAGCAGCGCGGCCGTCCTTGGCTCCTGGGATGAAGAAGGTCGGCGCCTCGGTCACTATGAGATTCCTTTCTCTGGCTCGTCGGCGCGTATACCACCGGCACGTTGAAGCTCGCGACCGATCGACTCGATCACGGCGTCGTCCGGAGTAGTCGAATCGAGATCTCGGTCGATCCTGATTTCTGGCGGGAGCCGCGCGTAGATCGTGCCCTGCGGAGGAGGGCGCCCAAAGACACGACCCGAGGCTCCCGGTTGCATGGCGTCGGCGTCGGCAACCATGACGGCGACGGTCAGATGAGCCGGACCGTAACCACCCAGCTCGCTGCCGATTTGAGCTGCTTGCTTCCAGAGTTTCGAGATGAGGACTTCAGGGTCAGCGGAGCTTGGAGAAAAGTCGTCAGCAGACCAGACGCCAGCCGCTACTGAGCCATCCCAGTTGGCCTGTATGAAGTACGTCGCCCTGGTGATCTTCGTAACCGTGCCTTGATCCAGGCCGAAGTGTCGGCCAGGCTCAGTTTCGATCGTCGCGACATAGGAGTCTTGGGTTGGCACGACATCAACTGCTATCGGCCTGACCTCGCCGTTCAGCTCCCAAATTCCCTGGACGAGCAGGTCATGCGTGACTTCCGTAAAGAGCCGTGAAGCGATGGCGTCGTCCTCGCGCCCGACGCTGGCGAGCCCGACACAGACAGAGATCGACCGATCCACGCCCCAAGTCGGTAACTCGATGGCCCTATAAGCGGCCTTGTTCGCGAATTTCTCCGAAAGGGCTCGCGCCTGTTCGCCTCTTCGGAACAAACGCTCAAGAAGGGCGGGATCTTCGACAGGAAGAGTCTCGCCCGAAACACGCTCATAAATCCGGCCCTGTGGAGTCATGCAGGGCGAGATAGCCCCCGGCTCGATCTGGGCGACTAGGGCGACCCTGCCTCCATCCAGATGGAAGGGTGTGGCTACCTCGAAGCGGGGGACCGGTTGAAGACTTCGCAGGATTTGGCCCAGCCACAGCCCAGGCTCCTCGGCGGGCTTCGGTATCCCGTCGAGTCGCCAACCGCTCTCAGTTCTACTCGCCCCGACGATCAGATAGCCACCGATCTGATTCGCGAGGCCACAGGCCGCCTTACGAAGGGAATCCGGCCGGGGGCCGTCGCCGGACCCGCCGGCACCCTTCGCCTCCCACGTGACGCCCTCCTCGTCGGCACCCGCGAGAAAATCTTCGACATGGGACCGCTCAAGGCGATCCCATGTCACGTCGAACAGATCGAACAAACGAATTCGAGTCAGCGCTTGCGCTGTGCGAGGTCTGAGGCCGCAGCACTCCTCGCGGCTTTCGACGAGGACCTTGAACCCAAGGTCTTGCCAGCGGCCGACGCGGCCCTGGCGCTCGTCCGATTCGAGTTTCCTACCTGAGCAAGGTCGGAGGCCGCGGCACTCCGTGCGGCTTTTGAGGCGGTTTTGGAGCCGAGCGTCTTACCGGCGGCCGATGCGGCTCTTCTGCCAGTTTGTCCTGAACGGGCCATATCAATCCTTTGGTCGAGACTTCTATCGACACGATCATATGTTCGCCCGCGGCGGAACCTTGCCAGGCGCCCGGTGATAGGGGCATGAAACTGCCTGGGGTGCCTCCACCCGAGGCGTCCGCACCGGCACCTACCGTCGATGCAGATGCTCCGGGCCGGGGGCTCCGTGGAAGTGCGCAGGCCGGGCAGGCCGCACGCCTTATGGACCGTGAGTCCGCAGTTGATAGCTGGCCGCCCCTGCGAATGCCCGGATGGGCCGAGAGCCCGGATCCGTAGTTGCCGTCCATGCCCGCCGCCCTTCCGAGAGATCCGACGAAGGGAGAGAGCGATGCGATTCATCGGGATGGACGTCCACCGCGACTTCTGCGAGGTGGCGATCTGGGAGGCCGGCGAGGTGCGCTCGGCCGGCCGGGTGCTGACCAACGACGAGGACCTCACCCTCTTCGCGCAGAGCCTGGCCACCGACGACGAGGTGGCGATGGAGATGAGCGGCAACGCCGCGGCGATCGCCGCGATCGTCAGGCCCCACGTCGGCCGCGTGACCCTGGCCGACCCGAGGAAGGTCAGGGAGCGGATCGGCACCGCGCCGAAGACCGACCGCCTCGACGCCCGTGCCCTCGCGAGGCTCGGCGCCGGCGGCTTCCTCGCCGCCGTCTGGGCGCCCGACGAGGCGACGCGGGTGCGGCGGCGGCTGATCAGCCGCCGCGCCCAGTTGGTCCGCCAGCGCACCCGCGAGAAGAACCAGGTCCACGCGGTGATGGTCAGGAACCTGCGGGGCAAGGCGCCGATGAGCGACCTCTTCGGCGTCAACGGGAGAGCCTGGCTCGCCGCGCAGGCGCTGCCGGTCGACGAGGCAGACACCATCGCCGGCTGCCTGCGTCAGGTCGACTTCCTCGATGCCGAGGTCGGGCTGGTCGACCGTCGGATCGCCGCGCAGGTGGTCGACTCGGCGGAGATCCGCCGCCTGCTCACCCTGCCGGGGTTCGGGCCGGTCGCGGCGACGGCGCTGATGGCCGCGGTCGGGGACGTCTCGCGCTTCCCCTCCCCGCGCCACCTGGTCGGCTACCTGGGGCTCGACCCCAAGGTGGTGCAGTCGGGATCGGAGGCGGCCCGACACGGGCGGATCTCCAAGCGCGGACCGGGCTACGCCCGCCACTTCCTGGTCGAGGCGGCACTCCACGCCCGACGGAGCACCGGGCCGATGAAAGCGTTCGGCGAGCGCGTCGCCGCCCGCCGCGGGCAGAACGTCGCCACCGTGGCGGTCGCCCGCAAGCTGGTGGTGATCGCCTGGAACATGCTCACCCGTGGCGAGGACTATGCCTTCGCCCGGCCGACGCTGGTGGCGCAGAAGGTGCGTCGGGCCGAGCTCGCGGCCGGGGCACCTACGCATCGTGGCGGTCGCGGGAGAAGGCCGAAGGTCTCGGCGACCGAGCGCAAGAGGCTCGAGAAGGAGCTGGCGGCGCAGGCCGAGGTCGCCTACCGGCGCCTCGTGGCGGACTGGAACCCGGGCGGTCGAAGCGGGCCTCACCCGGCGCGGTGATACTGCGTGAGGGGTATTGCGGTTGCTGTTCTGGAGGTCGATGAGTAGGTCGGGAACTTGACTTTCATCCGTAGTGCGTGAGGGTTCTGCTGTTGGTGTTGTCGGAGCTGGCCTGGATGCTCTAGCTCTGTCTCTCCTGCGTTCGTGGGATCGTCTTCTGTCCTACGCTCGATCTAGGTCATTGCACCTTCTATGGCTCGGGTACGCGGGCTATTCGCTCCATTTCCTGGATGGCGCCTCTCGCCTCAATTGATCGAGTCCGATCGAGAGGATGAACGTGCCGACCGACTCGGGTGCCGGGATCCAGTAGATGCCGTCGAGGAGTGCGGTAGTCGTCGTCCCCACCGAGTCGGCGAGCCGGATCAGCGTGTCGATCCGGGGGATCCGTTCGCCGTGCTCCAGCCTGCCGATCTCGGTCCGGTGCAGTCCCGCCAGCTTCGCTAGCACCTCCTGGGAGAGGCCTTCCCGTCGACGCTCTCGACGTAGGTTCCGGCCGAAACGCTCAGCGACCACGTCGTCACCTCTCTTCCGCATCATCGTTGCCCTCCTGCCTCGGGTCCCAGGGATCCTCCTCGCGGGGATCGCGGAGCGGAGGGCCTGCGACGACCTCCCACTCGATCCCGGCGAGGAGCCGGCCGACGGACATACCGAGCGCCGCCGCCAGCTTGATCAACGTGGAAGTGAACGGCATCCGTTCCCCGTTCTCGTAGGAGCTGATCTGGGTGCGGTGGATGTCGGCGCGTTCGGCCAGGGATTCCTGGGACAGTTCGAGGAAGTTCCGCCGCCTTTTGATGCGGCGGCCGAGCTGCCGCATGACGCGACCGTCGAAGTCCTCCGTCATCCGATCGAGAAGCCGAGCTCGGCCATCTGGCGCGCAGGGCGCGTCGGTGCCAGGACCCCGCCCTGTCGGCGGGCCAACCCGGCGCCGACCAGGACCGTGATCGCGTCCCGCAGGGCGTTCGCTTCCTGCGCGTCCTCCGGGTCGCCCGCCAGCACGACGGCGATATCGGAGAAGGCCAGGGGGTTGGGCGCCTCGGACAAGAGCAGGTCGAGGACCCCCCGCTGACAGTCGTCTTGGTCACCGGGGAACCAGCCCGGTCCCGGGGCCCGCTCCGCCTCGTCCAGCTCCTCGGCCTCTTCCTCGACCGCGCCGTCGAGTACCCCGAGAAGCGCCAGATGGGCTCCGCCTCTCGCCATGATCTCATCGGCCTCTTCGGCTTTTCTGTAGAGGTCGAATTCTCTGCCCAGGAGGGCCCGCATCTCCACGTCGGGAACCTCGATCTCCTCGGCGTCCAGGGCCTCCAGCAGTCGGCGGTAGACCTCCCCCGCCGACGCCGTGACGGCCGGATCGCGGAGCCGATCGGGTTTCGCGAGGTCGCCGAGGACGCTCCGGAGGCCGGAGTGGCATTCGTCCCGGAGGGCCTCCCGGTGAGAATCGGACAGCAGGAGAGGGACCAACTTGGGTGACGAGGGCGTGCGAATCTCGCCCCCGGATCTATCGTTCGGGTGCATGGGAGTGACAGCTCCTTTGCCATGCCCCCGGCTGTTAGCGCAGCGCGGGGGCGCTTTTTGTCTGCGCGGACGAGGCTAACAGCTTCCGACTAGAAAAACTAGGCGGTGCTTACTTCCCTTCGATGATCTGGCCGACGCGACTCTTGTGCAGCCCAACCACGGCTGCGATCTCGCTGTGTGACAACCCTGCCGCCTGAGCCTTCGCGAAGGCTTCCCGACGTGCCTTGCGAGTCGCCTCCGTGTCGGCCTCGTATCGATCTTGGGCCTCGCGGACGGAAGCGCGAAGCGCATCCTTGGGGTCGGTCGGCATCGGAGCAGCCTAGTCGGCCGACTCCTCCAAGCGTGGCACCGGAGGAAAAGTCGAGCCCTGGGGGCGTCCCGTGGCAGAATTGACCCATGACCAAGGCTGAACTGCACGAGCTGGTCGATCGTCTTCCTGCCGGCCCCGTCGACGGTGCCGCGATCCTCCTTGAGGAGATCACGGATGGACGGATCGACCCGGAGCAGGCCTGGTTCTGGACCCGCGAGTGGCAGGCCAAAGAGCATGAGGCCGACGAAGACCTCGCCGCCGATCGCGGGGACACCTACGCGAGCGACGACGAGTTCTTAGCCGCGCTGGACGAGCGCACCAAGCCGCTCGATGCCGACTCGTAGGATCCTCCCCGCGTTCTGGCGCGACTGGGATCGACTCACGCCAAGGCAGCAGCGTGCCTTCCGCGAAGCCGTAGCAATCTTCTTCATCACCTCGCGCAAGGCGAGCAGAGCTTCAACCCGCGCCTCCGCATCAAGCGGATGCAGGGGCACCCCGGCGTCTGAGCGATCGTGTGCAGTTCGCCACCCCGTTGCACGACCCCAAGCGGGCCGGCACGAATAAATCCAGCGCGGTCGATGTGGATGAGCCGACCGAGCCGCACGCACCCGAAGACATCGACGCGATCGGGCGCCGCGTTCCCGCTGACATCGACCGGCACTCGGACTCCGAGTAGTCGGGAAGCGATCAGCGCGGGGTCCACTTCTGGACGCCCTCCGGCAGCGGAAGTAGCTCAACTCCTGCCGCCGCCGGTCGCGGCCCGGGCCGACGTCGCTGCAATCGGGACTGCGGCTCCTGCGGCGCGTCCAGTCGCTGGCGGTCCAAGTATTGGTCGACGTGCTCCCGCTCGAATCGGAGCGGCCCCCGTGACGACTTCCCCATCCGGATCCCACCGAGCTCGGCGGCGTGCTCTCGCACCCAGTCCTCGGACACCGCCAGCTCGGCCGCGATCTCCCGGGTCGTCAGCAGCGGCACCTCACCGACCGCCTCCCTCCCGCCGACGCGCGAGGTAGCGATCGACATCCTTGGAGTCGATCCGACGGGCCCGGCCGAACTTGTAGCTCGGAAGCTCTCCGCTTTCTACGTGGTACCGGATGGTCCGCTCGCCCAACTGCAGCCGCCGGGCGAGCGATGCGATCGTGAAGAAGGGGCGATCACGATGCTCGCTCGACCCCGCCGCGTTGTGCAGCGCCCCGAGGATCACCTCGGTGTTCGAGGCGGATCTTGGGAAGCCCAGTGACTCGCGGACGCGCGCGAGATCTTCACCCATTCGTTCGTACTGGTCCGGGTCGAGCGTCAGTAGAACCTCGATGACGTCTGGGGCCGGTGGAATGCACGCGGTCTTCACGACTTCCCGTTTTTCCCATCACCGATACGTACTTCGACCCATGTCCCTGGATGGCGCCGCTCGAGGATCGCCGCCCAGGTGCGCGCGACCTCTCTCTGCGGAGCCTCCGGCGGTCTGCCTCCGAGGTGAGTCGTGGCTCGTCGGCGGGTTCGATCGGCTCCCATCGGAATCCATTTGTCCCGTCAGGGCGCTTCTCAAACCCCACGGTCGCGACGTCGCGGTGTTGTGCGGGCGTTCGTTCAGCGACCGCGGACCGCGGCGAATAGCCGAGCCGGGGGCGCCGATGAAGTCGAAGGCGACGAACAGCTTCCACCGCCGCACCCCTTCGCCGCCACGACGACTCGCGCCAGCGAGCGGGCCTCAGTCGATCAACCGAAGCAATTCGCAGGCATCGCGCGGATTGATCACCGGCGGTTCCAAATCCGGGTGGTCGAGTAGATCTTTGTCCCCGCTGACGATCGCCTCGGCGCCACATTCCCGAGCGAGAGCGACCAGGTAGTCGTCGTCGGGATCTCGGAGGAGCGCCAGGGAGTCGGTCGGATCGGCCAGGACGGTGCTCGCCTCGGCTATCCCCGTGACGAGATCGCTGACGATCGCATCACCCAGGCGGTTGAAGAAGTAAGGCTTGCGGAGCGTCTCGTCGACCTCCCCGAGAAGCTCCGGGCAGACGACCATCTCGAAGCGGCTTCCACCCAACTCACGGTAGAGCAGGCTGGGAGGACTCTCTCCTTGTGGGTCGATGCCGCCGGACGCCAGAACGTTGGCGTCAATGACGAGCCGCCTCAACGGCCGGCGTGCCGTCTGGCGGCGCGATCCTCGCGAACTTCGCGCGCGGCTTTGACCGCTTCGCGTTCGATCTCGTCCGAGGAGACGCCGGCGAAACGCTCGCGAGCACGATCGCTTGCCTCTCGCCCGAGCTGGATGCGGGCGGCGCTTTCCAGCAACTCGCGGTCACCCTTGTCGGGGTGACGCCGGCGAAGCCGCTCAAGCAGCTCGCGGTCGAACTCGACTTTGATCGTTGACGTTGCGGCCATGCGGAAATGGTAGCGCCGGGTCCAGCCTTGATCGACCGGGCACCACAGATCTGAGGCTGTCGGCGTCGGCAGGCAGCTTTCCGCTCCCCGAATTGGCGTCTCAGGTCAACACCAGGTCAACAGCACGTCCGGAGACAGGAGAAAATTACCAAAACCCCGATCCGCGCGATCCCGCTTCCAAAGCCAAATCACTGACCAGTCGCAACCCCCCGCAAATTGCCGGGCGAGATCATAATCCGCGTGTCGGGGGTTCGAGTCCCTCCTCCGGCACTTTCTCGTGCGCCGCGCGGCGCGCCGCGTTAGGTTCTCTGTTTATGAGGAGCTTGGGTCTGCGGTGCCGTGGACTTCGTCCCCTGATCGCGATCGTGACGGTGCTTGTGATCGCCGCTCTGGTGCCGGCCGGGACCGGCGCCGCGGAACGGCCGGTGCTGTTCTCGACCCAGTGCGCGAACGGGACTTACAAGCCGACGCGGATCCTGATCGCCTGCGGGGACGCCAGCATCAGATGGCGGGCGACGAACTGGGCGCAGTGGGAGTCGCGCGAAGCGTTGGCGGAGGGCATCGTCACCTATCCGAACTGCGCACCGAGCGTGCCGCTCTTCAAGTGCGACAAGCGCGGTAAAGACCTCGCGACGGTGCGGCTGTACCGGCCGCGGCTATGCCCCGAGCAGGATAGGAAGTACTTCACGCGCCTCTTGATGTTCGACTCCGAGGCGAAGACGAAGAGCATGGAACGGATCAAGTTGCGCTTCAACTGCGCCGACGTCCGATAGGCCATTCGAAAACCCACACCGGACTCATACCCAAACCTTTCCTTCGCTGTCGATAGCTGACGCGTAGCCAGACAGCGATGAGGGCGGTGCGCTCTCGGAAAGGTTGTGCGAATGAGCAACCGATCGAAGGTTCTGCGCACGCTCCTGGTGCTGGGCATCGTTGCCTGCATCGCGGGAGCCGGCGTGTTTTCTGCATTCTCGAGTCAGACCGACAACCCGGGGAACGTGATCTCCGCGGGGACGGTGAAACTCGAAGACAACGACGGGAGCACCGCGCTCTACGCGATCACCGGGGCGAAACCTGGTGACTCGAAAACGTCATGCATCAAAGTGACCTACGTCGGCACGCTGCCGGCGACGGTGAAACTGTTCACGCCGTCGGCGATCGGCGAACTCGGCCCGTATGTGGACCTGAAGATCGAAGCGGGCACCCAGACCACGTCGACCTTCCCGAGCTGCACCGGCTTCACCCCGGCGGCCACCGGCGCGACCGTCTACGAAGGCACCCTTGCCGCCTTCGCCGCCGCGAACTCCTCGTTCGCGAACGGGATCACCACCAACCCGGCGGGCGCGACCAAATGGGAAACCAACAGCTCGGTCGTCTACCAGGTCACCGCAACCCTGCAGTCCGGCGCCCCGGAAGCGGCGCAGGGCAAAACGACCGGCAGCCACATCATCCGCTGGGAAGCACAGAACCAGTAACGCACTGACCGCCTGAGAGCCAGGAACGAGGAGCGCCCGTGACCGGGTCGCATTCGATCGCACGCCGCATGGCGAACGGCTTCGGCTGGGCGATCGTGGTCGCGGGCGCGCTCCTCGCGCTGCTGATCGCGGGCTGCGGCTGCACGGCAATCAGCTCGGGCCGGGGGAGGGGGTGCGGCTCGCGGTCGAGCTGGAGGCC
>Ga0164241_10006449_pt1 | contig 10715 bp, 9 predicted proteins | sample OricomyardsoilBY_FD_108780 | JGI IMG/M metagenome (GOLD analysis project Ga0164241, IMG submission 108780) | Backyard soil microbial communities from Emeryville, California, USA - Original compost - Back yard soil (BY) | ecosystem: Environmental > Terrestrial > Soil > Unclassified | place: USA... | reverse complement strand
TGCTGAACGCGGGCGCGGGAATCCCTTTTTTCGCCGCCGCCGCCACGACGTTGCGCCAGCCTTTCTGGCAGCGTTTGATTTCGCCGCGAAAATAATCGTCGAGCAGCAAGTTCAGCAGCTTCGGATTATGGTCGTAAGCTTCCTTGATCTTGCCGAGGAAGCGCGAGCGGATGATGCAGCCGCCGCGCCACATGAGCGCGATGCCGCCGTAATTCAGATTCCAACTGTATTCCTTCGCCGCCGCGCGCATGAGCATGTAGCCTTGCGCGTAGGAAATGATTTTCGAGGCGTAAAGCGCGTCGCGGATGTCGGCGATGAACTGCTTTTTCTTTTCGGGATTCGCCGCGATGCTCGTGAGCGCGGGTCGCGGGCCTTTCAATTTACGCGCCGCTTTCACGCGCTCGTCTTTCAACGCGGAAACACAGCGCGAATAAACGGCTTCGGCGATGAGCGTGATGGGCATTCCCAAATCGGCGGAATTTTGCACCGTCCATTTGCCCGTGCCTTTCTGGCCGGCGGTGTCGAGGATTTTGTCCACGAGCGGCGCGCCGTCCGTGTCCTTGTAAGCGAGAATGTCGCGCGTGATTTCGATGAGATAGGAATCCAATTCGCCTTTATTCCATTCGGCGAAAACTTCGTGCATTTCTTGTGCGGACAAGCCAAGACCGTTTTTCAAAATGTTGTAAGCCTCGCAAATCAACTGCATGTCGCCGTATTCGATGCCGTTGTGAACCATCTTGACGTAATGCCCCGCGCCGCCTTCGCCGACCCAATCGCAACACGGCGAACCGTCTTCAACTTTCGCGGCGATGCCTTGAAAGATATTTTTGACGTGCGGCCACGCGGCGGGCGAACCGCCGGGCATGATGCTCGGACCATGCCGCGCGCCTTCCTCGCCGCCGCTCACGCCCGTGCCGATGTAAAGCAAGCCTTTCGATTCGACATATTTCACGCGGCGATTCGTGTCCTCGAACAATGAATTGCCGCCGTCAATGATGATGTCGCCCGGTTCGAGCAACGGCAAAAGATGTTCGATGAATTCATCCACCGGCATGCCCGCCTTCACCATGAGCATGACGCGGCGCGGTTTTTTTAATTTGGCGACCATTTCTTCGAGCGAATGTGCGCCAATGATTTTCGTGCCTTTGGCTTCGTTGGCGAGAAAGTGATCCACCTTTTCCACCGTGCGATTGAACGCGACGACGGTGAAGCCGTGGTCGTTCATGTTGAGAATGAGGTTCTGGCCCATCACGGCCAGACCAATGAGTGCGATGTCACCTTGAGTTTCCATAATAGTATTTTCACGATACCGAAAACGGCGGCATCGGCGAGCAAAATCAATGCGCGGAAAATGAAATTAGAGTGTTTTCAATAAAACTACGGCCGCTGGTTTCGATTTAGCCGCGTTCTCCCTCATCCTGACCTTCTCCCGCTGGGAGAAGGAACAGCCGTTGGGTGATTTCGTAAAATGCGAAAGCTCACAAACTGAATCCCGCTCTAGCTTTGCCAAAACGCTGGGAACGTTTCTCCCTCTCCCAGCGGGAGAGGGCCGGGGTGAGGGAGAACCAACTGTTCGCAAATCCGGCCACTCAAATCCTTAAACTGCCTTGAATCTCCGTTCAGCGTTGCACTTTCGGTTCCGCCCAGATGGCCCAGGAATTATGGTTGTGTCCTTCGCCGCCCACGGTCAGGAGTTCGAGCTTTTTCACTTGCGAGATGTCCACTTTCACCTGCTCCTGTTCACCGACCCGCAACATCCGGGAGCGATACAGTTCCCGGCCGTCGCCTCGCACGGTGAAAATCGCGGAGCCTTGGATGTTGGCTCCGTCGCGCAAACCGATGACGGCGGTGAACGTTTTCCATTTTTTATTTACCGGAAAAACAAAGCGCGCATCTGAATGCGCATAAAGTCCCTTGTCAAAGAATTGCCCGCCGAGCATAAGAAAAACGCCGTTCTGAATATTCTGGTCGAACCAGAAATAATTGCGCGCAAGCTGTCCCCAGCCGACTTTTGCGTCGGTCCACGCCGCGTCGGAAAGATAGGCGCTGTCGCCGGACGCGGCGTTGAGATCAAAAGGCGCGACGGGATTGAGCACGGCGTGCAGCAGCCGGAGTTTGCGCGCGGCTTCCGGCGTGGGCGCGGCGGCGATGGCGGCGTCATCCACGAAATTTTGCGCGTCAGGAAGATGTTGCATCACCGCGTGTTCCGCCCGATCCACGATATATTTCGCATTCAAGGCCACGACATCCGGCACGGACGAGGCGTCGTAAGTCAGGGGAAATTGTTCGCTCACGGATGCTCCGTTCACATGCAGTCGCGCCAGCTTGAGATGAAATTGATGCCAATGGTCGGTATGAATGCCCGCCAAGTCCAAAGTGAAAGCTCCGTCCTTGAGCACGCAAGGGAACGTGCGCGCATAATGGTCGTCCACCTTGTCGTCCACCGGCCAGACATAAGCGATGACCGCGTAAGACGGAATAGCTCCGGTGACGACACCTTGAATCCTGACCGCCTGGTTCGTGACGGAAAAATGGAGCGACTTGAAATCGCTGTCCGCCGTGTCCCAGCGGCCACGGTTCGAGCGGGTGAACAGAGGCTGCGATAAAAGTTGCAGCACCGAGGCGCGACCCAAATAAGTCGGCGGTCCGCCGCCCCACAATTCTTCGCGGTAAGTGAGATTTCCGACGCCCATCAGCGAAACCCCGAACGCTTTTTCCGCCGCGCCGCCGTCATCGTGCGGGAGGCCAAGCGCGTGACCCAGTTCGTGCGCCACGCCGCCGAGATACCAGCTATTGAATTTGGCCAGCGTCATCTCAAGACGCGGATAATAATGTTCGGTAAAAACTATGGTCCGGTTCGTCTCGGTGAGCAGGAGTGGGTCGAGCAGTTCGCAATCTGCGGCATGGCATATTCCACCGGCCTGCGAACCGCCGCCGTAATACGGGGTATTAAAAATATAACGCCCGTCGTTGGTCTGGCGACTCAGGGCGTAGAACACCAGCAAATACTCGCGGTCAACGTCCATCGTTCCCTTGAGAGCGTTGCGGATTTCCTGCGCCGTCTGGCCGCCGGATTTATAGTCATACTTGCTGGCCGGTAGTTTTCCCCGGACTAGATGCACCACCAGCTTTCCGTTTTCCAGTTCCAGCGGCAATCCGTCCGTCTGGATGCCAAACCGCTGAAATCCCGCGCGATAAAAATCGTTCACGTCGGCCACAATCCGGTTCAACCGCTCCGCGTAATTCGGGAACGGCTCGCCGTCTTTCGGCACAAAATAAACCACGCGCAACCGGTTCGTCGCGCGCGGCTGGCCTTCGTGGTAAGCAGCGATGATGGGTTGCGCCGCCTGCATCATCGCGGCGCCAGCCGGATCGGCGGACGCCGCCGGTTCCTGCGCGACCACTTGAAAAACGCCGGCCAGCAACGTCAACGCGATGAACCAATGATGAAACTTTTTCCGGCTGGTCATGGCGGGAGATTAGCCGCCGAAGTGATTTACTCAATCCAAAAGCCGAAGCCGTTCCAGTTCCGTCTCGGTTTTGCGGATGTCGTCAGGCGTGCCGGTCTGAAACCAGCGACCTTGATGCGGCAGGCAAAAAAAACGGTTTTGCGCGAGCGCTTGGAGCCACAAAACTTTCACGGAAAATTTTCCGTCCGGCGCGGCGCGCAACACGCGCGGATGAAAAATCCCGATGCCCGCGATGAGGTAAGGCGCATCCGCCGCGTTCCAGCCGAACGTGTTTTCCGGCTTGATGAACAGATGATCCTCGCCCTTGTCGTAACCCACGGCGGCGGCTTTGGATTGCGCGAGCAGCAGAAAATCCATCTTGGCATCGTCCCAATGTTGCGCCAACCGTTGCAACGCGGATTCGCCCGCGTCCGTCCAGAGGATGTCGCTGTTGATAACGAAAACCGGCGCGTCGCCGAGCAGCGGCGCGGCTTTTTTCAATCCGCCCCCGGTTTCGAGCGGCTCGCTTTCCTCGGAAATCTGCACGATGGGAAACTGCCCTTGCGGAGCGCCGAACTCCGATTCGGCGCGTTCAGAAACCCAACCGCTTCGCGCCGAATCGGAGTTCGGCGCTCCGGTTTGCGCGGCGAAATAATCCACGAGTTGCTCCTTGAGATGCGAGACGTTGATGACGATTTTCTCCACGCCGTAAGCGCGCAACTTGTCCAGCGCGTATTCGATCATCGGCCGTCCCGCGACCGGCACGAGCGGTTTCGGCGTGCGGTCGGTCAACGGCCTGAGCCGCGCGCCGTAACCAGCGGCGAGGAGCATCGCGGTTTTGATTTTACCATTCATGGCTGGCGGCAAGTTCTCCCTCACCCTGGCCCTCTCCCCAAGGAGAGGGAACCGGTTTTCACGCTGCAAATTTTTCGCCCACGGCTTTCACTAATCCAGCGCGTGCATTCATCGAAGGCGGAAACAATTTCTCCCTCTCCCGGCGGGAGAGGGCCGGGGTGAGGGGGCAGGCGTGAACCAAAATCAATTCGTGCAGGCATGACGTTCCGTCCAATTTTTCACAGCGGCAAGCGTGGGGTGGCGCAACGCGTTTTGCAACAACCGCTCCACGCGCGGCGAATGCAGCCGGCGATAATCCAATTTTCCCTCGTGCCGCGCCAGCTGTTCAAAGATGCCCAGCACGCGCATGTGCCGTTGCGCGGCGAGCACGGCCAGCGACGTTTCAAACGCCTCCCGCTCCAGCGCGGGAAACGCTGCGAGATAACGCGCCAATAATTTTTCCCGCAACGCCGCCGGCACGTCGCGCCGCGCGTCTTCGAGCAACGAAACCAAATCATACGTCACCGGGCCGCGATAGGCGTCTTGAAAATCCAGCAGCCCGGCCTGCCGGATGCCGTCGCGCGCGGGCAACAGCATGAGGTTGGCGACATGAAAATCGCGCAGCAACAGCGACGCGGGCACGCGATGCGCCAGCGGCAGCACTTCGCGCCACGCCAAGCGAAAATCCTCCTTCTCCCGCGCGGTGAGATGCGGCGTGCGCCATTGCGCGAACAGCTCGACGTCTTCCAGCATTTTTTCCGGATGATACTCGCGGAAATTTTCGGGAATCGCAGCCGGATGTCGGTGCAACTCAATCAAAACGTCCGTGGCGAGCGTGAACAGTTTTTCAAATTGCGGAACGCCGAGCACCTGCTCGGCTCGTTCAGAAACGGAGTTGCTTCGAGCCGAGCAGGTGCTCGGCGCTCCATTCAGCAGTTTGGCAAAGTTGTCGTCGCCGAAATCTTCCAGCAGCAGCAGGCCGTTTTCGCGGTCGTGCTCAAAAATTTCCGGCGCGCTGAAACCGAGTTGCCGCAGATGATTGGCCACGCGGATGAACGGCGCGACGGAGTCCGGCACGCGCGAGGCGTCCATCAAAATCGCGGTCTGATTTTCCGCGCGCAGGCGGAAGTATTTTCGCGCCGAGGCGTCGCCGGTGAGCGGTTCGCAGGCGGCGGTCTGCCAGCGGGGAAAACCGGGAAATGCGCGGGGCGAAGCCACAATCAGGCGGCGTTGCCCAGTTGCAGGCGCGGGTCGCCTTCCAGCAGCGCCTTCAAGTTCGCCCAGCTGGCGGCGTTCATGTCGTTGAATGCGTTCAGATACACGGCCACGGTTTCGTGCGGATATTTGCCGAGCAATAATTCCACGGCGGCTTTCAACTTCGCGTCGTCCACCGCGCCCGGTAAATCCTCCACCACGCCGTTTTCGTTTTTGATCTCCAGCGCGTTGAGGAAATCCATCAGCATCGCGACGTGTTTTTTCACGAGCCACGCGCGGATGAACGCGCCGGCGGCGGGATCGAGTTGCGGCTTGGTCAGCGCGGTGAGCATGGATGCGTTGCGCGCCTCGCGCGGCTGGCGTTCGAGGAAAACGGGGCGCACGCGTTTGGCCTCCGCCACGGCGTTGAGCGCGGCCTTGTAGGCCGGCTTGTCGTCTTCAAAGATGAAGGTGAGAATGTCATTCGCCAGCGCGGGCGACATGAAACCGAGGAGTTCGTGGGATTTTAGCATTTGTAATTTTGTTGAAATGTTAAATGGTTGAATCGTTGAATGGAAATCATTTCACGGAAAGTAACGGCAGATTTTCTTGCGCCGAAGGCAGCGGATGAAAGTGGCCGCGCCGTTTTCAAAAACAAAGCCGAGGTGATATTCACCCAAACGAATACGGCAGTATTTGCCGGAGCCTTCCAGCCGTTTGAGATTGGGAATCTGCTGAAATGTTCGCGCGGCTTCGACCTGTTCGATGATTTTCTTGATGCAACGCAGCAGCGCGGCATCGTGAAGGCGGACAAATCGGAATTGAAAGATTCGCGGAAGGCGGTTTTCACACGGCGCGGGCGAGACGTTGAAAAATTTTGTTCCGGCTGACGGGCCTGGATTTTTCGCCATACTGGATGGCGCGGAGCATGGCCGCGTCTTCCAGGCTTTCCTGCACGGCGGCGCGCAAGATCTCCTGCCGTTCTTCAAGGACTTCGGCGACGGCATCTTTGAGCAGCGCCTTCAGGCGGCGTTCTTCAATCGCAGTCATGCGGGCAAGCTAAACACACGAGCCAGGCAAGTCAAACGCGGGTGAAATTCAAACGTCATTCGCCAGCGCGGGCGACATGAAGCCGGGAAGTCTGCGAGGTTTAAGCATTTGTAAAAAAATCGTTTAACCACGGATGGACGCAGATGAACACGGATAAAACTCATGGCAAAATCTCCAACGTCAAACAATAATCTTTGTATCCGGCCGCGCGCCAAAAAGCGATGGCGGTTGTGTTCTGCGTCAACACTTCTACCGTCAAGCGCCTGCCTTTCGGCCAAATTTTTGTGAGCAGAACCTCAAACGCAGCCCGGCCGATTCCTTGTCTGCGCTGGTCTCGCACAACGAACAACTGGCGCAAATAAATCTCTGCCGGCCGCTCGCGATACAACGCGTATGCGACCACTTTGCCGCCAATCTCAAAAATATGCGCCGCGTATTCATTCGCAAGCCAGTTTCTCATGCGCTGTTCAAGTTCAGGCGCTGTCATTTTATTTCGATGCCCCTCGTCACGAATCAACTGGAGATTCATTTCTGCCAGCATCGCACAGTCGGCTAAATCGGCCTGTCTGTGTGTCATTTGGTTCATGGCGCTATTCGCCGATTTTCAATCCATGTTCATCTGAGGCCACGCATGGTTAAAAATCAGATCGTCGTGACGGAAATTTTATTTTTTTTCGCGAGTTCTTCGCAGGCTTCACGTTCGAGCAGGAGCGACTTGCCGGATTCGAGCGCGAGCACGGAAATTTTCGCGGCGGCGCAAATCTCGAAGGTCTGCGCGCCGATGCACGGAATGTCGAAACGCATGTCGTGATTGAGCTTGGCCACCTTGACGGCCACCGCGCCGCCGTTTTTGCCGGCGAGTTCGCCGCCGCGCGCGAGGCATTTGTCCGTGCCTTCAAAACCTTCCACGGCCAGCACGGTGCCGTTTTTCACGACGACCAACTGACCGATTTCCAGCCGCGAAACTTCCTTGGCGATCTTGAAACCAAAACCCACGTCCGCCTGCTGCTCGGCGGAAAGTTTGGGGCCGAGCGCAAAACCGGTCTGCGGCATCAAGGGTGCGAGCCACGGCGAGGCGTCAATGAGTTCCACGCCGTCCTTTTCCAGTTCGCCGGCAATCGCGCCAAAAATAGTATGGGCGTTTTTCTCCTTCAACCGCAATAACACGCCCATCGCGCGCAAATCGGGGCGCAGGTCGAAAAGATTTTTCGGCGCGACCTGGCCGGCCATGACGACTTGCTTCACGCCGCGACTGGTGAAGGTGGAAATCATTTTTCCAAGCTGCCCGACGTTGAGCCAGACGATGTCGTCCACGAGTCCGGCGAGCGCGGGATCGGCCTCGCCTTCGGCGGCGGCGGCGACGATGCGTTTGACGCCGGCGGCGCGGGCAAGGCGCGCAAATTCCAGCGGCAGCGTGCGGCTGCCGGCGATCAGACCGATGGATTCGGGCGCAAGGTTCATGCGGTTCGGGGCGCAAGCATAGCCGTTTTCGCATGGGAATCCAGCCGTGAATTGAATGGTGAACGGCTGTCCACGTTTTGGCCAACGTGTCAATTTTACAAGGTATTTGCCGGAAGAACCGCTAGGAAAACGCGGGTGTTTCCTGGCGATTCATTTGAAAAACGGCTTGGCGCGGCGGTTGCTACGAAGACGCCGATGGCATCACTCCAAAACATTTATATGAAAATGACGCCCACCGTGAACCCGGCCGACTTGGCGAATCTTCACCATGATCTGCTGGAACTGCCCCCTGATGTGCAGAAAAAAATCGGCCGGGACGTGGCGCATGAGTTGAACAACATTCTTACCATCATCCGCGGCTATGCCGACCGGGTTTTGATGAAGCACGGGGAAAACCAGGCGTTGCGCCCGGATCTCCAACTGATCGCCGACAACGCCAAGCGCGCCGAAGTGGTCATCCGCCGCGCGACTTTGCCGCGTCCGCCGTCTGGCCGCCATACCACGCTGGTTCACTCGCCGGCTTGACCCATTCTTCCCGTTGGTTTCGCTTTGACGCTACGCGTTTGGTCGCGTAGCGTATTCGTTCATTTTAACCTGACTACTGAAAGATAATTGTGAATTTTTTCAAAGCGATTTTCGGTTCCAAAAACGACCGCGACGTGAAAAAAATGCGTCCCGTCGTCGTCCGCATCAATGAGATTGAGCTTGGCTTGCAATCGCTTTCCGACGAGGACTTGCGCGCCAAGACGGCGGCGTGGAAGGCGGAGCTTTCCCAGATCGAGGACGACGCGCAGCTCGCCGCCCGGCTCGATGAAATCTTGCCGGAAGCCTTTGCCGTGGTGAAAAACGCCGCCCGCCGCCTGTGCGGGCAGGATGTGATGGTGCGGGAACATCCGGTCAAATGGGAGATGGTGCATTTCGACGTGCAATTGATCGGCGGTTATTCGCTGCACACCGGGCACATCGCGGAAATGGCCACGGGCGAAGGCAAAACGCTTGTCGGCACCTTGCCGGTTTATCTGAACGCGCTGACTGGGCGCGGCGTTCACGTTGTGACGGTGAATGATTACCTCGCCGCCCGCGATTCCGAATGGATGGGCGCGATTTATAAATTTCTCGGCCTGACGGTCGGCGTGATTTTGAACAATCAGCCGCCGAAAATCCGGCGGGAGCAGTATTATTGCGACATCACCTACGGCACGAATTCCGAATTCGGCTTCGATTATCTGCGCGACAACGGCATGGCGCTGCGCAAGGAAGAGCAGGTTCAGCGGGGACATTACTTCGCCATCGTGGACGAGGTGGATTCCATTCTCATTGATGAAGCCCGCACGCCGCTCATCATCAGCGGCCCGGCGGTGCATACGTTCGACGAGCAATACGCCCAATGGAAACCGACCGTGGAAGGACTCGTCCGCGCGCAGCAGCAGTTGTGCAATCGTTTTCTCAAGGAAGCCGAGGAACTGCTCAAGAAACTGCATCCCGCCGACGGTTCCAACGTGAAGGACGCCGGCGCGCTGGAAAAGGAAATCGGCCTGCTGCTCTTTCGCGTGAAGACCGGCCAGCCGCGTTCCGAAGGCTTGTTGAAGCTGCTGGAAACTCCCGAGAACGCCGGCATGATGAACCGCGCGGAATTGGATTTGCACAAGGATCAGAAGAAGGTGGATCTGTATCGCGAGAAGGAAGAACTGCTGTTCGCGATGGACGAGAAAAGCCACGAGGCCGATCTCACGGAGAAGGGTCGCAATTATATCAGCCCCGAAGATCCGGAAGCGTTCGTGTTGCCGGATTTGACGACGCTGTTGCACGACGTGGACGCCGGCCCGGAAACCGATGCGCGCAAACGCGTCGAGGCCAAGGCGAAATTGCAGGCCGACTTCGAGGCCAAGGCGCAGAAGATGCACGCCATCTCGCAACTGCTCAAAGCCTACTCGCTTTATCAGAACGAGGTGGAATACGTCGTTCAGGAAAATAAGGTCATCATCGTGGACAAGAACACCGGGCGTTTGATGACCGGTCGCCGCTGGAGCGACGGCTTGCACCAGGCCGTTGAGGCGAAGGAAGGCGTGCAGATCGAGCGTGAAACGCAGACACTGGCGACGATCACCATTCAAAATTATTTCCGTCTTTACACCAAGCTGGCGGGCATGACCGGCACGGCAGAGACCGAGGCGCAGGAATTTTTCGACATCTACAAGCTCGGCGTGCTGACGATTCCCACGAACCGCCCGAACATCCGCAAGGATTCGGACGATTCCGTCTATAAAACCCGGCGCGAAAAATTCAACGCCGCCGTCAAGGAAATCGCCGCGATGCACGCGCTTGGACGCCCGGTGCTCGTCGGCACGGTTTCCGTCGAGACGAGCGAAATGTTTTCACGCGCCTTGAAAAAGGAAGGATTGATCCACTCCGTTCTCAACGCAAAATATCACGAGCAGGAGGCGGAAATCGTCGCCCGCGCCGGCCAGCGCGGAGCCATCACCATCGCCACGAACATGGCGGGCCGCGGCACGGACATCAAATTGAGCGCGGGGGTCGGCGAAGTCGGCGGACTGCATGTGCTCGGCACGGAACGTCACGAATCACGGCGCATTGACCGGCAGTTGCGCGGACGTTGCTCGCGTCAGGGTGATCCGGGTTCGTCGCACTTTTTCATTTCGCTGGAAGACGATCTGATGCGTCTGTTCGGTTCGGATCGCATTGTGAAGCTGATGGAAAAAATGGGGC
>Ga0164241_10006448_pt1 | contig 10715 bp, 2 predicted proteins | sample OricomyardsoilBY_FD_108780 | JGI IMG/M metagenome (GOLD analysis project Ga0164241, IMG submission 108780) | Backyard soil microbial communities from Emeryville, California, USA - Original compost - Back yard soil (BY) | ecosystem: Environmental > Terrestrial > Soil > Unclassified | place: USA... | reverse complement strand
GACGATGCCGTCGTCGCCGTCGAACGGCACGCTGAAGAGGATGCCGGCGCGGAACAGGTCGGCCTCGAAGTCGAGGTGCCAGCGATCGCGCGGCGGGTCGCGTGTCTCGAGCGCGATGACGCCGGCGGCGATTCTGCCAAACTCGGGCGGGGCGCCGCCGGGGTAGAATGACAAATTACCGACGAGCGCCGGGTGCACGACGCTCGGGCCGCCGAAGAGGTGGTAGAGGTAGCCGGCCGGGTGGCCGTCGATGAAGAAGCCGGTGTTGTTGGTGTCGGCGCCGCGCACGACGTAGTAGCCGAGGCCGAACGTCGAGCGCGCCACGCCGGGCAGCGACGCGACGACGCGGGTCGGGTCGCCGAAGGTGCCGGCCACGTGCGTCAGCTCCTCGTTCTGCAGCGACACGACGGTCGCGGCCTTGGGCGGGCGCTGCTCCTTCACCGAGGTGCGGTAGACGCCCTCGCCGGTCGGTGTGAGGTAGTAGGTCTTGCGCTTGGCGGTCGCGGCGGGCGCGCTGGTGGCCGAGATGGTGAGCTTCACCTCGAGCGCGGCGAAGCCGCTGGTGAACACCTCCAGGCGCTGCGGCCCGAGCGCCAGGCCCTCGATGACGAACTCGCCGTCCTCGTCGGTGAGCACCTCGGTCGCGTCGGCGACGGACTGCGTCTTGGGGTCGTAGATGCGGATCGGCACGCCGGCCAGCGGCGTGCGCGTGCCGCGCTCCTCGAGCGTGCCGGCGTAGAAGCCGGGGCCGCGGGTGGGCGTGGGCTCGGGTGTCGGCTCGGGCTCCGGCTCCGGCTCGGGCTCGGGGACGGGCTCGGGCGGCGCGCGGAAGCGGTAGGTGAACGGGACCTTCACCGCGATGGGCACGCCGTCGGCGGTGGCGGGCGTGAACGTGTAGTGGCGCGCCGCCTCGAGCGCCGCGTCGTCCCAGGGCGGGCCCGCGCCGGTCACGAGCTCGACCGCGCTGACCGTCCCGTCGACGCCGATGGTCAGCGACAGGACGACGTCGTGGTCCGCGGGCGTGGTGCCGTCGGGCAGCACCGCGTCGGGCAGCGTCAGCGGTGTCGGCGGGACGATCACCGGCGACGGCGCGGCGAGCGCGTGCGTTGCGCAGGCGAGCACCAGGATGAGCGTGAGCAGACGCGCGACTCGAAGCACCGGACCTCCTCGGGCCTCCGTTGTGCCTTCCTCGTCGGCGCGCGTCGAGCGCGATTACGCGGTCTTCACCAGCTAACGAGCGCCGATCTTCAGGCCGTCGTTCTTCAGGATGGCGAGCACGCGGTGGCCGATGAGCTGGCCGCCCTCGTCGTTGAGGTGGATGCGGTCGCCGCGGCGCACGACCACGCGCTTGCCGGCCGCGTCGCGCACCGCGTAGAGCCAGCGCCCGCGCTCGTCCGTGGTGAGCGGCCACATGTCGATGAAGGTCACGTGGTCGACGCCGGCGGCGGCGATGCGCTGCTCGTCGTGCACGCGCTTGACGCGGCTGGCGCCCTGGCCGCGGTTGGTCGGCGAGAGGAAGAAGACGCGCCGGCCGTTCTTCGCGAGCAGCGTCAGGAACGAGCGCACGCGCTCGCGGTAGATGGGGCGCCAGGCCTCCTCGTGCTTGAAGCTGACGTGCTTGCCGGGCATCGACGCCCAGTTGACCTGCAAGACGTCGTTGCCGCCGAACTGCGCGATGACGACCTGCGGATCGAGCTCGTCGATCATCTGCTGCGCGTGCAGGAACCAGTCGTAGCGGTCCTGGCGCGAGAGCCCGGTCGACGGCTTGCCGTTGCGGTAGACGACGTAGCCGGCGTCGACGAGCGCGTCCTGCAGGACGCCGCCGAGCGGCCCGTAGATGTTCGAGTCGCCGATGATGAGCACGCGGGTGCGCGACGCGAGATCGGCGGGCCAGGGATCTGGTGCACGCCAGATCCGCGCGGCGGCGGGCAGCGGGAGGAGCACGAGGAAGAGGCCGACGACCAGCGAGCGAAGCATCGGCGCGGACTGTAGAGAGGCGGCGCGGGCCTGTCTAACTTCGTGCTCTCGTGCGGTGCAACCGCGTCTCGCAGCGGACGAGTCACCTTTCGTCTGGGTACAAACGGCGATTTGCGGTTGGCTTGGCAGGCCGTCGCGGGGCATAACCGCGGCACACGTGCAGCGGGCCCGTGTGATCATCCCAGCCGTCGGGATGTGTCGTGAAGCCAGAGACCGAGCTCGAGCTCGTAAGGATCGCGTCGCCATGACTCGACTGTCCCTCATGCTTGCCGTGGGTATCGCGCTCGGCGCGTGCAGCAACAGCAACGGCCCAGAGCAGCCCGACAGCGCGCGCGTCGCCGTGAACGTGAGCCCGCTGTCGCTGCCCGGCGTGACCGACGTCAGCTACTCGCTGACGCTGCGCGACGCCGCCCACGCCGAGGTGTGGACGCACGCGGTCACCTCCAAGGCGTTCGGCGATGGCGCGGGCGGGCTCGCGTACGTCGGCCCGTGCGATGCCGACCCGGCCAAGAACCCGCACACCGTCGAGCTCACCATCGTCGGCATCGAGGCCAACGGGGCCGCGCTCGGCGCGGGCGACTTCGTGAACCCGACGGCCAGCGGGCCGATCACGCGCGAGGCCACCTGCCGCGCGAACGCGGACGCGCCGGTCGACTTCGACATCACCGTCATGCGCTCGGCGAACCAGGGCTTCTTCGATGTCGCCGTGACGTTCGACGACATCTTCTGCTCGGCCAAGCTCGACTGCGAGAAGCCGGACCACACCGATCTCGAGCTGCTCTTCGACCCGCTCACCGAGCAGCGCGACATGACGCTCGTCCTGGGGTTCGCGTGCACGACCGGCGCGGGCACGGCGACGAACATGCACCTCGACGACGTGGTGCTGACCTGCGACAGCGGCGTGTCGATCATCGACGTCGCGGGCGGGCCCGGCAACCTGAACCCGGCGTACCCGGGGCCGCCGCCGAACACCACCGACGTGGTCTTCCAAGCCGCCATCTATCGCGACAGCGAGCAGCGCACGAGCACGAGCGGCGGCGTCTTCGAGACGTCGTTCTGGAACGTCGCCATCGGCATCAACCAGGCCGCGCTGGCGAGCGCCGGGCGCTGTGTGCTGACGACGCGCGGCACCGCCACGACCGCCGCGCTCGCTGGCGGCGAGCTGCCCGCCGACGACGCCTATCCGTTCATCACGTGGGACGTGCCGGTCGTCGACGACGGCGCGCGCATCTGCTCGACGCACCCCGTCAACGTGCCTGGCAGCGGTGTCGCGACCGCCTACACCAACGGCCACGACCCGGTCGCGTTCGGCGCGAGCGTCGGTCCCGACGGCGTGCCGGTCATCCACGGCGACGTGCGCTCGCAGCGCCGCGCGGGCAGCGAGCCGGCGGTCGGCGACGCGTTCGGCTCGGTCATGGCGCTCGGTGACTTCAACGGCGACGGCCTCGGCGACGTGGCCATCGGCGCGCCCGGCGACTCGCTCGGCGACGGCGCGGTGTCGCTCTTCGCGGGCACGCCGAGCGGGCTCGCGAGCGCGGGCTCGACGCTCACGGCCGCGGGCTTCGGCGCCCTGCCGCTGCCGCTGCGCAAGCTCGGCGGCGCGCTCGCGGCCGGTGATCTCGACGGCGACGGCTTCGACGACCTGGTCATCGGCGCGCCCGGCGACGGCTCGATCTGGATCGTGCATGGCTCGGCGAGCGGCCTCGTTGCCGCGACGGCGACGCGCTACACGCGTGACGTGCTCGGCTGCGGCGCGGCCGCGGACGGCGACGACTTCGGCTTCGCGGTCAGCATCGGGGCGTACGGCCTCGCCATCGGCATGCCCGGCGCGAGCGGCGACGCGGGCGCCATCTGCGTCGTGAGCGGCGCGCTCGGCGGCGCGCGGGTCATCGACGCGGCGACGTTCGGTGTAGCAAGCGCGGGCGCGCGCTTCGGCGAGCAGCTCGCGAGCGGCGACCTCGACGGCGACGGCCGGGCCGACCTGGTGGTCGCCTCGCCGCTCGGGACCAGCGCGCGCGTCGACGTGCTGTTCGGCGCGGCCGCTGGCTACTTCGACGAGGGCCTGACGTTGTCCCCGGCGCTCGGCGGCGGCGCGCGCTTCGGGGCGTCGCTGGCGATCGGCGACCTCGATGGCGACGGCGGCCTCGACCTGGTCGTCGGCGCGCCGGGTGTCGATCAAGCGGTGGCGTTCTTCGGGCCGGTGATCGCGGGCAATGAGGTGGTCGTGCTCGACCCGCGCACGCTGTTCCCGACGACGCCGTTCACCAGCACCGGCTTCGGCACCGCGCTGGCCATCGCCGACCTCGACGGCGACGGGCTCGGCGAGCTCATCGTCGGCGAGCCGAGCGCGAGCGGCGGCAGCGGCGGCTTCGTGACCATCGCTGGCAGCGCGACGCGCGTCGGCCCGGCGACCCGCTCCGGCGGCGCCGCGCACGCGCTCGCGGCGACCGGCGTCGAGCACCTCGGCAGCGCCATCGTGAGCGGCCGCATCGACCGCGACGGCGCCGCCGATCTGGTCGTCGGCGCGCCCGGCGCGGCCCCCGCGTACGCGCCCGGCGGCGGCCTCGTCGTGGTCGTGCCGGGCGTCGTGCAGCCGACGTGCGGACCGTGCGCCTACACGAGCTACGTGTGCACCAGCGGCACCTGTGACTTCGACTACCGGCCGGTCCTTCGCTCGGCGTTCACGCACGCCGTCGACGGCGCGTTCACGGGCGACGAGTGGAGCGACGTGAGCCCCATCGTCGGCGCCAGCGGCGACCTCTACGCCGACTACGACGGCACCTACCTCTACCTCATGAACGACTGGTTCGCGGGCGACGCGGCGCTCGGCGGCGGCTGCTACGGCGGCTTCGACGTCTACACCGACGGCGGCGCGCACGCCTGGACCATCAAGGTCTTCGTCGACGGCGGCCCGCAGGTCTTCCTCGACGGCCTGCCCGTCGACTCGGCCGACTACGGCGTCATCGCCGACTACAGCTTCGGCCCGAGCGCCGATCACCAGGGCGTGCACTCGCAGCTCGAGCTGCGCCTGCCGGCCGGCGTCGGCCAGTTCGGCGCGCTCGTCGCAGCGCCCGGCCACGACGCCGACTGCGACTCGCTCGTCATCGAGCAGGTCGGCCTGGTCGGTCGCGCCGAGCTCGGCGGCGGCCTCATCGTCGCGCCGAACACGGACGTGCCGTGGGTCTATGGGATGAACGGCGGCGGCGGCGCGGACGCCGAGGTGTCGGTGAGCGGCATCGGCCTCGCGGGCGTGACCGGCGCGTTCATCGGCGGCCAGGCCGCGAGCCTCGTCGGCGGCGGCGGCAACACGCTGCGCTTCCACGTGCCGGGCGGCGTCGGCGCCGGCTCGAGCATCACGCTGGTCGGCTCGGGCTTCACCAGCAACACGCGCCGCTTCACCGTCGGGCGCTACAGCGCGGCCAACAACCGCGCGGCCGGGAGCTTCACCATCGACGGCGCGAAGACGGGCGGCGAGTGGGCGAACACGACGCCGGTCCGCACCTCCGATGCGCAGGTCTACGCCGACTTCGATGGCAGCGCGCTGACCTTCTTCTTCGACTGGCTCGGCGCGACCGCGCTCGACGAGGTGCACCTCCGTGGCTGGACCGGCGGCGGCAGCGGCGTGGTCGGTGGGCCCGCGTATCTCACCGGCGCGGACGACGCGAGCCTGGTCGTCCAGTGGGACATCCACGTGGTCGGCGGCGTCGTCACGGTGCTGCGCGACGGTGTGGTCGTGACCGATCTGGCGGCCGCCGGCATCAGCATCGTCATCGGCCAGGGCATCGAGCTGCGCCTACCCGCGACCCCGCTCGGCTTCGGCTTCGCGCTCGTCGCCGGCACGAACCTCGACGACACCTCGGGCGCGGGCTCGGCGCTCGACACCATCGAGGGCGTCGCCGATCCGGTGAGCGGCCTCTACGTGCGCGCCCACAACGACCCGGTGCTGGTGAGCATGTTGCCGCTCGAGACCGGCTTCAACCAGACCGTCACCATCACCGGCCTGAACCTCGGCGACGGCACCAACGGCCAGGTGCTCGTCGGCGAGACGGCGCTCGCGGCGTCGATCGTCAGCTGGACCGATCGCTCGCTGACCTACCGCGTGCCGGTCAACGCGCTCACCGGCATGGTGCGCGTCGTCTACGGCGATGGCCGTCACAGTAACGGGCTGCAGCTGCACGTCATCTGTCTGCTCGGCAGCGAGTGCCCGAGCGGAGTTTGCCAAAATGGTGTGTGCGAGCAGGCGAGCTGCGCGGACGGCGTCGAGAACGGCCTGGAGACCGGCGTCGACTGCGGCGGCCTCTGCGGCCTGTGCGGCACCGGCAAGGCGTGCACGGCGCCAGCGCAGTGCAGCTCCGGCGTGTGCACCAGCGGCACGTGTCGCGCGGCGACTTGCAGCGATACCGTCAAGAACCAGGGCGAGGCCGACGTCGACTGTGGCGGCGGCGTGTGCCCGAGCTGCGGCACGAACGCGACCTGCGGCGCGGCGAGCGACTGCACGAGCCAGGTCTGCACGAACAACAAGTGCCTCGTCGCGACCTGCTTCGACGGCGTGAAGAACCAGAACGAGAGCGACATCGACTGCGGCGGGCTGTGCGGCAAGTGCGCCACCGGGCTCCACTGCGGCGCGACCGCGGACTGCTCGAGCGGCTCCTGCTCGGGCGGTACGTGCGTCTGCACGCCGCAGTGCAACGGCAAGATCTGCGGCGCCGACGGCTGCGGCGGCGTGTGTGGCACGTGCCCCGGCAGCGAGACCTGCCAGAGCGCGCAGACCGTCTGCGACTTCGTCTACACGACCATCCCGAAGAGCGGCACGACCCACACGATGGACGGCAGCTTCACGGGCTGGAACGCCGACACGCGGCCCACCGTGTACGAGTGGTACAACGTGCCCTCGCAGATGGGCGTCAACAGCAACGCCTACTTCGACTTCGACGGCTCGCGCCTCTACGTCATGAACGACAACGTCTTCGCGGAAGGCTCGGCCATCGACAATGGCTGCTATGCGCTGTTCGTGCTGTACACCGCGGACGGCAGCGAGCGCTGGCAGGTGAAGGTCTTCGGCAACGACACGGCGCAGGTCTTCAAGAACGGCGTGCTCACGACCGCGACCCAGGGCTACACGTTCGGCAAGAGCCCGCTGTCGCCCGACGACAACCACTCGATGTACGAGCTGTCGCTGCCGACCACCGCGGCCGGCCGCTTCGGCGTGCAGTTCTATCAGCCGAGCACGGGACCCTCGTGCGAGCTCGTCGAGCAGGAGCCCATCACCTTCGTCGGCGCGCTCACCGCCGCGGGCGGCCTGAAGGTCGCGCCGAACCAGACGGTGCCGTGGGTCGTCGGCAGCAACCCCGAGCAGGGCGCGGTCGGCACGGTCGTCGAGCTCTACGGCGTGGCGCTCGGCGCATCGCCCGGCACGGTCAAGTTCGGCCCCACCAACTCGCTCGTCAGCGCGACCATCGACGCGTGGAGCGCCTCGTCGGTGCGCGTGCGGGTGCCGGTCGGCGCGACCACCGGTAACATCCAGCTCACCAATGCCGCGGGCGTCGCGGCCAACGCCATCCCCTTCACGGTGCTCACCGCGGCGACCAACCCGGTCCAGGTGCTCAACGAGGCGACCGCCGTGAGCCACACCATCGACGGCGCGTTCACCGGCTTCAGCGGCAACCCGCTCGCCCACGAGTGGGCCAGCACGGTCGCGCTCACGGGCACCAACACGTACGCCTACCTCGACTACGACGGGGCGCGCCTGACCATCGCCAGCGACTGGTTCCTGAACAAGACGGCGGCCGTCGCCGACGCCTGCTACAGCCAGCTCTTGGTGACCACCGGGGCCGGCCTCGAGCAGTGGGACATCCGCGTCTTCGGTAACAACAGCGTTGCCGTCACGAAGAACGGCGTGAGCGTCGATGCGGCCACCGTCGGCGTCTTCGCGGCGAACGGCTTCGGCGCGAGCCCGCTGGTGAGCGCGCCGCATGCGCGCTTCGAGGTCAGCCTGCCGGCCGGCGCCGGCGTCTGGACGATGCAGGCGCGCGCGCAGGGCACCACCAACCCGAGCGTGGGCGGCTTCACCTGCGCCGCGAACCAGGTCGTCGAGCCGGCCAGCTTCCAGGGCGTGCTCGACCCAATGGGCGGCTTCTACGGCGCGCCCGCGCTCGTACCGACGATCTTCGCGCTGAGCCCGGCCAAGGCCTCGCAGTCGACGCCCGTCACCATCACCGGCGCGAACCTCGGCAGCGGTCCCGGCAAGGTCACGTTCACGACCGCGAGCGGCACGGTCGACGTCACCACCGGCCTCACCTGGAGCCCGACGTCCATCACCGTGACGCCGCCGAGCACGTTCCAGACCGGCCCGGTCAAGATCACGACGAACGCGGGCGCCGGCTCGAAGGTGTCCAACACGCTCACCATCACGCGCATCTGCGCCATCGGCAGCGACTGCTCGAGCGGCGTGTGCGCGGCCGAGACGTGCCAGCTCGCGACCTGCAGCGACGGCGTCAAGAACGGCACCGAGACGGCCATCGACTGCGGCGGCGCGAGCTGCGGCAAGTGCGCCGACGGGCTCACGTGCACGGCCGTGACCGACTGCCAGAGCGGCGTCTGCACGTCGGGCACCTGCCGCGCGCCGCTGTGCTCGGACGGTGTCGTCAACGGCAACGAGACCGACCTCAACTGCGGCGGCGGCACCTGTCCCGCGTGCGGCTACACGAAGGCCTGCCTGGTCAACAGCGACTGCGCGAGCGGCAGCTGCGCGAGCAACGTGTGCCGCCCGACCGCGGCCGCCAGCGCGAGCTCGACGCCCGCGGCGATCAGCTCGTTCCAGCAGAACGTGCAGGTCGTCGTGCGCGTCACCGACACGGGCGGCGCGGCCGTGACCCAAGCGGCGGTCACGCTGCCGCCGGGCTGGCTGGTGAGCAACAGCAACGTCACCGCGCGCCTGTCGAACGGCAACGCCGTGACCGTCAGCGCGGGCACCGCGGGCGCGGGCACGGGCGGCGGCACCGTCTACACGATCAGCGGCCTGAGCCTGCAGGCGGCGGGCGCGACGCCCTATGCCGAGGTCGTCTTCAGCAGCGCGCAGGCCCAAGAGCAGACCGGCGACGCGCGCTTCTACGTCGACGTGAACGAGGGTTCGGGGCTCGCGCGGCTCGCCGCTCCGGCGGTGATCACGGTGGTCGGCGCGGTGGCCGACGGCGCCGGCGACGGCACGGTCGGCACCAACGGCCCGGTCAACGCGGGCGCGCAGAACGTGCTCGTGACGGTCAACCTCACCAACGACCTCTACAGCTACGTGAACACCACGGCCGCCCAGATCTTCGCGACCTGGAGCCAGCACGGCACGGCCGCCTGGTCGCTCGTGAACAACGCGACCTACGGTCAGGTCCTCAAGACCCCCGACAACACCGCGGCGCCCGCGTACTTCATCTCGAACGACCTGCTCTACGACGGCACGATCGAGGTCGGCATCGGCGCGCTCACGACCACCGACGACGACTACATCGGCATGGTCTTCCGCTGGCAGGACGAGAACAACTACTACCTGCTCGACTGGAAGCAGGCCGCGCAGGACAACGGCGCCGACGGCAACGGCCGCGAGGGGCTGGTCTTGCGCAAGGTCCGCAACGGCGACTTCGACGGCAATGGCGTCACCAACAGCAGCGACCAGCCGAGCCGCCTGTGGGGCACGCAGGCGTCGCGCGTCGACGTGCTCGGCTATTACGGGACGGGCTGGGCGGACAACAAGATGTACACGCTCAAGGTCGTGCTGGCCGGCCCGAGCATCAAGGTCTACGTCGACGGCACGCTGCGTATGGACGTGACCGACTACACCTACGCGGGCGGTCGCTACGGGCCGTACACGTACTCGCAGCCCGACACGAGCATCCAGAACCTGCGCGTCCTGCGCGACACCATCACGCAGGATCGGGTGCTGCTCGAGGTGCCCGCGGGCTGGCCGCGCCCGACCCCGGGCGCGTCGCCGGCCGGCAACATCGTCTCGTCGATCCTGCCGAGCACGAACACGACCAGCCTGCTCTCGGTCGGGGCGGCCGGGGCCGGCCCGCACGGCGGCACGATGGTCACCGCGAGCCCGCTGGCGCTCTATCCGGGCGACACGCTGCGCTTCGTGTTCGGGCCGGTGCAGGCGCCGACGACGCCGGGTGTGCAGACGTGGTGGCTCACGACCGCGGGCCTCGGCGGTGTGCCGCAGCAGATCCAGACGTCGCCGCAGTTCACGGTCCTGCCGTAGATCGGGCGGACGTGGAGGTGGACGCAACGCGCGCGGGTCGCGCGGGTCGCGGACCGGGCCACGCATCCCGCATCCCGCGCGCGTCCGCCTCCACGTCCACGCGCGCCTCCACTCGCGGCCCCTTGACGGGCCCGCGACCATGCCGCATGTCCGTTGGCCCATCTCCGGAGGATCTCGCCTTGCTCGACTTCAACAACCTGCCCGCCGACGTCACCCCCGCCCAGCTCTTCGAGGCCGCTCAGGCCCTGCTCGCGAACGAGCCCGCCCCGGCCAACGCGTCGCCCGACAAGCTGGTCGTGCACGTCGACAGCGAGTCGTGGCAGGCCGGCTTCGTCGACGGTCACCTGAAGATCGAGCCCGGCAACGCCCCCGGCGCGCCGCTCCAGGTCTCGGTGAGCCTCGCCGATCTGCGCGCGTTCGTGGCCGGCGAGATGCGCGACGCGGTGCGCAAGAAGACCGGCGGCAAGCAGGTCGCGGTCGACGCCAAGCAGCT
>Ga0164241_10006447_pt1 | contig 10716 bp, 7 predicted proteins | sample OricomyardsoilBY_FD_108780 | JGI IMG/M metagenome (GOLD analysis project Ga0164241, IMG submission 108780) | Backyard soil microbial communities from Emeryville, California, USA - Original compost - Back yard soil (BY) | ecosystem: Environmental > Terrestrial > Soil > Unclassified | place: USA... | reverse complement strand
CGACGGTGTCCATGAAGGCGACCATGTACAAGAAGAAGCCCATGGCCGCGGCCATCGAGCCGCTCTTGCCGAGGCCTCCGAGGAAGAACCCACCCTGGTAGAGGAACGTCCAGTTGCCCGATCCGACCAGTGCGCCGCCGACCGGGTTGTCGTACCCGATCAGGCTCAGCGAGTACCCTCCGAACATGAAGGCGTAGCCGACGGCGAAGAAGCCCACGAAGCCCAATCCGAAGATGGCGAAGTTCGTGGCCACCACATGGGCGGCGTGCTTGGCTCGACAGAACCCGGTCTCGACCAGGGCGAACCCGGCCTGCATGAAGATCACCAGCACCGCGCCCAGGACCACCCACAACAGGTTGACCTGGGTCCCGAGCGCAGTCACCTGATCGGGCGCCTTCAGCGCCGGATCCTGAGCCTGGCCGAAGGCCGGAGAGGCCACCGCCAGTCCGACCGCGGCCAACGCTGCGCCCGTCATGAGCTTGCGAGGCAGCGAACCGCTGGCACCTCCTCGACTTCTCTCGTACCTGAACATCGCTCCTCCTCGGAGTCGGTCGAAACTGACGAGGGTGACGGTACGAAAGCCCAGTTGCAGGCTCGTTCCCGCTGCATGGCACGTCGCGTACAGGCTCCTGTCTCGTTCCTTTCGTCCGGGTCGGCCGGCCGCGCCCGGCGAGTGGGCGTGGCTGCCGCCCGAACGCGGTCCGGCCCCACCTCACAGCCACCTGCCGGAACAGGCGACCGCAACGTGGGGCCGGCGAGAGCGTCGTGGGCGACGCCGCTGAGGTCGCTCAGTCGGTCACGGTGGTGGACCTGCTCGACCCGATGCCGGACGAGGCGTAGGAGATGTCCAGGCCGTAGCCGGCGGAGCCGTGCTCCAACACGTCGAGGCCCTCGATCTCCTCGTGCTCGTCCACCCGCAGGCCGACCGTGGCCTTGATGGCCAGGAACAGGATTCCCGAGGTCACGGCCACGAAGGCAGCGACCGCGAGCACGCCGATCATCTGGGCCACCAGTTGATCGGCTCCGCCTCCGAAGAACAGCCCCTGCTTCCAGAAGTCGGTCTCCTCCCGGGCGAAGAGGCCGACAGCGAGGGTGCCGAAGATGCCGCAGACACCGTGGACCGAGACAGCACCCACCGGATCGTCGATGCCCCTGCGATCGAAGAACAGCACGGATCCGTAGACCAGCAGTCCCGCCGCCAAGCCGACGATCAACGAGGTGATCGGTGTGAGGGCGGCGCAACCGGCGGTGATGCCCACGAGTCCGGCCAGCAGACCGTTGCAGGCCATGGCCACGTCGGGCTTGCCGCCGTGGAGCCAGTTGATGCTCATCGTGGCGACGGCGCCGGCGGCACCGGCGAGCACGGTGTTGAGAGCGATTCCACCGATGGCGGCATCGGCGGCCAGCTCAGACCCGGGGTTGAAGCCGAACCAACCGACCAGCAGGATCATGGCGCCGAGCACGACGAAGGGGATGTTGTGGCCCGGGATCGCACGGGGCTTGCCGTTCTTGTCGTACTTGCCGATGCGGGGTCCCAGGATGAGGGCACCCATGAAGGAGGCCACGCCTCCGGTCATGTGGACCAGGGTCGAGCCGGCGAAGTCGTGGAAGGGGGTGGAGAGCTTGGACAACCATCCGCCGCCCCACATCCAGTGGACGACCACCGGGTAGATGAAGCCGGAGATCACCAGGCTGTAGATGAAGTAGCTCTTGAACTTGGTCCGTTCGGCCATGGCCCCCGACACGATGGTGGCAGCGGTGGCGGCGAACGCCACCTGGAACAAGAAGAACGTTCCCAACGAGAGGTTGCCCACGGCGCCCACCCCGTCACCCAGGAAGAAGCCCTTGGTGCCGAAGAAGTCGTTGCCCGGCCCGTAGGCGATGGCGTAGCCGACGGCGAAGAAGGCCAGCGCCCCGGCGCAGAAGTCCATCAGGTTCTTCATCATGATGTTGCTGACGCTCTTGGCCCGGGTGAGCCCGGCCTCGACCAGGGCGAACCCGGCCTGCATGAAGATCACCAAGGTCGCCGACACGATGATGAACACGTTGTCGAGGTTGGCCTGGACGTCGGCCACCGACATGTCCTGAGCCCCGGCGGGACTCGCGATCAAGAGGGTGGCGGCGCCTGGAGCCGCTCCGATGAGGTACTTCGATTTCATGGTTCTCCTCCCCGAAGGGCTTGGACGACAGGTGGGTCAGCCATGAAGGTACGGATGGGGATTTTCGGCACCGTTGCGTCAACATGACGCTCATGACTCGTTTACCTGAGCCCTTTCTGACACCAGCGACGAGGTGCCCCGCGCCCTGACCGGCGACGACTCGATCGGCCGGGGACGCGACGAGACCCTGCCCCGAAGGACAGGGTCTCGTAGCTGCGACATCGCCCGGCGCGGCCCATCCGCTCGCGTCCATGGCTCAGATGGCGTCGGCCCCCATCTCTCCCGTGCGAATCCGGGTGAGACGGTCCACGGCCGTGACCCAGACCTTGCCGTCGCCGATCTGGCCGGTCCTGGCCGCGTCGGAGATGACCTTGACCACGTTCTCGGCGGTATCGGTCTCCAGCACGATCTCGACCTTCACCTTGGGGGTGAGGTCGATCTGGTATTCCGCACCCCGGTAGGTCTCGGTGTGGCCACCCTGGCGGCCGACGCCACGGACCTCGGACACCGTCAGGCCGGTCACGCCGGCCCCGCGTAGGGCTTCCTTCACGTCCTCGAGCTTGTGGGGCTTGATGATCGCTGTCACCAGATGGAGCATTGGCCTGTCCTTTGTGTGGGGTTGACCGGACCGTCGGCCCGGCTTGGATTCGTCAGGTGACGAGCTTGAATGCGTCGGGGGCCTCGAGGGTCCCTCGCTCGAGGAGATAGCCGCGACTTCTGACGGTGCGGATCACCAGGTCCAGAGGGGCGAGACGCCGCCGGAGGCGAACGATGTGGACGTCGAGCACATTGCGGCCGGGGATACCTCCGGGCCAGCCGGCGCGAGCAAGCGCGTCACGGCTGACCACGGCGTTGTAGCGATCCACCAGCGCACTGGTGAGGCGGTGCTCCACCGGCGGCAGGGACACCCAGCGGCCACCCATGTGGAGAAGGCCGTTCTCGTCCAGCTCGGGGTTGGGTGCTTCCGCCGATGAATCGAGCCGGCTCTCGAGCACCCTGACCCGGGCCCGGATGTCGTCGTCGGGGGCGGGCAGACGAATCCAGTCCTCCAGGACATCGGCGGTGAGCGGGGGGGCCACCCCTTCGAGCACCATCACCAGCCGGGCGGCGCGCGCCTCACGGAGCGCAGTAAGGCGGGCTTCCTCGGATGGCCATCGCACCAGCTCTACCTGCATGGTGGCGAAGGTAGGGAATTCAGGTTTCGTCACTGTTTCGTCGCTGTGAAGGGCCGACCACCTCGTCCTGGCCGTACCGACCGAGCCGACCCGACCGGCTGAGCGACGAGACCGGGCCAGCCATGGGGGTGACGACCAGCGCGGTCCTGACCTCGTCCACCAGGGCATCGAGACCACGACGCTGCTCGATCTCGAGGTGGCGACCCGCCCTGGTCAGATCGGCCAGTTCCAGGAGATGGTCGGTCGAGCCCAGGTGATCAGCCAGGCGGCGAACCTCGTCGGGGTCTATGCCCATCCTCGACGAACGGGTCACCAGGAGATCGGAATCTGCCACCAGATCGATCACCCGACGAACCGACTCCGGTCCTAGTCCCATGCGGGCGGCCAGGTCGGCCGCGGCCGAACGCGCCACATCCCCGTTGTCTCCATCGGTTGCGTCCAGGACCAGCGCGGCCACAACGGTGACCAACGCCGGGACCCTGCCATCAGCGTGGAGGGCCGCCACACGGGGCCATTGCAGTGCTCCCAGCGGATCACCATCGAGCGAGTCCTCGGCGCGGCCGGCGACGATCCGGTCCAGCTCGGGCAGGGCCCGTCTCATCACCCCGGTGATGAACAGGAACCGCCAGGATCCGGGGCCTCCCTCGCGAAAGAGACGGCCGAACCGAGCCTGGACCGCGCTGCGCGAGGCGGGCAGGGCGTCGGGCAGTGAATCGAGCCAACCGATCAGTTCATCACCGGGGCGATGGGAGTCCATCAAAGCCGCCGCGTCGAGCGCGACCACCAGGGCCTCCTCCTGTGGCGGGCGACCGACAAGGTCCACCAGTTCCTGGTCGATCCTGAGCCAACCGTGTTCGAGTAGCGAGTCCGACTCCACCGGGTCCGCCGACTGGCGCGAACCCGCGGCCCGGACCTTCACCAAGCGGGACCGCAACAGCGGGGGCGCCACCAACGTGGTTCCGAGCACCACCAGCAACAGAGCGGCGTAGACGTCGTTTCCGAAGACCCCCTGCTGCAACCCGATCGTGGCGAAGATCAACCCGACCTCGCCGCGGGGCAACATGCCAAGACCCACCAGGAGCCGATCTCCGGGCGCCTTGCCCATGGCCAACGCGGCGACGAGCTTGCCGATGACGGCGACGACCATCAGGGCCGCCGCCAGACCCAGCACCTCGGGGTCGGCGAACTGGGCGAGGTCGACGTCCAGACCGATCCGGAAGAAGAACACCGGAACCAGCAGATGGCTGATGGGACCCAGATCAGCGGCGATGCGATGGCGCGACGAGCTCTTGGCCAGGCAGATTCCGGCCACGAAGGCACCGATGATCGGCGCCAGCTTTGCCAGGCTGGCCAGCTCCGCCATGGCCAGCGTGAAGGCCACCACCACGACTACGAGGGTCCCCGACGAGCGCGACCAACGGGCCACCGCGTCGACGGCCGGGGGCACCAGGCGAAGTCCCGCAACGGTCGAGATGACCAGGAAGCCCACCGCCACCAGCACCAGCCGGGCGACATCGAACGGGCTGACGCTACCGACCTCCACCAGCCGCACCACCACGGTGAGGATGACCAGGCCCAGGACGTCGTCGGCGACCGCCGCGCCCAGGACGGTTCGAGCTTCCACCGAGGTCAGAGCCTTGAGGTCACCGAAGACCCGGGCCGTGATTCCGACGCTGGTGGCGGTGAGCGCAGCCCCGACGAAGATGGCCTCGTTGGTGGTCATGCCCAGGCCCAATCCGGCTCCGAAGCCACCGACCAGTGGCACGACGACGCCGGCCACCGCCACCGACAGCGCCGCCTTGCCCACCGCTCCCAGCTCGGCCAGGTCCATCTCCAGGCCGACCTCCAAAAGGAGCAGGATCACACCCAGGCCACCCAGGAAGATCAGAACGTCGCCGTCGGTCACCCAGCCCAGCAACGACGGACCGGCGACGACGCCGGCCAGGATCTCCCCCACCACACCCGGCAGACCGAGGCGCTCGGCCACCTCCGACGCCAGCTTGGCCAAAACCAAGACGATCATCAGGTCGACGAGCAGTCCGGTGCCTTCCACGGCTCTCGAACCTACGAACGGCCCGTTTCAGGCTGGTGCGGTCCCCGTGGCGTCTTGCTTACCGTTTCCTGTCACGAAACTGTCCCGACGTGATCTGCGGCTTCTCGGAAGTGACCGGATCTGACGTACCATCAGAAACTGGTTCGAGACCCCCACAGGAGACACCGATGACCACCAGGAACCGAGTTCCGGCTCTCGGCGCCGAGGGTTGGTTCACCCCCGACGCCGACAGCCCCGCGCTCATCGGACAGCGCTGCACGACGTGCGGAACCTACGCCTTCCCCCGGGCCGACCTGGGGTGCCCCAGCCCGACGTGTGCGGGAACGGAGATGGTGGAGACGGAGCTGTCGCGACGAGGCAAGGTCTGGAGCTACACCGACGCCCGGTACCAGCCCCCGCCGCCCTACGTGGTGCCCGGGGACGAGCACGTTCCCTTCGCCATCGCCGCGGTTCACCTCGCAGAGGAAGGCCTAGTGGTCATGGGCCAGGTCGTGGCGGGAGTCGGGGTCGGAGAACTGACGGTGGGCACCGAGATGGCGGTGGTGGTCGACGTGTTGTTCAGCGACGACGAAACCGATCATCTGGTCTGGAAGTGGAAACCGGTGACCGAGACCTCTGCGACCGTCGCGACCCAGGGAGCAACTCGATGACCGACCATGAAGTTGCGGTTCTGGGCGTGGGCATGCACCCGTGGGGCAAATGGGGACGGAACTTCGTCGAGTACGGCGTCGCCGCCGCCCGCGACGCGTTGCGCGACGCAGGCATCGCCTGGTCCGACGTTCAGTTCGTCTCGGGAGCCGACACCATGCGCAACGGCTACCCCGGGTACGTGTCGGGCGCGACGTTCGCGCAGGCCATGGGCTGGAACGGCGCCCGCGTGGCTTCGAGCTATGCCGCCTGTGCCTCGGGCGTCACCGCCATCGAGGCCGCCCGGACCCGGATCCTGGCCGGCCTCTGCGACGTTGCCCTGGTGGTGGGGGCCGACACGACCCCGAAGGGCTTCCTGGCACCCAACGCCGGCGACCGGCCGACCGATCCGGACTGGCTTCGCTTCCGGCTCGTCGGAGCGACCAACCCGACCTACTTCGCCCTGGCGGCGAGACGACGGATGGATCTCTACGGAGCGACGAGTGAAGACTTCGCCAAGGTGAAGGTCAAGAACGCCGGCAACGGCGTCAACAACCCCAACGCCCGCTACCGCAAGGCGGTCACGGTCGACGACGTGTTGAACAGCCCGGTCGTGGCCGACCCACTCCACCTACTGGAGATCTGTGCCACCTCCGATGGTGGGGCGGCCCTGGTGCTGTGCTCCATGGAGTTCGCGTCCCGTCACGCGGGGTCGGCCGGGTCGCCGGTCCGGGTGGCCGGCGTCTCGACGGTGACCCCCACCTACCCCAACACGATCATCGACCTGCCCGACATGTCCACCGATTCCACCGCAGTGGTGGCAGCGCCCGGAAACACCTTCAAGGAGTCGATCGCCGCCTCGGTCTACGAGGAGGCGGGCATCGGACCCGAGGATCTGTCCCTGGCCGAGGTCTATGACCTCTCCACCGCCCTCGAACTCGACTGGTGCGAGGACATGGGTCTGTGCAAGCGGGGCGAGGCCGAGAGGCTCCTCAACGACGGAGACCTGGATCTGGGCGGGCGGATCCCCGTGAACCCCAGCGGGGGCCTGGCCAGCTTCGGCGAGGCCGTCCCGGCCCAGGCGATAGCGCAGGTCTGCGAGGTGACCTGGCAGCTGCGCGGTCAGGCTGCCGGCCGCCAGGTCGAGGGGGCCACGGTGGGCGTGACCGCGAACCAGGGGCTTTTCGGGCACGGTTCGTCGGTTCTCCTGCGTCGCTGACCGGCACCATTCCGCGACTTTTCCGGCGCGTGACCGATGACACGCGTCTACTCTCGACCGCTTCTCCCCGATTCCGACCAGGAGTGGTGGACATGACCCGATTCCGACTCTTGTGCCTCGCCGGCGTGCTGACCCTGTTGGCCACTTCGTGCGACTACGCAGACATGGCGTCGTCGGCGCAGTCCAACGGGGATCCCGTCCCGTGGTGGTGCAGTCCCACCGAGGAGATCCCGGTCACCGCCGGCCCGGCTGCGGGCACGGTGGACTGGTACGCCGGCACCCACAAGGCGCCGCTGTCGTGGAACCAGTGCCTCACGCTGTCGAACCAGTTCGATCAGGCCCGCGCCTATGCCCTGCAGTGGCCGACAGCAGCCTCGGCGGTTGCGGGCGGCTGGTCGCTCGCCACCCCTTACGTCCCCGGCATGGGAACCCACCACGTGAAGGGCGTCCTGGACCCTGCTCGGCTCAACGACCCGAGCTTCAACCGGAACAACCCGATACTCGACGACATCGGCCTCGATGACGTGTTCGACCCGCTGCACCCCGAGGTCCTCCAGTACGACGGAAACGGGCCCAACGCCAAGCTGGTGGGCTTCGACTACTACGTGCGGACCAGCACGGGCCTGCCGCCCGAGGGCTTCCCGGGCAACAACGACTGGTGGCACCACCACCCCAAGATCTGCTTCCGCAAGGCCGACGCGGTCATGGTGGCCTTCAACGCCTCGGACAGCAGTTGCACCAGCCAGAACGGCATCAACGTGAACATGGCCAACTACTACATGCTCCACGTCTGGATCCTCGACGACATGGTCTTCACACCCGATGTCTACGCCGGGATGATGCCGTGCATCTCCGGGGGCACCGCGGTCCACGATGGGCTCGACGACTGCCACGTCAGCCGCACCGGGATGGCCGGGATGAGCCACGACATGTCCGGGATGGGCGGCTGATCGAGCGGCATGGCCCGGCCCTCGTCGGGCTTCGGCACTCGACGCGGACGTCGGAGCCGGTCAGTTTGTACGGTCCGGTACCTCCCGCTCGGGATGATCCACTCGGATGTGCGACTGGAGCTCGCTGATGTTCACGAAGCGCAGGTCGCAGAATGGGCAGTGGTGCACGTCCGATGACATGGCCGGAGTCTGTCACCGGAGCTGTCGATAGCGGCGTCCAACATCCACCGCGTCCTGTCTGCGCTGCTCGAACGTGGCTCCGACCGCCACCAGAACCGAGCCGACTGCGCCCAGGATGATCCAGTTCGCGAGCTCCGCGACCAGCGGACCCAACTGGGAGAGCCCCAGCACACTGACGACGGCGATTCCGACATCGACCGGGGCCCTGCGGCGCGCAACCGCCCCGGCTACCAGCACCGCTGCACCGAGGACCAGGGCAACCAGCCAACGAAGGTCTCCGGGCTGGACCAGAGCCACCCAGACCGTGGGGGCGAACCCGACGATCAGACCGGGTCCCAGGGTCACCCAGGACCCGACCCTCTCACTGCCGGACGGCGAGATGCGGGGACCGATGGTCATCCCGGCGAGCACCAGTACCGCGGCCAGCGGAAGCGAATACGCCTCCGGCGCCTGGACCCCCGACAGCGCCAGGTGGGTCCAGGTCATCGCCACTGCCTCCGCGCCGGCCAGGACGACCATCGCACGGCGGCCGACCCTCAGCGAATGGAACCCCGCCGCCAGAGCGCCCGCGCCGAACAGGACCCGAAGCCAGGCCTGAGCTTGGTCACCCGACGATCCGATCCCGATCACTTCGATGATCGCCAGGGCCGCTGCACCGTGAAGGATCCAGGTGGTCAGTTCCACTGATCGGCCCACCCCGCGTTCCAGGTCGCTCCGATCCGTACCATCCGTCACGAGGGTCAGCGCTCCCCCGGTCACCAGCGCGGCCACTCCGGTCACGGCCAGCGCCGCGGCCGTAGACCAACCCGTGGCCCTGACGACGAGTCCCGCCTCGACCGCCAACGCCAGCGCAGCGACGACCGCACCGGGGACCGCCAGGTCACGGTGACCACGTCGGCTTCCCACGACGCCAACGACGGTGGCCATCGCCGCCACCGTCCCGACGGCCAGCAAGGAAGCGACCGCGGTGGCGGGAGACCAGGCGAGGGCGATGAGGGCACCTCCGATGGCCAGGTCGACTCCAGCCGGTCTCAGCCGTTCACTCCCCACGGTCGCTTCCGGCCAGATCTCACCGGCGACGAGGAGGGCGACCCCCACCAGAGCCAACCCCAGGCCCGCCACGACGGTGCCGAGAAGCGTCAGCGGCACCATGAACGGGGCGACAGCGACGGCCAGAACCGTCCACCAGGCCGCGAGACGGGTCCGCGTTCGCGAGCTCAGCACCGGACGGGTCACCCCGACGAGCAACGCCAGGGCCACGAGACCGAGACAGATCGCCCAACCCCCGGGCAGGGTGACCGAGGAGTCGAGTTGGGACATCAGCGTCCCGCCGTCGACACCGGTCCAGGGCCCGGACCAGTAGGTCGAGGCGGCGGAGATGGCGTGGGCCAACACCGCTACGAAGGGAAGGCTTGCCAGGGCAACGGCGAGGACCGACACCGCGGAGATGGAGTAACCGAAGCGCCGGGGCAGCCTCACCCCCGCCGCCACACCGACGACCGCCGCCAGGGCCACGAGGCCGGGCACCAGATCGCCGTCCACCAGGACCGATGCCACCACCGCCACCGATGTCAACCCGACCGCGGTGGACAGGGCCGCGGCCACACCCTGAGCGTCGGGCCGCGCCTCGAAGATCGAGACGGCCAGGCCACCGACCAGCGCCGCCAGCCCCAGGATCAGGCCAGGCTGGATCCGCTCCGCCCGGTCCACGAAGGGGACGACCAACACCGCGGCGGTGACCACGCCGGACCAGGTCAGGCCGGCGACCGTCCCGGCCACCGCACGCGCCGGGCCCGGGCCCTTCAGGGTCCGGGTCGAGCCCAGGACGGTCGCGACCAGTGCAGCCTGCAACAACAAGATCGCTCCGGCCCACGCCGGGTCCACCCGGTATCCGACGAGCAGACAGGGCGCGACCAGCTGGGCCATCCCCGCTGCGGCCGCGGGACATGACCGGGTCCTCGAGATGCGGCCCAGAGCCCAACCGGCTGCGGCGATTCCGGCCAGGGCCAACCCCCAGAACTTTCCGGCGGGGACCTCGAGGAACAGTGCGACCCGAATGGCGACGGCACCGGTGGCGGCCACGACGAGCGTGACCAGTCCCATGGCCTCGGCCGTGGCCGACATCCGCCTGCGGCTGGCCGTCACCGTCAGAATGCCCGCCAGGAACGCGAGCGCGCCCAGCACCAGCGCCTGGGTCGTGGCCCCGAACCGGGACCAGTTCATCGCGGTGAAGACAACGGCGGCCACCGTGATCAACCCGGTACCGATCACGAGAAAGGCGTTCGCCAGGTCGAAGTCGGCCGACGGCGGAACCGACCAGCCCTCAGGGGCGACCGGCGGCGCTTGTTGTGGT